>Ga0187891_1002033_pt1 | contig 16050 bp, 13 predicted proteins | sample June2016WEW_21_4_FD_132990 | JGI IMG/M metagenome (GOLD analysis project Ga0187891, IMG submission 132990) | Peatland microbial communities from SPRUCE experiment site at the Marcell Experimental Forest, Minnesota, USA - June2016WEW_21_40 | ecosystem: Environmental > Terrestrial > Soil >... | reverse complement strand
TGATCGACCCTGTGGACGTGACGATGAATCCAGCGGATTGCCAGACTGAGCTCTGACCTGCCAGAAGCGACGAATCCAAGCCGACGGCCAGGACAACCGTTAGGGGCATGAAGGTCTCCAGAATGGGGATACGAGGCTCGACCGGTCAGCGAGAATAGGCCAAGTATTGCTTTAATATCTGTTTCCTGGCGAAGAATCTGGTCACTATTGCACATATTTCCTCTTTTCATCGGGCTTTTACCGGTTCAATTGTGCGGCGCCCAACCCCCTTCATCGATGTCATGCTTGGCCCTGCAACGAAACGCAATAGGGTTCGAGTCCACCTGAGGAGCCAATCCCTCAACAACTTAGAGCCGTCGGCGCCTTCGGGAGTTGCGGCATTCGTATCTGCGCCGCCAGTTTCCCGCCCTCCATCCCCCAAACCTCGATTCGATTCGGAGCGATTCTGATTACGGCACCGACTGATGGAGATTTGCCGAGCGACTGTTTCATCTTGCTGTAATGGTTCAAAATCTCGTATAAATGATTCAAAAGCCCTGCAGAATTACTGGTTTTCTCGAACCTGTTCGGTTCTTATGAATACGGGCAGGCTGAAAGTGAATGTGTATCGTTTATCCCATCGATCTTTTTATCGCATCACCGACGGCTGAAGAAGAGGAAGACATATGAAACTCGGGAAATCTGGCCTTGCCAAGCCGCTGACGACGAACAAGCACCTGATCCGCTGGGTGGAGAAGATGGCGGAGCTAACACAGCCGGCCGCCATTCACTGGGTGGATGGAAGCCAGCAGGAGTACGACTGGCTGTGCGACGAGCTTGTGTCATCGGGGACCTTCATCCGCCTGAATGCGAAAAAGTGGCCGGGTTGCTTTTATGCCCGCTCTGACCCGCGCGATGTGGCCCGCGTGGAGGACCGTACGTTTATCTGCTCTCTTTCGAAAGACAACGCCGGGCCGACCAACAACTGGATCGAGCCGTACGAGATGCGCAAGAAGCTCAAGGAGCTATTTAAAGGCTGCATGCGCGGACGGCGCATGTACGTGCTGGCCTTCAGCATGGGGCCGGTGGGCTCGCCGATGTCTCGCGTCGGAGTGCAGTTAACCGATTCGCCCTACGTGGTGGTGAACATGCGCATCATGACGCGCATCGGGCTGCCGGTGCTGGCTGAGATCGACCGCGACACGATGCGCGTGGTGCCGTGTATGCACTCAGTGGGCGCGCCGCTCGATCCGGGACAAAAGGATGTGCCCTGGCCGTGCAACGACGAAAAGTACATCGTTCATTTTCCTGAGACGCGCGAAATCTGGAGCTACGGGTCGGGATACGGCGGGAATGCGCTGCTGGGCAAGAAATGCTTCGCGCTGCGCATCGCCTCGAACATTGCGCGCGACGAAGGCTGGATGGCCGAGCACATGCTGATTCTGGGCGTAGGGTCGCCGCAAGGGGAAAAGACGTATGTGGCGGCGGCGTTTCCCTCGGCATGCGGCAAAACCAACCTGGCGATGCTGGTACCGCCGAAGGCGCTAGGTGACTGGAAAGTGACGACGGTCGGCGACGATATTGCATGGATCAAGCCGGACGCGAACGGCGAACTGCGCGCCATCAATCCTGAGGCGGGATTCTTTGGCGTGGCCCCCGGCACCAGCGAAAAGACCAATCCCAACGCGATGGTTGCGCTGAGCCGGAACACGATCTTTACCAACGTGGCGCTGACGCCTGAGGGCGGGGTGTGGTGGGAAGGCATGACCGACGAGCCGCCGGCAGAGTGCACGGACTGGCGCGGCCAGCGCTGGACGCGAGAGATTGCGGAGCAGACCGGGGCCAAGGCGGCGCATCCGAACGGCCGGTTTACCGCGCCCGCCAGGCAGTGTCCGTCGATCGATGCGGCGTGGGAGGATCCGGCGGGTGTGCCCATCGGCGCATTCATCTTTGGCGGCCGGCGGTCGACGACGATGCCGCTCGTTTACCAGGCCTTCAATTGGAGTGCAGGCGTCTACGTGGGCGCGACGATGGGATCGGAGACAACGGCTGCGGCGAGCGGCGCGGTGGGCCTTGTGAGGCGCGATCCCATGGCGATGCTGCCGTTCTGCGGCTATCACATGGGCGACTACTTCCGCCACTGGATCAAGATGCAGCGCTCGCTCAGTTCCACGCCGCGGATCTTCAACGTGAACTGGTTCCGCAAGGGCGAGGGCGGGAAGTTCCTGTGGCCGGGGTTCAGCGAGAACATGCGGGTGCTGAAGTGGATCGTGGACCGCGTGCACGGCCGCGCACAGGGCAAGGAAACGCCCATCGGCTGGACGCCTTATTACGAAGACATGGAGTGGGCTGGGTTGGACATTTCGCGCGCGCAGTTCGACCAGATGCAGGAGGTCAACCGTGCTGCTTGGCGCAAGGAGCTGATTGGGCATGAAGAACTCTTCATCGACGTGCACGATCACCTGCCGCCGGAGATGATCTACGAGCGCGAGTTGCTGATCTGCAGAATTTGAGCGCTGTCTGGCCGCGAGGGATTGAAGTCCGGAATACGGTTCTCAGGCTGTGGTGCGTTCGACCGCCGGACGAAAGCCGAGCTGCCGAAAGAAATCGACAAGGAGAGCTGCGGTTTCGTCGCTGGTGAAGGGCGCGGCGCAAAGCACAAGATCGGTTCCAGCGCCAGCGGCCAATTCTTCCGGCGCGGCGGCGATGGCCATGCATTTCTCCCGCCGGTTGGTGCAACTGGCTAGGTCGCCGATGGATTGGTGGATGGTGGGGGTGGCGATGACGGTGCGCGGCGGCGCCATGCGGTCCACCAGCCAGAGAATCTCCAGCTTGGACTCGAGCTCGTCAGGGACGCAGTCGATCACGAGGTCGGCGTCGCGCACAGCGTCTTCGATTGAGGAAACGAATGCGACCGAGGGCAGAGCCTGGGGACTGAGCTCCTGGCGGATCGATTCCCTCGCATGATGCAGGTTGCCGGGCATGACGTCCTCAAGCAGGACGCGATAGCCAGCGCGGGCCGCTCCCAACGCGAGCCGGCGGCCGAGGGGCCCGGCCCCGATGATGGCAACGGTGAGCACAATCTTCAGCGGATTCAGAGATTCATTTGGCGGCAAGGGCCTCGGCCACTTCCTCGACGCTGGGGCGGGCACGCAGCAGATGCTCGGCGACCTTGGCGCGCTCGTCGGCGGAGAGCGTGGGGATTAGTGCAAGCACCCGGCGTAGGGTCACGGCGACATCGTCAATGTAGTTCATCAGGCGGATTGCTTCTCCAGAAAGCGGCATATTGTTCCTCTAAGGTGAGTTCCATTTCTATTGTAGGGCGTTAAGCGGGGAGGTGCGAAACGAACGAGAGATCAGCGATCAGCGGCCAGGGAGCAGGACTCGATACGAATCACCGGCCTCCGGCGTTACGGGTGCTGCTCGACGGCGATGTTGACCGTGGCCGTGGAGCCTGACGCGGCAAGGCCGAGAAGATAGGTGGCGACTCCGGGTAGCGAGACAGGGAGAAACGTGACCGAGCCGTCAATGGCCGAGGTAGCCGTGGCGGCCTGCGTGGCCAGAAGCGCTCCCTGGGTGCAGACCGTGTGCGGTGCGCAGGGCGTCGACCAGGCGTAGAGCGCCTGATAGAGCGCGACCGTGCCGCCGGCCATGGGGTTGCCGTCCATGTCGAGGAGGCGCAGGGCGATCTGGCTGGGTGTGTCCGAGGCGGCGAGGGTCTGGCTTGTGCCGGAGATGGGTTCGAGCAAAGCGTACTCCGGACGCGCGCCATAGGCAGTAAACGCGACGCACTGGCTGGTTCCATTCAGGCAGGCGTTGATGCTGACGACCTGGCCCTCGGCAAGCGGGCCGACGGTGAGGTTTTTCGAGGCGATGCCTGCGGAGTTAGTGAGTGCTGCTGCGGAGCCCTGTGAACTGATGCTGCCACCGGACGGGGTTTGCCAGGCGACCGACTGGCCGGCGAGGGGAACGCCGTTCGAGAGGACGAGAGCCTGCACGGTCCAGGTAAAGGTGACTCCGGCGGCAAGTGCGAGACGCGGGGAGAGCGAGGCCAGGGTCGGCGGAGTTCCGCCGGCAAACTGCGCCTGAAGGCTGGAGCCGTTGGTGAGCGAGGCGGTGACGATGGACCACGTGCCATCGACAGCGGTGACGTTCATGGTGGCGCGGCCGTCACCGGTGGCAGTTGCAGAGCAGACAGGCAGCCCGCAGCCAAGCGTGGCCGTGCCAGCGGTAACGGTGTAGATGACGGTGAGGCCGCCGGCCGGGGCGAGCGTGGGACTGAGAGCCGTGACGGCGAAGGGAAGAGGCACGCCGATCGGCACAGTGCCGGAGGGCGCGGTGACGAGGGTCAGCGCGTCGCCGGTGCCGGAGTCATAACTGATGCCGCCGGGAATGACAGCGGCCGCGTAAAGGGTGGGTAGGTCGTCAACCTCAACGTCGACGGAGCCGGTGACGCCGGAAGCCGCAGGCGGCGCAATGGCGGTGATCTGGTTCGGCGAGATGCTTGTGACGAGCGCGGGCTGCCCGCCAACCAGAACTGTATCGGCGAGGCGAAAACCGGCGCCATCGATCGTGATGGGACCGCCCGAGGCGGGCAAATGCGTGGGCGAAACCGTGTCCGCGTAGAGCAGCCATCCGTCATACGCGTAGTCGGGGCGGCCGTCGCCACGCAGGTCGGCGATACCGATGCGCACGATGTCGTCAGCGATCGTGGCTACGCGCAGCCAGGTCTCGCCGGGTGCGAGACCATTGAGGCCGGGCGCTGCGCCAACGGGTGTCGCGCCAGCGGCGTCGAATGCATCCCAGACGCCGATGGAGGGCATCGCCTTGGAGTTCGAGGGCGTGCCAGTCTCGTCGAGAGCCTCAGTCACTACGGTAAAAATGCGATTGTCGCGCACTGGGAAGGTGAACCAGTCCGTCTGGCCGATTTGGCTCAAGCGCCCGCACCACATTCCGCCTGTGGGCATGGGGCGCGGCGCGGATTCGGAGCCGATGGCGTCGTTGAAACCGGCGACAGGAGAGCCGGCAACGGTTACGGTGAGTGTTTGCGTGCTTCCCGGCGAGAGGTTGGATAGGGTGATGGTGTTCAACGCGCCAGAGGGCGAGACCTGGCCCTGTATGTAGGGGCCAATGGAATTCTCGAGGATGTAGAGCGGATCGATCGCCTCAAAGGAGACCTGGTAGCTGGCGACTGTCGCGCTGGGTGGCAGCGGGATGCCGCTCAGGTTAAATGAGCCTTGCAGCGAGGGATCATTCGAGCCCCACATCGTGAGCGGGTTGCCGCTCGCATCGGAAAATCCAGTGACGGGGTTGCCGTGATTGCCGCTGAAGGTCGCGCCGGTCACGGCCGTCACCGTGTACTGGTAGAGGGGATTGCCGTTTGCGTCAAGCGGGCGCGCCACCACGTTGACGCCTTGCATCCCGTAGCCGGTGCGGAAAGTGACCTCGCCCTTGATGGAGATGGTGTTGGCCGCGGTGAGCTGCTTGCCGGGGAAGTTTGCCAGATTGGCGGTGGTGATGGGGTAGATGCGGTTGAGCGCGGCGATGTCGTCGTAGCGCAGAACTGTGGGGTCGGGAATGCATGCGCCGCCGCTTGCACCGCATGTGCCGCTCAGCGGTTCCATGATAGGCCAGCCCTGCGTCCCGCCGGCCTCGCCGTTCGAGGTTGCGCCAGGATTGACCTGTGAGTCGTCTAAGCCGAGGACGCGGCCGAAGGCGCGCTCCAGCTCAAAGCTCATCATCTCCAACATGCCGGAGTTTGTGGCACAGAGGCCGTTGAGGATGATGACCGCATGCGCGATCGTGGCGTCGGGGTTCAGGTTGTCCATCCAGACGTACACACCGTTGTTCTGGCATGCATCGGGTTGGCTCGTGGTGGCGCCGAAGATCGTGTTGATCACGGAGCCGTCGGCGTCGTAGATCACAGCGAGAGGATAGTTGGTTGCCTCGGGCGTGATGTCGGCCGGTGCGGTGATCATGCCGGAAGAGTTCACCACGATATTCGACCCGTTGACGTCTTCGTTCAATGGGCCCATGTCCGTGAGCGTGACGCCGGCAGTGGGAACGGCGTTCCACAGGGCGGCTGCGGCGTCGACCATCGCCGTGGCCTGCTGATTTGAAACGAAACTCGAGAGCGGGCCCTGATCGACGGAATAATTCACCTGGCCGGCGGCCCAGTGGACTGGCTGGCCAATAACAGCGGGATTGAAGAAGCTGGTTCCGGCGACGTACTTTGGTCCTCCGGCAACGGCGCATGCGGGAACGAGGAGCAGCGTGACGCCGACGAGGATCGACCGGCGGAAAGTCTGGGCGGCGCGAGCAGAAGCGGCGTGCGCGGGCTCGAAAGTAGCGATGGGCACGAGATCCCCCAAGCGGAGTGGGTGGGGGCATGCGCAACTCCAGTGGCAATTGACGATTGTTAAGGGTTTCTAATGCTGCTGGGCTGCGTCGCACATGAGAGCATTCAGAGCGACTTTCGGAGTATGAGAGGTTTTTGAGCGGAGCGCTGTTCAGAGTTGCCGCTTGCTTGGGTCGAAAGTGGCGCCGACCTGCACAAAGGATTAGAAATCCCTCATGCACACGAAGCGACTCTAAGAAATCTCTTATGGCGAGTGCCGATCGCTGCGCCTTCACGAACCGGCCGCGATTCGCCCACCCGAGTCCAATCTGCGGCGTGTGTCATCTTATCTGGAGCGAAGGGCGGGCCCGGAGACCCTTGGTATACACCGGCAAACCGGCCCCCTCCGTCTACAATCGACTCGGGTAAACCCATGGCAGAGATACGCGATACCGTGATTCTTGGCTCCGGCTGTGCCGGATTGACGGCAGCGCTCTACACCGCGCGCGCCGGGCTCAAACCGCTGGTTCTGGAGGGCCACGAGCCCGGCGGCCAGCTCTCGATTACGACGCTGGTCGAAAATTTTCCCGGTTGGCCGGAAGGGATTCAAGGGCCGGAGCTCATCGGCAACATGAAGAAACAGGCCGCGCGGTTTGGCGCGGAGTTCCAGCTTGCGCATCTGGTCTCAGTGGAGGTGGGCGCGCATCCCATCAAGCTGCGCACGTCGACAATCGGGACGAGTGGCGAGATTCATGCGCGCACGCTGATTGTGGCCTCGGGCGCAAGCGCACGCTGGCTTGGGCTGCCCAGTGAGCAGGCGCTCATTGGGCATGGGGTGTCGAGTTGCGCCACGTGCGACGGGTTCTTCTTCCGCGACAAGGAGATTGCCGTGGTGGGCGGAGGCGACTCGGCGATGGAAGAGGCGATCTTTCTCACTCGCTTTGCCTCGAAGGTAACTTTGCTGCATCGGCGCGACGCCTTCCGCGCCTCGAAGATCATGCTCGAGCGTGCGATGGCGCATCCCAAAATCGAGCTGCGCACGAACACGGTCGTGGACGACGTGTTGGGCGTGGAGGAGGGTGAAGTGAAGGGCTTGCGTCTGCGCGACGTGAAGAACGGCGAGCGCTGCGAGCTGAAGGTGAGCGGGATGTTCCTGGGCATCGGACACGAGCCGAATACAAAGATGTTTGCCGGGCAGATCGATCTCGACGACGAGGGGTACATCAAGACGACGAACAACGTGTTCACAACGCGCAACAGCGTCATTGTTCCGGGTTTGTTTGCCTGCGGCGATGTACAGGACCGGCGCTACCGTCAAGCCATTACCGCGGCCGGCTCCGGATGCATGGCGGCGCTGGAGGCAGAGAAGTATCTCGAAGAGCACGGGTACTGAGGCTGAGACGCGGAGGAGATTCAATGGCGACAATCTTTCCCGGCCGCTACACCGCGCAAAGCGATGAGCCGTTCGTCGTCTTCCTGATCGGCATGAGGGCGCGGTGACAGCACTGGAAGAAAATCTCGAACTGCTCGAAGACGCTATCTCCACGGCTTGCCGGGCGGCCGGACGCGCGCGCGCGGATGTTGAGCTTATGGCGGTTTCGAAGACCTTTCCAGCGGAGTTGATCGCCGAGGCCGCCGCCCTGGGACTAATGCTGTTCGGTGAAAATCGCGTCCAGGAGTTTAACGCCAAGGTGCTGCGCGCGGAAGAACTAGGTACGTGGGCGGTACGGGAACGGTTGCGAATTCATCTGATCGGACATTTGCAGTCGAACAAGGCGGCGAAGGCGGCAGAGCTTTTCGACGGAGTGGACTCGCTGGATTCGGTGCGGCTGGCGGAGCGTTTGAACGAAGCGGCAGGAAGAGCATCCAAGCAGCTGCCGGTGTTGATCGAGGTAAAGCTCAGTCCCGAAGCGACGAAGAACGGAGTCGAGCCGGAGTCGGCCGAAGCTGCAAAGCTGTTGGAGCGGCTACCCGATCTCATGGACCTTAAAGTACGCGGCCTGATGACCATTGCCCCGTGGGGCGCGGCCGAGGATGTGACGCGGGCGTGCTTTCGCAGCTTGCGGACGTGGCGCGACCGCTGGGCCGGAGCGCATCCACGCCTGAAGCTGGATGTGCTGTCGATGGGTATGAGCGGAGACTTTGCGCTGGCGATCCAGGAGGGCGCGACGCGCATTCGCATCGGTACGGCGCTGTTTGGTGTGCGCAAGCCGCTGGCGGAGCGGCGAAGCCAGGAATCGGAGCTCGACTGATGCTGCGCGCCGCGGCGGAAGGTGTGACGCTGGCTGTACGGACGCAACCGGGCGCCAAGAAGACGGCCATCGCCGCAATTTACGGCGAAGGAACCACGGCGCAACTGAAGGTCGCCGTGCAAGCGCCGCCGCTCGAAGGCCGCGCGAACCAAGCACTGATTGCGTTTCTCGCCGAAACTTTTGGGCTGCCGAAGAGCGCGGTTGCCCTTGTGTCAGGCGAGCTTTCGCGGAACAAAGTATCCTTGCTGCGTGGAATGACAATGGCGCAGGCGACGGCGGCGCTGGCGAAGTGGATGGTCGTTTAAGGTTTAGCCGCCGACTGCCGCTGAAGTTCCTTCTCAAATGCTTGCTCGCGATCGCTAATATAGGCCTTGTATCCGGCAGGATCGATGAAGGCGCTCTTGTCGCCGTTCTTCCAGCGCGCATATTTTTCGGTCAGTCCGAAGTATGAACCATGCGCCCCGAGAAATACGTCGCACGGCAATGCATCGAGCACTCGAAAGCCGCGCTTGTAGTCCCGGGCGATTTGCGGATAGGCTTTGTTGCCAACAAGCTTGTAGCCTTCGTTGACATTCGGGCTGCCGACGATGACGACGTGAAGGAATCGACTGCCTTCCGGTTCGTCGAGGGTCCAGGTCGTAGTTCCCCGCGTGTGACCGGGGGTGAGGTGCGCAGTCAGGACCGTGCCTCCAAGCCGGACCGTGTCGCCGCCGTGGAGGACGCGATCGACATGTGCGGGCGGATAACGCATGAATTTCTCCGCGCCGTATTGGAAGTCTGTCCTGCCGCCAGATTCAACGACGCCAACATCGCCAGCCACCACGTAGTATTTGGCGCCGGTGAGACGAATGATTTGCGCGCTGCCCGCGCAATGGTCGTTATGTGCGTGGCTGATGAGCAGGATTTTGATGTCGCTGAAGCGAAAGCCGAGAGACTCGACGCTCTTCCGGATCAATGGCACGGAGACTTCGAGGCTTGAATTGATCAGGATGAGCCCACGCGGCGTCTCGATGAGGTAGGAGGCGAGGTCCTGGCTGCCAACGTAATAGAGATTGCCAGCGATGCGGAAGGGCGGAAATGGGGTGGTCCATGCAGGATTGTATTGGGCAGCGAGGGGGGTGGCGGAGGCGAGGAACGCGAACAGCGCAATGCGAAGAGTAGATCTTGCAGTCTTCATTGGGCTTCCCGATTATCGGAATGATGGACCATCGTTTCGATGGCGCGCTCGAGGTGAACACCACGTGAGCCTTTGATGAGGACAACGTCGTCAGGACGGACATTTTCAACGAGCCACTGGCCCGCGGCTTCGGCATCGCGAAGAAAGACCGCGGGCACTCCGCCGGCGCATGAGGCCGTGGCCAGGTGCTCCGCATTGCCCTGCACAGCGACGACGAGATCAAGGCCAGCTTCCGCAGCAGCACGACCACAGGCGATGTGCAGCGCGGGCCCGTGCTCACCCAACTCGAGCATTTCGCCAGCCACCAGAATGCGGCGGCCTTTGGCGGGACGCGCGGCGAGGGTTCGGATCATGGAGCGCAGCGCCTCGGGGTTGGAGTTATAGCTGTCGTTCAGAATCGTGGCTCCAGCGATTTCGATGACCTGGCCGCGCTTGTCACCGGCAGTGAGTGAGGCGATTGAGGCCACGGCCGCGTCCAGATCCACGCCAGCTTCAAGCGCCACGGCCAATCCGGCAACGGCATTCGACGCGTTGTGCGCGCCGAGCAAATGCAAAGTAAAGCCGCTCTCGCGCTCGCGGGCGCGAATGCGAACGTGCAGCCCGTCGAGCTCCTCGGTGCAGGAAAGGATTTGCGGGTCAGCGCAGGGTCCGGCGCCGAAGTAAACCACACGGCCGGGAAAATCGCGCCCAAACTGCGCAGCGTAAGCGTCGTCGCAGTTCAAGAACACGAAGCCGTTCGCAGGAAGCGCCTCGACGAGCTCGAACTTGGCGCGCGCAATGCCTGGCTGGCCATCGGCAAAGTTTTCGATGTGCGCGGAGCCGACGTTGGTGATGACGCCCCAGTCGGGCGCGGCGATGCGCGCCAGCGCGGCAATCTCGCCAGAGTGGTTCATGCCCATCTCGACGACGGCGAATTCGTGCTCCGGCATCAGGTGCAGCAGTTGCAGGGGCAGGCCGAACTTGTTGTTCAGGTTGCCCTGAGATTTGAAAACGCGAAATTTTGCGCCGAGCGCCGCAGCAACGGCTTCCTTGGTGGTGGTTTTTCCCGCCGAGCCTGTGATGGCCACCACGTGCCGCCCCCACTGGCGGCGCACGTGGTGGGCGAGCGCTTGCATAGCAAGAAGCGGATCCTCCGCGATGAACAGCGGATGGGCCAACACAGCGTCGGGCAGGGAAGCGGCACGCGCGTGCGAAACGACAGCGGCCACAGCGCCGCGTTCGAATGCCGCGGCCACAAAGTCGTGCCCGTCGTGACGCTCACCGCGAACAGCAAAGAAGAGCTCGCCGGACGCGACGGTGCGCGAGTCGATCGAGAAACCGGACGCAACCAACGCGCCTGCATTGGGCACGCTAGCCGGCGCCTCGAGCACCGCTCCGGCGCCCATCGCCGCTTCTGCGAGCGTGAGATTCATTGCTCTACACCATAGCCCAATTCGGCAAGGATGGAAAGCGCCACCTCGGCATCGTCGAAGGGGATCGTGCGACCGGCGATGATCTGCTCTTTCTCGTGGCCCTTGCCGGCGAGAAGAACGACATCGCCGGGCTTGGCGGCCTCGAGCGCGAGACGAATAGCCGAGGCGCGATCGACTTCGACTGTGTATGCGACACCGGTTGACTGCAGGCCCGGTTCAATCTCTGCGAGGATGGACGCCGGATCCTCGGAGCGGGGATTGTCGCTCGTGGCGACGACAAAATCGCTGCCTTCACCGGCGGCCTGGCCCATCTTAGGGCGCTTGGTGCGGTCACGATCGCCGCCGCAGCCGAACATTGTGATCACGCGCGCGCCGGAAGCAGCAGTCATCTGGCGAGCGAGCGCCGTCAAATTCCGCAGCGCATCGTCGGTGTCCGCGTAGTCCACGATCACCGTGAAGGGCTGGCCTGCATCGACGGGTTGGAAACGCCCGGGAACAGGCTTGAGTGTTGGAATGGCGGCGGCGAGTTGAGAAAAGGAAGCGCCGCGCGCGTGGGCGGCAGTGAACGCCGCAAGCAGGTTCAGAATGTTTACTTCGCCGGCCAGGTGCGAACTGACCCAGGCCGATCCGGCCGGAGTTTCGAGCTCAATCACCGCGCCCGAGGGCGTGAGCGTTTGGCTGGCTGCACGCCATTGGCCCATGCCGATGCCGTATGTGCGAATCTCCGCACCCGCATTACGAGCCGCCGCGGCCAGCTCCCCGGCGTGCGGATCGTTCGCATTGATCACCGCGACGCGCGGAGGCGGATAAACCGTCCCGTCGAAAAGTAGGCGCTTGGCGGCGAAGTAATTTTCCATCGTCTGGTGATAATCGAGATGGTCGCGCGTCAAGTTGGTGAAGACGGCCACGTCAAAGGGGATTCCGATCATGCGGCCCTGGTCGAGCGCATGGCTCGAAACCTCGGTCACGAGTTCTTCCGCGCCGCGGGCAACGCCTTCGGCCATCAATTCGAACAGGTCTCGCGACTCGGGTGTGGTGTGAATCGAGGGCCGAGTCTCGCCAACGACGTGATACTCAATGGTGCCAATCAGGATGCTCGAATGCGCTGCAGCGTTCAGAAGCGCTTCGGTAAGAAATGCGGTCGTGGTCTTGCCGTTGGTGCCCGTGATTCCGGTGGCGGCGAGAGAGCGTTCGGGATGGCCGAAGAATGCGGCGGAAGCCTGAGCGAGTGCGCGGCGTCCGTGTTCGACGTGAATTACCGGCAGGCCAGCCTGGTAGACGGTCAGGTGATCAACGGTTTGCGCGGAGTCAGTGATGATGCCGAGCGCGCCGGAGGCGATGGCCTTCTCGACAAAGCGATTGCCGTCGGTCGAGCCGCCTTTCATGGCCACGAAAACGGCGCCGGGCCGCACGCGGCGCGAGTCATACTCGATGCCGGTGATGGGCGCGGCGGAGTTGCCGGCTGAGCCGATGGATGCGACTTCGGAAATGAGATCGTTCCAATTCATCCCGAGGTTGATTGTAGATTGTGCTGCAGGACCGGAGCTGGCCAGATGACAATGCGGGCGCAAGAACTCAAGGGTAGGTTCCCACGAACTTGCTCACGCCGTCCATCAGAAACTGCCGGCCGCCGTCGCTATCAGCCGCTTGCTCGGCCTTTTCAAGCAGCGCCGACATCCCTGTCTTCATCAGGTCGTACTGTGCCTCTGCCTCCGCTTCAGTGCTGAAGAAGCGCGTGTGCATCATCCAGCCGTAGATGCCGCAGGTAATGGCGAAGGGCGCGACACTGGCGGCTCGTTCAAGGGTGATCCGTGCGCCGAGGGAGTGTTCTTCGTCGCGGACAACGATACCCTCCTCAGAGCCAGCCTGACCGAGGGTCGTGCCATCTTCGAATGGGCGCCACGTGGAGCTGGTCACAATGTCAGCGTAGCGTAGTCACCGTTGGCAGCGAACCACAATCTTTGTGCCGGGAGGGACCATGGTGCCGGGCGCAGGGGCCTGCTCACGTGCTATGCCATTGCCTGCAATCTCCACTTCAAGGCCGGAGCTGCCTGCCTGCTCAATAATCTCGCGCATAGGCAGTCCGATCAGTGAGGGCACACGTAATTGCTCGGCGTCGGCGATCACGACGGTATTCATGGGCGGCGACGAGACCGGTTTCGATGGCTGTGTAGATGATTCGGCGGGTGCGGTGGGGGAGGGCTGAAATGCAGCGCCCGTTTTCGCAAGTGCGGGTGAATTCGCAGCCTCGGTCGATGCGGGGGGAGCGGGTGCAGCTGATTTGGTAGCGGGCGGAACGCGGAGCGGATCGTCGCTGGGCAAATCGTTGGCGGCCTCGTAGAGAGCCTCAACACTTTCGCCTTGCGCCGGGACATCGTCTTCCTTGACCGGTGCATCTTTCTTTGAGGCCAGGTCGACCGGGCGCAGGTCGATATCGTGCTGCACGCCCAAATATTCGAGGACCTGCTGTGCCACTTCGGCGAAAACAGGCGCGGAGACGTCGGCGCCGTAGTAGGCGCCTTTGGGAGAATCGATGACGATCGCCACTGAGATGGCCGGATTGTTCACCGGAGCGAAGCCCGCGAACGAAGCGATGTGCATGGTCTTCGAATAGGTATGCGTGACCGGATCGATCTTCTGCGCGGTGCCTGTTTTGCCGCCAGAGGAGTAGCCGTTGAGTTGCGCCGACCTTCCGGTTCCGAACAGAACAACACCTTCCATCATCTTGCGCATCTGGGCGGCGGCAAGCGTGTTGATGACGCGATGCGCACCTGGCGGGAGAGGATCGGGCAGATCTTCACCCGCACGGAACGGACTGGCCACGAACTCCGACGCCGGCACCTGCGACCCCTGCGGTGGGGCGGACTTTTGGACGGATCCAGTGGTTGTGACGGATTGCTCCTGCATGAGGATGTGCGGCGGGAGATAGGTGCCGCCGTTGGCGATGGTCGAGACCATCGTGACGAGTTGCAGAGGTGTGACCGCGATCTCCTGGCCGATGGCAATGGAGCCGATGGAGGAACTGCCCCATTTAGGGGGGGGACGTAACAGTCCGCGCGTCTCGCCGGGCAACTCAACGTTTGATCGCGTGCCGAAGCCGAAGCTGCGGATGTATTGGTAGAAGTGGTCGGGGCCGACTTTGAGAGCGAGCTTGATTGCGGCGACGTCGCTTGATTCCTCGAGCGCTTTGTGTACCGGAATTACGCCGAAATGTTCGCCTTGATTGTCGTGAATCACGCGACCGGCAATGGTGATTTTGCCGCCCTGGCAGTCAATCGTGTCATCGGGCGTGGCCACTTGCTGATCCATCGCGGCGGAGTACGTGACCAGCTTGAATGTGGACCCTGGCTCGTAGACGTCGCTGACGGCGTGGTCGCGCAATTGGTCGAGCGTGGTGTGGCGAATCTGGTTGGGATTGAAGGTGGGGCGGATGGCGAGGGCGAGAATCTGCCCGGTGTGTGCGTCCTGCACGACGACGGTGCCGTTCAGCGCCTGCGTCTTTTGCATTGCGTGATCGAGCGCGCGCTCGGCCATGAACTGGATATTCTCGTCGATGGTAAGAACGAGGTTTCGTCCGGGCTCGGGGTCGTGCTCGCTTGAGCCAAGAACTTTACGGCGCGCGTCCATGGCCGTGTACATGAGGCCCGGACGCCCGTGCAGATCGCTGTCGAACTTTTCTTCAAGGCCACCCAGGCCGTCGTCGTCGGTTCCGACGTACCCCAGAACTTGCGCGGCGAGCTGATTGTCGGGGTAGAAGCGCGCAAATTCCTGTTGGAAGAAGATGCCCTTCATGTTGAGGGCCTTCACGCTGGCTGCAACCTGAGGCGTGACGCGGCGCGCGATCCAGGCAAAGTTGCGGCCTTCATTGAGCCTTGCGGCGATCTGCGCCTCGGTTGTCAGCCCGTCTTCGGGATCGGTGTGGACCAGCGTGGCGAGCGTGCGCGCGGCCGCCTGTTTGTCGGCAATCTGCGTGGGATCGGCATAGATCGACGGCATCAGGACGGTCATGGCCAATTCGCGCAGGTTGCGGTCATAGAGGACGCCGCGCCGCGGAGCCACTTCAAAGGTACGCTGCTGCTGCTTAGCTGCGTGCTCCACAAAGTCCTGGTGACGCACGATCTGCAGCCAGAAAAGCCGGCCTGCAATGGCGCAGACCCACACGAGGAAGAAGAGGCAGATCACCAGGAATCGCGATCGTTTGAGCGGCACGCCTCTGGGTGTTTGGGTACGGCTGCGAATGGATGGGACGGCTGCCGTCATGTCGAGTGGGTCCGATTGCCTGATCTACTGCGCCGCGGGCGCAGAAGAGGTGACCTGAGCAAGAGCTGGAGCGCCGGAGGCAGGCCGAGCATCGGAGTACACCACCTGGCCAGGCTGCGGCTCGGCAAGTCCAAGCTGGCGCGCCATTTGATCGATGCGGCCGGGCTGGGTGAGCTCTGCCTCGCTCAGGCGCAATTGACGATTCTCCTCGCGCAACTGATCGAGCGTCTGCTTTTCGCTCTCCACGCTGTAGCTGCTTTCAATGGCGTAAAAGTGCTGAAGACCGTAGATCATGATGAGCGAGAAAAGCACGGCGACTGCGGCGGAAAAGACGCGCATTTCGCGAACGCGGACGGGATCGGAGGCCTTCACGAGGCGGGTGTTGTCGAAATGCTTCACAAAATAGAATTCAGGCGTGCGCACGCGGCGGCGGCGCTGAGCCTGCTGCGCCATCATCTCAGCGTTATGCTCGTTGATCCGTGCGCTCCAGGCGCGGCCGGTCTCGAAATAGGTTGTTGCACATGCCGCCATCTTCGTTCTCCTCGTTCTGCCGGCCTATTGCCGTTCCGCTGCTCTCAGCTTTGCGCTGCGCGAGCGCGGGTTGCGGTTGATCTCTTCTTCCTTCGCAGTGAC
>Ga0187891_1002032_pt1 | contig 16050 bp, 22 predicted proteins | sample June2016WEW_21_4_FD_132990 | JGI IMG/M metagenome (GOLD analysis project Ga0187891, IMG submission 132990) | Peatland microbial communities from SPRUCE experiment site at the Marcell Experimental Forest, Minnesota, USA - June2016WEW_21_40 | ecosystem: Environmental > Terrestrial > Soil >... | reverse complement strand
TTTTAATTAACCAAAAATACTGAGGACCGCAAAATTGCGATTCAGGCTGCTAAGAGGAGATGTAATACTAAAAATCCTTCTTGCAGCAGCAGCTTTGTTCGTTATCGGCACTGTTGTTGGACTTGCTGTTGAACTTTTTCTCGGCTCAGCGCCATCATTATTTAAATTTGGGCCAAGCTTTTTGGTTGGATCGAAATGGCAGCCAAGTAATAATGTATTTGGTGCTTGGCCGTTTATTTATGGAACATTGGTTACTTCGGCGATTGCTATTGTAATCGGTTTCCCAGTTAGTCTGGGGATAGCTATCTTTATCTCTGAGAAGCTAAAAAGCCATCAAACCTTTGGTTATATGTTAGGAACAATAGTTGATCTCCTCGCTGCTGTGCCCAGTGTTATTTACGGTCTATGGGGAGTTTTTGTCTTAATACCACTCTTGAAGGATTATGTTGAAAAGCCCCTGAATAAGTCTCTTGGTTTCATCTCTTTATTCTCGGGACATCCTTTTGGATACGATTTTTTTACTGCTGGAATCATATTAGCAATAATGATTATTCCGACGATGTCAGCGGTCACTAGAGATGTTTTAAGTGTGGTTCCAAATAGTCAGCGTGAAGCAATGTACTCGCTTGGCGCTACAGATTGGGAGGTCACTCAGAAAAGCGTCTTGCCGTATGCCCGGTCGGGTATATTTGGTGGGTTTATTTTGGGGCTGGGACGAGCTTTCGGCGAAACTATGGCTGTTACCATGGTAATCGGTAACATTCCTTCGGTTTCTTCAAGTTTGTTCTCGCCTGGCGCCACTTTATCTTCAATTATCGCCAATCAATTCGGCGAGTCTACAGGGGTTTTTCAAGGGGCTTTAATCGAATTAGGTTTAATCTTGTTTTTTGTAGCTGTATTAATTAATGGTCTTGCTCGGATACTGCTTTGGAGGATGACTCGTGGAAAGGAAATTAAAGCTTAAGGGGGTTTGAGGTGGCAACAAAATATAATCTGCCCGCGAGTATTTCACTCCAGCGAAAAATCGTTAACAAGTTAATGACTGTATTAGTTATAATCGCTGTTGCCCTAGCCATAATACCCTTAATACTCATTCTTGGAGACGTTTTCATGCGAGGGGCGCCCGCTCTAAGCATAGGTTTTCTTGCCCGTGCGCAGAACCCACTACATGTTTCAAGCGGAGGAATAGCCAATGCCATAGTTGGAACTTTCACGATGGTGGGTATAGCCGCGCTTATCTCCGTACCCATAGGTATTGGGGCCGGCATCTTTTTTTCAGAATGGTCTAACTCTAAGCTTTCCACGTTTTCAGGTTTCATGAACGACGTGCTTACTGGATTTCCCTCAATTGTGTTGGGACTGTTCGTTTATGTCATAATTGTCTTACCTTCGAAACAGTTTTCTGCTTTTGCAGGTGGTATCGCCCTTAGTTTCGTGATGCTGCCTATCATCGCTAGGACGACAGGTGAATCTCTCAAGCTTGTTCCAATGACATTGAGGGAAGCGTCGCTGGCTCTTGGAATCCCAAGATGGAAAACTGTGCTTAGAATCGTTATAAGCACAGGGAAAAACGGGCTGTTAACGGGCATATTGTTGGCCGTGGCGCGTGCGACAGGAGAAACAGCTCCTATCCTATTAACAGCATCTACAAGCATTTACTTTGCCAAAAGTATATTTCAGCCAACAGCTTCAATGACCGTACTCATCTACAATTACGCTACTTCTCCGTACCCATCTCAGCAAACTCAGGCGTGGGGAGCAGCTTTAGTCCTAATACTTATTATGCTCGCATTGAATCTTTTGGTCAAACTTACGGTAGGAAGAAAAATAAAAGGAGCAAGGATGTATGCGTAGGATAATGACTAAAAATTCAATAGGTCGCATGCAAAATTATGTTAGGAGGGACAATTAAAATAAGCAAAAATAAAAACTTTGATTCAACAACGGCCAAGTTATCAACGAAAGACTTGAAAGCCAATTTTGGGAAAGTACAAGTTTTAAAGGGGATCAACTTAAGCTTCCCTGAAAATCAGGTAACTGCAATTATGGGTCCTTCTGGATGTGGAAAAACCACGTTGATAAGATGTCTCAACCGAATTCATGAATTGACGCCGAATGCAAAAGTGGAAGGAGAAGTCACTTTGGATGGAGTGAACATTTATTCGCCGCAGGTTGATCCAGTTGCTATTCGCAGAAGAATAGGCATGGTTTTCCAGAAAGCCAATCCTTTTCCTACAATGTCCATATTTGAAAATACGATAGCAGGCTTGAAACTCGCTGGTGTAAGAAACAAAGAGACACTTGACCAGGTGGCAGAAAGAAGCCTTCGGATGGCTTTCCTCTGGGACGAAGTCAAAGATGATCTTAAAAAATCGGGAGTTGACTTGTCTGGTGGGCAACAGCAGAGACTTTGCATTGCACGCGCTCTTGCGGTTGAGCCAGAAGTTATTCTGATGGATGAGCCCTGCTCAGCTCTTGACCCCATTGCCACTGCTAAAATTGAGGAGTCAATTGTTGCGCTTAAAAAGGAGTTCACGATAATTATTGTGACCCATAATATGCAGCAGGCTGCCCGTGTTTCAGATTTCACTGCCTTCATGTATCTAGGTCAACTTATAGAGTTTGGCACAACTTCAGAGGTATTCGAGAAACCAAAAAGTGAGTTAACAGAAAAATACATAACTGGAAAGTTCGGATAAAGTGAAACTATGCAAAGACTGTTAGATAAAGGCCTAGAAGAATTAACAACTATGATTTACAAGATGGGCAAAGTCGCCGAGAAAACCCTGGCAATATCTTTAAGAGGGTTTCTTGAAGGCAAAAACACATCCAACGAGGTGCATGAATTTTCCGAAGTTCTCGTGGGCAATACCGTTGAGATTGAAGAAAAAGCTTTTAGTTTGATAGCAAAGTATCAGCCTGTAGCAACCGACTTACGAATCATAAACTCTTATATGAAAATCGCTTATGATTTTGAACGTTACGGCAGGTATAGTTGGGACATATCCTTTATCAGCACACGGTTCAAGGGAAAAAGCAACTGTGACAAATGGATATTTGATTACATCGAGAAAATGACTGAAAAAGTTCTCCAAATGGTCTCAATAAGCATTAACTCCATGAAAAGCTTAGATGCAGAGCACGTGAAGACGATGACTAAACACGAGCAAGGAGTGGATAACATGTACCTTGAGTATCTGGGCAAACTTGTAGAGGAAGCAGGCATCACTAACGAGTGCACTGTCTCCAGCGTGCTCGTAGTAAGATATCTTGAACGTATTGCAGATCACGCTACACACATCATGGAAGCCGTAGTCTACATTGCCACCGGCGAACAAGTGACCTTACGGTAACATCAAAATAAAGTTGAAGCGCAAGCAAAGGCAAGGCAACTATTCAGTAACCAAGTATTCTGTTTATTGTTGCTTTTTTTGAAAAAACGAAGCAACATTCAAAAGCAACGCCTTAGCCTAAAATTAGAATAATGATACCTGTTCTGAATGTTAATTGGCAAAGCCTTCCAGCCGAATATTCCCTTAGCGAACGCGACGCTGACGTGTTGGCGCTAATAGAAACGGAGGATTTAGCATTATTCACATTCGATGGGTTAAAAAGAAGAACCGGACTACATCCAGAAACGCTCTCGCGCATGCTCACCCGGTTGGAGCAAGAGGGCATCGTGAAAAAAGGTCCCGAAGGCTACAGGGTTACTCCAAAGATAACTAAACTAAAACTGAACCAACCACGCAAAGAAGAACCGACTACGCCGCTGATTCAGACTTTTCTCCCATCTGACCTTATGACGCAGCAACTAATCGTTGCGCTTAAAGGCAAATGGTTTGGTGTGCTACGTTGGCTAGGCATGTCAGAAAATAATCAGGGCGTGACCTTGAAGTGGATCACGGAAGACGGCGGCATCCAGATAGCAGCAAACATTCAGGGAACAGCGCTTAACATAGAAGCAAAATTCTTAACAAACCACAACTTGAACTTGGCATTAAAGGCGTCTTACCAGCTTATGTCAAATATCGGCAAGCTTTGCCAAAGTTCACATGCAACTGGAATCGTAGCTAGAAATGTTGGTTACTACGGCAACTCAGCCTATTTGATGCCAGCCTAAAGGGCGTTTGAAGAAGCACATTTCTAGAATGCCCAGCACAGAGCCATACTCCGAAGCTAACTTTAAAATGCAGCCACATATTCTGCGAGATAGCTAGAGTGCCTTTTTGGTTTGGTTTTAACCTATCTTTTGGCTGAGTATTTTGTTTTTTTGGGGTGAATTGGGAAAAAGGATTTAAAAAGCAACTGACAAGCTAATCTGCTGGAAAGATTCTATAATGAAAGAAAAACAAAAAGACGAGGTAAAATTCAAGGGTGTATTAAAAAATTTTGATTACCACTCGTCGCGTTTCTTCTCTCTTCTTTTCATGGCAGTTTACATAGTGGCTGTAACTATCTTCTGCATAGAATACAAAATTATTCCAGGGCCTGAATTTCTGGTTTTAGGCATCCTAATTTACTGTACGTATAATGACCGGACCTGGCGTGCCTTAAAAGATTGGCTTCCATTCGTCACGGTATTTGTCTCCTATGAAGTCATGTACAGTTTCATAGGCACCGTCTCACAGTACAACCTTAACACTGGACCATACAACTTGGATGTGCAGTTGTTCGGTCGAGTTCCCAGCCTCATTCTCCAAGAAACAATAAAGATGCCAGTTTTAAATTACATGGGAGCCTTCTTCTACGGCATATATTTCTTTGTACCAACCGTCTTTGCTTATATTGTGTGGAAAAAAAGCCCTAAGAACTACTGGAAATACACCGTTGCCTTCGGCGTATTAACGTACAGTGCATTGATAACTTTCCTCTTTTACCCAGTAGCGCCTCCGTGGATTGCGGTTCCAGATGTTACACGAATTTTAACCGGGTCAGTTGACGCCAGCTTAGGTCTTCCTGTTTACAAGACTATGTTTGATTATTTAAGCCCAAATGCGTACGCTGCATTTCCCAGCATGCATTCAGCCTTGCCTTGGCTAGTCTTTCTTTTCTCGTTCAAAATTTGGAGATGGAAAGCACTCCCAGTGCTATCGATTCCAGTCGGAACATGGTTTAGCGCAGTCTACCTTGGCGAACACTATTTTACAGACATTGCAGGCGGAATCGCCTACGCCACAATCGCGTTCCTTGCAGCAGATAAACTCCTGCCCCTGCTATCAAAGAGGATTGACTTTCTAAGGAAACACGTGCCCACCTAAAAGGCACCGTTACTTAAAACAAACTCAGTAAACACCCTTGAAAAGTGGCAAGGGCAGAATTGATGGCGCAGTATTGATTTAAAGATAAAAGGGGAATTACAGAAAAAAAATAATAAAACTAAGGAAGCGAAAAATTTACTATATTTGGCTGTTCAAAAAATCGCGCAATCATCCACACATAATACTGCAGCTTTAAAAGCTAGTAAACCTTAACAGGGGCAGCGAACGGTGAATATTTTGAGTCAAAAAGTACACGGAAGAATAGTTAATTACAGAACAGGTCCAAAATCACAAACATCAAGAGAATGCTTAATAGAATTTGAAACGGTTGATTCCGCATCCTTGGCAGGCAAACTCGTAGGGCAAAAAGTAACTTGGAAAAACGGCAACAGCAAGTTTGTTGGAAAAATTAGGGGTTCCCACGGAGGAAACGGTATGGTTATAGTAAGATTCCCACATGGAGTTCCCGGTCAAGCGATAGGGGCAAGGGTTGAATTAGCAAGTTAACGCGGTTTTTTAATTAAAAATTCATGTATCTGTTCAAAGTAAGCGCTATTTTTATAATTCGCCTAAATCTTCGGTTTCATATACGTATTCTTCTATCCGAATTTTTCCATCTTTAATTACTACTTTATAGTCAGCTTCACAAATCGGGCAGGCAACTATCTCGCCGTCTTTAACTTCATTGATTTTGAAGGTATTTCCGCATTCTGAACATTTTATGATTATTTTTTTAGCCTCTTTTCTTAACACTTCTTTTTAGAACTGTCTGGAGAGAAAGGACACTTACGAATGGCCGATCTACTCTTCGCCTAAAGAATTCTAATCCATACACTAAAGGTGCGTAGAACTATATTAGCATGGCTAAGGGTAAATCGTTACTTCATCAAGGATAATGCCTACCAATTTTTGCACTCTATAGTTGGGTTACTGTTATGGCTGATACGGGACAGGCTTTAGCTGCATCTTGAGCATCAGCGATTTTATCATCGTCAAATGTGTTAGTGGATTTTGATTCGTCTGTTTGCCCGCCAACCACGTTGGACTGCTGGTTCTTACCTGCGTGATAATGAATCCTGTCAGTCGCATAGCATGCAGCAGTCGAAACGCAAGTTTTAAGGTCAACTTCAATTTTATATTTAACCATAAAAAACACTAATTAACCTTTATCAAATGAGTTAATTAAACATTTTCAAAAAATCTATCTAAGAAAACTTTAATTAAGCGTGTTAGCTAGATTTATTTGAGGTTTTATCATTGAATTTTGAAGGAGTAACCATAACTGTTCCAGGCATTATAGTAACTTTGATCGGGCTGATAATTCTGTGGATCGTCGTCTCAATTCCAGTTTGGCTCGCTGGAAAAGCTGCCACCGGAGGCAAGGGAACCTTTGGAGATGCTTTGCTTGCAACTTTGGCAGGACCCATTGTATACTTCATCGTTACCTTTTTAGTAGGTTTCTTTCTTAGTGCAATAATAGGGTCTGCGGCATACGTTTTCGGTTACATACTAGCACTTATAGCGTGGATCTGGGTTTTCAAAGCCAGTTTCCGCACAGGCTGGCTTCAAGCAATACTAATCGCAATACTTGCATGGGTCATCTACATCATCCTGAGCATAGTAATCGGGTCAATTTTCAGAATATATTATCCAGCACCATTCTTCCCAAAAATATAAAAACAGAGTTAAATATGACGAAGACAACGCTGCTCTTTTGCCCCCTATTTTTTCTCTCAACATAGGAATATTGGCTTTAGGAAACTAAGTGCCAAAAAAGATTGGAGGTGAAATCGAAAAAATGCCGAGAAAATACAGCAAAAAAGCTCAAGAATCGGTAGAAACAGCTATGCATAAAATGAAACAGGGAGAACTGAAAAGTGGAAGAAGTGGAAAAACGGTAAAAAGCAAAGAGCAGGCCGTTGCAATTGGGCTTTCTGAGGCTCGAAAAGAAGGAGCTAAAGTACCACCAAAGAAAGATTAGTCTGTTAAAGAATAACATGTTCAAAACTTTTTCCTGTTTAGTTTTGCAATTCAAGTTCTAAATTGATTAGAATTTGTGATTGATGGGCTACAATAACAAGGGATTATATGGTTGCTAAAATAGACTTAACAGGTGAGTGTAATTTTTGTCAAAATCAAAATCAGTACTAGCTGTGGTGGCAGTTTTAATTATAATTGTTGCTGCTTTTTCGGTTTATGCAGGCGAAACCTACCCGAGAACAGCAGTGAACATTCCGGTATCTTTCACTGTAGGAGGAGTTGAATCGAAGACGACAGCTTTTAGCCAATCCTTCCTTGATGACAAAGTGGAAGTACAAGTTGCAGTTCAAAGTGGTGTAGCACTTTGGCGGGCTCAAATCCTAAGTGGCAGCCAAGTAATCTGGGAACATTCGGCATCGCAAGGTGAACAACAAACTTATAACAGCGGCTGGATTCAATTGTCAAGCGGTAGTTACAATTTCACTTTTGGAACAATAGGTATCGGATCATTGGATGCTACAGCTTCAGTGACTTCTAAGGGCGGTTTTTGGTGAAAAACAGGTTTTTGAGGAGGTGAAATGAGACATGTCTGGAACTTCTGTTTCAACCGTGGCTTATTATCTGGTGCTTATAGGTGGAATTCTTATGGTTCTTTTTGGGCTGTTAGGATTCGTTGGATCCTTTGGAGCATATTATCTTCATTGGGACTTTGCTTACGGTGGAATCGTGACCTTAGTCATGGGTGTAATTGCACTTGTTGGAGCAAGAAGTGCAAGCATCCTTGTTTGGGCCATAGTGTTGATAATTGTTGGACTTATCGGCGGCGGATTAGGCGGGTTACTTGTGCTTCTGGGAGGAATAATAGGTCTGATTGCGGCGCTATCAAAAAAAGTGTAAGCTATCGTCTGCTTTGATTTGCTGTCGCTTGTTTCAAAATTTTTTGTCGTTTTAATTAAAAATTAGAAGAGGAATAATTAAGGAAAGTGAAAAGATATGGGATTTGCAAGTTTCATTGCGGGTGTAGGGCTTATGATATTGGCAGTTCTGTTAGCAGTTCTTGGGTTTGTAGTTCTGTTAGGATTTATCAAACTCATTGCGGCAAGTTTTGATGTTCCGTTAGGAATCGTTATTCTAATTGTGGCACTTATCTTGTTTGCTTATGGCTGGTATTTGTACAAGTCAGGTTATCCACGTGGAACAATAAATGTTCACAATCAATAGATTGTAAATAGCATTGCGCGTTGTAAGAAGCGAGCTGCTTGAAGGCTGGAAGCCAAAAAGCAAAGGCTTCGATGTGGAAGCTGAAATGAACGCCGTAGTTGGATGCAGCGGTCACCGAATTGTTGAAATCCCAATTGATTACCGAATCAGATTAGGCGAGAAAAAAGCTAAAACTCAGACACGGCCTAGGCATAATGAAGAGAATCCTCGTCGAGAGCGTAAAATTTTAAAACAAGTGAAGTTAACGCAGGGAATAGTTTTTGGGTTTTCGCCTTTTTTTGAAAAAAGAGCCTTGAGAACCGTTTTTCAGAACGTTAAGTAAATAGAAGATGATCGCAGTGATTCATTTTTGACTGAAGCTCATCTTTAAACTTGGAAAAAAAGTCTTATGACTTATTAATTACGGTTTGCAACTCTACGATGCGGTCTAACACATTTTTTAGTAGTTCCTTCTTTAATTCCTCTATTTTCAAATCAGCTTTAATAACGTCTATCTTGTCTGATAATTCTACATCGCCCAGTGTGTTTTTTATCCAGTTTTGGAAATCGCGGCGTTGGAAATGAAACGTCACTGACTCGGGCTCTATCGTTTTCAATTCTTCGTAAAAACTGAACAAGTTAACGGCTGTTTCTCCAGTGTACTTTCCTATTCCAGTGAAAAAGTGGAATCCATGATCATAGGTCACAGTGCCAAGGATCCTTTGAGCTTCTTCTTTTCCGATGTTTTGTTTATCGACCTTTGTTGTTGTCATAAAATAACCCATGGCCATAATCCGTGCAGGCTCCTAAATTCGTTTTGGTGCAAGCTCGAAACATACGACTAGGTAAATTTGTTTTTAATTTCAGCTTTTTTTGCGCCATGTTGAGTAACAAATGGCCGTTATCTGTTCGTTGCTGCGTTTTTCAGTTTCAGGTTTGCTGTTGTTTTCTTTATGCATGAATTTTTCACATCTGGAAATAAAATCTCGTTCCGACTCATTCGCCTTAGGTTTTGGGGCAGGCATCAAAACACCACATATTTCAAATTATTTTTATTGGAATGTTATAATTTAGTCCCGATTCATTAGAGTTTGTGACTGAATTGCCACAGTAACAAGGGAATATATCAGCCGTCCCTTTTTATTTAATAATATGTGAGTATCATAAAACAGTAACAAGCTCTGGGACCGGTCAAGCCGTTAAGAAACCGGTTAAGTCTTTTCATAGCAATCAAAAGAAAACCATGAAAAAAGCGATTTCTTTATAAGTGCCTTTATAAGCGCGGCAGAAGAACTGTTAGTTGAAGAGTTTCTCTTATCCTCTCAGGCTTACCCTTCCGTATAATTGATTCTTTTCAAAGAAATATTGAGGTAAATGAAAATGTGTATGTTAAGAGCGGGTTTAGTTAAAAACTGTCGCAGATGCAAATCTTCTGTACGGTTAACTTGTGTATCGAGAAAGAAAGCATCAAAGAAAAACTTTACGGATAACAAGAAAAAAGGCGAAAAAGCTTAATTCATAAACAAACTTCCCAGATTTCAAGTCTAAATTTTTCTTATCGTAGGGTAAACGAGGTGAAATAATGTCTCAAAGAACTGTTTACGAGGTAAAATGTACTTCCTGCAATCAAGTCGCCACCGTGCCCTTCAAGCCTACACCCGGCAAGCCAGTATACTGCAAAGCTTGCTTTGCCAAACAATTAACCAACCAACCCCTAAAAACCGCAGGTGCACACACTAATTTTGAGCCCAAACAAGCGTGGGCACGACGAAGATAATAACGTAACCTAACACCTTTTATTTACTTTAACTTCTATTTTTAAAAGCATAAAACTTGTAATAGACTTACAAGAAGGCAATAATTTGAAGATCATTAAAGGATGGAAGAAAATAAGCAACGAAGGCGGCTACGTTAACGAAAACACTGGACAAACACTAATTGTTTCAAAAAAAGAATACAGCTCAAACTACCATGCAGTGCTCTTTGCCAGAGAACAAACGGATGAAGCAGAGAGCAAAAAAATCTCACCCGACTTCTCCAAGAAAACTAAAGCCGAAGCCTTTGCATTGGACTGGATGGAAAAGCATCCGAACGGAATGATTGAATCAAAAGATTAAGTTCGGTTTTGCCGAATCTTGAATGAATAAAGATTCGAGAATAGCTTATTTTAATTAAAATATTGATAAATTCTGAAGTTAACCGTTTCTAAGCCGCCAAAAAGGCTGCCCAAAACGAGGCTAACTTATCGGTTTCCGTATCTTTTTCTCATGCACACGGGGCAAAAATTTTTTTTGTACCTTTTTATTCTTTGAGGTTGAAAAAGTTTGCCGCATGAACTGCATTTGATTTGCGCTGTCTGTGTAGGGTCAAGCAGTTTTAGTCTTCTTTCGATTTCAGCTTTGATTTCAACGTCATTTTCCGCCTTCAAGGCTCCAGTTAGCAATATTTTGGCTTGTTCTAAACTTCTGTTTCCATAAACCTTCAAGAAAACACTATCTGGTTTTCCCACCCCTAATTTTAACGGCAACATGCAAACGAAGTTTGAGGGGTAACTCTGAGACTTACTGTAGTCGACTACAGCGAAGCGAAAGCTTCTTCGAAAAGGATTATCGTCTTTCCCGCTATGCTCGAAGATTTGCAGCCTAACACTCATTTCCATCAAGTCTTCAATTATAAAAGCAAGCAAGCTTAATATCTTATTCCCCACGCAAGGCAGAGTTAATCCAAGAAAGAGATCAGCTGAACCCATGTTGAGCAACAATTCCTAAATTTCTGCCTTAAACATAATACAGATTGAACTTGCTTTGCCTCCCTAATTTAGTCAAGAAAAGTTTAGTCCAGAAAACTTGATAAAACTCTTTATCTCTTGGACCACCTAAAAACAAATGGAAAACAAACGCGCGCCTAACCTGTACGTCTCGTTGGCGAGGGCGAGGTTTAGAGCAGAGCCGTCAAGCCGAGGATTCCGCCCGCTACAATCATGATTGATGCTATGACGAAGGCGGCTATTTCGTATTTGTTGTATTGGTAGCCATTCATCACTTTCTTGTCTGAGACAAGTTTGCCCAGAAAATACAGAGACGGAATGATCACTATGGGGTAGATAACCATTAAACTCAGCATTAGCTGGATGTAACCCGATATTGTCGCTACAAGAATTATAGCGGGAACACTCTCAATCATAAACACCGTCATGAAGGAGGTTTGCGAGGTTTTGCCTGTCGCCTCAAGAACCCCCCACGCCGAACCAAGCGAAATAACCATTAGGGCAAGAAACCCCGCAAAGAGAAACAACGCGCCCATAATGGGTCTTGCGTAAGGTCCAAAGAACGAGAGCACGTTTGATAGGGCGGATGCACTGATTATGCTGCCTCCACTGGCAAGACGTATCCCCGGAAAAATCAGAATAACCATCAGAACCTCTGACACTATAGCTCCGAGAAGCGTTTCGATGCGTTCGTTTTTTAGGTCTTTTGGCTGTTTCTTTCTGCGGGAGTCAGCGCCAGAGTGATAGTAGAGCATCCAAGGCATGATTACTGCGCCCACGCTGGCTGCAAGAAGGAAGTCAAATGAGGGTTTAGTGTACGGCTGCAACGGAGAGAGCCCGACTGAAACAAATTCTTTCAGGTTAATCGGAAACAGGAAGGCAGACGCCACTATGGCTGCAACCAACATGAAGCTCAAAGGTATAAGCACCATCTCTGCTTTTCGATATTGCTTGCCCCACACCACGGCTATGTGTATCAAGAAAATGAGTATGAGCCCAAGAATGATGGGAAAACCAAGCAAGTACATACCTATGGCCATGCCCGCGTATTCCGCTAAGTACTCAAGAAAATCACTTACGCCCATGGGAATAGCGGCAAGTATTGCCTTGCGGCTTCCGAATTGTTTTCTGGTTGCCTCCCCTAACCCGAGCCCTCCGCATGTTCCCAGCCTGCCCGCTGCATCTTGGATGATGAAGAGGGGGAAGATCAGTAAAAGAAGGATGAATGCCATTCTGTAGCCGTAGCTTGCACCGCACTGGATTGAGGTGATTATTGAGGCTATGTCTATGTCTGCTATCATCACGATCCATGCTGGGCCGAAGTTTCTAAGCCAGTCGCCTACTCTTGAGTTCATGTTGAAGCCTCTTTGAGGGTGCAGTTTAAAGTGCACATACTTAGGTCAACCTAATTAGTTTAAACTATATTAACGTTTAGGCAAACCTAAATCATTTCCCCCATAAACAGCAAACACCCAGACTTCAAAACTTATATCCAAAATCAACAATTAACTAACTGAGAACACAACACATGCCAACCTCCGAAAGTGTGGAAGAATATTTAGAAGCACTTTGGATATCCGAAGAAAGAGGCGAAAAATTAGCTCACCTCACATGGGTGGCGGATCACCTGGGAGTAGCAGCGCCAAGCGCCTTAGAAATGCTCAAGAAACTGGAAAAAGAAGGCTACGTAATTTACTTGGCAAGACAGGGCATCGAACTTACTGAAAAAGGAAGAAAAATAGCCAAAAGAATCATCCGCGCCCACAGATTAACCGAAGTATTAATGAAAGAATCATTAAAAACAGACATCCAAGAAGAAAGCGTTTGCGGCATGGAACACCACATGGACGAAGAATTCATGGATGCCCTATGCACACAACTTAACCATCCAAGAAAATGCCCCCACGGACACCCCATCCCAAAAGGCAAATGTTGCCCATAAACCCAGTTAACAGAAAAATGCTAAACCTACCTTAGCAATTTTTTCATAAGAGAAACGAGAAATCCAAAGTAGCCCGGGAGATACCATCTTCTGGCGTTAAATTTATACTTTTTATTGTTTTGTTGCTGCATGATTTTCGTCTCGGATTTCTTTTAGGACCTCTTGTTTTAGGGCTACGCTAAGTTGGTGCATTTGGCGTTCTTCTAGTTGGTCGCGGCTTATTATGGTTGCGTTGGGTCTTGTTAAGGCGTCTTTTGTTAGGATTTCTTCCGGGTTTAGACCCCATGCTCGTATGATTTCTTTGAGAGCGTCGATTTTGCTGACTTTGGTTTTTGGTTTTATGCTTAGTGCTGATGCGGAGTAGATGCCTCTTAGGTATTCTATGCCTTTCATTTCAATGTCGTGGTATGTGCTGATTGTGTGACCCATCATGTATTCAATGTAATCTGTGGGCATTCCAAGGGCTGCTAGCTGGGTTCTGAAGAATTTGCGTATGCTATGAACGCGAAGGTCATACCGTCGTCCAACTGATTTTTCTGGAATCAATCCAGCTTTCTGATATAGCTCATGAACTAGCTTATGGACCGCACTGGTTGTTATCGCGACAGGTATTTTTGATTGCATGTTTCTTATTAGCGGCGTTTCATCGTTGATGTTTTCAGGCGGGATTTTATCGGTGCCTATTCGTCTCATTTGCAAGTATAGTCTAAGATAATCAGCTGCTTCTTGGCCAAGAAACGTATCGTAGTCATGGTATTTTCCTTTGGTAATTTCTGCTTCGACGTGTATGTGAATGGGCACTGTGTCTTTTTCTAGGTCTCGTTTAACGTGTCGGTATTGAAGTTTAACGAGCGTTCCAGTTCTAAAGCCGCCTAACGCTAGCAGGCTTATTATGGTTTTTACTCTTATCTCTGCTAAGTCAATGATTAATGCGACTTCTTCTGGTGTCGGTGCGCGGTCTTTGTAGATGCTCCTCTTGGGTAGACTGTAAGCCAATTCGAGTTTTAGGTTGCTAGCGCGAAATAGCGCTTTGACGCCTTTGACGTGATTGCTAACTGAACCAGGTGCTAACTCTTCTGCTTGCAATTCGCCTACGAAATCATCGAGTAGTTTGCTGTATTTTGCTAAGGCTTTCGGATTGGGATCGCCGTCTTGATCTTGGCAGTTCTGGATGAGCTGATCTGGTTGAATGTTTAACCAGTGGCTGAAACGATGAATTCCATAGACGTATTGATAGAGCGTTCCTGAGCTTCCGGTTCTATGACGCAATAGGTGTTTGGCGACTTCTAAGACCGAGTCGTTATCGAAGCTGAACGGTATTAAGCTGGGCATTTTCCAGGATAAACTGTTTATAACGTATTGTCTGAGTTTTTCTTCTGCTAGTGATTGTGTTTCGGGCAGTTGGAGCTTGATTGGATTTTTGAGTTTTTTTCCGAGGGGGCTATGGGTTATGGTCAGTGCTTGCATCTTGTTTGCTTCCTTCATTAGTTTCGGGAAGGTTGAGTTTTTCGCTTCTTTGGTTTAAGCGCGAACTCACCTTTACTTTTGTTTGTTTGAGAATTTAAATGGCAGTTTGAATTTTTTTGTAGTGGTTGCTGGTCTAATAGATGGATTTCTATAATGCAGCTTTTGAGCACTATAATGCCGTTGCCTTGGCCATAAAGTATTTCGTTTTTTTGAATGGGTCTGTCATTTTCTATTAACATTATTTCCTCGTTTTGCTTTGTTAGCCAACCAACTGTCTCGCGTTCTGCAGCTTCAGCTATTGGCTGTAAGATGTTTTTGTAAATGACGTGGTCCTTGTATCGCACGTATAGGAGTGGGTGTAGGGGGCTGGTGTTTGCAGAACCTTGGGCGGGCTCTGACTTACTTCTGCAGGGACTGGACTGAGAGCTCATTTGGCTACTTTCAAGTGAATTTGCCTCTGCCGTAAGTCCAACCATTCCCTCCCACCCCTCACACGCTTAAGATACGCTAACTTCGTCGGTTTTTGGCTGCTGCAAAAAGAGGATGGTTTTGCCCTGCACGCAGCGTTTGAAAAGGCCAGGGTGTTCTTTCTTGAAGAGGTCTAGGGCCTCTTGGTTTTCAAACACTGGCCTGGAATACGCTTGTTGATTGTCTAGGTGCAGTTGGCAAAAGGGTACGCCAATTCTGTTTGTGCCGTCGGCCATGAAGACGTAGCTGGTGACTCCTGCGGATGGCTTGCCACATACGAGGCAGGGTTTTCGCCGTTTCTTGTACGGCGCCTTTTCAACCTTAAGTTGTGTCGCGGGCTCTTCCAAAATGCAAGTCATGGGTTTAGCCTCGGTTATCTGAAGAACTCTTCGTCTCGAAGGTGCTCGCTGATCTGGATATAGCGGTGCTTTTTGCAAAAATCAAGAATATTCAGGAGCTCTTTGTCATCGCCTGTCTTGAATTCCTTTTTATATCCGATCCGTCCGGTTTGGACTCTAATTTCAATTGTTCCATCGTTGCCAAGGAGTTGGTAGAAACCAAGCTTCTCCCCAGCATATTCCTCAAGGACATCCCAGTCCTCTATTAAATTTACCAATTTGTTGTCACCTTCCATGACTTGCAGGCACAGTTTAAAAACAATCTCTCGTTACAACGTGATGATCACGTTGTGAGCCTTACAACGTGATATATCTTTTAAAGATATATTTGCAGAGAAATTCCTTACTTGGGTATATCTTTAATCTTACGCGTTTTGGCTTTCCGCTTATTTGCCTCTTCTCGAAAATCAGCCAAAAGCTCAGTCATACGCTTCTGCAGTTTGTCACTCGCGTCAGAAAGAAACCATTCCCTGCTCACTTTATCCATCTCTAAAGCCGTGGGTCCATTGCTGCTTAGCCGATAGATAGGCGCCTCAGTTCCTGCCTTTGTCTTTTTTACTCCGTCCAAGA
>Ga0187891_1002023_pt1 | contig 16092 bp, 20 predicted proteins | sample June2016WEW_21_4_FD_132990 | JGI IMG/M metagenome (GOLD analysis project Ga0187891, IMG submission 132990) | Peatland microbial communities from SPRUCE experiment site at the Marcell Experimental Forest, Minnesota, USA - June2016WEW_21_40 | ecosystem: Environmental > Terrestrial > Soil >... | reverse complement strand
GATGATCTTTTTGTCCGGAAGGTTGATGCGCTTCAGCACCGAATAAAGCGTGGTCGATTTCCCGCTGCCGGTCGGCCCGGTCACCAGGAAAATGCCGTGCGGCAGCCCGGTGAAGTGTTCCATCTGCTGCAGCATGCGGTCGTCGAAGCCCAGCCGGCGCAGGTCGAAAAAATCGCCCGCCGAGCGGTCCAGCAGGCGCATCACCACGCTTTCGCCATACAACGTCGGCAGCGTGGAAACGCGCAGGTCCACCTCGCGCCCCAGAATCTTGATCTTGATGCGGCCGTCCTGCGGCAGCCGCCGCTCCGCGATGTTCAGCTTGGCCATCAGTTTCAGGCGGGAAATAATGGCCGCCTTCAACTCGCGCGGCGGCGTTTCCTGGTTGAACAACACGCCGTCCACGCGGAAGCGCACGCGAAATTCCTTCTCGAACGGTTCGATGTGGATGTCGCTCGCTCGTTTCTCCAGCGCGCCCGCGATCATGGCGTTCACCAGCCGGATCACCGGCGCCTCGCTGGCCATATCGCGCAGGTGTTCCAGATCGGCCAGCGCCTCTTCGTCTTCCACGCCGGTCAGCACCTGGCGCTCGCCGTCGGCGTAATGCTTGTCCACCGCGTCGACGATTTCCTGCTCCGACGCCAGCGCCGTCTGAATCTCCAGGCCGGAAAACGCGCGGACGGCGGCCGCGCTTTCGAAGTCCATCGGGTCGGCCATGGCGAGCGTCAGCACGGAGCCGTTCAGCGCCACCGGAAAAACTCGCGCTTGCCGCAGGAAACGGTGCGCCAGCCCCTCGATTTCCGGCGCCGAAGCCGGCGGCCCGTCAATCGCGATCAGCGGCACGCCCAACTGCTCGCTCAGCGCCGCCAGCACGTCGCGCTGCGCCACCAGCCCCATGTCCACCAGGATCTTGCCCAGCTTGTCGCCGCGCTCGCGCTGTAGTTCGAGCGCGCGCTCCAGGTCTTCGGCTTCGATCTTCCCGCGCTCGATCAGCATCTCGCCCAGCCGCTGAAAGCGCAGCACGCCCATCGGGGGCGCTGCGCTGAGGGGCTGCGGTGCGAGGTGCTCGGGCGTCACTGGTTGCTCACCGTGGCTTCAATAGGCGCGCCGCTCAAAATCGTGCGCCGCGCCGCATGCATCACCATCTGGCCGGGCAGCCCGGTGGTGTCTTCGTAAGGCAAATAGAGGAACTTCACCGCCACCACGATCTGCTGATCGTCCGGCACCGCGACCAGTTCCTTGGCGGCGGTTTGCAGCATGGCGTTCATCAGCCGCTCCACGGCCGGAAGGCGGGCCAGCTTGCGCTGCCTGACTTGCGTCTTCTCCTGCTCGCTGATGTTGGGCCGGAACGGGCTCAACTGGGGCGTCAGGATGGGGCTCAGCTCGGTGGTGAACACGGCGCCGTAACCATCCAGGTAAATGCCGCGCGTGTTGCCCAGCACGTCGATCGGGTCGGTCACCGCGAACATCCGCAGATCGCGGTCGAAGCCGCGAGCGAGCGTCGCCAGCGAGACCAGCGAAACGCGCGCCGGAGCAGTTTGCACCGTGGTGCTCACACGGGCGGTCGAAACCGGCCGCGCCACCTGTGCTGAAATCGGGACCATCGCTAGCAGTATGGCAAGTACGAGTTTCATTTCGCCTCCCCGGCCGGCTGCCGCGGCGGACCGTAATCGGCCGCCGTCATATATAAGGCGCGTTGCCGCTGATTGGATTCTTCCAGCTCAGCCGCCACCAGTTGCAGCCTCTGCCGCTCCTGCCGCTCGGCCGCCACTTCGGCGTCCAGTTGCCTGGTGCGCGCCGCGACCGCGCGGTCGGCCGCCCGGTCGATGCGCGCCTGAATGGCTGCGTCGGGAACCGTCTGCGCCGTCTGCGCCACCGGCACTTGACCCAATAGCACCGGCCGGTACAACAACGGCGCCGGCCTGGTCAGTGCGAACACCACCAGCGCCGCCGATAGCAGCGCCGCCGAGCCAAAGCCCAGCCGCGCCGGCGTGTTCCAGAACCCGTTCCACCAGCGCCGCCAGGGCGAGGGTTCAAAGATCTGGTCGGAAACAAAAGCGATCCGCCGCGGAATCTCTTCCTCCCGCAGGCTCAGGAGCGTGGTTCCGGTCAGCCGCAGCCGCTTCAGTTCCTCCCGGCAGGCGTGGCAGCCGGTGACGTGCGCTTCCACTTGTTTGCGCTCCGCGCCGTCCAGCTCCTCGAAAAAGTAATCCTTCAAATCGAATGGCGAGCAACTCATGACACACCTCGTGCCTCAATCGGAGCCAACTCGATCTTCAGCAGTTCCAGCGCCGTATACAGGCGGCTTTTGACGGTGGAAACCGGGCAGGAGAGAATCTCGGCCATTTCCTCGAATTTGAACCCCTGATAGATCTTCAGCGCCACGGCCTCGCGCTGTTCCGGCGAGAGCCGCTCCAGCGCGCTGGCCACCGCCAGGCTCAATTCGATGGGAAAAACCGAGTTGCCCCCCACCACGATTCCGGTCTCCGTCGCCGCCGGCGGCAAATCCGCCACATCGCTCTCCGGCCTTCGCTTGCGAAACATGGAATAGGCCTCGTTATGGGCGATGCGATACAGCCACGGCGCGAATCGCGTCCCGTCATCCAGCTTGCGAAGATTCTGGTACGCCTTCAGAAACACGTCCTGCGTCAAATCCAAAGCGTCTTCACGATTGGCGGTCAGCCGCAGGAGATAATTGTAGACACGCTTCTCCCACCGGGACACAAGGAGGTTGAACGCCTCCACGTTGCCCCGGGCAGCCTGGCGAATCAGATCGCCATCCTCGACCGCCCGAAAGATCAAGCCTTGGCTCCTGGTGTGTAGACGCGCACAGCCCGACAAAAGTCGGCCACCCTACTTCTTGAGTGTACCGGGATTGTGCCCCGCGCAAGAGCCGCTGCCCGAGACAAGACCGCGCGTTGCAGGAGCGGCATCGCGGTTGCTACACTGGAATTCCCCCCGGCCAGGTAGCTCAGTCGGTAGAGCGCAGCCCTGAAAAGGCTGGCGTCGGCGGTTCGATTCCGTCCCTGGCCACCACATTTTAAAGCACTTAATAGCAGCCAAAGAGCTAAGGTTTCAGTCGCGCGAACAATACGCGAACATCGTCAACCGACGTACGCCCTGTCGCAAGTCCCTTCCATCTGCTTCCAGATCTCCCGCGCCGTGCTGCCAGTCCTGGCGATGTGTTGCCGGGCCAGTTTCGCATAGCGTTCGGCCATCTTGATATTCGAGTGGCCGAGGATTTTCGCGAGCTCGTAAAGATCGCCGCCGTTCATCATGAACCAGGACGCGAACGTGTGACGGAGATCATGGAAGCAAAAATCCTTAATCCCCGCCCTGCGTTTGAGCCGGGACTACGTCCAGGGAGGGATTCGGAGCATTGCCCAGGACTTATGCACTCGCCAGCTCGGATACCGGACCCAGCGAGATGCGGCGGAGGCTGAACGGCGTGAAATCACAGAAGAAAGGTTCACGTCACTGGACCGCAGGCTCCTGAGAGACGCGCAGGGTATTGAGTCGGACCTCGGGCCGTCATACTTCGCCGTCATACGGAATCCGACACAGGCTGGTTCGACAGAAGCAGCGCGCCTTCATGCCGAACACGAGGTCGCGCGTCTCGCCGTACTCAGCCGCATGGGTCTGGCGGAATCCATGGGACCAAACAGGTGGCGCGTGCGCCGGGCTTTCGACCAAGTACTGCGGGCCATGCAAAGAACCAGCGACAGGCAAAGGACACTTGCGAAACACGGAGCAGTGATGTCAGACGAGCGCCTGCCGATGGAAGTACTCGATTTGAGACACGTCACGTCCGTTGAGGGGCGGGTGCTGGTTCACGGCCAGGACGAGCAATCCGGGCGCAACTACTTGATGCTGGAAGCAACGGACGCGAAAGTGTATTTCATCAACTACAGCCGAGAGATGGAGCAGGCCCGCGGCCGCGGCGACCTACGGACCAACTCCTTCGTGCGGTTGCGGAAGCTGTCCCTGAATGGGGCCCCGACACTCGATGTCAACGACCTGGGCGACGCGGAGAAGCTATTGACCAATCCTCGGCACCTCGGCGAGAAGGCGCGCCAACTTCTCAAGCGGGGGATCATGCCGACCGAGGACGGCTGGGGAGGCTGGCTAGGGAGATATCAGGCAGCCCTGTGCAAGATCACCCGTGAGATCGAGGAGCGGAAGGAACGGAACGTGGCTCGCGCGCGGCGGAGGCAACGGGACCGCTCGGTCGGTCGCTAACGGAAACCAAGCCGTCAGGGCATCCGCTAATAAGGGCTTGAGCAGGCAAGCTCCTTCAAGGTTCTCGATACGAAGCACCTTTGCGCCTGTGTCGCAGGTGTTTAACTTGGACGGCCTGCAATTTGCAACGGAGCCAGTCGTGCCGGATGCTCTGGCCTACGCGGCTGCGGAAGGAGCCCCGGAAGCTGGCCCAGAGGGCCGCGAATAGGTGGCAAGGCGAGAAGCGGCGAAGAACGGTCAATTCACACTTTATCAATTAGATCCAGGTTTACGAGAAGCACAGGTGTACTTCGTCTTCTAAAGGGATGTACTCAAGGCCGTGGGAATGAGCTAACTTAGATGGTACGAACGTTGGAGAATCACATGCCGACAAAGCTCACCACCGAAATCATCAACGCCGCCATCGAAGGTTTTGAGTCGCAAAAGCGCCGGATTGACGATCAGATTGCCGAACTCCGTGCCATGCTGCCCGGTGGCCCCGTCGAATCTGCCGCCGCTGTAGAGCCGCCAAAGCGCAAACGCAGAAAGATGAGCGCCGCTGGCAGGAAAGCGATTGCCGAAGCACAGCGAAAGCGATGGGCTGCGTCCAAGAACGCTGCTCAACCCGCAGTTCAGATGGCTGCTCCCAAAGCCAAACGGAGACTCTCGGCGGCTGGCAGAAAAGCGATCATCGCCGCCACGAAAAAGCGGTGGGCGGCAATCAAGGCAGCGAAGGAAAAGCCAATCACACCCAAGAAAGCTGCCCTGAAGACCGGCAAGAAAGAGGCTGCTGTCAAAAAGGCAGCGGTGAAGGCTCCCGTCAAAGCGGCGAAGAAGGCCGTCAAAAAGACCGCTGCAAAAAAGGCGCAGAACGCCATGGCGAAGGCTCCAGCACAGACGGTGGCGGCGGAAGCTGTCGCACAATAGGCTGAGCGCAGCAACCACTGACGACCATATGCCCCTCCGCTGGTTGCGGTGCTGTTTGCTGAGTTACCATTTGTGATAGCGCAGCACGGCGAAACCAATCAAGCCAAAACCAATCAACAACATGGACGCCGGTTCAGGTGTGGCGTCGGGGTTTGCGCTGTATTCGAGTGCCAGGTCGTCGGCGGTCAAGGCTGTCCACCCGACATAGCCGCCCTCATTGAACGTGACTTGGTAGGCGTCGGTCAGGTCTCCAACCGGACAGGCAGAAACAGGCGGTGTAGCACTGAATTGGCCGGCACATCCTGTAAATGCGTAAATATCCACAGTAAGCGGAGTGCCGATGATATCCAGGTCCTCTGTGAGGTAGCTGGAAAGTGGCCCATATTCTACGGCATAGGTCGGGTTGACAGTGATTGTGGTCCAGCCGAAGTCTAAGTTGGTAAATCCTGGAGTGTCAAACGTCGCTCTTGGCGGTGTCTCAATGAAGGCTTCAAGAACATCCACACCCGTGGCGCTAGGGTTGATAAGGTATGTCGGTGCTTCCGGTGGTATCACCCACATCGTTGCTGCCAGTGCGGGGGTGACGCTCATAAGAAGAAACACAAAGACACAAGCAAAGGTGAAGAACTTTGATTTCATGCTATCAATTCTAGATCCATGCAGATTAGGCGGCAGTCGCGTACTACCTAGGTGGTACAAACCCGAACAACATGAGCAGGGTACTAAGTACTCGGGCCCGTGAGCTTCGCAGCGCAAACCACACATTAAGTTAACTATGGATAGTATTGCTCTGCTGCCTGTTGCCTGGAGCCTCATTGGCTACAAGCCCGAAGGCAGGAATAACTCCACCCGTCCAAAAATGCCACGAAGGAGCGACGGCGGCTGCACATGGGGAGCCGGAATCGGGCGGCGGCGTTGGAACACAACGGGACGGCGCTTATGGCGATGTGAACGGCCCGGTTGCCCGGAGATTCCATCAGCCCTGTTTCGCCACCCCAATCGTCTGAACCATCATCCGAAGCATCTCTTCACGCCCCACCAACCCCTTCAGAAAAATGCAAAACTGCATCGGCCTGACCTTCAAAAGGTCCATCACCTTGGCGAAATCTTCCGGTCCCTCTCGCCTGTAACCAGAAAAACTACAAGGGACCCTCGCCAGCTTTGGTTTCCCCGGTAAAGCTCACCGGCTTATTCCTTCCGCCCAAACAGCCGCTTGAATCCGGGGTACGCCACAAGCGGGATGAGCCGGAAGTCGATCAACCCGGCACGCATCAGCGGCAGTTCGGACAATTGCCGTCGAGCTTCATCGGCGCTTTCGCATTCCAGCACCAGAACCGCTTCGTGCGTGTCGTCGGTGAAGTACAGTTCACGCAGAACTCCTGACTGCTGAAGCTCCCACGCCTTTCGAGCTTCCGCTTTCAAAATGTCGTCTGTGAACTGGTCCTCGCTCACGCCAGGAACTTCTTTTTCCAGCGCCAGGATCTTCATGCGTCACTCCCCTGATTTCCTCTTCCTCATTAAGCAAACCCAAGCTCTCGGCGGAACTGGAAGGTGAGTCTCGAATTGGCTGAAAACCAGGGACAAAATCTCGAAGTACGGCTCGACAGCGCCAACAATGTCTCTGGCAGTCCGCTTTGGAGGGCCTTCGTTGAGGCGTTCGTCATCGGCATTTCCAATAAGACTGAGCCATAGGCCGTTTTCGCCTAAATGACGGTTGACCCGCTTGGCGAAAGTCTGCCGTTCACTGGCGGAATCCAGCGTATGGAAGCATCCCCGATCAAAGGCGAAAGCAAATGGCGCTCCCTCAACGTGACTCTTGAGGAAGTTCAGCACGGCATACTTACAAGTGACATTCGCATTGGCAGCTTTCTCCCTGGTCTTCTCAATCGCAATCTCCGATGTATCAACTCCGATAACAGTGAAGTTCTCTTCCGAGAGCCAGATTGCGTTATCTCCAGTTCCGCATCCGATTTCCAGAGTCTTGCAGGGAGCAATGGGCGTAGCGGTCACGGCTTGAATCAGGTTGAAATCCGGCTTGCCAATGTCCCAAGGGGCCGAGCCTTCTTTGTAGTGTTCATTGAAACGATCTGCGACCGTCATATTGGGTTTCCTCCGTGGTTCCTGCCGCCCCTCTTTCCGAGCATTCGCTTTTGGGTTTCACTCCTAATAATACACAGCGCCGCCAAATCCACAAGCGTCGCCACGATAGCCATTGTCATTCTGCCATGTGCCATCCTTTTTGACCAAGAACACACATGTCCCGGAATTACCAGCGGCGGTTCCAGCCGCATAGCAAACGCCAGAACGTGTCCGGTCCACGCTGAAACCAACGGCAGACAAGATGGCAAACATCCTGGACGTGCCTCTGTCGAACCACCGTTCAGGGGATGCCAACGTGTATTGAGGAAGGCTAAACATCCGCTCAAGAATGAATGGTTTCTGGTTCTTGAGGGCATAGTCATCAATCACCTGACGATAACTGGCGTCGAGATTCTGGGCGGGTTTCAGACAGAACGTGAAGTCCTTCGTTTCTTGTATGATCGTCCAAGTCGCAACATCCGGCTTTGTGATCCGCAAGACCTCTGAATACACGGCGTAAGAATCCTTGTCATCGCTCGGGGCCAGTTTCAGCAGGTCTTTAGGTCCCTGGTTTGATGTCGGGGTCGAAGATTGAGAGGTTCCACTTGCCAGGGTTATGAACACGGCCACGACGAGCAGGAGCGGACTAGGCCAGCGCACGAATCCATTGTACGTCGCTTGGGCACGGCGCTCTTACTTCACCATGTTTTCCAGCGGCGGATTTTCCCAACGAAGCAAGATCCAGAATGGCTGATTCAGATCCGCATCGGGCGGGTACATCGGCAACTCTTCAAGAAATCCGGTTGGGTTGAGAGTCATCCTCTCAGGAAACGTTGCGATCCAGATATGTTGCCTACTGACGGCAATAATCCTGTTCAAGACGTAACGGACTGATACATCATCGCACGGCAACTGGAGCTTCGGTTCATCAACGCCTCTTCCGATGCTGGCGCCCCACCCACCGCCAATCTTAGGCTCAACCACGTTTCGAAGGCCAATCTCCAAATAAACTTCGGCTTCTGGTGCTACCATCTGGCGACAGTCGGAAAACCCAAAGTGCTTCAACTTCGTGTTTAGAGGATTACGGGCATCCCTCAAGAGCGCCGTATCGAAGACGTGAACGATGCCATCTTCTAGACGCCAATCGTACCCGGCGTGCGAGAAAACCACGGACTGCATCACTTCTTCAAGGGTTGCATGGGTGCGAGAAAACCTGACCGGCTTCAGCGTGTCTTCCGTCTTCACCCATTCCACGCCCAACGGCAACCGGAACTGAGCGGAGATCTTCAGCAAAGCATCGATGAAGCTGTTGGCTTCGAGGGAATAGTTCTCGATTATTTCGGAAGAAGTGTTCGGGGCAGGCACGGACATTTGCTGTGCCGATGCAGAAATGACGATTAGGAGCAACGTGGCCGGGATCGAGAGCTTCAGAATCTTCACCACTTCATCATAAACCAGACAGACCGGCCTGAAATAGCGGCAGATGGCGAACCATCACCCCGGCCCGGAGAATCGCACCAGCGGCCTCCTATTGCGTTCTGCGTAGTCCTGGTGAACAACTCGAACGGGCGGTAGCGGGTGAAAAGCCTCAAGTGTCCCGAGGAAAACGTTCTTGAAGCTGGGCACGGTAATTCTGAAAGCGCATTTATGCAGGATTTGCGGCACTATCTGTGTGTCATGATGAGGTCAAGGAGTTGTAATAGAGCCAGACACTCACATGCCAACAAAACTAAGACCTGAAATCATCACTGCCGCCATCGAAGGCTTCGAGGCGCAGAAGACAAAACTGGACGCTCAGATCGCAGAGCTTCGTCAGATGCTCTCCGGTGGCACCGCTGCTCCCAACGCCACATCAGAACCGTCAAAGCGAAAACGCAGAAAGATGAGCGCCGCTGGCAGGAAAGCGATTGCCGAGGCACAGCGCAAGAGATGGGCTGCTTCCAAAAAGGCTGCTCGACCCTCAGCGCCGAAAGCGGCTCCGAAACCCAAACGGAAACTCTCGGCGGCTGGCAGGAAAGCGATCATCACCGCCACGAAAAAGCGATGGGCGGTTGTCAGAGCGGCCAAAGCAAAAACTGGGAAGTAGGCCGCTGTCGGGCGCAGCAAACGAGTTCCGCTCGTTGCTTTAACAGACCCGGCACTCCCGACCAACCCGCTCCTAAAGTTTGGGTGAGGGTTTCGAGGACCAGCTCCGATCCAGAGTTCTGTCCAGATCGGGGCCGTCACAAAACTCCTACTACCAGCGTTTGCGTCCCAAGCCGCCACCGCCGCCGCCCGGACGATCCGCCTTCGGACGTGCTTCGTTAACGTTTAGGGTGCGGCCATCGAGATCCGTGCCGTTAATGGCAGCAATGGCTTTGTCGCCCTCTCCATCATTTGCCATTTCAACGAAGCCGAAACCACGAGACTGGCCGGTGTCACGGTCGGTAGCGATGTTGACACGACCAACAGTTCCGTGAGTTTCAAACAACGCACGGACAGATCCTTCGGAAGCCCCGAAACCGAGGTTCCCAACGTAAATGTTCTTCACTTTGCTTTTCCTTTGCTGATTTGAAGACAGCACACTAGAAGGTGGACGAAGGTAGCGGAGGGCGCTAAAGAGGTCAGCCTTGAATTGGCAGGAACATCAAACCGAATTTATTATAGCACAGATATGAGGGCGTTTCGGCGTACTGCTCCGATTTATCTGTGCATGGAACGGCGTTTGGCATTACATCACCACAATAGCGAAGATACTAAGTAACTTATCGCTCAAGAAGCCATGCTATAATCAATGTGTAACAGAGAAGGCGGCGTCGACTGAACCGCTCAGAATTTATGGAGTTGCATGAAAACTGCGTCACTGCCATGAGAGCTTACTTTGCCGAGGTTGAGAAGATGTCGGCCTCGCTCCTGGAGAAGTTGAAGCAGGAAAAGCTGGTGCTCGACTGGCGGAAACAGCAGACGACCAGGGCGATGGTGTTCACGACGATCAAGGACATTTTGGACGAGCTTCCGAGAGCGTACACGAAGGAACTTTATGAGCAGAAGTGCGATGTGGTCTACCAGCACTTCTACGAGGCGTACATGGGGCAGGGCAAGGGCATTTATAGGGTGAATCGAGGTCGGTTACCAAGGACGAATACAAAGGGACGAACACAATGAGAGACGGAAAACGGGCAATCCGTCCCTAATTTCCGTGTCTCACCCGAGGGGCGCGGCGCAAACACCTCTTGAATTAGCTCGTCCTCAGAGGCACGATCGAGATATGCAGTGAGCAGTTCGCGCCGTTGAAGCTCGGCCGGGGTGAACGGCCGGTGTGGACTAGGAGAGGACGCTGCAACAGCACCGCTCCCAATGTGGCGAAGGTAGCATTGCTTATCAGGCCCATAGAATGCCTCGAACCCCTCACGGGCGAGAGTTGTATTCAGCAGCTTCAGCGCACCCGCTCTCTCGGACCCCTCATTAACGGCATCTCCAGGATCCATAAGTGTCCGTATCACGCGCGAGAAGGTCGCGGACGGCACATTCGCGCTTGGCTGCGGTTCGGCGAGGATTTGGCGGAGGGTTTCCGCGACCCACTGGTTTCGCGTTGATCCGTCGTGTCGATAATTGGTGCTACAGTCCTCAAAAAACTCGGTTAGATAGCTGCCACTGCGGTAGCGGAAAACACTCTCCTCTACCTTGAAATTGCCGCAGATCATGTCTGCGATTTCCATAATCGTGCGCTTCTTGAACTCCATAGCCGTGTGATCAACCTTATTCCGTATTAACACAGGGCGTACTGACTGAGAGTGCGTAGGGCAAGCCAAGGCCGATGGGCGCAGCCGTTTCTCCATCGCAGGGTGGTTCCTCGGCGGGAACTAGCACCTCGCCAGCCCCCTGGCCGGATTGGGAACGAGAAGTCGGCTAGGGCGTCCGATGTCGGATCAGCGCCGGTTCAACCGGTTGGCTCCAACTGCAAGAGGAAGCGAAGCGACAACACAGCCAACTAATGTGGCAGGCATTTCAAGAATTGCTTTGTCTAGCGTAGTTCACCGCGTTTTGCGGCGCGGATGGCATAGTCCGCCGCGCGGTAAGCCAGGGCCTGGATCGTGGCTGTTGGCTGCTGCCTGGCGGACGTGACGAAGTTGCTGCCGTCCACAAGAAACAGGTTAGGAACATCGTGCGTTAGGCTCTGGGCATTCACGACGGAGGTGGCCGGATCGTTGCCCATTCGGCAAGTGCCCATAAGGTGACGGCTCGGCATGTTGTCGACAACGTCCCATGGCTGGCTCCAGGTCTTCTTGGCGCCGGCGGCCTCCAGAATCTCGATCTGTTTCTCCATCATCCATTTCATAGTGGCCGCGTCGTCGGGGTGGTATTCGTACGTAACCCGAAACGCGGGCAGGCCCCAAGCGTCCTTCACGTCGGGATCCAGCGTAATGGTGTTTTTCGCTACCGGCAACGAGGTCGTGTGGGCCATCAGCATCATGGTACGGTTGAAGTAAGTCTCAAACATCTGCTTGTACTCGCTCCCCCACCTGGGCGCATCGGGCGGTAATCCATGCAGGGCGAAACCGGCTGGATAGAAATCGAACCGGGCGTCGATGCCGCCACCGCCATAGAAACCCCGCTTGGCATCAGCCGCATAGTAATCGTGGATAAGCCGTGTTACCTGAATGCCTTTATACTCGTTCAAGGGGTGCTCGAACAAGCCTTGCGCTTCGCCGCCGTTATCCCACATCAGATACTTTCCAACCACGCCGCTCGAGTTCGCCAAGCCCTCAGGAAAACGTGTCGACTTCGATAGCAGCAACAACTTCGGCGTCTCGACGCCGTTGGCGCAAACAAAGACCGCTTTAGCGCGCTGGAAGACCTCGCGCCGATTCCGATCGAAGTAGATGGCGCCAGTCGCCCGGCCCGTGTCGTCCGTTTCAATCTTACGTACGTAACAGTCCGGTCGGATTTCGCAGCGGCCCGTCTTTTCCGCTATGGGAATGACGCTGACCAAGGTGCTCGATTTTGCACGCATCTCACAGCCGAAGGATTCGCAAAAGCCGCAATTCACGCAGGCCGCGCGGCCCTGATAGGGCTGAGAAAGGATGGCCACCGGCGCGGGAAACGGGTGCAATCCGAGTTTTCTCGCGGCTCGCTCGAACAGGACGCCAGACGACTTGACCGGCATTGGCGGCAGCGGGTACGGCTTTGACCGCGGCGCCTCGAAGGGATTCGCTCCTGCCAACCCCGAGATGCCGAGATCGTACTCGGCTTTTGTGTAGTAAGGTTCCAGATCGGCATAGGAGATGGGCCAATCCGCCAGGTCGGCACCGCTTACCGCGCCGTACAGGCTGCGCTCGTGGAAGTCGCTTTCGTGGAAGCGCCAGTAGTTGGCCGTGAAATGCACACTCCCGCCGCCCACCTGCCGTCCGTATTCGATCGCCTTCATTGGCCGGGCGCGCTCCGCTTCCGACTTGCGGTAGGTGACCGGCTGAACCTTCGGGTCGTTCGTCAGGCCCGGCATGAACGTGTACTTGATCTCATCGTGCGAATAATCCCTCTCACTCAGATAGGGACCTTGCTCCAGTACGACCACCTGGAATCCCGCAGTCGCTAGCTCTTTGGCCACGACGCCACCCGCGGCGCCGGCGCCAATGACCAGGAAGTCGACAGTGTCGGTGGTTGGAAATGCCGCGCCGCTCATTTCTTCTCTTCGCCGATTGGTTCTCGGTTGACCTCTGCGTCATAGAAGCCGAACGGTGGCTCATAGACCATCCGATTCTCAAAGCCGATCTCATGCCATCCTGCTTTTCCGCGGTTGCCACCATAGCTCGGGTTCCCGAGGAAGCCCAGCACCGTGTAGGTACAGAGCAATTCGAAAAAGCTGGACGTCTCAACCTGCCGGATGAGGCTTATCTGCTGCTGGCCGGTCAGCGACGCGATGCTCGTCGATTTCGGGAATAGCTCCTGCCGTTTCTGCTGGAGCTGAGCCATCCCCGAGCGGTAGGTCTCGCGGTCGTCAGCAGCGAATGTCGATAGGGCTCGGTCTATGAAATAGATGACGCCTGCCTCGCGCGCGCCGGGCCCTCCGGTGGACGGAATGATCTGAGCCGCTATGGCCTCGATCTCTTTGGCGGTGTCCGCATCCAGAGTCTCAAAATGCGCGGGCGGTGGCCCTGCGGCGGTGCGGGCGTGCTTTTGGGCGGCCAAGATTTCGGGCCATGCCGCCATCGCAACGCAGGTGGAGAGCCAGTGTCTTCGTGTTGAGTTCATTGCAGTGGTAAGCCATTATCACATAACAGAGCGTGCTGAGAGTTCCGCAAAGGCTGTACCACCGGCGTCGGCGTACCACCAGTCTGGCCAATATTCGGTTTGGCACCGGAAAGTTGGCATCGTACCCGGAATGAAGGTTTCTTCGTGCCGGTACCGCTGGCAACTCCGCAACAAGGCCCTGTGGCGCCCATCCGTCTGCGAAGGCAGGGAATCTGGCCGAAGACTGTTGGTGATGCTGGTGAGCTGCACATCGAGGTCTACTTGGACTGCTCAGCGTGGGAACTTGCCGGCAGGTACCAACGTACTCTCCGCTATGGGCCTCGAGAATTTTGTGGAAGAAGTTCAAGTCTTGGGCCGCGACCTCGTCGATAAGGTTCGCGACTTGATCCACGAGGGCAACGTCCAGCGCATCGTGGTTAAGGACGAGCACGGCAATACATTCGTCGAGATTCCAGTGACCATCGCTGCTGTTGGCGCGATCGTGTCTCCGCTCCTCGCTGCCATGGGCGCAATCTCTGCCCTGGTCGCCAAGTTCACCATCGTGGTTGTCCGCAGCGAGCCGAAGGCTCCAGGGGGCGGTCCGTCCGGGGCCTGACACGCCGCATCGACCGGCGACCTTGCTTCTACCAGTTAGGCCCGACCTGGGCGACATTGCGCAGTGGGAACTCGGACAACCGCTCACCTTCCCGGCTTGACTCCCCAGCCATCCAGCGGGCTTGGTATCGGAGAGTCGCCAGTGGTCTGCAACGCGCGCCGATGGGTGTAGCTACACCGCGACTCTCAGCTTAATCCCGTCATTCGGCGCATGAAGCAGATCCTGCTTCGTGCCGAGATACCGCTCGGTCGTCTGGACGGAGGCATGGCCCAGGAGCAGCTGGATTTGCTCCAGTTCGCCACCGGCCGCCCGGCACAACTTCGTGCAGGTCCTTCTCAAGTCGTGTGGCGCGATGCCTGAAACACCGCCGCTGCCGCGTAACCTCTGAGCAACTGCCAGACGACTTTCTCGCTCAACGCGGCAGTCTGGGCTTGATCGCCTCGGTGCACTGAACGAAAAACCGGGCCGTCGCAAACGCTGGCGGCTCCCGTCCAACTGTCGATCGCGACTTTCACCCAGGTCGGCATGGGGATTGTCCGCACGCGGCCATGCTTCCCAACAAGATCGACGATGCACCACCGGCCGTCCCGCTGTTGGAATCAGGAATTCGCGGACAAGCTGGGAGTCAGCATCGGATACGTCGAGGTGATGCTGTCCGAACCGTTTGTCATCTCAAATCCGAGTGCACGATTGCTGACGCGGATGGCTGTTCTGCTCGATGTAAGCGTCGGCTATCTGCTCGGCGAAACGCGTGATACCGATCCGATCTGGGTGCAGAGCAACGCCTCTTGGCGCTCCTGGATGCGAGAAAACCTCAGCGTGGAAACGAACGTTGCGTTTGAGATCTGGGATGAGTGGAAGGCCGACCACCGCCGCCCTTCCAGGACATCTTCCCTTCTATCCTTCAGAGATCCCCAGAAGCCCATGACAGCGGTCGATTGGGATAAGCGTTACAAACAAGGGTTGAATGAGAAGGCCAAGGACCATGAGCTGCAGAAGAGCCTCTTCTGAGAGCGCGTCGGAGCTTGTTAGGCTCTTCGTGGAGCGTTCTCCGGTGGACACACAGGACCCCTTGGAATCTATGTGCTTTCATGTTAGGAAGTTGAGGGCAGATGCGACAAGGGCCGGATCAAAGCCTCCTTTTGAAGCGGTCCTTCATCTCCGACACATCGATGATCCCGAGTACGATGACGGGCTTTCGTGTGATGGATGCCTGGTGCCGAAAGGTCGCGCGTACGCGGACGGTTTTCGGATGCTACTGCGGAGCGGAGCGCCAAGGGCCAGAACGCGGTTTACGTTCGCTCACGAGATCTGCCATTCATTCTTTTATGAGATCGTTCCCGAGATCAAGTTTTCAGAGCACTCCACGGACGATGAGGAGGAACGGTTGTGCAACACCGGAGCTGCGGAATTGCTGATGCCCGCCGACTCTATTCAGCGTGACGCGGATGGCAGGGCGATGTCCCTATCGACACTAACCTCGCTCGCTTCGGAGTACGGCGTCAGCGTCGACGCAATGCTCACGCGACTTCGTGGTCTAAGGATTTGGTCATGCGAACTAACGGTGTGGCACAGACTCACCAATGGCCGATTTGCATGTGATCGAAAGCTCGGTGGCATCAACCATCCTGGTTGGCAATGGCTAGATCCTTCTGTTCTTGAGGGAGTCTGGAACGAGCCAAAGGCCCACTCGCAATCAGGTAGAGTGTTCGTTAGTTTCACGGACGACCAAGGAAGGGACTATTCGACACTGGTCTATTACGAGGCGCAGCGCCGAGGTGGTGCTGTGTTTGCGTTATGGAGCAGGCGAAAAATGCCGAAAGCTGCTTCGCCGCTGTTTCGAAAGCAGGCGCGGCGGTCTAAGTCTGACCCGCCATCAGGGTCTGGCCTGCTTGACCGGGTAAGTTGAACGTCTGAGGCCCTTGTCCCGCCTCAGCTGGAAATGGAAAGAGCGCTCACCCGTTAAGATAGCGGAGAGAGCGCGTGACGAAACCACGAAAGCATTACAGCGGAGAAGAGAAGGTCGCCATTTTGAGGCGGCATTT
>Ga0187891_1002021_pt1:7500-16099 | contig 16099 bp, 13 predicted proteins | sample June2016WEW_21_4_FD_132990 | JGI IMG/M metagenome (GOLD analysis project Ga0187891, IMG submission 132990) | Peatland microbial communities from SPRUCE experiment site at the Marcell Experimental Forest, Minnesota, USA - June2016WEW_21_40 | ecosystem: Environmental > Terrestrial >... | reverse complement strand
TAGCGCGGCGATCCGTCACCGATCAGCCTTCATTGTGGCCGCCAGGATCGCGGCCGCGATGATGTTTGCCGCGATGCTCGCCATGATCGGCACCAAATAGCTATGAGTGACGTCGAAGGCGTAACCGGCGGCGCCGGGCCCGATCAGCGTGCCGATCGCCACACTGGTGTAGAGAATGCCGATGATGCTGCCGGCGTTACGGCCGCCGAAATAGTCGGTGATCACCGCCGGCGCGAGCGCGACGAACCCGCCGTAGAACAAGCCGAAGACGCCGGCAAAGGCGGCCAGCGCCCATAGCTCCGTCGCCAACAGCCAAATGACGAAAGAAAGCGCCATGCCGACGAACATGGCCATAAAAGACAGCGGGCGGCCCAGCCGATCGGCCACGCCGCCGAGGATGAAACGTCCGGCGGTGCTGCCGAAGCCGATCATGGCGAGCAGAATGACCGCCGACGATTGCGGCAGGCCGTGATCGAGCGCGTAGGGCACGAGATGAACGAACGGCACAAACAGGCCGAACGCGCAAATGAAGCAGGCGGCATAAAGCCCGATGAACCGCCGCGATCTGATCGCCTCGCCGACGGAGACGCCGATCGCGCGCGTTGGTTCTCCGTTCGATTCCAGCGGCGCGCCGTCGGGGTTCAGGCCGCGAAGATGCGGATCGTCCTCGATCAGGAACGCCATTCCGCCGCCGACAAGCGCGGCGAGAACGCCGAGGATGAAATAAGCCTCGCGCCAGCCCAGCGCCGCGATCAGGAACGCGGCGAGCGGCGGCACCAAGAGCGTGCCGACGCCAATGCCGCTGACGGCGATGCCGGAGGCAAAGCCGCGGCGCCTGACGAACCAGCGCTGCACCGCGCCCACGGCCGGAACGTAAGAGCAGCCGACGCCCAGTCCAACGCCGAGCCCATACGCCGCATAGACTTGCGGCAAGCTGCGGGCGACGCTGGCGACCACGAGGCCCAGTCCGGTCAAGATCATGCCGATGACAGCAAGACGCCTTGCGCCCCAACGGTCGGCCATTGGGCCGCTGACGATCCCGAGGCCGAAATAGAAGAATCCGGCCAGCGAGAACACGATCGAGACCGATCCGCGCGAGGCCGCGAAATCCTGCTGCAAAGAGACGACAAAGGCGCTGAAACTATAGGCGCAGCCAAAGCCCACGAAAGTGACGGCAAAGGTACCGGCAACGACGAACCACCCATAGAAGATGCGCGGTTTGGCCGGCGTCGAGCGCGTGACCACGATTCCTCCCCAAGACGACGTCGCACCCTGTCGGCGGCTCCGCGGGGAATGCAACTGCCAAATGGTCATTAGCTCGTCGAGGGCGAGCTTCAAGGCTACGGAGAAACCCGAAGTAATGCGGTATCGCGAGACCGGATTACTTCGCTGCGCTCGCAAGCGACTGAGTGATGGACTTAATCTCGTAGGTGTTATGCACGGCGGCGGTGCCGCCGACCAAAAGCTTTATCTGTGGATAGACGCAACGCAGTAGTGGACAACCGGCCCCTTGCTCGCCAGGCGTTCTACAATGGTTAGTTGCGACTCATTTGTTCTGCAACACGTCGGCCGGGGGGCAATTGTCAGAGCTGCATCCGAGGAGACTAGCTATTACGCTGACCGCCGCCGCTGTTCTGGCCGGTGGCGACGTGAGAGAAGCTTGGTCCCAAGCGGGATCGAGCCTTCCCTTACCGCCGGGCACTATCGTGACCGGAACGGTATACAAGCCGCCATTTGAATGCGCCCCTAATTCGGTACCCTCGATCATCACCGGCGCGGACGCAAACGCCTACATTCTTCCCAGCTCCTGCAGCGCCGTCCCTTCGTTCGTAGCCAGCGCACCGGCCGCCATGGTGGTGACCAGCGAGCCGACCCAGTATGTGCGCTTTTACTGCCCCACATGCTCGCCCCCGAGCGTCGCCAATCGTCCGTTCATGGCGGACGCGAGCACCGTACGCGGCCTGACCCCTGTTCAGATCATGGACGTGCTGGCGCTGCCAACTCTGCCGACCATGGAAGCGATCGTGACAGTTCCGGCCGGCAGCTGTGTGCTGGTCGGAACAGGGGCTCCGGCCTTCGGAGGAACCGGCGGCCCCGCTCAGGAATGGGCGGCCGGCACCCCCAGCGGTCCGAATTGCTTCGGCCTGCAGTACCTGCCCCTATCGGATTACATCAACCAACAGCCGATCGGCGCCCAGGCGCTGCTCTACGGGCCGCGCGCCGGCGGCGGCAATGCCGGGGCCGTTGCCGCCGCGCTCGATCGGGGGCCCTACCCGGCGCCATTCACCGGCATGGATGGCATGTACAACAGTCTCGATCTGCTCAATTTTGGCGATCCGGCGCCGCTGCGCGCGGCGCTCGTGCAACTCGACGGCGAGGTTCATGCCAGCGCCCAGACAGTCATACTCGGCGACAGCCTCTATCTGCGCGAGGCGGTACTCGGGAGACTGCGCCAATCCTCCTTCATGGGCAGCGTCGGCCCGATGGCAGCGCTTGGGTCAAGCGGCCCCACGCTGGCGTACGCCAATGAGGATGGATCTTCGGTTTCTCAAGCTTCGTCGAATTCCGTCCTCGCCTATGCCGACGAGCGCAGCCCCGCCTTCCCGATCAAGGCTCCTCCGCCAACCGTGCCGGCACATGAAACCGTGTTCTGGGTACAGGGGATCGGCGCTTGGGGCCGGCTTGAAGGCAACGGCAATGCGGCCGACGTGAGCCGGAATCTCGCCGGCGTCTTCGCCGGTGTCGATCGCCGTCTCGGGCCCAATTGGCTTGTGGGCATTGCCGGGGGCTATACCAACTCGTCCCTCAGCATCGGCGACCCGGCCAGCTCCGCCGATATCGATACCGCGCATCTCGCGGGCTATGTCGGGGCCAATTTCGGTCCCTGGAACCTGCGCGGCGCTGCGGCGGGGAGTTTCAGCATGCTCAACACTAGCCGGAGCATCATCTTTCCCGGCTTTTCAGACACCGAGAGCGCCAGCTATGACGCGACCACCGCGCAAGTCTTCGGCGAAGTGGGCTACGGCGTGGCATTCGGTCAAATCGCCACCGAGCCGTTCGCCGGGTTCGCGTTCGTTCATCTGAACACCGAGGGCTTTACCGAAAGCGGCAGCACCGGCATCGCGGCGCTCAGCGGTTCGAGCAGTAGTGACGACATCGGCTATTCCACGCTCGGCGCGCGCGCCGCCACCAATTGGGTGCTGAAGGACGGCATTGTGCTTACCCCGCACGCCTCGGCCGCCTGGCAGCACGCCTTTGGCCCGGTCACGCCCACAGCGGCGCTTGCCTTCGAGAGCAACGGAGCGGCTTTCACCGTTGCCGGCGTGCCGCTGGCGCGCGACTCGGCCCTCGTCGAGGCTGGGTTCGATGTGCACATCAACGCGCAGATTACCTTCGCAGTGTTCTATTTCGGCCAGCTCGCCGGCAGCGTCCAGGACAACTCCGTGCACGGCAATTTGATCTGGCACTTCTGAGGCGCGATGTGCCTGCGTGAGCCTGCTAGCTAGCGGTGAGCGGCATGGGGGGCCGGTCGCACTTTCGCTGCGCTCCTCGGTGAACGCGCCAGGCTAGTCGTCGTTGCTCTCGTGCACGGCGACGGCGCCGCGCTTCCAATAGGCGGCGGCCTTCACCCGATTTTTGTTCAAGCCGCGGTCCTCGACCAGATGACGGCGGACCGCTTTCGCGGTCGCGGCCTCTGCGGCGACCCAGGCATAGCCTTCGCCTGGCGGCAGCGCCAAGCCGGCGATCGCCTCTTGCAGCAGCGATTTTTCCCTCGGCTCGGCGCCGCGATGCAGCCAGCGCAGGTCGAGGCGGGCGCGCGTCTCGAACCGCTGCTCCTCCCCGGCATCCGCCACTTCGACCACGACGAGGGCGCGCGTGCCGGCCGGCAATTCCTCCAAACGGCGCCCGATCGCCGGCAGCGCGGTTTCGTCGCCGGCCAGCAGATACCAATCGAAATCGTCCGGCACGATGAACGATCCGCGCGGGCCGCCGACGCCGAGAAATTGCCCCGGACGGGCCTGTGCCGCCCAGTCCAACGCCGAGCCCATAGGCCGCATAGACTTGCGGCAAGCTGCGGGCGACGCTGGCGACCACGAGGCCCAGTCCGGTCAACATCATGCCGATGACAGCAAGACGCCTTGCGCCCAAGCGGTCGGCCATTGGGCCGCTGACGATCCCGAGACCGAAATAAAAGAATCCGCCGGCACCTTAAGACAACCGCGGCCTCAGGCCTCGCGGCCGCGGTACGGGGCCTTCTCGAACCGCTCAGTGGCTTCGGCCAGCCGCGCCGGTCGAGGTGCCGCCGGCATAGCCGGAGGTTTGCGCCTGCGCGTAACCGCTGCCGTTCGAGGCGGTACTCGCGAACGAGCTGGTGCTGCTGGTCACGCCACCGAGGGTGCTGAGGGTACCTTGGTAACCGCCACCGCCGATCGCCAACGAGTTGGCACTGCTTGCCGAATTCGCCGTCGCATTTCCGTAGGAATTGGAGGTGCCTTGAGCGCTCGACCAAATATTGGTGAACCCCTGCCCACTGACATAGTCGGCGGCCATCGCCGGCACCGCGCTCAGAATTCCAACGACCATCACTATGCCGCACATCATTTTCATGTTGAATCTCCGCTGCAACGGGCCCCTATGGCTCGTCCCGAAGCCCGCCGCTCAATGCGGCGGGCTTGAGGCCGCGTCACTCTTGGGCGGAAGCGAGCCACCACCGCGCCTCTTCCGGAGAGGACTCCATCAGCCAGGCCACGTTGGCCACGGGAGCCAGGCTCGGCTTGCGCTTCAGTTTTCTCTCGGCGGCGTGCACAACCTTGTGCGGCCGGACCACCGGGTGAGGTCAGACAGCCGGACGGGGTTCGACCACTCGAGGTGGGACAAGCTGCAGCGGTTGGGAAACCGGGCGCGGCCGCTCGATGGAACCAACCGAAATTTCAGGTCCGTCATTCGCAGCTAGGTGAGCCGACGGGCATGCCTCACCGACGGTCGCCATCGCCTCAGCAACGTGTTGGTCCTGACACATGAGCGCCATCGCCGCGGTCTTAAAGCCGAAGGCATAGAGCTGCCGCGCCGTGAGACGGAGAGTGCATCCGGGGTCGGGGATCGTCGAACCGATCGTCAGTCCGGTCCCCATCAGCGACAGACCGCCGGACGCGGAACCGAGGCACGTCTCGACGCCGGCAGCGGCAAGACCGGGCGCGACAACCGTGGGCGGAGTCGTCAGCCTGGTTGTCGTGTTGACGTTTGCGGGGTCGCTGATGTTGACCATGGACATCGCGCCCGATGTCGTGGCGCTCTGGGCATACGCCGGCGCGCTTACCGCCAGCAGAAGGAGAATCGAAGCCGTAACGCGCATCTGATACTCCAACAAACAGTATAGAACGAGGCGCTCCCTCTTCAGCCTCACCAAATTTAATATTAAAAATGCCTTAAACGTTCAACTTGCTGGAACTACGTAGGTCAATATACGAGGCAATGTTCGTAGTGGCGCGACTGCTGATGACATCGCTATTTGTTTGTTCCGACGATAGCGCGGCTATTTGGTTGGATTGTAGCGCGCGAAACGGCGAGAGGTTGATCCTTCATCCGTGCATACAGCTGACGATAATCTGCACGATCGGCAGCTCGTTGCTCTGGGGAAAGGCTTTCCATTTCGTGTCGAAGTGCATGCTCTGATGCGTCCGCTTCCGCAAAAAGCCGATCGAGGAGGATCGACAGCGGCGGCTGTGTCGAAGTCGTCATTGGTTTCTCCATAGGGTTTGGATGTATTGGAGCATTTGACCGCGCGCGCCCAAACCGGGCCGTTGGCCCAATTGATCCGCGATGCAGCGAAGCCCTACGCATCGGGCTATGTCAGCTGACAGGATTCTAAAAAGAAACGTCACGTCACCACCTTTTGCGCAACAGAGCGATACCGACGATCACATGTCGGTATCGGACCTGCGCGTTGAGTGACGTTAAAGCTTACGGCTGCCAAATGAGGGAGCAGGACGAGTTCATATCCGGACCCGCACTTGGGCGCAAGCGAATTTGGTGCGGGAGTAGATGTTCAGACGCTTTGGGTTGAAGTCTAGACACTTTGGATCGAATCCAATTTAGGACCACCATCACCATGTGCCGAACTCTATTGCCGCCGTCCCGCCTGCACCATGGCGACGCGATCAGCGCCCTGGCGTTCGAGCATCCAGCCAGGATACTCGGGCGGCAACGCGCTGACGCGATCGAGCTGCGCCAACTCCTCGGCGGAGAGCGAAATCTCGGTCGCCGCCAGATTATCGTCGAGCTGTTCGACCGTTTTGGCGCCGACGATCACCGCGGTGACGAACGGCCGATGCAGCAGCCAGGCGATCGCGATGCGCGCCACGGACACGCCGTGGCGCGTGGCGATATCGCGCATGGTGTCGACGCAGGCAAAAGCGCGATTCTTGTCGACCGGCGGAAAATCGAAGGAGACGCGGCGCGCGCCTTGCGGTCCTTTGCCGTCACGGTCGTATTTTCCCGACAGCAGGCCGCCGGCGAGCGGGCTCCAGACCAATAGTCCGAGCTTCTCGGCTTCCAACAGCGGCGCGATCTCGCGCTCGAGGTCGCGTCCGGCAATGGTGTAATAGGCTTGCAGCGTCACCGGCCGCGTCCAGCCGCGCCAATCGGCGATGCCGAGCGCCTTCATGACGGTCCACGCCGACCAGTTGGAGAGGCCGACATAGCGGACGTGACCTTGCCGCACCAAGTCGTCCAGCGCGCGCACGGTCTCTTCGATCGGCGTCACCTGGTCGAGGCTGTGCATCTGGTAGAGGTCGATATAGTCGGTGCCGAGCCGCTTCAGACTGGCCTTGACCGCGTCCATGATATGGCCGCGCGACGCGCCGCGATCATTCGGTCCCGTCCCCACGGCGCCGACCGCCTTGGTCGCGAGCACGACATCGGTGCGCTTGCGGCCGGAATTGGCGATGGCGCGGCCGGTGATCTCCTCGGCAAGCCCCTCGGAATAGACGTCCGCGGTGTCGATGAAATTGACGCCGGCGTCGAGCGCACGGCTAACCACGCGATCGGCAACGGATTGGTCGAGCGTTCCGATGTTGGTCCAGAAGCCGCGACCGCCGAACGTCATCGTGCCGAGGCAGATTTCGGACACGACAAGTCCGCTGCCGCCGAGTGTCTTCAACCGCATGACAGAATCCTTATTCGAAGATGGAAGACGACAGCGCCAACCGGCGGCGCGTTGTCCGACACAAGATAGGCACGCTGTTGTCGTTGCGCGATCTGCGCGACAGGCACCGCACGGCGTTGCAAAATGCATAGCGCGCGGAAGGTGACGCGAGGGCGGCCGTCGCCTACCATTCGCGGCGGCACGATCGCGGCCGCGAAATAAAGACGCTCCCGAACGGGTTTCGGAGGTTATTGATATTGCTTCGTAATTGGTTGCGGGGGTAGGATTTGAACCTACGACCTTCAGGTTATGAGCCTGACGAGCTACCGGGCTGCTCCACCCCGCGCCAATGCGTGTCCGGCTCCCGCTTTGGCGGGGCCGCCGTGGTGAAAAGCATGTAGCAAGCGATCTCCGATAAGGGAAGTGCGGCGCGCCCGATTTTTCGTCATACTGTCATGCGGGGACCCATCGGATCGTCATGCACGCCTTCATAGAAGCGGATATGGGCGCCAAACCGGCTTTGCAGCCCCGAGCGGCGATCGGACCGGCGGTGCGTGCGATCGCGGGCAGTATCATCGACACTGCACGCGTCACGATCACCGATCCGGAGCGCTCGAGCCAGGACGCCGTGCACGATTTCCGCCGCGCCATGAAGCAGTGGCGGGCGCTGATGCGGCTGCTCGAGCCCTTCATCCCCGACGCGGTGCGCTTGCGCCAGGAGGCGCGCGACCACGCCCGCTCGCTCGCGCGCGCGCGCGACGGTCAATCGGCGCTCAATGCCTTCGACGACCTCGTGGACAAGGGCATGGCGCTGTCGGCACGCTCGATCGCGACCATCCGCAGCCGGCTCGAAGCGATCCGCGGCAGCGAGGAGCAGGAGGTGCTGACGCCGGAACTGCGCCAGGCGATCATCGCCTGGCTTGATGCCACGATGGCGGCGATCGAGCTGTGGCCGCTCGATCCGTTCGAATTCAGCGCCATCGCGGCGCGCCTGACCGCCGGCTATCGCGCCGCGCGGCGCTGTATCCCGGCCGACTGGGTGAACGCCAGTGCCGAAGACCTGCATCATCTGCGCCAGCGCGTCGTCGATCATCGCTATCAGATGGATCTGATCGAGCCGCTGTGGCCGCGCCACGGCCGCATGTGGACCGAGGAAGCCGAGCGGCTGCGCGACCGGCTCGGCCGCTGCCAGGATCTGGAGATCCTCAAGCGGCTCACCGGGCCGCATCAGCCGCTGGCGCATTGGCGCTCGCGGCTGACGCCGGCCTGTGCCGAACGCACCATGGAGCTGGCGCACCGCGCCGCCCGCATCGCGCACCGCCTGTTCGCCGAACGGCCCAAGGCGTTCCGCCACCGGCTCGAAACGCTGTGGGCGCACGGGCGGTAGCGATCCGGCCCCACAAACTTATAGCTCACCCGAGCGCGTCAGCCACCGCTTGGCCGCAGGCTTTGGTG
>Ga0187891_1002021_pt1:0-2500 | contig 16099 bp, 13 predicted proteins | sample June2016WEW_21_4_FD_132990 | JGI IMG/M metagenome (GOLD analysis project Ga0187891, IMG submission 132990) | Peatland microbial communities from SPRUCE experiment site at the Marcell Experimental Forest, Minnesota, USA - June2016WEW_21_40 | ecosystem: Environmental > Terrestrial > Soil >... | reverse complement strand
CTTTTTCAACAGACACCGGTTCGGCCCTCCAGCAGGTGTTACCCTGCCTTCAGCCTGGCCATGGCTAGATCACTAGGTTTCGGGTCTAATCCGACGAACTGAACGCCCTATTCAGACTCGCTTTCGCTGCGCCTACGCCTATCGGCTTAAGCTTGCTCGTCAGATTAAGTCGCTGGCCCATTATACAAAAGGTACGTGGTCACCCAGGACGAACCTTGGGCTTCCACTGTTTGTAGGCATTCGGTTTCAGGTCTATTTCACTCCCCTCGTCGGGGTGCTTTTCACCTTTCCCTCACGGTACTTGTTCGCTATCGGTCGCTGAGGAGTACTTAGGCTTGGAGGGTGGTCCCCCCACGTTCAGACAGGATTGCACGTGTCCCGCCTTACTCAAGGACGATCCTTCGCATTACCCGTACGGGGCTCTCACCCTCTGCGGCACGCTTTTCCAAGCGCTTCCGGTTGTCTCAGGATCGTCACTGGCCTGGTCCGCTTTCGCTCGCCACTACTAGCGGAGTCTCGGTTGATGTCCTTTCCTCCGGGTACTGAGATGTTTCAGTTCCCCGGGTTAGCTTGAAACCTCCTATTTTATTCGGAAGCTCCATACCTTCTCTTGATACCAGAGATCAGAAATCAGCTTGCAGCGACCGGAAAATCCGATCGCCGATCACTGACCTCTGAACCCTGGTATCGAAGGTGGGTTTCCCCATTCGGAAATCCGCGGATCAAAGCTCCTTCGCAGCTCCCCACGGCTTATCGCAGCGTAGTACGTCCTTCATCGCCTCTCAGCGCCAAGGCATCCACCAAATGCCCTTAAGACACTTGATCGCTCTCATTATCAATGCCCACCCATCTCGGCGATGGCCCGCAACGATTTGCATCGCTGCGGCGGACACTGATTAGAAAGACCAGCTTGCTTCATAAGATCGATCCAACGGCATTGCGGTCAAGCTTTGCCGACATGAGCATTCCCCGCAACTTCAGCCATGACAGACTTGTGTCGATGGAAATACCCTGGAGTAGCGCGCCGCTCGTGACCTTTATGTCACGCGCAACGCTCGGATCGATCTCCTCTTCACGATGTCAGACATCATGCGCGCCGCCCGACCAAAGTCGAGCGCGCGCCGATTACGTTTCTCACGAACGAGCTATTTGCAGTCGGCAGCCGCCTGGTGGAGCCAGACGGGATCGAACCGACGACCTCCTGCTTGCAAAGCAGGCGCTCTCCCAACTGAGCTATGGCCCCTACCGGTCCGGCCCGCCTTCGCCAAAGCGCGTCGAAGACGCGCGTAAACGTGCTTTAGGCCACGGCGGGCAACCTTCGCGGTTCGAAGGCTGGCTCGCCAACCGAAGCGGCTTAGCCGCGAAGGTTGGTGGGCCTGGGAAGATTTGAACTTCCGACCTCACGCTTATCAAGCGCGCGCTCTAACCAGCTGAGCTACAAGCCCGTGCCAGGAGTCGGTAATCGGTAATCAGTGATCAGAAACGTTCGCATAATCTGATGACTGAATACTGATTACTGACCCCCGGACCTGGCTCGTTCGCGAAGAAAGAGAAATGAAGACGGCGGCGTCCTGCAAGTAGGCAAACCGATCCGAAAACCGATCTGCCCTGATGTTTCCAAGAGATCCGATAGAGACGCGTGAGGCGCCCCTGAAGGATCATCCTTAGAAAGGAGGTGATCCAGCCGCAGGTTCCCCTACGGCTACCTTGTTACGACTTCACCCCAGTCGCTGACCCTACCGTGGCCGGCTGCTTCCTTGCGGTTAGCGCACCGTCTTCAGGTAAAGCCAACTCCCATGGTGTGACGGGCGGTGTGTACAAGGCCCGGGAACGTATTCACCGCAGCGTGCTGATCTGCGATTACTAGCGATTCCAACTTCATGTGCTCGAGTTGCAGAGCACAATCCGAACTGAGACGGCTTTTTGAGATTTGCGCAGGATTACTCCATTGCGTCCCATTGTCACCGCCATTGTAGCACGTGTGTAGCCCAGCCCGTAAGGGCCATGAGGACTTGACGTCATCCCCACCTTCCTCGCGGCTTATCACCGGCAGTCCCCTTAGAGTGCCCAACTGAATGATGGCAACTAAGGGCGAGGGTTGCGCTCGTTGCGGGACTTAACCCAACATCTCACGACACGAGCTGACGACAGCCATGCAGCACCTGTGTTCCCGCCAGCCGAACTGAAGAGTTCCATCTCTGGTACTCATACGGGACATGTCAAGGGCTGGTAAGGTTCTGCGCGTTGCTTCGAATTGAACCACATGCTCCACCGCTTGTGCGGGCCCCCGTCAATTCCTTTGAGTTTTAATCTTGCGACCGTACTCCCCAGGCGGGATGCTTAATGCGTTAGCTGCGCCACTGACGAGTAAACCCGACAACGGCTAGCATCCATCGTTTACGGCGTGGACTACCAGGGTATCTAATCCTGTTTGCTCCCCACGCTTTCGCACCTCAGCGTCAGTACCGGGCCAGTGAGCCGCCTTCGCCACTGGTGTTCT
>Ga0187891_1002018_pt1 | contig 16124 bp, 11 predicted proteins | sample June2016WEW_21_4_FD_132990 | JGI IMG/M metagenome (GOLD analysis project Ga0187891, IMG submission 132990) | Peatland microbial communities from SPRUCE experiment site at the Marcell Experimental Forest, Minnesota, USA - June2016WEW_21_40 | ecosystem: Environmental > Terrestrial > Soil >... | reverse complement strand
TTGGAACACTAATAAGCTTGGTGAAGTCATAAAAAAGCGAAAACAAGTGACAAAGGATTCCGAGCAATAGCTTGAGGGCTAGATGCTTTTAGGCTTTAGCGCTGAGTTTTGACACAGTCTGAAGATTAAGCGAATCCCTTTAATTTTCTACTGTAAAACAAATGGCAGAGCCGCTGGGCCTAAGACCAACGAGCTCCCTATCCCGAAGCCAACACCTTAATTTATATACTAACCTCTCGGCTGATAAACAACACAAAACATGCACATTGCCCTCACAACTTTGTCAGTTTCAATTGCTCTTAAAGATCATTTGTTGATTTTTCTTTCCTAAACCCATTGCACCGTTTAGTCAATATTTGTTGACTAAACTTTCTTGACTAAAAAACATAAATATGCATCAAATTCTAGATTGAATTGAATTTCGACGACAAAAAAGAAGTTTATCACGTGAGCTAGTATGTGCAAAAAAAGGTCAACCACAACCTTACTACTAACATTGCTTTTCGCTGGCTTAGCCGTCGTCAGCACACCTGTCCGCGTTCAAGGGCAGCAGCAAACGGGTCCATCTTTGGATTGGCAAAAAACTTATCCTTTAGGTGATTCATCAACGTGGATTGCCCAAACAAACGACGGCGGCTTCGTGTTTTTTAGCAATGGATACTCTTACCAGATGAGTAGCACCCCGTCAACGCTCACCAAAATTAACTCCGATGGCGACATACAATGGACAATAAACTTTTTTGGAAGCCTCATTAAAACAGATGATGGCGGCTTTGCTTATGTCGGCGGGAAAGAAGACGCCGTTCAGATCTGTAAGCTTGATTCTAATGGGAAAAGCGTCTGGAACCAAACCTTCGCAAAAGGCATAGACGGTTCTACGTTATTGATACAAACCAGTGACGGCGGCTACGCGGTAGCTGTAAACAACTCAACGGGAACCGTGACGCTTCCCAACGGAGGAGGCTGGACACAGATGAGTACTCTGCTGCTTTACAAAACCGACGAGAATGGAAAACTACAATGGAGCAAAACATATGATCTTTCAGGCTACAACAATGATCTTCGTTCACTAATTCAAACCAGCGACGGCGGCTACGCATTAGCAGGTTCCACGGGAATCTCTATAAATGATGGGCCAATAACTCCCAGCCTGAACGGCATAGATTTCTTCTTTGTAAAAATAGACTCTGAGGGCAATCTTCAATGGACAAAAACCTTCCGTGGAGTAAATGATGACGATGCATATTCTCTTGTCCAAACCAGCGACGGCGGCTATGTCTTGGAAGGCACAACCAACTCTTTTGGCACCGGCAGTTCAAACACGCTCCTAATCAAGACAGACGCGTCAGGGAACCTAAAATGGGCTCAAACCTACAGCGGCTACGCTTATTGCATGATTCAAACTGAGGACGGCGGTTTCGCGTTTGCAGGATCCACACGGGGTTTAGCTTGGCTTGCGAAGACCGATTCGTATGGGAATCTCCAGTGGAGCCAAACGTACTACCAAACGCCCTCAGGAAATGAAGAGGAAGGGTACATTTGGGCTTTTAACTCGCTTATCCAGGCAAAAGACGACAGTTTCGTGATGGCTGGGTACATGCAAATCCCCGATTATGAGTCAGGCGCACGATGTTACATAGTTAAAACACAGCCAGAAATAAACTCGGCTTCTTCAAATAACCAAGTGTCGACTTCGTCTCTTGCGTTGCCGCCTATAACAATTGAAGATGACGGAGCCGTGGATCCTTCAACCGCTCCTATTAGCCATAACGGCAACGTGTACACATTCAGCTCTGACATCAACGGTCCAATCATTGTACAAGCAAGTAACATAGTGATCAATGGGCAAGACCACTTCCTTGTAGGCAATGGCACAATAGGGTCTCTTTTCGTATCGCTTACTCAAAACGGCATAGACTTGTCCAGTGTAAACAACGTTGAAATCCAAAACGTCAAGATCGAAAACTTCAAGTTCGGCATATCCCTCCAAAATTCAAACGACATAACGATTTCCAATTGCAGCCTAATCTTTAACGGTCAAGGCATATCAGGCAACGAATCACAAAACATGCTTATTTCAGACAACCAAATTACAAGTAACATCGAAGGCATCTACCTCCAATCCTGCCTGAATAACCAAATAACAACAAATCAAATTACGCAAGACGAGGATACAGGAATAACATTGCAAAACTCGGACGGCAACATCATCTTCAACAACAACGTAAGCGACCACTCTGAATCCTACTTATATCCCTTGCTTCAGGGGGGATTCTGGACCGGTGTTAACTCTGGAGGTATTTATCTAAACTCAAGTTCTAATGATCTAATTTGCGCTAACACGATTTGCGATGATTGGGGAGGAATGATACTTTCATGGTGTTCAAACTCGTTTTTTGCAGGAAACAATATTGTAGCATCCAACATAGCGATTTCTACAAACGCTGTGTCACACAACACCTTCATAATGAACAACTTTATCGGAAATAAATGGCCTAACCAGTTTGCTTATGAGGGAACTACTGCCTGGGTAGAGGGTATTCCAGTAGACTTAACGAACTCGTGGAATAATGGAACAGTCGGCAATTACTGGGATAACTTCACACAAAGGTACCCTAACGCCCAGCAAATAAACAGTACAGGAACATGGGACACTCCCTACACAATCAGCGAAAACAACACCGATTATCATCCTCTTGTCAACCCTGTCTCAGTAGATGCAGCATTAGCTTTGTCGCAATCTCTAATTTCAGCCCATTTGCCCTCAACCGCTTTAAGCCCCATAATAACAGCTACACCCATTCCCCAGAGCACAGTAATCCCGCAATCATCGACGCAATCGAATGGCGCAAAGGCTTCTTTGCCGATTATTGTTGCGGCTTCTTTGGCAGCGGCTGCGATTGTAATAATCGGGCTAGCAATTGTACTTAGACGACACAGAAATTTAAAAGAAAAACCACGAAAAAACAAGATGGCGGACCCGATGGGATTTGACCCAAAAAGGGGGCGGAACCATAACCTCAAAACCATCAACTTCTGAGAAAACACTGGAAAAACAGATCCTCCAAATTAACCAATCATCGCAATGACCTCTGTTCTATAGAATTTTGGGTGAACCGATTATTTATTAGTACTCGATTTACCCAATTTCTCATAGAACAGCACAATGGACAAAGTTCTGCAAAAGTTTAAGAGGTAAAAAGTTTAACTGAATATCTGCTGGGTCTTGGTTTGAAAAGAAATCGGTATCGGCTGTGTTTCTTACAGCCATGATTATAAGTATAATCTTAGTCGCATTTTTTCATTTGCTTCATTTTTCTTATAGGACTTTTCTTGTTTCTAAGGTTCTATCTGTTGCACGAGCGTAGTATCTATTGTGTAGCCATTTAGATAAGCGTTGGGAGAATTTGATATTACCACTTGCAGAGTGCTTTCAACCTGTTTGCAGGTGCCATACTCAAGGTATGATGTTCCGCTGATGCTGAAGGCATCGTTGGGGTTGGTGTTTCCGCTGGTTGAGTAGTCCATTCTGAAAACTTTGTATGTTCCCGCTGGCACCACAAGGTTTTGAATAGCACGAAGCGTTATGACTAGGTTGCCCGCTCCAGAGTTGCTGTAGAGTGTCCAAGTATCGCCTACTTTAGCTTGTGTCTCATTAAAGAACTCTATCGGAGCAGAATTATTTGGGATGTTGATGCTAGAGTTTTCAGCATTTTGCTGAAGCTCGATTGGGAGCAAAGCTACGAAACCAACCATATCCGACTCATTTATCTGCTGGAGCTCTGAAGAAGAAAAAGTGTATCCCAGAAGCGCCGATGTTGATGTGTAGTTTAATGTGTAGGTTTCTTGATCAAGACTTACAACGTATATGCTAATGGTTGAGTTAACGCTATTTTGACCTTGAGTTTCCCCAGTCAGATTTGTGAAATTACTTCCAATCTGGTCAATTGTCGTCACATCGTACACCAGTTTCTCACCTACTGTATAGTTAATTCCTAAAGGTATTGTATTGGCTGTAGCTGGGGGAACAAGCAACACTGCAGTGACTATTATTGCGACTATTACGATCGCGCCTATTGTGACGTAGATTTTCTTTCCAAATCTCTTGTTGGAAGGCGTTTGTACGGTTACATGTTCGGGTTCGGAAGTTGAGTCGGAAGCCACAGAATTGTTTAAGCTAGAAAAGTCCGTTTTCATTTGCAAACTTAACTCGCCAGCTAACCGTTTTGATATTCACTATTATTTAAATTTTTAGACGCTACCCTCAAACATGCGGGTAATGGCGGTATCAAAAATGTTTATCCACCCTTTGCTGGCCACAAGCGCAATCTAAAAAGTTTCTATGGGTTAATGTCTTGATTGAGGGTCTCCTCACTTATTGAGATCGATGTGTAGTTACCATTTGGTGTTTGGGTGGTGAATGTATCCTCTGATGTCGTTTGGATTAGCCGCATGGTGTTGACTTCTATGAAAGTCTGCTCAGTCATATTCGAGGTCGATGTTGATGTAAATGTGGTTAAATGTGGAGTGATAGATTGTTGAGGAATTGGTGAGTTTCCAACATAGGTCAAAGATAAGTTTAGGGGTGGAGTTGGTTCTGGGGTGATTTCTGGCAGCTGCAGTTTCATAGTTGTCGATACGTCATGGCTTACTAAGTCTACTTCAAATACCCTGAAGGTTCCAGCAGGCACAGTTAAATCCTGAAAGCCCTTGAATGTCATCGTCAGATACCCCGTTACTTCCAAGTTTGCTGAGGATGAATTTCCCAGCAAAGATTGTTCTGGTATGGTTATCGTGTCGCCAACTTTTACTTCGGGTGCACTTAGCAATTGCTCAAGATCTTGGTTGCTGTTTAATTCGTTTGATGGAAGCTCTGTAGTTGTGTTTAGGAAGTTTAAGAATCTCTCTTCGTAGCCTGTTCTGTTGATTTCTTCAGTTGTAGAGATGCTGAATGGCCTGGTTGGGTTGGGCAGGTTGGTTAGACCTTCAATGGTCAATGTGACGGTGTCGTTAATCGTGTATGTTTGGCCGTCAAAGCTTAATACGTCCATGATTTCCTGTCCAGTGCTGGTGGTTGTGCTGTTTTGGGGTTGGAAGTTGCTGCCGCTTGGTAAGTTCAATAACGTTGTTGTATCCGTGGTGTTGTAGATCATTTTTTCGCCGACGTTGTAGTTGACGTTTAACTGTATAGTTGCAGATCCCGCAGGGATTAAAAGCGCAACAATCACGACTATGATTGCTGTCGCAGCGACTAAAGGGATGAAGAGTTTTTTATTGAAACGTTTCTTGGTTTTGGCAGGCAGCTCCGAATGTTCTTGCGGCGTTGGTATTCCTGATTGGGCTGCATAGAAATATTGAAACATTTAGTGCCTCAAATTCTATTTGGATGATTTTGGCTTATAAGGTTTTAAATCAGCAAGAGCTTCCAAAATTAAGTAAAGACCCTTGATGCAGAGTGAGAGGCACTTTCTTACCTAAATGTTAGGAAGGGCTTGTTTATGGCTTTGTTAGGTAAGACTGCTACGAATGCGACCACCATATCTAAGGATGGTTTTTCCAAAAATCTTAAACCAACAAACGACAATAATAAATCATGTGGAATGCCATGAGAACGTCGTTGTTAATTGCGTTCTTGATTGCCCTTATGATTAGCGGATTAGCCTTTGTAGTTAATTTGCATTTTGGCACAGCTCAAAGCGGCACAAACGTCTCGGGCATAATAAGTTCTGTCACCACTTGGACTCAAGCAAACAGTCCATACACTCTCACTTCGCCCGTGATTATAAGTTATGGGGCAACTTTAACGGTTCAACCTAGCGTAACCGTGAACCTTAATGCGTTTAATCTGCAAGTAAACGGAATTTTATCCGCTCAGGGCAGCAACGATAACAACATTGTTTTTGATTCCACTGGCGGAAATGTGCTCTTCACAGGAAGCAGCATAAGCTGGAACGAACAGGCTGGCACAGGATGCATTATCGAAAACTCAATCTTCAATGACGCCGCCATATTCACGAGCGGTTGCTCTCCTAAACTGGACAATAATACTATTAATGATTCAGGCAACAACGAAAACGGAGCTATTTACATGGAAGACGGCGCTCCTGTAATATCCAATAACATAGTTTACGGTGATATTTCGTGTTTGGATGGCGCAGCTCCAACCGTCACTGGCAACTTTATTCATGGGGGCGTATCAGGAGAAGGATTTGACATATCTGCACCCGTGATTATTAACAACACCATTGAAGGCGGAACAGGCCAGATGGTACCGGGCACGGGAATTTATGATGACGGAAGCAACTACTACATTGCCAACAACACTATTTTCGGCTGTTATACTGGTATAAGTGTTGATGATGGCATAGCGACCATCGTGGGAAATTTTATCCTTAACAACACGAAGGGAATTTACTTAGGAGAGGGTGTCTCAACGATTCTACACAATACCATCTGCAACAACACCGTTGGGCTTAGCGGTTCCGAAAATTCAGGTTCGGTTGCTTACAATAATCTCGTAAGCAACTCCCAATACACCTTAAGCGGAAATTTAACCTACAACTGGTGGGGAACAACTAACCAACAGACAATCGCTCAGATACTGCCCAATTCATCCATCTTCGTTCCCTTCCTGACTGCACCAGACCCCCAGGCTCCAGCAATTCCAAATATATCAACACCGACAACCCCTTCTCCATCGCCAACATCAAGTTCTTCCGTAAGCCCTTCCCCTAGCTCAACCCCAGCGCAAACTTCGACAGCAGACTCACTATCTAATTCAACACCAATACCAACATCGACACAAACTCCAAGCATTACCCAAAACAGCCCAACAGAACAGCCTGCGTCATCTCCTTCTCAACCGTCAACATCAATTCCCGAGTTTTCATCGCTTATCTTCTTAACGTTTCTTACAGCATCGCTTGCAACAGCGACTCTTATTATCATAGTAAAATGGAAGCACGAGAAATGACTGACAGAGAACCATGACGACTTAAATATTGTGGGAAACAAAGTCAAGACCGAATACAATGGCGAATCCGCTGGGATTTGAACCCAAAAGAGAGTGTGTGAAAACTAAAATTTTAGATTGACATTCAAATAGGACAACGCCACTGCAGCACCTGCATTGAACTTTAGCCGGCACCTTGGCGCATTGCCGCTGAATACGTCATATTTTTGAGGCTCGACTTAAGTGTTTTTTTACAAAAAAAGAAAGAAAGAAAATTATTGTTATGCTACTTTGACTTTTCGTTTTTGTTTTGGTGTTTTCTTTGGAAGAGTGATTTCAAGTAAACCTTCGGTCAGGTTAGCGGTGACTTCATCGACCTTTATTTCCTCCGGCAAATCCACTGTTCTGTAGAATGTTTTGCATGCCCGTTCTTTACATAAGTATTCATGTTCTTTCCGGTCATATTTCCACCCTACCTCGCCAGTTATAGCTACAAAGTCGTCTTGCACATCAATCTCGATGTTTTCTTTTTTGAAGCCAGGCATTTCAACCTTCAGGAAAAAGTCTTTTCCCCGGTCTTCCAGATCCATCGCTGGAACTCGGGTTTCTGGCATAAGAGCCCACGTTGAGGGAAAGAGGAGGTCTTCAAAATCGTTTCTGAATCTTTCAAATGTGTCGTCAAATGCTTGATAAAGGTCTAACGGGGCAGTTGGAGCCACAACGGATGGTTTCTTTTGGGGTTTGCTGATTGCGGATTGCTTCTTTTTTGTGATTGATAATTCGGTTTTTTTAGAAGCGGCTTCTTCTTCGGCTGTTTTTTTCTTTTCACTCATAAAAACGCGCCTATACATTATTATTTCTTGAGGAATTTATTGTTTGCTTATATAGCTAAGTGATTCAGCGCGTTAATCGCGAAGGAACGGTTTGGTCCAGATTTCAAGCCGATGACGCAGAAGGAGTTGCGGGCTGCGATTCAAAATCGAGTTAAACGGCAAGAAGTTGGCTAAGCTGAATATTCTTCTGCTTTTTTACCAAGGATTTCGATTGTAAATAATATACCCCCCTCCCCCTTCTGGAAGAGCTTGATTTGGATTGCTTTTTTTGTTTAGAGCTTGAATAAATGTTAAATATCGGCGTTTTTGGTAAATTTAGGTATATAAAGGGTAAAAGGCGTTAAAGAGTGCTTTCGGTTGCGGGTTTGCAGTGGTCAAAATTGAATTGCAGAAGAAAACGAATTGCCCTGAATGCTTGTTAATTTTTTTATTTTTCATTCAATAGGCGCTTGAAAGGATCGTTGGTTCTATTTGAGAAAGTTGAAGCTAAATTAATATACTCGAACGAAATAAGTGCTTTAGTCTTCGGTAGTTTCCGTATATAACCTACCTTAAAAAACCCGGATTGAATAAAATGAAATTAAACACTAAAAAATTAGCAGTTGTCACAGTTTTCGCCGCTTTGTACGCGGTTGGAGTTGTTTTTTTGGCGCCGATAAGTTTCGGGATCGTTCAGGTAAGGGTGGCTGATGCTTTGTTGCCGTTGTCGATGATTTTTGGACTACCTGGTGCGCTGGGTCTTAGTTTGGGCTGTCTAGTTTCCAATGTTTTTGGAGGGCTTGGAATTGTTGATATCGTGGGCGGCGCCTCTGCGAATCTGATTGCTTGCACTTTGGCTTGGTATATTGCTCGTAAGGGAAGGAGTGGTCAGCGTTTTCTGGCAACCGTTGCAGAAACAGTTGTGGTCGGTTTGATTGTTGGCGGATACCTTTCATGGTTGCTTCAGGTTCCTCTGAAATCAGTATCATAGGAGTACTTGTTGGCGAATTAATAGCGGTAAACCTTATAGGATTCCCCTTAGAAGAAGCAATAAGACGAAGCAAAATTTTTAGCAAATACAGCTAGAAGATTAATTTTCTAAAAATTTTCCTTGAGTTGTTTTGGACCTCCCTTTTAAATCTAAGCCAATATTTCAGTTGCGGCACTCGAGCATCCGAAAGTACCCAAAGCCGAAAAAAATCTGAAAGCCCCCGTTGCCTAAACGGAAAAATCAAATTGGGTTTGCGATAAATTGTGAAGAAACTTTTGCTTTAAGATTCAAAACTTGGTCAAGTCGATATCTATCCTTTCTGATAGTTTGGCTAGGTCATTTAGGATATAGACAAATGCGTAGCCTCTCCAGTTTCCCCATCGTTCCTCAGCGACCTTTTTGAGTTCGGGTATGGCTTCTCGGGGGTTTTGGAGTTCTTTGCCAAAGAACAGGGCGTTGAAGATTTTGGCGCTCCAAACGTCAAGCGGGAAACCCATCTGGGGCATTATGAGTTCTGCAGAGTAGTTGCCGATTCCTTGAAGCGTCAGAAGCTTTTTCTTTGCCTCTTCCGGTTTCATCATGTATAGTTGGTCCATTGTGGGAAAACCTTGGGTCAATTTTTTTGCGATATTGATGAGGTTTTTGGCTCTGTAGCCGAGTTTAGCTTCTGATTTTAACTCTTCTGCTGATTTGGAAGCAAAGGTTTCGGCAGAAGGCCAGTAACGGATGGTTTTTCCGTCAAAGCTGGCTTGGTCTCCATATTTAGCGGTTAACAGTTCCATCATTTGGTTGCTTCGTTTCAGAGGTGCCATCTGCAGGGTGACCGCTAAAATCAGGGCGGGAAATAGTTCTGGCCGACCCACGGTGTGCATGCCAAAAAGGTCTTTGACCACGTCCCGCAGGATATCGTCTTTTTTTCCGAGTTTGTAGAAATCAGTCAGATCCTCCTCGGTTTTAAGGGCTCGCTTCAACATATGCGTTATAAGCTGTTCTTCTGAGATGCCCATTTTTGTTCTGGAATAGATCGTGCACCGAATTTGCGGCTTCTGGGTTGTTCCTGTAGAATGCAGTTTTAGACCTAAGAGCTCCCCGTTGAATCGCGTTGCACTCCAGCAGGTGTCGTCCTTAAAGTCCTCATCGGGTGCAGACCACCACCAACCTGCAGGCTTGCGCAGGGTAAGCTCGAAGTTGTAAGGCGGAACCGCTTCAATCTTAACGGAATATGCTTCTTCCAAGTTCAAGATGAAACCCTCTAACAATACGCGAGCGCCGTTTTTCGTTTACTATTGCTATGTCTACTTTTCCATTTTGCGTCATTCAACTTACAGCCTAATATTCTTTTTTTACCCGATAAGTTGTTCATAGAAATCAAGATACCCCATGAGATTTAATGTGCATTATCTTGAAATGTGTTTTATGTGCTTTGGAAGTTTTCGATTTTTATTTTGTAGTTACTTCGTTTCCAAATGAAGTCATATGAGTTATGTTGTGGATCAAATTCTTCGATTGTTTCTTTGAAGTCGTCGGGAACTATTAGGATGAGACAGAAGTAATCGCCGTAGAGTTTTCGGAACGTTGATAGTTTATATAAGAATTCTCGGAGGTTTTTTTTGACCCCGTGTGGTTCAAGCAAAACTTTGCGTCCATTATTTGTTAGGCGTGGCAGGAAAAAGTCTGGTTTGTAGGTTAGATACCGGTCCCTTGTTAGGTTTTCTTTTGATAAGCAGAATTCCATAAACTCGTAGCTAAACGTCACTTGCTTATTCTGTAAAAAGTCGTAGACATCTTTTTCTAACCCAGTGAAAGCTCCAAGCTCATTGCTTTCGCCAGCTTGGTTGTAATGTGAAACGACAGTTAAGTACCGCATAAGCGGCTGTAGCAATTCCTGATATTTTTGTATGAAAAACCGCAGAGACTTCTCTAAAGAAACGGGTGTTAAATCGGAGTTTTCAAGCCAGGTTCCTAAAATAAAGAAGGGAAAATCTACTTTAGCTGGATCATTAGGAAAAAGAGAGCGAGCAAAGCTAGTCAACCTGTTCGCATCTTTATCAAATTCCGCAGTGCTCATCCACCAGCTTTCAGGTTTATTTTTGCTGTTTAATTCGAACGGTAAATTCTCGTTATCACTTAGACCTAGGGCAGCGTAAACTCTGAATTTAGGTGTAGTAAGCGGAACCATCAGGTCTTTAGGGTCAAATTGGAAAAGGCATAGATCAGGTGAATTTCGAGTCATCCAACGTAAATACAGCCAAGACTTTGCTTTATTTTGTTTATTCATTCTTTTTACGTTATACGATAGTTCCTCAACAAAGTCTTTCGGCTTGTTTCCTTTTTGGCTTAGCTTAGTTGTGTACTCGATTAAGTCGCCGTTGGCTTTCTTTTCTATGAAACGGTTGACTGAAGATAATATTTCTGGAATCTCAGCTTTTGCTTCTCCCAATCGATCTAGTTTTCTTATGTCCTGCTCAAATTTCCGAATTTCACCCGTGAAGTCCGCAGGATCCTTTGCAGTGTACAGTTTACTTCCGAGTTTGGTGTAGAGATGGTAGAGTAGTATTCGGATGTTTCTTGGGTTTTCGGTCAGCCTATAGTCGCTAAGCGATGCTGCAAGCAAAAAGTATTGGGCAGCTTCTCTTTTCGCCAAGTTGCTGTTTAGAGGCATAAACCAAGGTTTAGGCTTCAGGTAATGGTCAAGCTCCAAATCAGTGACGCCGCTGTAAATCTGTACAAAACGCGTGATTAGATCCTTTAAATCGTCTGGAACCTCTTGAGACATACTACTAAAGTTAGCTGCTCCTATCTTAATTGTTTTTGTTGTAAATCTGTTAAAAAAAGGTTAAAAATTGCAACTCGGACACCTTTGGATCGTCATCTCGGTAATTCGCAATTAACTTTTCTATACGACGTTGGCGTAAGTTTAATTGATAAGAAGTTTGATTAATCGTTATGCCACGTTTATGGTTTGACAAGGGCACCCTCCTCTTGAAAGGAGAAGTTGGAACTCCATATGGCAAATGGGATCCCCGAAGCGGCTGTTACCGACTTAAGGCTAGCCACTACAAGGACGCTTTGGAATATTTTAAGGAAAGCAGAATCCACTACGAGGATGATGTTCCCAATCTTCCTCCTCTCGAACAATTAAAAAGCAACGTGGAGCTGAGAACCTACCAAAACAAAGCGTTAGACAACTGGCAACGCGCGGGCAACAGGGGGATACTGGTTTTGCCCACGGCGGCTGGAAAAACGTTCATCGCGCTCAGGGCAATTGATCTTCTCAGAACGCAGACGCTTATAATAGTTCCCACTTTGGATCTGATTGACCAGTGGAGAAAACGAGTAAGGGAATGCCTCGGCGTGGAAGCCGGCGTTGTAGGCGGAGGCGAAAACGTAGTGCGGATGGTTACGGTTTCAACTTATGATTCGGCTTATTCTCAGGCAGCGCAGTTAGGTAACAAGTTCATGTTCCTGGTGTTTGATGAGGTGCATCATTTGGCTTCTCCGGGTTACATGCAAATCGGCGAGATGTACATTGCACCCTACCGCATGGGCTTAACTGCCACCTACGAAAGAAGCGACCAGCGGCATGCACTTCTTCCGCTGATTGTAGGCGACCCAGTTTACTCCATCGACATCGAAGAACTCACAGGAAAACACCTCTCGCCCTACACCTACGAAAAAGTAGCAGTGGAGCTGACCCGTGAAGAGCAACAAACCTACGAAGCTGAAATGAGCACCTTTAAAAACTATCTTCAGCAAAGACATATCGTTCTGAAAAGCGCCGCTGATTTTCAGAAGTTCATAATGACCACTGGCAGAGATCCACGCGCCCGAGAAGCGCTTCTTGCCCGAAACCGCGCCCTCAGAGTGGCAGTTAACTCCGAGGCAAAGCTCAATCTATTGGCGGAGAGGCTGGAAGCGTACAGAGAAGAGAAGATTCTGATTTTCACACTCTACAACGACTTGGTCTACACGATTAGTAGGCGTTTTCTGATTCCAGCCGTTACGTATCAGACGCCGAGGGAGGAACGCCGCGAAATATTGGCCAACTTCGGAAGCAGTAAATACAAAGTCATAGTTACATCTCAGGTTCTGGACGAGGGCATGGATGTCCCCGACGCGTCAGTCGGCTTAATCCTAGGCGGAACCGGAAGCACAAGAGAGTACGTGCAGCGATTGGGGCGGCTCCTCAGAAAAAAAGAAGGCAAAACCGCCAAACTGGTGGAAATCATCTCCAAAGAAACCGTAGAAGTCGGCATCAGCCGCAGAAGACGCCTAAAAACTGGAGATGCAAAATAGTTGCTTCCAAGTAATCTGCTTGTGGTGTGGAAGAGAAAAGGCGAGATTCTGCCCCGCTACGCCAAACTCTCCAGCGACAACCTCGAGGTCGCAGGCGTTCTCATCGAAGCCTACATAAAACATATTGGAGAAAAAAAGAAAGCCCTAAAAACCGTAGTTGTTGACCTTGAGAATAAAGGATACGAATATCGCTTCGTTAGAGCGTTAGCTTTGCTGCTTGATCGAAAAGGCACATTCGCCTGCAACAGCAAAACCAACCCGATTGATTTAAGAAGAAAAGTTTTTCAAGCCACGGAAAAGCTTGGTTTGCCCACAACTGTGGAAGAGCGAAGAAGAATAATGGATGCCGCCGCTTCAGAAATGGGGTTGACACCAGAAAAATTTGAAGAGTACCTGTACGCTGATTTAGATGACGAGTTAATTCTTGAAAAGTTTACTCCTCCCACAGCAGTCGAGTTGCTTGAGCAGTACAACCTTAGCTTGTCTCAGACGCTTCTTTTCGACTCCACAGAACTCAGCTTCACGGCTTCCGGCAACTGGCAGAACCTATTCTACTTCGTGAAAAAACTGGGTTTAATCTACGAAGTTTACCGCGACAGCGGTTTATGGGTGAAAATAGATGGCCCAGCCAGCCTCTTCAAACTCACGAAAAGATACGGAGTCAACATAGCGAAACTGCTTCCTATAATCATCGCTAATCCCGAATGGACAGTAAATGCAAAAATACTGTGGAAATACACAAATGAAATCTGCAACTTCAAAATCGAAAGCCAAAAACATGGCTCACTGCTAAAGAAACCCAATTTGCAGCCTGTAACATACGACAGTGCCGCCGAAGAAAGCTTTGCCAATCTGTTTCAAGCTGTGAAATCCGGTTGGACTTTGAAAAGAGAGCCTGAACCTGTTCCCGCAGGCAATCAGGTGATCATACCCGATTTTTCTCTTGAAAGAGCCGGCGTCAAAATCTACGTGGAGATTGTTGGGTTCTGGACCGAAGAATACATGCTGAGGAAAGCAGAAAAACTAAAGCAAGTAGAAGCCAAGATGCTTCTGCTGGTCGATGAGGCTCTGGCATGTGAGAAACTTGTTGCACTGGAGAAGCGGCCGCAATTGAACTTCATTTATTATCACGACAAAATGCCCCTCGCATCAATTCTGCGTTACCTGAAAACCGCTTTCGAAGAAGTTAAAGACAGAGAAATCAAATTCTTAGAGAACCTCCAAGTGAAATTTACAGAGCCTGTTGTCTCATACGACGAATTTGCCGCCCGAATTGGCATCTCCACCGAAGCCGCCAAAGCAGTTCTAACAGTTAATCCTCCTTCTGGCTACGTGGCGATGCCCAACATTCTAGTAAGCAGGGAAAAGCTCATTCAAATAAACAAACAAATCGAAGAATACATGAAACATTCAGGAAAGCTGCCTCTCATTCAAGCAATAAGACTTGTAGAAGCGGAGGGGGTAAGTGACGCGTCATGTGCCCTAACTCAGCTTGGCTATAAAGTTACTTGGCGAGGAATAAACAGCGAACAAGCCGAAGTCTTCAAGGGTCCCAAAAAAACTGGTGACACGAAAGACAAATGAAATAAGCCAAGCTGCGGCTGATTACATCTGTGACCTTGAAAAGCGCCCCCTGAAGTTTTCGAGAATTTGAAAACTTTTCGGCAGGACGTTAAAAATCGTCATCCGCTGCTTCAGGCATTCTCTATAACTAAACCATAGATGGATTGTTTATCCGGCAGCTTACCTGTCAGATTGCGAACCAGAAAATTGCACGCTAAAGAAAATTCATCTAAACCCTGATAGACCCTTAACTTATGACCATTGCGAAGGCTCATAATGCTTACGCGAATGCAAATCTAATTCTTTGCCTTTTTCAAAATTTGATTCATGCCACGGGTACGAAAAAACGTATTTCATAATACCATCATCAAACAAATTAGCCCTATTTAATTTTTAAATTTGTGTGGTTGGCTAGTGTATGCAACAAGCTTTATTCTGAGAATAAAACAGCAAAATAAAGAGAAACAAAGCGTCCAGCGTAATCTGCACCTGTTATTTGAACACATAATCGAGAAAAACGGTTTGTTATGCGGAGCAAGATGAAAAGAAGGTCAAAGAGGATGCTCCAAAAATTCAGGTTTAAGAACGGTTTATTGACTTGTTCATTGTTTTTGGTTTCGCTAAACATTCCTTTCTGAAGCAGAGCAACTAAAATGCAATCTGATAGATATGAAAACCTTAATAAACCAAAAAATACCTTATCAACAAACCATTCCAACGTCGAAGCGAAGATAATTTGAAAAAAATAGTAACTACATTAATTATTGCAATTTTGGTTTTAGCTGCGTTTAGCATGTTTTCTACGCAAAGTGTTAAAGCAGCATCTACCTCTGAAGTGAGGATTCTTTCTTACAGCCACTATGTTGCCCCTCCAAACACTGTCCTGGCATCAGCAAGCGGCGATTTGATTGTCGTCGGTGAATTAAAGAATGTGGGTTCAAACACCTTGGGAAACGTAACCGTTCAAGGTACCGCTTTCAGTTCCAGCGGAAGCGAGTTAGCTAAGACTTCCAGCGAAGCATTCGTGTATGATACGCTTCCTAATCAGACAGCTCCGTTCTATCTGGACTTTAATGCCGCAAGCAGCTCCACAGACAGCCTGAGCTTTGTCTCTTCAGTCAGCTCTGTAATAGTTACAGTTACTTCCGTCATTGATACAACTGCCAAACAATATACAGGTGTGATTGTTCCCCCCGTAGAAGGCAGCTTCCCTTACATCCCCAATGCAACATACTACGTTATAGGAACCCTCTTGAACAAAGGAACACAAGTGGATCAAGATCCTTGGGTTGTTACAACATTTTATAACAGTAACGGGACAGTTATAGGTTTGAATTTCACAGATTATTTAACTAAAACGCTTCTCCCTGGCGACGCAACACGATTTTATGCCTCTCCCGCAGATGACACAGCTCAATTAACAAACGAAATAGCAAGCTACAATTTAACGGTTGATTCCTTAACCTTAGCGCAACCGACCTCTTCGCCTACCTCCTCAGCTACAACGCCA
>Ga0187891_1002017_pt1 | contig 16135 bp, 19 predicted proteins | sample June2016WEW_21_4_FD_132990 | JGI IMG/M metagenome (GOLD analysis project Ga0187891, IMG submission 132990) | Peatland microbial communities from SPRUCE experiment site at the Marcell Experimental Forest, Minnesota, USA - June2016WEW_21_40 | ecosystem: Environmental > Terrestrial > Soil >... | reverse complement strand
CGGTCGGCCAAAGGTGGGGCAAGGTTCGACGACGAAGGCGTTCTCATTCACCCACCGCACCAAGGTGATTGCGGGCGGCACGGTACGGAAGGATAGCGCGTGACCTCAGGAGAACTGGCAGAGTCCTCGGGTGGCACCGGGGTAAACGAACCTATAAGCAGAAGCGAAGTGCGGAGTGATGCTCTGTCAGTAGTCGGACGGCTGAACTTAGATCGGTCAGTTTTCCTTTCTGCCATACGAATGCATGCTGGACGTAGCACAAGTTTGACTGGTTAAAAGGATTAAAGTAGTTGTAAGGATTGACCGAAGGTGTGTCCGCTCCGGCAACCAGCGTCCCCTGATTGTTCAGAATCTGTTCGAATTCCGTCACTGCGCTTCCATTGCTCGTGACTCGCCGGTTGTAAATGGAGAGGCCGGGGAATGTCCCAATGTCGATAAGCTTGTAGTGGTGATGTTTGTTGGCTGTATTACCTTGCGCGGCTAGTTGAACTGGGATCGCCAGCGCAACGAACAAAACCAAAGCGATGATGCGCGTCCGCCTTTGGAAATTCATTTCTCCTCCTCGTCTGTCGTTTCCGGTGCTACTTCACCGCGCTACTGTTGGGCTCGCAGAAAGCGCGATGGCTCGCGGGGACGCATTGCAGCCCGGGGCAACACCATTGCGGACGGTCGCGTTGTTAGTGACCCGCAGAGCCTTGGAAGGGCTTATTCAAAGGCCCGCCCCTTGCTGCGGCGTCTTGACAGGCGTGTTGATGTCGGGGCGTACCGAGAGGAACATCACGCGCCCGGCCACCTCCTCAGAAAATTCGGGGCCATTTCCTTCCAAAGAGAGTCGTACACCCTCTGTCTGGCGTTCAGCAGGTACTTTCCCCAAGGCGCAGTTCACTTGCAGCACTGCGGTCCTGGATGCTCCCGATATGGGCATCAGGCGGATAAGAAATACCGCGAGACCGCCTGTCGGCATGGGGCCAAAGGACATCGGCAAACGTTTTGCGCCGAAGGGTTGAGGGCCAAGGGTTGCTCCTTGTTGCCGAAGCACGCCCGGCGCGATGCCGTAGGAGTCGAAGCTCACCAGTTCACTCGCAAGCCACACGCCCGTCTCCAGCACGTTTCCATTTGCGGACTTGTGGGTGTAGGTTCGAGCTGCCGTTACCGACTTGTTCTGCGCGTCGAACATTCCTGCACCGCTCATCTCGTAGCTGTCGTCGTTTGCTGACTTGACCACGGCCGGGCAGGCGCCAGAGTCACCGGATTCGCAAAGCAACCCTGACGCTATCAGGAAGGTGTAATTGCTATTGCTGCTCTGTGCCGCCGCTGCAAACGCGAATAAAATTAGGGCGAGGCCCGATGTCGCAACGGTAGTTGTTGCGCGAATCGAGAAAGCTCTTCGACTTGACATAAAATTCTCCCCTCCTCGCTAAAGAGAGCGAGATGAGCGGCACGCTCGTAAGGCACGGCGGAAATCAAATGCCGCGCCCCCCAGAGATATCAACCCCCGCGAGCTTCGCAGAGGATCGGCATGAGCAAGGGCCGTTGCGCGCTACCAATTCCCTGGCTTCGCCAGGAAGCCATGACTTACACCGCTTGAGTCTATGAAAAATCCCGTAACTGCGCCCGTGTCCCCAACGTAGTAGGGGACGGTGCCTTGGCCAGAGCCTGTGCCTGCACCTTGAGCGTCGAACTTTGTAATTCTGCCGTCAGGTGTAAGCACGAAGCCGTGGTTGGCGCCGTTTGTGTCTATATAGTTGCCTGCGATAATCCCTTCGTCGTTCATGGCCTCCGGAAAGGTACCTTCATAAGCGCCCGTGCCTGCGCCGGGAACATCGATTGTGGTGATCTTGCCATTGGGCCAGCGCAGGAAGCCGTGGTACAGATTACCTGCGTCCAGGTAGATTCCTACGGTCGCGCCCTGCCAGGTGGTACTTAACCCAGCCGTGTACTGCACGCCTTCGCCTGGGCCATCGAAAGTCGCGATTTTGCCGTCAGCTCTGCGCATATAGCCATGATCAGTATAGTTTTTGTCTACGTACCATCCAGTGGCCGTACCCTGCCCGTTGAGCCCTTCTTGAAAATTAACCCAGGTTCCTTGGAAAGGCCCTGTGCCCGCGCCTGGAGCCTCGAACGTGGTGAACTCGCCGTCGGGTGTACGTACAAAGCCGTGCCAGATGTTGGTCGCGTCTATAATTATTCCTGCAATCTCGCCGGCCGCGTTCATATCTCCGGGTGTTGTCCCTTGCGAGCCGCCCCAAAGCCCGTTTGCGCAGGGGCTGGGAGTTGTGCCCGCCCCCGGGCTTCAAACTCGATGAACTCCCCGTGAGGTTTACGGATGAATCCGTGCTCCACACAGTTCACATCAACATAGTCCCCCGTAATATCGCCCGCCGGGGTGATGCCCCAGCCTCCGCTCCCTTGGTAGGTTCCTGTGCCCGCGCCCGGGGCGCTGAATGTGATGATCTTGCCATCGGGCGTGCGCAGGAAGCCGTACCAGACATTGTTGTCGTCAAGGTACCAACCTGCAACCACCCCTGCGGAGTTGACGGCGTTGGGCTGAGTACCCTGGCCGGCGCCCGTGCCCGCGCCGGGAGCATCAAACGTGATGATTTTCTGTTGCCACCATTGTGGTTGTGCTTGCGGCCACGCGGCCATAACCAAGCAGATGAGAAGAATCAACAGCAGAATGCTGATGCGTTTCATAGTTCCCTCCGCGAAGTAAAGCTCGTGTTGAACTGCCCGATTCGAAAAGAAGTTTGATTGACTCGCCTCAGGGGGTGCTGCGTCTCAACGGTGGGAACTGCTCTTCGGGGAGGCGACTTGTGGGGATGTGGTTTTCTCTTTTCCCCTAACAATTTGTCTGATGGAAATGTGTTTCCCGAAAGTTCGGGTCAGTCGCCTCAGGGGGTGCTGCGTCTCAACGGTGGCAACTGCTCTTCGGGGAGGCGAGATTATGTTGGCCCGATTAATGCACAAATGACCGTGTCCTGTCAGTGAGAAAAATCACATCTTGATGTGCGGTGATGGCCAAGCGAGATTGATCGCTCAACTATTGCAGCTTCGCGTACTCAGCCTTGGCTTGCTTCAGGATGGGGATGTCGGGGTCGGCGTCCTTCCAGAGCGTCAGGAAGTCTTTGTAGGCAGCTAGCGCCCGCACGCGGGCAGCATCGGCATCCGCTCCCTGCGAGGTTTTCGACTGCAAGGCATTAGCACGAGCCACGCCCAGATGCGCCAACGCTCCCGTCCAGCAGTTCCAGACGATGCCGCTGTGGTCGAGAATCTTCTGGAACTCTGCCGCTGCCGAGTTGCCCTGACCAGCGGCGAGATACGCCTCACCGCGAATGTAAGTGGGATAGAGGCAGGAAAGATTGGCGGCAAACACAATCTGCCCGTACTCGATAGGCGGCAAGGCAGATTGCAGGCTGTTGATCGCGGTAGTCGCATCCTTGTGATTGAGCGCCAGTTGCGCCCGAATCGTCGGCAACCACAGAGACTGCATCTGCGTATCCAGCGGGAATCGCTTGTTCAGGTCTTGCGCCAGCGATTCGGCCCGCGCCGCATCACCCGCCATCGCAAATGCAAGCGCCGCTTCCACCTCAACACCCTGACTCGCGGGATAAAGTTTTAACCCCTGCGCTGCTTCCTGCCTCGCATCTGTCGCGGTGCCGAAAGCGGCTTCCCGCTGAGCGGCAATCTCCAGCGATATTGCTCCAGTTTCCTTGCTATCAGCGCGGATTGCGGAGTGTACCGACTGCTTGGTCAGTTCTCGCGCCTTGTGCAGGCGACCTGCATACGCTTCCGTGTCAGACGCAAGCGAAAGCCCGGAGTTCTCTTCGGGCTTGCCGCTGAACCACTTCTGTTGTTCTGCCATCGCTTGAGAATCTGTCCGAAGGAAAGCCAGAGCGTAGAGAGCGTTGCGAACTACGACATCATCGAGTTTCTTAGCTTGCGCCTGCGCTTCGTCAAACCGCTGCAAGGCAAGCAGGTCGTTGGCGAGATTACTGTATTCGGTGGTACGGTCCGGCATGAGGCGGAGGCTTTCACGATCTGCTTCTACCGCCTTTTCGTATTGTCCCTGCGCCGCATAGAGATTTCCCAGATAGCCAGAACCGTCTCCCGGGTAGCTTGCAATCCACTCCTGATAGGTTTGCGCCGCTTTCTCCAGTTCCCCGGTTACATTCTGGTAGTAATTAAACGTGATATTCAGCTTTTCCCGCTCGCTGGCATGCTTCCGCAACTGGAATGCCTTGGTGAAATATTCGCTGGCACGTCCCAGTTCACCCACGCTGAAATAATCGCCGCCCACTGCCCGATAACCCGCCGCAAAACTCGGATCGAGTTCGATGGCGCGTTGATGATAAGGTAGCGCGGCGGCAGCACTTGACTCGCCAGCGGCTTTTTCGCCAAGGCTGTACGCCTTCAGGGCCTCGAGCGAAGCGGTGGTCGCCTCTGCCAACGGAACATCGAACTTTTGCACGGTAGCCAGCGACTCGCCAAGTTCGGTTCGCATCTTGGCTGCCGTCTCGCCCAGCGCGTCGAGTACCTTCTCTTTGGCAGACGCCGTGACTTGCTCCTGTACCAGTACATCTCCGCTCTGGCAATTCACCGCCTTCAACCCCAGCACATATTGGCTGCCCAGACTGGAAATCGAGCCAGCGATGTAAGCCTTGCTGCCCGCCCGCAGACAAAGCTCGCGGGCCACCTCGGGCGTGAGTTTCGTGCTAGCCGGGCGCGTCATCAGTTGCAAAGTCTTCGCGACTTCGCTGTCGGAGAGCACATTCAGGAAAGGCGATTGCCGCAGGGAAACGTTGAGCGCCGTCTTCAGCGTGTCGTCGAAGATTGCATCGCCCGTGCTGTTGGAAAAATCGGCTAGAACGATGGTGTCTTTCTCGGTGAGTTTGGGTGGGCGATGAAGATAGAGATAGCTGACCACTGCAAGCACCACGGCTACTAACGCGACTGGAATTATCACCTTCCAGAGCATTCCAAGGCGACTAGGGGCTTCAGCACTTGCCACTTGCACCCGCGCCGACTCCGTATCCCGCTTCAGCCGTTGCAGGTCGGTGCGGATGTCCGAGGCGTGCTGGTAGCGCAGGTTGCGATCTTTCTCCAAGCATTTATTAGTGATCCGTTCTAAATCGGCTGGTAGGTCGGGGTTCAAGCGTACCGCAGGAACGGGTATCCGATTGAGGATGGATTCGAAGATCACTCCTGTGCTTTCGCCATGGAACGGCAGCGCCCCAGTCGCCATCTCGTAAAGCACAGCACCGAACGAGAACAAGTCCGTTCGTGCGTCCAATTCCTTTGCGCGGACCTGTTCCGGCGACATATATGCAACGGTTCCAACTGCTTGACCGGGACTCGTCAGGTGTTCTTCGAGCGTCACCGTCGAAGCGGCGGTCGCACCACCCTCTCCCACGCTGCTGAGAACGGGCGTTACCTTCGCCAACCCAAAATCCAGAACCTTTGCATGCCCACGCTTGGTGACGAAGATATTCGCAGGCTTGATGTCTCGATGCACAATCCCAGCGGCGTGGGCAGCATCGAGCGCGTCTGCGATCTCTATACCAAGCGACAGCACCATCTCGATTTCTAAAGGCTTTCCGCCAATTCGATGTTTCAGGGTCAGCCCGTCCAGAAATTCCATGACGATAAACGGCTGACCTCCGTGCTGTCCGATTTCGTGAATTGTGCAGATATTCGGATGATTGAGCGCAGAGGCAGCACGTGCCTCACGTCGGAACCGTTCCAAAGCTTGCGGGTCTTGGGCTACATCCTCTGGCAGGAATTTCAAGGCGACGAAGCGCCCAAGCTCGGTGTCCTCAGCCTTGTAAACGACGCCCATGCCGCCACCGCCTAGCTTCTCGATGATGCGGTAATGGGAAACCGTCTTCCCTTCGGGATGGGAGGGAGTGGCCACTGGCTAGACATGTTAGGTGTGAGCGAGGGGAAGGTCAACGTGCAGTGGCATCAATGCTATTGCATCAACCGTAGCGGACAAGGGTCATCCCACGAGGTTCGTGCCTACCGCCGTTGTTTCGTTTGTGCCCTTACTTGGAGGCGCCGTCCGGCTGCTTATCCTCCTCGCGCTGCTGGGTAGTTGATGCACTTACCTTTTGGGTTGCCACCCACTCGTGGATCCTGGCGAGGCGCAGTTGGTTTTTGTGGAGCTTGAAAAGCAGGGGGGTGGGATGACGAAGGGAACCGCAGCTTTGCACTAATGCGCGAGCTTGACACTGCCGAGGGCCGACTGATCGCAGCGTTCACGGACGAGTGGCGAGATCGTGGCGGCGACACCCAAATGATGAGGCTGGCATATTCGCACTTCCGCAAGCGGCTGCTCCGGGCTGCGGGCAAGCGAAGGAAGGATCGTCCTTACTTGAGTCTCTCAGGATTTCCAACCAGACGATGACCACTAGAGCGAAGGCAGGCGCGATGGAACGGTCGCGAAACGACGAAGTGATCGGCAAGATTTTCGTCGTCCTCAGTCAGGACATGCGGCGGTGTTTGATCTGTGACGGCGTGTTCACGAAGCAAGGCTCTGCCGCGCACGCCGATGCAGTCTGTCATCCACCAAAGGGAAATTCTGGGCTTGGAGGAAATGAACATGCAAATCGGTGAACCACTGCGGACTATCGTCGTCGAACCGCTGGAGCTTCCAGTCAACGATCCGCAGACGCAGCCCGACCCTGAGCCAGCGCCCCAGCCAGAGCCGGAGCCTGAGCAGGTGCCAGCCAAGCGATGAGAGTACCGGACTACATTTCGCCAATCGTCGCCTATCGTGCGTGGCAGTGGGACTCTGCTGGCTTGAAGTCGTTCTGCTCGGAACCGTGGCATCCGAGTCGGCCGCTGGCGGCGACATGCAGAAGACTCGTCAGGGATGCAGCGCGTCATTTCCACGAAGCGCCGGAGATGAACTGCACCTGCGGCATCTACGCAGCCAAGAGCCGCGACGACCTACGAAGGGCGGGCTACGCCGGGTTCGGCATCCACGGCGAAGTCTATCTTTGGGGCACTGTCGTGGAGCATGAGCTGGGATGGCGTGCCCAATACGCTGCCCCAAGAACTTCTTCCTGCCGCTTGAGATGTTGCCTGTCAGCATGAACATTCTGGAACCACGGCTCAAGACGTTGGCGGCATACGGCTGCGACATCCACCTGATAGGCAGAGAAGGAAATGTTCCGCTGTGGGTAAAGGATTCTGGTTATGAGGCAGCGACACTCGACCTACTCGTACAGCGGTGTAAAACTTGGTATGCGCATCGCCAACAGGAACGTCGCATCAAGCGTGGCGACCGCGTGGCGATCCTCGGTCGGGGGATTGCGCTGGTTGAGCAGGTGAACGATAAGCACGTTCACGTCATTCTGTGGAACCGGAACGTTCTCAAAATTTCTCGCAAGGAAATCGTTTGGGACGAAGGGAACATGCGGTGGGAGCACTAGATTCGGTGGTAGCCTATCCTGACGTGGGAGGGCATTTTTCGATGAAGCCTCTTTCCTGTGCAGTCCTTTCGATGATCATCTCAGTAGCATTGGCGGTAACCACGAGGATTTCCGCCCAGACAACCCATGATGGTGACGTTCACGAGCTTGAACGGCTGGAAACGGTCTGGAATGAAGCCCACGAGCATGGGGACGCAACGGCGCTAGAGAAATTGTGGGCAGACGATATGGAGATCGCTGTGCCCAAAATGCCCGTGATGACCAAAGCCGACGCACTCAAGTTTGCACGCTCAGGGCGCATGAAGTTCCTCAGCTATCGGACATCGGACATTCGCGTGCGGGTGTATGAGAATGCTGCTGTTGTCACAGGACGTTTGCAGCGAACGCGCTCCATGAACGGGCAGGAAATATCTGATGACTGGCGTTTCACGAAGACGTATGTCCGCGAGGCGGGGCAGTGGCGTGTGGTCTCATTTCATTCGTCCGAAGCAGCGCAACCTTAACAGTGTGGACGGACTATGGGCTAATGGTTAGCCTACGTAGTCGCAGCCGAGGCTCTCTCGGTTGATTGTTTTGCCGGAGCCAGTGCGACCAGCACAACGCCGACGATTGCGAACACAACCACTCCCGCGAGTTCTCGGCGCTCGATCACATTCCGGTATTCCTGCGCAGCCATTACCCCAGCATGCGCAAGATTTGCCCATCCGCCGAAGGCGATCAGGCTGCGGTTCGCCGCTGGGTCACGCACCGCCAGCAGCATGAAAATTCCGAGTGTGACATAGATGCTCATTATCATTGGCACCGCAGGCTCTCGCGAGAAAAACATCGTCAGCGGAACAACTCCCGCCGTAAACAACAATCCCGCCACTACCAACACGATCTTCAGCGCCCGTTCGCGACGCATGGTGCCCTCCTTCTGACGTTTGCAATCACGTCATCATAGCGCGAGCGGTCATTGCAGTTTCGCGTACTCGGCTCTGGCTTGCCTAAGAATGGGGATGTCGGGGTCGGCGTTTTTCCAGAGGGTGAGCCTCCGCACCGGATGCCGATGCCCGCTACGCCGATTGCTTTGCTGGCGCGAGCGCGATCAGCGCAACGCCGACAATAGCAAGCGCAGGTATGTCACCCAGCAGATGTCCGCGTTCGCTCGCATGCTGAAATGCCTGAACAGCCATAATAGCGGCGTGAACGAGGCTCGACCACGCCGTGAAGGCGATGAGGCTGCGATTCTCGGACGGATTACGTGCTGCGAGCAGTAGGAAAATTCCCAGCGTGGCATAGACCCCAAGGATCATCTGCTCGTATTCCGGCTGGTTCGGCTGCCATCGCCACCCGCTCGACCACAGAAACATCATCAACGGGTAGACACCAAACAAGAAGATCAATCCCACCAACACCAAAACAATCTTCAGTGCCCGTTCTCGATTCATGGTGCCCTCCTGTCAAAAACTGAAATCGTGAAAAGTGCCATACAAGCCCTGTCGTGGAAGACCATCGAAGGGGAATGTTAGGTGGACAGGAAGCAAAGGTCAATCGCAACACATAAAATGAAGATAGGCGGCTATTGCAGCTTCGCGTACTCGGCTTTGGCTTCTTTCAGGATGGGGATGTGGGGGTCGGCTTCTTTCCAGAGGGTGAGGAAATCCTGATACGCTTGGCGAGCCTTTTCTAAGTCTCCGGAGCGATTGTATGCGCGCGCAAGTCCTAGATGAGCTAGGGCTCCCAGCGGGAAGTTCAACACCAGCCCAGCATGATCGGTCAACTTCTGAAATTCCGCTGACGCTCTTTTGCCGTCACCTGCCGCCAAGTAGGCCTGACCTCGAACGTATGCCGGATAAATCGTTGCCACCGGAAGGGCCGAAGGACCCGCGAGTTCCAGCGGAGTTGCAACAGCCAAATCGTCAATCGCTTTCGATGATCGTCCTTGCTGTATGTCGATCTCAGCACGAATGATCGGTAGCCAGTATCTCTGAATAAAGGTACCCGCAGGCCACTGTTTGTCCAACTCCGCGCTCAGCGCCTCCGCGTGTTTGAGATCTCCCAAGCGAGCCACCACCAGCGCGGCCAGCGTTAATGTTTCCGGCCCATCCGACAGTTTCTGCGATTGTGAAAGAAACGCTTGGGCGCGTTTTGAGTTTCCGACCTCAGCTTCTCGAAGTGCAGCTTGCGCTAAGCAATCAGCCGCCGCTTCCTTGTTTCCGTCATGCTCGATCAGCTTCGCAGCTACCCGAGAAAGGTCGTCCGCTTGTTCGAGGTGCCCGTAGTCAGCTTCGGTGTCGGCCTGCTCCAAGAGCAGGATCGATTGTGCTCCGGGGATATCCGGCGACAACAAGAGAATACGGCGCATCTCCGCGTTATCGTTGCGCAGAAATGCTATCCAGTAGCTAACACGAAGCAAAGAATCAGTCCGCAGTCCTCGCTTGCCTGCATCCGTCAAAACCGTGGCTGCTTCGTCCACTCGGTTCAGAGCAAGCAGGTCTGCCGCCAGAGCCGCATACGTGTGCGCTCTGGTGGGATCGAGGCGTTGTGCCACGCGGAAGCGTTCCGCGGAAGACTCGTAGTGTCCGAGGTGCTGCTCAGCATCACCCAAATGGTTATAAGCATTTGGCGAGTCGGGGTAGTTCTGAATTAAGAGTGCGTAGACCTGCACTGCCTTCTCCAACTCCCCGGTGACATAGGAGTAGTACCGGCCTTCGATGGAAGCCCTTTCGGTCTCCGTTACGCGGTCCCGGAGATCGTAAGCTTTAGTGGTGTACTCGCGCGCCAGTTCGGATTCGCCCAGATTGTGGTAGATCGTCGCCAGCGCGCTATGGGCCATGGCGAAGTTCGGATCCAGTTCGACCGCTCTCTTAAAGAGCGGCAGCGAATCTTGATTACCCTTCCGATCCCATGTGGAAAGTGCCATGCCATAAGTATTGAGAGCCTCGAGCGAAGGCGTGGTAGCCTGCTCCAACGGAGCGTTGTATTTCTGAATCGAAGGGAGCGATTCGCCCAGTCGATCTCGCAAATGGGCGGTGGCCTGTCCCAGTGCGTTGACGACATCCTCCTTGCGCTTGACTGCTACCTGCTCGTTGGCGATTGGTTCGCCGTTGTCGCAGCGGATCGCCGCTAAACCGATGAGATAGGTTGTGCCCAGGCTCGCGATCGAGCCTTGCACGGTTAGCTTAGCGCCGGTCCGCTGGCACACCTCGATTGCTGTCCGACCTGCCATGCGTTCGTCCGGTGAGCGGCCCATCTGTTTTAGGATGACCGCCGCCTTCCGGTCCGATAGCACCCTGACCAACGGGGACTGCTCCAAGCCGACCTCCAGTCCCTGTCGAAGCGCATCATCGAGCACAGCCTCGCCGGTGGTGTTCACAAAATCAGCAAGAACAATCGTATCTTTGCTGGTGACTTGGAAGGCAGGGTGGCGAAGACGCCAGTAAATTCCCGTGGCTGCTGCCACCAACAGCGCAGCAGCGATAGACAAAGTCAATCTCCGCCAACCAGTTTTTCGTAACGCCAACGGTGGTTGGTGTACCTCGACTTGAGCAACGTCCGAGCCTGAAGGAACCGGCGCTTCCGCACTTGTGGGTTGGGCCGGACTCTGGTTGATTTGCGTCTCGGCGGGCACGCTAACTGGGGCTACGAAGCGGTAGCCCCTGCGCGGAACGGTTTCCAGAAACCTGGGATTGTCCGCCGAATCTCCCAAGGCAGCACGCAGCTTACGCACGGCCGTGTTTAACGCGTCGTCAAACTCAACAAATGTTTCGTCCGACCAGAGTTTCTGCCGGATCTCTTCCCTTGTGACCAGTTGACCGGGACGCACCAGCAGCAGTGCAAGAATTTGAAAGGGCTGCTCTTGCAGACGAATCCGTATCCCCGCCTTCGTGAGTCTGCCTTCTGCAAGATCGACTTCGAAGGATCCAAAACAAATGATCCGCCCTACTTCCTGCCGCCCCATTGCGATCCCCAAACGTCGCAGAATGCGGAAGATTCTAGCACAGCAGGTTAGAAATTCGACTAACCGCTTTTCTTCCAGTGCGTTAGCTGGTTAGCCCAGATTCGGAAACAGTTTTGTTGCCTTTTTTTCAGAGCTCTAGCAGATTGCCCAACATGCTGCACCTGAAACAGGAGGCCAGTTCGATGAAAAGCAAGGTCCTTTCCCTTAGAAATCTGCGCCTTTCGGACGGTGCACGCTTGGTGTTCGAAAAAAAGTGCGGGCCCATGAGGCAATTGTTCTGTTTCTTACGCATTTGTAGATAGAGGCCATTGCAGGGTCCTCGCTTTCAGGCCAAGGGGAAGCAGGCGAGGAAAAGCCGCACTGAATTTTGGGGGAGAATTCCATGAAAAAAAGTAGTGTCATTTCCGTTGTTGTTCTGTGGGTACTGTCGCTCTTCGCAAGTATCGCCTGTGCCCAAACCGCAAACCACTCCGCGCTTACCGTCAAAGTTCCATTCGAGTTTGTGGTCGGGAACCAAACCTTCCCGGCGGGAATCTACAAATTCCAATCGTTGCTCAACTCCGTCCCGAGTAAAGCCACCATCGATGTACTCGAAGTGCGAAGCACTGTGGGACGCCTGTACAGCGCCATCGTAACGGATGTGGTTGGCAGCGCCGAGCCCAGCCATCCTAGGCTGGTTTTCACTCGCGTTGGCGGACGCGCCTTCCTGTCTGAGGTTTGGCAAGCTGGGAAACAAGCGGGCTGCCGGCTTCAGAACCACCAAGACCATACGCAAACGGCGGAGACTGAAAACGACAAAGTGACCTTGATCGCGTCCGCTGACTCGCACTAAAGACACCGTGACGACGTAGTTTGGTCGCGGGAGATCAGTGCTTCGTTTCAGAGACATCGCAGTCGATGCGAAACGGCTGGTTTTTCTCGTCTCCCAGCGGCAGAAGGAGCTTGCAGGCCAGCAGAGAAGCTAGTTGTTTTGCCAGTTCCAGCCAGCAACCGTAATGGATTGGAATTGTCTGCTGCGGAACTAACGAAATAAGGGTTTTGCATTTTTCTTGTTGGAGAAAACGGATATGCCGCCATTCGCTCGCAGGGGTCGCTTGGTTAATCAGTATAAATTTCGAGGGAAAGTAGCTTCCTTCGGTGAGGTTCGTGTCGATTTCGCTGGGATGGAACTAGTCCGGAACGGCTGTGAGGTTCAACTCACGGCTACGGAGTTCAGGCTTCTGGCATTCTTGCTGCAGAACCCGAAACGCGTCATCTCTCGAAAAGAGCTCATTGACGCAATCTGGGGCGATCAAACCGACCCCGCAACGCGCACCGTGGACATGCATATCTCGAAGTTGCGTCATAAAGTGGAGAGAGACCCGGCGAACCCGATCCATGTGCGGACTGTGCACTGCTCGGGCTACAAGTTTGTTCCGTAAAATGGGGGGCGATGAGACGGTAGCTTCACAGCCACACTACGAAAAGAGCCGATTCTGAACCTGCGCGAGTTCCACGGGTGCGGAGTGGTTTTCGGCATGCTCACTGAATTCTCTCTTCTTCGCCGAGTGTGCTTCGGTTCTTGCCGATCACACGCACTTCCTTACCACGCAGACCTGCGTACTTGATCGCCATGCCGAGGAGCTTGTATTCGTCCTCTTGGTAGTCGGCGGCAAAGGCGTCTTGGTGGAGCAATACGAGTTCCGTGTCATCCGCGCAGGCTTTCGCGAAGTCGGGAAGATTCTTTCTAATCGTAGCGATCAGGCTGGACTCTCGCTGCATGCGTTCGTCATTGGTCATCGTGGACGCTCGATTGTGCCACATTTTATTTAGTAACGACTCCCACGATTAGAAACGCGAAAGCTGTCGTGAGGAGCACAACACGCCAGCGGTGAAGCACGTCCCATCTGCGCCGAAATGTCTTCCAATCGGCAGGTGGGGTGACCTCTGCCCATGATGCAATACGGTTGTTGATCGGCACTAGAGCGGTGATCGAGTACACACTCGCCAACACCCACAAAATCGCCGACGTAGCAATCCAGATCGGTAAGCGGCTGGATTGGTGCCATTGGATCAAGACCTCGGCTAAAGTGAGCAAGAAAACAACAATGTACCAAAACGGCATGAATCTCCCCAGCACGCGAGCCAAGGCGCTTGCGGCTGGCAGATGGACAGCATCCGGAAGCCGATCAAGAGTTGGGTGAACAACGCAGCGATGGCAAGTTCATTCCCAACCATCAATCCAGCGACAATGATCGCAACGACATTCAAGGCTTCCATCATGAGTTCCTCCATAAGCTACACCCAGAATTAGTTAAGGTTTCTTCGTTCTAAAAAGAAACGCGGCAACGATCATCATGTAAAGCGCAGTTCCCCAGTGAATATAGATGGGCGGCGCAAAGCCAAGATGCCGGAGAATGACCAGCCCATCGCAGAAGGGGACGAAAATTGAAATAGCGAAGAGTGTTGCGGTTGTGCGCCGGTCTCCCCTCAAGAGGAATGGCAGGATTACGAGACCCGCAAAGATGTCGCGAATTCCCTTGATCCACATAAAAGGAAAGGCGGCGGGATCGTGGATTGGGATGCCGTAGCCAGTTGAGGCTCCCACCGGGTTGAGTATGAAGTTGATGCCGAGTTCGATGATAGCCGCCGGCACGACGAGAGTGCACCAGAACAGCGGCGAATTCTTTCTCAAAATCGAATTATCCAAGTCTGTTTTCATGTTCATTGGTTCTTTCTGCTTGCTCTCCGGCAAGATAAGCTCTCGCTTCATGCTTTTAAGAAAACAGCCGATTCTGAGTCTCAGCAAGTTCCACAGGTCGCGAACATTCCTCGTCATCGTTCGCCACGTGGTTGACGCGACTGCTTACTGGGTAGCACCGCATGAGTGAAGGATCGAATGGCTTCAGCAGTTCGGAGATCGCCGCAACGTTTTGCATTCCGGGGTCTAGCCACAGATCATAGCTGTCCGGGGCGAGGATCACTGGCATCCGGTCGTGAACGGCTGAGGTCACAGCATTCGGGGTAGTTGTTAGAATTGAGCAGGTCTTGATCCAGCCGCCGCTAGGGTTTTTCCAACGATCCCACAGTCCCGCAAAGGCGAACAGTCCACCGTCACCGGCCTCGAAGCAGAATGGCTGCTTCGCCGACCCTCCCAAACGATGAGAGGTAGAACCGCTAGAGCCGCAATCGGGTCTGCCCACTTGACGCGCCAGATCGCGTTGATCGCCAGTCCCGCCAAGGCAATGAGCGAGAGGTAAGCACACAGCGCCGACTGTGCGGCGTCCGCCCTCAAAGCTGCGCTGCCTGTCGCCCCTGACAGCCGCCGTTTCTCTTTCGCAAGCCACGGCATGACGGCGGCGGCTGCGACCAAAATTGCTATTCCTAGAAGTGTGGGGTTGGGTTCGCCATAGCCCAGCAGACTCGCGACCGAAGTGATCGCGACAAAGGCAGCCGGCGCTAACAACAAGGCTCCTGCGACGCGGGCAGCCCGCTTTTCCACGTTCTCGTGTGGAGCGCTTGCACGAAATCTCCACAGCACTACCGCCGCCGAGAGGAGTTCGACTGCGCTGTCTCCACCGAATGCAAGCAGAGCGGGACTATGCGCCCGCCAAGCTGCGAAGAGGGACACCACAGCCTCCACACTCATCCATGCGATTGTGACGGTTTGCACCCGCTGGATTCGTCGGATAGCTTCTGGATAAGCTGTTTGCAGCACTGAAGCCATTCACGACATTATGGCACCGTGCTCGCATGGTTCGCGCTCAAAGACCTCCAGCAAATGCTGTGTGACGCTAACCGATCCCCAGACTCATCGGCCACGGATGCGGCAGCAGCAAGAACATCAAGAGTGCCCCCACGAGCGCCATATTCTTCGTGAAGTTGATCATGTCGATCTGCTTCATTTGCGCGTCGTCCAACTTCCAGTAGGCGTGCATCTGGAACGACACGCCTAGCAGGAAGATGATGAGCAGAACAATCCCGACCACAGGATAGACGCCCAGCAACATGCTGAGACCACCCAGCATCAGGATCACTCCGGTTCCTCCCACCGCCAGCTTGGGAGACGGCGTCCCCCTCGCCTTCGCGAACTCGCTCATGTAGTTGAGATTCTTGAAGTGGTTGAAACTCGCCATCAACCAATAACCGCCAAAAATGATCCTTCCGATCAGGAAAGCGATGTTCATCTCGGCTCCTTCCTTTCGGCAACGTTGGCTGCATCACACGCGATGAATGGGCGTCTCCAGTAAGCTTCGCAGGAAAGCAGCGGGATCGCAGCAATCGAAATTGTACGCCTGCCGCCCTCCGTCCAGCAGGGTAGGATAGTTTTCAATGCAAGGTCGAAGCGGCGTCCCGCCACAGTCCGTGCAGGACGATCTCACGTTGCTCGCAAAGCCTTGGCAGACAAATCCATAATTCGTTTGGAGGGCACCATGTCGCCGCGCACAATCTTTCTAAGCAGGCTGATCGGTCTGTACTGCATTCTCGTCGCGCTATCCATGATGACTCGCAGACAAACCGCCGTGGAGACGGTGACCGCCCTTCTTCAGAACCCATCGATGATGTTGATCCTCGGCGTAATCACGCTAGCCGCTGGGCTGGCGATGGTTCTCGCGCACAATATCTGGTCGGGGGGTGCGCTCGTGGTTGTGGTCACCCTCGTCGGTTGGATAACGCTCATCAAGAGCCTATTCTTTTTATTCCTGCCGCCTGAGATGGAAGCCGGACTTTTCCTTGGGCAGCTTCACTACCGACAACTCTTCTACCTGTACACAGCTAT
>Ga0187891_1002014_pt1 | contig 16178 bp, 8 predicted proteins | sample June2016WEW_21_4_FD_132990 | JGI IMG/M metagenome (GOLD analysis project Ga0187891, IMG submission 132990) | Peatland microbial communities from SPRUCE experiment site at the Marcell Experimental Forest, Minnesota, USA - June2016WEW_21_40 | ecosystem: Environmental > Terrestrial > Soil > Wetlands... | reverse complement strand
TCCCGCAGCCGGAGGGGGAGGTTGCGCCGGATTTTATTGTGACCGCCGCTCCCCCTGGCGTGCCGCTGGCAGAGTTGGGCGGACAGGAGCGCTTCCCCGAGGGAGCTCAACTGCTGCTTGTTCACGCCGGCAAGGCGGAGCCGCTGGTGACCGGCTTTGCAGCTTCAGCGGACGCGAACGTATCGTTCGATGGCCAGACGGTACTGTTTGCAGGCAAGCGGTCTGCAGGCGATCCTTGGCAGATTTGGGAACTAACTCTCGAGGATCGCTCTGTGCGACCGGTGATTATCACGGCGACGGATGCTGAGCGTCCCCTCTATCTGCCGGGCGGGCGGATGGTCTGGGCGCAGCGGACGCCCGCAGGATTCCAATTGCAGTCGGGCGAAGATGGGCACCCAACTCCGAAGTTCCTGAATCCGACGGCGGGGCCGGGGATGTTGCCGCTCACGTGCACGCGGGCCAGCACATTCCCCGCGGACGTGCTGCGCGACGGGCGGATTCTGTTTGAAGCGGGCTTTCCGCTGGGCAAGGGGTCGACGCCGGAGTTGTATCTGGTTTATGCCGACGGGTCGGGAGTGGAGTCGGTGCGCTGCGATCATTGGCTGGCGCGCTGGGGTGGAACGCAATTGGCATCGGGGGACGTGGTCTTTACGCACGGAACGTCGCTGGCTCGTTTCACCTCGGCGATGGCGCATGAGGTGCCGATTGAAGCGCCCCACGGCGCTTATGCCGGCGCGATTGCCGAAACCGAATCGGGAGCCTGGCTGGTAAGTACGCGAACGGCAACAGATGCGAGATATGCAATCAAGATGTGGACGCCCGGTGCATCGGGAATGCAGACCGCTTTGGCAATGAGCGGAGAGGATCTTGTCGAGCCGGTACTGGTCGCGCCACGTACACGGCCCAATCGGCATCCATCGGGCCTGCACCCATGGGACTACGGGAATCTGCTCGCGTTGGACGCGCGTGTTAGCCGCGACGGAGTTTTGAGAGGAAAGCCCGTGTCGGTGCGCCTGGAGGCGCAAGACGCGGCGGGCAGAGCAATTGCGATGGGAACGGCGCCGGTCGAGCAGGACGGATCGTTCTTCGTGAAGGTGCCGGTCGACAGACCGATCCGATTTGAGCTGCTCGACTTCAAAGGCACGGTTCTCAAGCAGGAGCACGGATGGTTCTGGGCTCGGGGCGGCGAGCAGCGCATTTGCGTGGGATGCCACGCGGGGCCGGAACGCGCCTCGGAGAATCGCGTGCCAGCCGTGCTGATGCGAACGACCGTTCCTGTGGATTTGACCGGCGCAAAGGCTGTTGCGGCAGCGCCGGGAGGCGATTGATATGAAGCCTGTTGTTCTTGCTGCAATTTTCGCCGCGGTCGCGATGACGGGTTCCGCTTGTGCGGCGCAAACGGCGCCAGCCACGACCCAAGTGGCTGTGCAAGCGACGCCTGCGAGTCCGCAGGCATCGCTCCAGCCGGTCATTCGATTTGAAGACGCGACGGATAAATCGGGAATTGATTTTACGCATAGTTTCGGATCGGCCAAGCTGGGTTCGTTGCTGGAGGGCACGGGAGCGGGGTGCGTCTGGTTTGACTACAACAACTCGGGGCGGCCTTCGCTTTACGTCGTGAACGGCAAGCCGCTGGACGATTCGATGCACCCCTATCCGTTAAAGGAGAAGCCAAAGCCTCCCCCGCACAATCATCTCTATCGCAACGACGGCAACGGACACTTTACCGACGTGACCGAGAAATCGGGCCTGGACCCGGACATGTATTCGATCGCGGTGACGGCAGCGGACTACGACAACGACGGCTACGAAGACCTGCTGGTTACCGGATATGGAAAGGTTGTCCTCTATCACAACGATGGCAACGGCCATTTCACCGACGTGACCGAGAAGGCTGGCATCAAGGTCAACGGCTGGGCCATTAGCTCCACATGGCTCGACTACGACAAGGATGGTTGCGTCGATCTCTTTGTTGGGCGCTACGTCAAGTTCGATCCCAAATACCGCGCCTTTTATGCGGCGGACAACTATCCGGGGCCGCTCGACTATGCGGGCGAAACCAACATGCTGTTCCATAACAACTGCGACGGAACATTCACCGATGTGACTGACAAATCGGGCATTGGCGCTTACGTCGGCCGCACCATGGGGGTGACAGCAGCGGACTTCGACAACGACGGATGGGACGACATTTACGTGTCCAACGACCGGACGGAGAACTTTCTCTTCCACAACAAGCACGATGGGACGTTTGAGGAGATTGCGAACGATACCGGGACGGCCTTCGGGCAGAACGGCGAGGCCACTTCGTCGATGGGTCCGGTGTTCGCGGACTTCGGAGACCGAGGCGTGCTGGACTTGTGGGTCTCCGATGGGAACTTTAACCGTTTCTTGCGGAATGCAGGGACCCCGGAGGGCGGGTCGGCCAGCGCGCTATTAAATACTTCCAAGGCTGGCTTTGAAGATGAGGGGGCGAGCAACGGCATCTCGCAGACCGACGCGCAATATGTGAGTTGGGGTTCAGGGGTCTATGACTTCGACAACGACGGGCTGCTCGATATTCTGGTCTTCCATGGCGGGCTGATTCACCTCATTCCGCAGGAACACACCTTGTTTCGCGGGCTGGGCAACGGACATTTTCAGGATGCGTCCCGCGAGGCTGGACCTGTGTTGAGTGAGCGCACGGTGGCGCGCGGCTCCTGCTTTGCCGACTACATGAACGATGGCAAGGTCGACGCCTACCTGGTCAATCTTGGCGCCAAAGGCAAACTCTTTCACAACGTCTCCACCAATACGGGCCACTGGATTGAGGTCAAGCTTGTCGGCGCCATGCGCCCCGGCGATCGAAATCTCGCCTCCGGCCCCGGGCCAAAGAGCAATCGCGATGGAATCGGGGCGCGAGTCGAGGTCCTGGCAGGCGGGAGGCGATGGACGGCCGAGCGCGTGGCAAGCTCAGGCTATCTTTCGCAAAACGACGGTCGTTTGCACTTCGGGCTAGGCGCGGTCGCCACGATTGACAAGCTGATCGTTCACTGGCCAAGCGGGCGCGAGCAGACAATCGACAACGTCACTGTGGATCGCGTGCTCACTGTTGAAGAACCGAAAACAAGCGAAGGAAAGTAATGCGAAACGCGAGAGCCGACAAGAGAGCGAGGAGCCGGAACAGCGTAAGGCTCGGAGTGGCTTCGCTCGCCGCGGGAGCCGCGGCCCTGCTTTTCCTCGCGTTATTGCCGGGTCCGGAGCGGCGAGTTTACGCCGGGTCAGAGCCGGCAGCCTCGCAATCCCCGGCCGACGAACAAGAATACGCATCGCCGCTTGAGATTCTGCTTTCGCCAGACGGCACGCGGCTGTACGTTCTCTGCCAACAGAGTGAAGACGTGCGCGTGCTCAACGCGGGCAGCTACGAGGTGATCGGAACCGTTGCTGTCGGCCGCGTGCCGCGCGGGATGGCGCTCTCGCACGCGGGCGATCGGCTTTTTGTCACCAATTCCTGGGATGACACGGTTTCAGTGATCGATACGCGCACTCTGACCGTCGCTACCACCTGGAAAGTGGGCCTGGAGCCCTCAGGAGTCGTCGAGGACGCAGCGGGCAAGTACGTCTTTGTTGCCAACCGCATCTCCAGCGACATCGCCGTTCTGGATGCGCAGACCGGCGTTGAGGGAAAGCGTCTCCTGGCCGGACGCGGCGCGAGTTATCTGACGCTCTCGCCCGATGGCAGGCAAATTTATGCGACACACATCTATCCCAATCTCCCTCCGCTGCGCACAGGTTTTGAAAACCGCACACCGCCCGAGTCGGAGATCACGGTGATCGATGCGCGAAGCGCGGAAGTGGTGGATCGTATTCCGCTGCACTCGATCGCTGGCGTCTTCCACCTGGCCGTTTCCGCCGACGGCCGCCTTGGCGCCGTAGCCGAGTTTCACCCCAAGAACCTAATACCGTTGGCGCACCTGGAACACGGCGGAGCGTTCGCCTACACGCTCATGCTCTTCGGCGCGGATGTAGGCCGGCCGGTGGAGATCCCCCTCGACGAACTGGACAGCTACGCTTCGCAGCCGTTCGGCGTGGCCATCGCGCCCGACGGATCGCGTCTCTACGTCACGCTTGGCGGCTCGGAGAGCGTGCTGGCCGTCGATGTGCCGCGCCTGTTGCGCTTCATCCATACACGCCCACGGCCCGAGTCCGGATCGTTCGCGCAGGATCTCTCGGCCAGCGGCAATTATGTTATCGCCCGCATTCCCGTGGGCCACAATCCGCGCGGGCTTGCGTTGAGCGGTGAAGGCCGCAAGCTGTTTGTCGCCAACCGGCTCGACGACACAATTAGCGTGATCGACACAAGCACCCTGCGCGTGGCCACAACGATTGCTCTGGCGGGGCCAAAGACCGTCAGCCCGCTACGCAGGGGCGAGCAGACATTTTATTCGGCGCACTATTCCTTCCAGGGCCAGATCAGTTGCTCCAGCTGCCACATCGATTCCACCTTTGACGCCCTGACCTGGAATCTGGAGCCGAATGGCTTCGGCAGAGACATTGTGGACAACAAGATGCTCGAGGACATCAAAGACACCGCGCCCTATAAGTGGAACGGGGGAAATCCTAACGTCCCCACCGAGTGCGGTCCGAGAACGGAAAAATATTTCTGGCGCTCGGAGAACTACGATGACCTCCAACTCGCCGATCTGGCTCTCTACATTCGCAGCTTGCCGCCCCGGCCCAACCGCTGGCGCCTTCCAGGCGGTGAGCTCACGCCGGCACAGGAGCGCGGAAAGGCACTCTTCGATCGGACGGCGGATAAATTCGGCAATCCCATTCCGCTGGAGAACCGCTGCAACTACTGCCACAGCGGGCCCAAGGGCACCAATCAAAAGCTATTCGATGTAGGGACGAAAAAGACGACGGACAACCCGGGACTGCTGAAGTCGGCGCCGTTGACGAACATCGCGCTCACCGCGCCTTATCTTCACGATGGCTCGGCGCGCACGCTGGAAGAGATCTGGACCATTTACAACCCGGAGGACAAGCACGGGCGCACCAACGACCTGACCAAAGACGAGCTGAACGACCTGATCGAATACCTGAGGACACGATGAAAAGAATTGCCGACGAAAGATGGTTTGCGATGGCGCTGCTGGCGGTCGCCTTTCTCGCGGCTGAGGCGCGGTCCGGAATCGCGCAGGCAAACCAGAGTCATCCTCACGGCGCATCAGCGGCGGTAACCGTCCCACTTATGCCGCGCTTTCGTTTTGAGAATTACACAACCGCCAACGGCCTCCCCGACAATCACGTGTATGCGGTGCTGGTGGATGGTGGCAGGATTTGGGCGGGAACGGACAACGGCCTAGGTCTATACGAAAACGGAAAGTGGAAGACCTATTCGACGAAGGACGGTCTAGCGCATCGCGCGGTACTCTCGCTGGCTCTGGACAAACGCACGGGCGATGTGTGGGCCGGCACGATGGGCGGGTTGAGCAGGATCTCCGGCGGGCGCATCGTCAGCTATACGCAGTTGAACTCGGGGCTGAGCAACGACGTGGTGTACGGCGTTTCTGTGGAAGGCGAAAATGTGTGGGTGGCCACAGCATCGGGCGCTTGCCGGCTGAACCTCGACACCGGCGAGTGGTCGCTCTACAACGAGCGCAACACGCCCATGCGCGAGATTTGGGTCTACGGAGTTTCCGCCACCGCAACCAAGGTCTACTTTGCCGTTTGGGGCAGCGGGTTGCTCGAGTTCAATCAGAAGACCGAGCGCTGGGACTTGTACGACGACCCCGACGGCGAAACCGAATTGGTGCTTTTCAAAGACCAGGGCCTGATTCACGACATCGTTTCTTCGGTCAGCTACGTCGACAACATCGTGTGGGCGGCCACCTATTTCGGCGACAGCCGGTACGACGGCCGCTACTGGCATAATTTCCTGACGAAGGACAGCGGACTACCCTCGAACTTCACCAACTTCGTGAAGGGCGTGGACGCCAATCATGCATGGTTCTGCACCGATAAGGGACTGGCTTATTACGATGGCGCAAACTGGGCAGTCTACACGCGCTCGCTCAGCTCGCACAAGCCGGTAATGACGGTGCGCGACGCAAAGGGAAACGTCACGGAGATTCCTGTGACCAGCGGGCCGGCGCACAACTACATTCTTGGCATCGACTTTCAGGGTGGCGACATTTGGGTTGCCACGGCCGATGGGTTGAGCCATGGAGTTCTTCAGCGGTAAAGAAGGAAGGGGCTAACGCCATGATCGCATTTGCAGAGATTCTGGAAACCATTGCGCACGCACCAGTGAGAAAGCGCGCGATCACCAATCACGAGGTTCTTAACGAAGCTCACGCCTACGCCAAGCCAAGCTCGTTTTCGCGCGGGATGAGGATCGACCTGAACGGCTTGACGATTCTGCTTATCTCCGGCACGGCGTCGATTAACGAGAATGGCGAAAGCGTGCACATCGGCGACTTTCGCGGGCAGATGCGGCGCACGCTTCAAAACATCACCGGACTGCTGGCCAGCGAAGGCTGCACCTGGCACGATATCGTCCGCACTACGTGCTATCTGCGGGACATTGAGCGCGACTACGAAGCTTTCAACGAAGAGCGCACAGCGTTTTTCAAAGAACAGGGACTTGACCCACTGCCCGCCTCGACCGGCATCCAGGCGATTCTGTGCCGGCCAGAACTGCTCGTGGAGATCGAGGCAATTGCCATGTTCCGCACGGAAAAGGTCGACAGCGGCAAGGAGTAGGCATCATGCACCACCGAGTCGTGCCAATTGTAGTTTGTGTGTTAGCTGCAGGCGCCCTGGTACCCGTCGGGGCGCAGAGTGGTGGTGTGTGCGAATGCGGCAAGCATCCGCCGGGACCACCGCGCGATCGGACTGTGACGCCGTATGCAGGGGAGCCGCAGGACTTAAGGCCGTTCGCCAAGTTTGAAAAACCGTATTACGAAAACTATCTCGAACCGAACATCTACACCGGCGCAGGCCGCGATATTCCCGATCCCAAAGACATCACCGAAGTGAGGATCGGTTTTTTCGGCCCCGTTAGTCCCAGCCCTGATCAAGTGGACGGTTTGCGCATGCTGCATGGGGCGCAATTGGCCGTGGAAGAGGCCAACGCACGCGGCGGCTACGGCGGCAAGCCATTCAAGCTCATGGTGCATAACGACTACAACAACTGGCAAGCCAATGCGGTTTACGGGGCCGACCGCCCTACTGACTCGACAATCTGGGGTTCAGCAGCGGACGAAGCCGTGAAAATGATCTACGACGACCAGGACTGGGCGATCTTCGGGTCGATCAATTCCGAGTCGACTCATATCATGCTGCGCGTTGCTCTCAAAGCCGAGATTCCAATCGTCAACTGCGCCTCGACCGATCCGACCATTCCTGAGACTTATATTCCCTGGTACTTCACTGATCTGCAGGACGATCGCGTGCAAGCCTATACGCTGGCTCGCCATATCTACACGGAGCTTGGCCTGAAACGGATCGCGTTGCTCAGGGTGAACAACCGCTATGGACGGATGGGCGTTCCAAAGTTCAGGGGTGCATCAGTCCGCTTGGGCCACCCTGTGGTCATTGAGCAGAAATTCCTGCCGGGCGACACGGACTTTTCTCGCGAACTCGAGATCATCCGTGACTCACGCGTCGACGGCCTTGTGCTATGGGCGGATGAAAGCGAGACGGCGGGCATTCTAAAGCAAATGCGCGCCCTAGGAATGAAACAGCGCGTCTTCGGTTCCTACCGCACGCTGGGGCCCGATCTGCTGGCTGAAGCCGGCGCCGACGCCGAGGGCTTCGAAGCCGTTTTTCCATATGACCCAACACGCAAGGACCCGCGCTGGCTCGACTTTAATCGCCGCTTCGAAGCTCGCTTTAATGAGCAGCCGGAGCAATTTGCTTCGCTGGCCTATGACGCCATGAATGCGTTGCTCGACTCCATCTGCAAGGCCGGATTGAATCGCGCACGGATTCACGACGCGCTCGCGGACATCGAAGAGTATGACGGCGTGACCGGGCATATGGTCTTCGATCCCAACCAGAAGAATGTCGCGCCAATGTACTTGGGAACTGTTCTCGATGGAACGATTACCTACCGGCTCGCGACGATGGAGAAGCAGCCGGCAGCGCAACACGCTGCTGACGTGCAAATGCCGTCAGCTGCGTCAGGGACGCCGTATGCGCGCGTGGGTGAAGATGGGGTGAGCTATGCAGGCCCGCCATCAGCCGAACTTCCTGCCGGGCCAGTGCGCGTAGTTCTCTTTGGGCCAGATGCAACGGAGATTGCGCAGTCGTCAGAGGTTCTGGCAGCACTGCGCGCTGTTGTGCCGGCTGGCCGGGAGTGGGTGGTTATGCCAGTGGAGAGCAAGCAGAATTGGGGCGCAGCCTCAACTCAATTGGTTCACGCCTTGATGGACGAACATGCCCTGGCGATCGTGGCGCTGGATCGGGACGCGGGCCACCTTGCGGAACAACTGGCGTTGAAGTGCTTTGTCCCGGTGGTGGCTTTGAGTGCCGACAAGTCGCTGACTTCAGCCAATGTTCCCTGGATTTTCCGGCTGCCGCGCGAGACCACACCGGCTGAGGCAGTTCGCTTGTTGCGTCAGGCTGCCGCGCGAGCCGGCGTCAACTCGGTGAGAGTCAGGGATGAACTGGCCTCGGGAGATGCGATTGATGGAATGGCCTTTCTGCCGACAGGAGAGCCACGCAGCCGGTAAACTGCCCGCTTCCCCTCAGGCGCTGCGCCACACCAGCGTACACAACGATCACGATTCGACGCGGCACTCTGAAGCGCACGCAGAAGAAAGCAGATGCGTGGCGCAAACCAGCCATATCAGCTGAAATAGCAGTGGTTTATGCGGGTCGGCTCTAGAGGACGATTTTAGAACTTTTCTGCTTCGCCCTGCGACTTTTGAGGCCCAGGACGGCACTCAAGCCTGAATCCGTGGTCCATCCCAACCAGATAGATTTCCAGCAGCTCCCAATCGCAGCTCCTTAGAAGACCGGAAGCTGCCCAACATGGTCAGACGCGGCATTCATATTGAGCGGAAGGAATGCGAACCACTGAGAACCCTGTAGTGGTTCGCTCAATGTTGGTAATGACTCTTTGAAGTCCTCTAAAGGATCGAAAACATCAACTGCAAGGGGAACGGAGCTTTGGATGTATCGGCGATAAACAGTGCTCACAAGCCCACCAGCGATTGGAGCACATATCGTACCGACGGGCTTCGCCAGCATGTGATGTGGCATCATTGCCCCTAATTCAGCTCCTGCGGCACCTAGAAAGCCATGAAATACGTTCAGAAATGGAGCCGTTGCCTCGTCTCGATCGTGCCTAGTCGCAGCACCGCTTATGAGGGCCCCATATCTATCTGCGGCCAATCGGGCATCCGGCAGAGCATTTCTGTCCATTAGAGCAGCGTGCACGGCAGCCAGATACTTGTGCTTTTCGGTATAGAGATCCGAACCGAACCTTGTAAATTCCGACAACAAACTCCCGTCGCGTAAATTCGATAAGCGCATTGATTTAGGTACTCTTGGCATCGGCAGTTCGGACACGCTCGCGCCCGATAGAGCTCGCGTCATCGAAGGAACGCGGAGGCCATCGAACAAATATGAGTAGCGTGTCACGACACCAACCCTCCTACTGGGATGATTGTGGGATGACGTCATCGCAGAGTTGTAATGATGAGTCTCAATCCCTAGCCAATGGAGTAGCGATTTCGCTGCATCAGAGAGACGGAGTTCAGGCGCATCGTAGGACTCCTTCCATACCGTTCGAGCCGGAAGGCGTGGATCGCTATTGATCCGCGATTTGAAGATTTCGAGAAGGCGCTCTGCTTGAGAATATGTAAGGTGCCCCTCGAAGCCTCGCCTTTCTAATTGTTCGAATGCCAGTTCTATCAACCTCTTGAATCCAGGACCCAGATTGATCGTTGGCCACGCTTCCACGGCATTCTTGTTTCGCAGAATAATTTCCAATTCCTGAAGGTTCGACCGTAGTTCCGGCCATACATGGTCGTTAACAAGCATCCTGTATGTAGGGATGCGTTGCATTTCGAGGGGCATTTCGGAAAGTCGACCACCATTTCTCGAATATATGGTGACATAGTTCGCCTCAATAAGGTCAATGAGCGGGGAGGCGGTTCTGTCTGTAAGTGCAAGGCGACCGTCGCTGTAGTGCATCAGAGATCCATCGCCGATCAATAGGTGTCCCCCGAATAGCACTGCTTGCACAAGGGTGTCATTGATAATGTCAAGATTGAGGGATCGATTCTCGTATCGGAGAATCTCATCGTCGAACGAACCGACGTAATAGATGTCCGCGCGGCCAGTCTCCTCGACGGATGACATCGACACACCCCAAATCGCCGATCGAATTTCAAACCAACAATATCAGCATCCAGTTGGATTGTTTGAATGCTAAGTCAGTGAGGAGCACGAGGTGTTGCGAAAGGCTGAACTCAGCGGGCGCTGATTCAGGGAACACCACGGAGGCTCCTCAGAGACGATATGTATTACATCGGACTTGATGTTCACAAGCGGACGATCAGCTATTGCGTGAAGGACGCGGCTGGTCATGTGCACCGGGAGGGCAAGATCGGATCGACCCGGCGCGAGCTGGATGGCTGGATCAAGACGCTTCCTGAACCTCGGATGATGGCCATGGAAGCGACGATCTTCAGCGGGTGGATTTACGATCACCTGCTTCCCCATGCCGAGAAGGTCAAGGTGGCCCACCCTCTGATGCTACGGGCCATCGCCGCAGCCAAGAAGAAGAACGACCGGATCGATGCCGCCAAGATCGCCGACTGCCTGCGCTGCGATTTTCTGCCGGAGTGCCACATGGCGTCGACCGAGATCCGGGACCGACGGCGAACACTTCGCTATCGCGGACTTCTGGTCAGGCAGATGGTGCAGATGAAGAACCGCGTGTCCGGTCTGCTGATGGAGACCGGGGTGGACTACAACAAGCGCCGGCTGCACAAGGTGGGCTACTTCGCCGATCTGATGTCAGCCAACGAAGAGGTCCAGGAGAGCATACGGCCGCTGCTGAGGCTCAGCCGCGAACACATCGTGCGCGCACAGAGGCTGGACTATGCCCTGGTCAGTTCCCTGGAACGCGACCCGCTACTGTCGGAGAGACTTACGCGGCTGAGGACGGTTCCCGGCGTAGGTCCGATCACTGCGCTGACCTGGGCTCTGGAGATCGGCGACTTCACCCGCTTCCGGTCGGTCAAGCAGGCCATCAGCTACTGCGGTCTGTGCGGAGACGAGAGGAGTTCAGCCGACAAGGTGATGCGTATGCCGCTTTCCAAGCAGCGCAACAAGCATATCCAGCGAGCGCTGATCGAAGCAGCAAAACTGGCTCCCAGGGAGTGCCACGAACTGGCGATGGTGCGGGAGAGAGAACTGCAGAAAGGAAATCCCAACCGCGCCACGCTCGCCGTAGCCAGGAAGATGGTCTGCTACATGCTTGCCGTGGAGCGCAGAAAACAGAACTTCGTGCCTGCCGAGAAGTTCAAATGTACGGCGGCAGCGTAAAAAACCTTTCCAATTAAGGAAAGAACAAAAACATCAGGATTCTTCGATGCGCAGGCTGCCAGGTCCCGCCCATAGCCGACTGAGCGAAGGAAGTTACACTCCTGAGGCTCTCTCCGAATTGTTTCGGGACTGGCAGAGAACACAAACTCAATCTTCTGTGCGGACTCTTCGGAGTCTTAGACAGCAAATGGATGTCTGGTTCTGCGAGAGCAGGAACCACCAGCCGAGAGGCACAGTTGCGCTACGGGCCATCCTGATCAGGCTGATTGCGCGCTCTCCTGAGCGCGCCCAAGATAACTCGTGCTTTTTTCTTGACAGAGACTTACATGGATGTCGGCCATTCAAAACTCAGGAGTTCAATTGACAAGAAAAGAATTGAGGGATTTCGGAATGTGGAGAGTCCAACAGCATGGATCGATGCATCTGTAACCGATAGAAAATAATGTCTTTATCTTTATGGTCGGGGCGGAGGGATTCGAACTCCCGATCCTCTGCTCCCAAAGCTGCAATGACTCCTGGTGTTCCCGTTCTTGGCCCGAAAACTGCGGCGCCGCAGTCCTCAGATACCCATTCGGAGTGGGGTTAGGTCACAATTCCGTCACTGGCCAACCAACATGCCCGCACCTGAATTGCATGGAATCGTCTCATGCCCGCCCTTGCTCCAGGCGAATGTTCTTTTGCACCCAGACCAGCCCCTGCAACCTGATAAACAAGAGCCCCCTTTTCGATCAGCGGGATACCCGAACGGGCTGACGAACTGAAGGCTGCTCCGACCGGTTTGGCCTGTGATGTGAAGAGAGGCATATATCCATGGAAGGTGAGCAGAGAAAATCCTCCGAGGGATTGGGGGTTGGACGTCCCATGAGGAATCCTTGTACTTCGTTTGCTCCGAGAGCCCGGACGAATTCCAGTTGCTCAGGCGTCTCCACGCCTTCGACGATCACACTCATCCCGGCATTATGGGCCAGTGCCACGAGCATGCGGATCACCGATTCATTCTCCGGTTGCTTATCCAGGTTCATTACAAAAGACCTGTCTATCTTGAGAGTGTCGAATGGCAACGATGGCAGATAGCTCAGGCTGGAATACCCGGTGCCAAAATCGTCGATCGCCAGGCTGATGCCTAATTCGCGGAGGCGATGCATGGTTTCGGCCACCTGCTTGGTTTCGTTGAGCATAATTGACTCTGTAAGCTCGATTTGCAGAAGTTCAGGCTGGAGTCCGGTGAGCTGCAGAATCGTCCTTACCTCTTCGACGAAGCCCTCGTTGCGGAACTGGATAGGGGAGATGTTCACACCAACCTGGATCGGCTGGGGCGCGATGCTCTGCCACCGGACCGCCTCGATACAGGCCTGATGCATGATATAGATGCCCAGTGGCACCATCAATCCGCTTTCTTCCGCGATGGGGATGAACTTATACGGTGGGATTTCGCCAAGAGTAGGGTGAGTCCAACGGGCCAGCGCCTCGAAGCGGGTCAACCGGTTGTCTGCCAAGTCGAACTCCGGTTGGTAGTGCACGGAAATCTCATCGCGCGAGAGAGCTCCCCGCAGCAGGTTCTCCAGGCTGGACCGCTCGTGCACCAGGAAATCAATTTCGGGGTTAAAGTTCAAGACGCGATTCTTACCCTCGCGCTTGGCTGCGTACATAGCGCAGTCAGCCTCCCGTATCAATTCGTCGCCGTCGGTTGCGTCATCTGGAAAGATGCTGATGCCAATGCTTGCGCCGATGGCAACATCATGTCCTTGCACGTGAAATGGCTTTGAGATCTCTTGAATCAGGGTTCGCGCCACCAGCGCCGCATCCTCCCTGGCATGAACTTTGTCCAGAATCACTATGAATTCATCTCCGCCGAAGCGAGCCACTACGTCGTCTTCGCGAACCGATGAACGCAGGCAAGTGGCCACCTGCACCAGCAGCGCATCGCCAATGGGGTGCCCAAGACTGTCGTTCACCATTTTGAATCCATCCAAGTCGATATAAAGCACGGCAATCATGCCGGCGTCTTGTTTGGCCTTGGCCACGAGGAAGGAGAGTTCGTTTTGAAGGTGTTTGCGATTGGGCAGGCCGGTAAGCGAATCGTTGAGAGACTCGTGCACAGCCGCATCCCTTGCTCTCTGCAGCTCAGCCTGATTCTGCCTCAGCTGGGTCACATCGATGGCCGTGGTCTCATACACCATGCCTTCCGCGGTGCGAACGGGCGTGACGTTTTCGAGCAAGTGGACGATCGTGCCGTCGTTGCGGCGCAGGCTGGCGTCAAAATTGCTCAACGCTTCCTCCTGGGGAGTAGCGCGAAGCTGCCGGCGTTGAACAGGGTCGGCCAGGAAATCCCAATACGACCGTCCGAGAAGTTCCTTTGGCGATTGAAGGCCCAGCAACCTCACAAACGCCATATTGCAGTCGATGATGGTGCCGTTGGAACGCCAACTGAACACAGCCGCCAGATTTCGCTCAAAGAGGCGGCGGTACTTGGTTTCAAGCTCCAGCGCACTGTCGAACCGCGCGCGAATGATCGCGGTCTGCTGGCGGACGGTTTGCCTGAGCAGCGTGCCCCAGACGAGGGGCACAAATACACACAAAGCCATACAACCCAATATGATGATCCCGCGCTCGGGTGTCAGCCAGCCATTGCCTCCGATCACGACAATGTCTTTCGGCGATTCAACCAGGATTAAAAGCGCATTGGGCCACTCGGGGTTCCCTTTCTGGATCAACGCGACGCCGGTCAAATCGAGAACGGAATCGCGCGAGAGGCCGACAACCTCGTGTGTGGCATCGTCGCGCAGCAATACGGCATTGAAGCGCTGTGGTCCGTCCTCGAGCTGGTAGACAAACTCCGTTGCATTGGCGCTCTGGCCAATCAGGCGCGCCTTGAGGCGCACTCGCCTGCCGTTCAGGGAGCGTTGCACCACCTCCGCCGCCGTCACACGCAGCGGTGTGATGCTTCCGGCGTTCGGCTGGACCTCGGACAGGCTCACCGCGGAATCCCCCAACTCCAGCCCAAACTTCCCATGACTCGGAAACCCGATCGCGTCCACCGTGCTCCCGGTGCGGACGGCCTGCGTCTCAGCGGTCGCTACAAACAGAACGCCCGTGCCGTCCTCGATCGAGAACAGCCCGGGAGACTGCCAGGTCACCGTGCCGCGAACATGAACTTGCTTCACGAATCGCTCGTCCGCGTCCGAAGCACGAAGGTTTCCAATGAGCGTGGGCGATGAGGAAAAGGAAATCGGCAAGGGGGGCGATTCGACTTTGATGTCTTTCAGGGTGTTGACGAACAGTTGCGCCCCGACGCGTTTCTTCTCATCGTCTTCGTGGCGGCCAACGATGCCTGTGACCTGAACGGTGGCGCCGATAAGGCTTTGCGCGACCGGGCCTTCAGGCACAGGCACTATCAGCCAGATAAATTTTTTCCCATCGTAAAGGCGGAAGCAGACCCGGTGCCAGTCGCGTTCGCACGGATGCAGCACGCCTTCGGTGACCGCTCGATGAGATTCCCCCGCTCCGGCATCGAGTTCGGCTACGCTTCTCTGCTCCGGTTTGGGGAGCGATCCCCGGCCCAAAACAGAGATCGTCTGATGAGCGATCACGTTGCCGTTTTCATTCGCATCCGTTACGGCTTTCACGCGGACACGTGTGCCCAGAGGATAGACAATGTTGGAACCGTGAACGTCGATGAAGGTTGTGCCGGTTTGATCCTGCACAAACAAGAGGCCCCACCCCGGATCGGAGTAGGTCACAACGGCCTCAAGGTCAATGGGGTACGCCTTCTCTGCCTCGGCCTTGCTGAGGAGAAAAATGTCCCGTACCGTATGCAAGGTGCGTCGCTGCGCGGAGGGAGCGCGCGCCTGCGAGAAGGCGAGAAGTGGAAGCAGCAGGAAGATAAGGACGTAAGGCGCAGCCGCCTTGCACTGAGGTCTGTTCTCGTGTGCGGTGGGCGTTCGTTCTTCCCACATGTCAGCGGCAGCTTTCTGCTTTCGACGGGGCCGTCAAATCAGCCTACACTGCCCCTGAAGCAAGACTTTTCTGGTATATCGGCGCGTAGCTTATGAAGCTTCACTTCTCCCCACTAAATCGGAATTGCAAAGCAGTCCCGTCGGTTCTTGCTTCTTTCGTCCTGGTTCGGCACAGAAAACCTTTACACGCCATTAGCTTAGAGTTACCTGCTTAATACCAGTAATCACACTTCTTGGTCAGAGAAGGGCTCCTTTAGGGCTGGGCCAAGTGGCCGGTTTTGAGGTGACCACCGAGGGCGGAACGATCCCGACGCCTATTCCATATCCCGTGTCGAGTCTCCGAAAAAATGCACGACCCGACACAGCCGCCAAGCCCTTGAGAGTGGCGAACAGCATGGGAAAAACCGGCCAAGAAAGCTGGGCTTGAGGGACTTCAGCTTCTCGATTTGCGCCGCCATTGCGTGGCCAAGTTGGCGGAATCGGCCGAAACGTCAGAAGAGACCATCATGTCGATCTTCCCTGGGTCCACGCAGGCAACGCTCGGGGTTCTGCTGTGCTTGCGGGCCGCAGAGCCGCTCGATTAATCTCGACGTTAGCTCTTCAGTTCCCCACCGCAGATGAAGCCTGCGCGTGGCGGTATTTTCCTAGAATTGAGGCCGCTTGAACGCACGGTCTCTG
>Ga0187891_1002011_pt1 | contig 16188 bp, 12 predicted proteins | sample June2016WEW_21_4_FD_132990 | JGI IMG/M metagenome (GOLD analysis project Ga0187891, IMG submission 132990) | Peatland microbial communities from SPRUCE experiment site at the Marcell Experimental Forest, Minnesota, USA - June2016WEW_21_40 | ecosystem: Environmental > Terrestrial > Soil >... | reverse complement strand
CGAAATCTCCTTCGTGGAGAATCTGGACTTCCAGGGCCAGCCGCTGCGCATCACATACAAGGGCAAGGTCTCTGGCGAGGAGATCAAGTTCACGCGCCAAGTGGGCGACGTGGCGACCGAAGAGTTCGTGGCGACGCGGGCGAAGTAAAGAACTGTGAAGCCAGTCGTCCGACCTGTATCCCACTGTGGCTTCGGTGTGGGCATTGTTTAGAGTCGTTAGAAGCATGCTCCTATGACGCTGCCTTCCCTCGCTTCGCTCCAGGCCGCGGCGGAACTTGTCCATCGCGTCATGCCACCGACCCCACAGATCCGGTGGCCATTGCTCTGCGCCCGTGTCGGAGCGGAAACCTGGGTGAAGCACGAGAACCACTCTCCCGTGGGAGCGTTCAAGGTGCGCGGCGGTCTGGTCTACATGGACTCGCTCCGCCGGCGCGAACCCAACGTGAACGGGGTGATCGCGGCGACTCGTGGAAACCACGGCCAGAGTGTGGCGTTCGCGGCGAGCCGCATGGGATTGCGCTCGGTCATCGTGGTTCCGTGCGGCAACAGTCGCGAAAAAAACGCCGCGATGCGTGCGCTGGGCGCGGAACTGATCGAATACGGCGAAGACTTTCAGGAAGCCTACGAGCATTCGGCCAAACTGGCGGAGGCTGAGAAACTGCACCTGGTCCGCTCCTTCGACAGCATGCTGATTGCCGGCGTGGCGAGCTATGCGCTCGAATTGTTCGACGCCGTTGCGGGCCTGGATACTGTGTATGTCCCGATTGGCATGGGTTCCGGGATCTGCGCGGCCGTAGCCGCGCGCAATGCGCTGGGGTTGCGAACCGAAGTCGTCGGCGTGGTGGCCGCTCGGGCCAGTGCTTATGCCCAGTCATTCGCCGCCGGCCGCCCGATCACTGCCGATGTCGGGCAGACTATTGCCGACGGCATGGCTTGCCGTGTGCCGGACCCGGCGGCAATCGAAATCATTCTCGGCGGTGTCAGTCGCATCGTCACAGTGAAGGAAGACGAGATCCGGAGTTCCATGCGGCACCTGTTCTCCGATACCCACAACGTCGCCGAAGGTGCCGGCGCGGCGGCGCTTGCGGCGCTGCTCCAGGAACGGGAGCGAATGCAGGGCCGGCGAGCGGCGGTAATCCTATCCGGCGGAAATGTGGACACCGACGTATTCGCGCAGACGCTCGCGAGCAACTAGCCACGGGACCTTCCGTGCACAGGAGGTCGCGGGCGACGCCGGTTCCACGCGAGCGTGATGTGGTGTTAGCGGCAGCTGTCCTTTCGAGACCAGGTCGGAGGCTCCGACTGCTTGGGCGATTTGCGGATGCGGAGACGCAGTCCGGGATCTCCTCACGCCTCCCTATAGAAATACGCGCCCGCCGTTGTCGCTATCAGCACTTCCACCAGGCCGACAGCAGTGCCAATCAACAGCAGGCCGAGCGGAAATACGTGCAGGAAGGCCATCATCGCGTCTGACATCGCGTAGGCCAACAGCCACAGGGCCGCGCCCGCCGTCATCGCCGTCCTGGGACCGGCTCCGAATCGCGGGCGCATCGCAGCATACAGCCAAACCGCGAGAATCCCGGCGGCGAATCCCCATATGTTGAACGCCACGATCTGCTTTATCGACATTGCGGCGGGCCGCCCAATCGCCTTGGCCGCTTCACTCCACTGCGATTGGAGAATCACGCCGTTCAAAACACCATCGACCACGTTGATGATCACCCCCGCGACGAGTCCGCCAAGAATCACCCGGCCCAGGTTGATTTTTCCCATCTCGCTCCTTCCCGTTTCGCCGGCCTGCATGACACTGCCTGCGTCTCTGGTGATTCTACGCCGGCTCGCCTCACAGCACAAGGCCTGATTGGCGCGGCGTTTACGCTCGCATGTGGGTGCGTTATTTCGGGTTATCAGCAGCCTTTCGCTGCCGGCCCGTGCGCAGCGACCGATTGGCTGCTTTGCGACCAGGCAACGATGCGCTCGATCTTGACGGTGTCCTCAGCGATGGTGCTGATTTCCATCAGCTCAGTTTCGATGATCTCCGGGTCTCGCATAGAACATCCAGCATGGCACGCGGCGGCATCGTCAGCACATTGGTTGGCCCGTTAATATTCAATATCGGAAGCCATTTGTTCTGGCAAGACCCAGTTTGGGTAACTGGTTGCGCGGTGGGCTTAAGAGGAGAGCTCTAGCCGCCTGATCGGGTCGCGCCGCTCGCGCCTGTGGTGCAGCCACATGAGACGTGATACGCTTTATGTGGTCGCGACACAGGAATCTTTATGGCAAATCCAAAGCTGGACCTCCTCCAAGGCACCCTGGACGTGATGGTCCTCCAAACGCTGCGTGCCATTGGCCCCCTTCATGGCTATGGCATCGCCCGCCGCATCGAACAAATCAGCGGCAATCAGGTGCTTCTCAACCAGGGAACCATCTACGCATCCCTGGTGCGTCTGCAGCAGCGTGGATGGATCGCGGCCGAATGGGGCGCCTCCGACAACAATCGGAAGGCGAAGTTTTATTCGATTACCCGGAACGGGCGCAAGCAACTCACAGCCGATGCAGCCCACTGGCAGCGCCTCGCCGACGTCATGGGCCGCATGCTCGCCATGTCTCCGGGAGGCGAAACGCGATGAGGACACTGCTTGCGCACATAACGGCCTTCTTCCGAAAGCGCGAGCTGGATCGCGATCTCGACCAGGAACTCGCCGTGCACCTTAACCTCGCCACGGAAGACAACATCCGCCGCGGCCTATCCCCCGAGGAGGCCCGGCGCGACGCGCTCATCCGCTTTGGAGGTGTGGAGGCCGCTAGGGAGCATCATCGCGACGCACGTGGATTGCCGTGGCTCGACTCGATGCTCCAGGACATTCGCTACGAACTGCGAACACTGCGCCGCGACGCAGCCTTCACCACCGCCGCCCTGCTGATTCTCGCTTTGGGCATAGGCGCCAACACAGCCGTGTTCAGCCTGGGCAACGTCTTTCTGTTTCGCCCGCTGCCGGTGAAGGACGCCGATCGCCTGACCGTGGTGGCGGTCCAGAGCAAGGCCGACTCCGATCCCGATCAGGTTTCCTATCCCGATTATCTCGATTACCGGGCGCACTCATCCGCCGTCTTCACTGGCATGACGGGTTATGCCATCAGTATCGTTGGGCTCGGTTACCAGGGCCACGCGGACCGGCTGATCCTAAGCTACGTGCCGAGCAACTTCTTCTCGATGCTGGGCATTCGCCCGGCGCTCGGCCGCGTGATCGAACCGGGTGAGGGCGACGCCCCAAAGAGCGGGCCTGTCGTCGTTCTCGGCCACAGCTATTGGGAGAAGCGATTCGGTGGCGACCCGAACGTGATCGGCCACACTGCCAGCCTCGACGGCACGGCGGTCACCGTCATCGGTGTGGTACCCAAGGAGTTTGTCGGCCCCTACAACCTGGTGGAGATGGACGGTTACGCGCCCATCGGGATGATGGGCTTCGGCTCCAACGCCGATTTCTTCACCTCGCGCGAAGATCACGAAGTGCGCGTGCTGGCCACATTGAAGCCCGGCGTCGGCATCCCGCAGGCGCAGGCAGCGCTCAACGTGGTCGGCCAGCGGCTGGCGCTGGAGTACCCCCACGCAGACCAGGGGCAGCGAGTCCGCGTGTTTTCGGAGCGCACTGCCCGGCCCGAGCCCGCCGCCGCCGACTCGAAGCCGCTGGTGGCCACAGTGTTTCTGATGATGGTGGGGCTGGTGCTCATGGTGGCCTGCCTGAACGTCGCCAATCTGCTGCTGGGGCGGGCGGCGGCGCGGGAAAAGGAATTCGCGATTCGCGCCGCCATTGGGGCTGGCCGAAGGCGCCTGCTGCGCCAACTGCTCACCGAGAGCATGCTGCTGGCGGTGGGCGGCGCGGTGGGCGGCGCCATCCTCGGCAATTGGGTGGGTCATTTGTTGAACGGTCTGCGGCCGCTGGGCGACTTCCCCCTGCGGCTCGCGTTTGCCTTTGACTGGCGCGTGTTCACTTACGTCGCGGGCGTGGCCCTGCTGGCTGGAATCCTCGCCGGCCTCGCCCCGGCCTTGCGCGTCTCCCGCACCGATTTGAACCTGACCCTGCGCGAAAGCGGGCGCGGCCTGATCGGGGAAAGCGGACGGCACTGGCTCCGCAACGGCCTGGTGATTGCGCAGGTCGCGGGTTCGCTGATCCTGCTGGTGGCCGCGGGCTTGTTCATTCGCAGCCTCACCCGTGCAGAGTCGATCGATCTCGGCTTCGACCCGCACAACGTTTTGAACGTGAGTCTCGACCCGGGCTTGCAGGGGTACAGTCAGCCGCGCGCGGAGGCCCTTTGCCGCGAGCTGCTGCGCCGCACCCAAACGCTGCCCGATGTGCGGTCGGCCAGCATCGCCTTCTCAATTCCGCTCGGCTACTACAACAACGGTGCGCCGGTTTACGCCGAGGCACAGGCCCCTTCGCCGTCGCAACACATACCGGGCGCGGGTCTCAACGCCGTCAGCCCGGATTATTTCACCACCATGCGTATGCGCATTCTCGAAGGCCGCGCCTTCACGGATGCCGATACCGCCGCTGCCGAGCCGGTCGCCATCGTCAATCAGACGATGGCCGAGCGGCTCTGGCCTCACCGGGATGCCGTTGGGAAACGCTTCAGCTACACAGCCGCCTCCGGGCCCTTCGTTACCGTGGTGGGCGTGGTGCACGACGCCAAGATCACCAGCCTTCTCGATGCGCCGGGCATGTGCTTCTACGTGCCACAGACGCAGCATTACCAGTCGATCCACGTCCTCCAGGTGCGGACGGCTGTGCCGCCGGAGTCCCTCGCGCCAGCCGTCGAGGGCCTGCTGCGAGAACTCGATCCGAACTTGCCGGTTTACGAGGTCATGAGCATGGAGAAGTCTCTCGAAGGCGCCAACGGATTCCTCCTCTTCAAGGTGGGCGCGTCTTTCGCCGGCGCGCTGGGCGGCCTAGGCTTGCTGCTGGCGGTGGTGGGTGTCTACGGCGTGGTTTCTTACTCGGCCGGCCGGCGCCGGCACGAGATCGGAATTCGCATGGCGCTGGGTGCGCAGCGCGGCACCATCTTCCGGCTGGTTATCAGCCAAGCCGTTCTGCTGCTGGGCCTCGGCATCGCCCTGGGAGTAGCCGCCGCACTGGGCGTGAGCCGGCTGTTAGCGAGTCTGCTGGTAGGCGTGTCGGCGCACGATCCGATCACCTTCGCCGGCGTCTCGGGGGTGCTGATGGCGGTGGCGCTGCTCGCCTGCTTCATTCCTGCCCATCGCGCCGCTCGTGTGGAGCCGATGGCCGCGCTCCGCGACCAATGAGGCGTCTGGGCAACTGGTCAGATCCAGGTTGAAAGCAAGGCGCGAATGCCAGCACAAGCCTTCAGAGCGGCGTTGCGACCTCTGCGCACCTGGCGGCGAAGATCGGGGCGGAGAGGAACGTTCGGCGGTGCATAATGAGGCCGAAGGTATCACACTCGAGCGCCACCGGGCGTCACCGCCCGACAGACCAACCGCCGATATAACCAAATAACGCGCGGGAACTAGGGTATTGCAGGTATTCGTTGAATCGAATCCGATTCCCAAAAGGGTCAATCACCCGCACGAACTTTGCGTTCCATGGCTCCGTCTCGGTGCCGGGGCGACCCTTTCGCGTTTGCCGTCCAAATATCGCGATGGCGAACTGCTTTCCAAACCTCCTGGCGCTCTCAGCGCGCGCCGAACAGCCATAGCTTGATCGGCTGATACACCAGGTAGATCGCCCCAGCCGCTAACCAGATCATCGAGCTGGTGGAGAACGTTCGCGCGGTGATTCGCACCTCTGGCGTGCGGTCTAACTGTAGCAACGGACCCCTTTCATTGGCGGCCGTCCGGTCGTACAGAAACAGTGGGGCCCCCGCAAAGAGGGCAAACACAGGAAACCAGGATGCGGTGATGACCACATTCGCCTGAGCGATCCGCCCACTGTGCCAAAGGAAACCGATAGATTTGACCACGTCTGCAATCGCGAATGCCGCCAGTGCCAAATGGCGGATCGCCAGGGCACGTCCGGCGGACCGCAAGCCGGTCATCAGATCGCGCGAGCGCTGAATGGCCGCCTTCCCCGATAGCTTTTCAACCACGCAAATCACCGGCCACAGGCAATCGCCGATCACCCAACCGGGCCCGAAGAACCACAGAGACCGGGCCTGCGTCACTACCAGAACCGGCATCGCCCTAACCAGCTTCCAGAAGACCCGGAACGATAGGAATCTCCTAAGGCGGGTCTGTTCGTCTAACGCCATTAGTGCGGCCGCTGCGCGAAGTGAGTTGTCGGCAAAAATGAAAAGAACCGCCGCTGCCAACGGGACCAGCACAACCCGCACAGCGGCAACCGGCAGCAGTTTCCTACTGAATGCAACCAGCAGGGCCGTCACCGACAAGATGGTCGTGTAGATCGGCAACAGCAAAAGAGCATATGCCGTGAGATGTTGCAGCAGAAATGCTTTCGATCTCCGCAGCGCGAGAAACTCGGCATCCACTGCGTTATGGAACCGCCGTGCAAATGCGATCGCGGAGGCAGGGCGATCCGCTGGATTGCGCGCGAGTCCGGCGAGAATCGCGTCCGCTACGTCGCGCGGAATCTTCCGAGCGCTGGCGGGCGTGGGAGAATCACCGGTCCAACGATTCTTGAATAACTCGCTCGACTTTCGAGTAAACGGCAGTTCGCCGCAAACCAGCGAGTAGGCCACAACGGCCAAACCATAGATGTCAGACCGGAAATCGACTTCCTCTCCCAACGCCTGCTCTGGCGACATATACGCGGGAGTACCGACCAGGCTGCCCGGCATGGTTTGCGCGCCCGCGCCGCTGTCGAATGATCCAGAAGATCGGCCGGACGGAGCTAGCGCAATAGCGGCTGTCTCTGTCTCCTCGGCTCGCGTGGCGGCTTTCGATGACCGGGGCTCATGCGTCATGTCCATCACGGCCGTTTCCAATTCGTCGGCGGGCGTCATCGGCCGAGGAAGGACCGCCTCCGCGTCGCTCACCTCCGCCAACTCTGTCGAGCGCGGAGCCCATACGCCGAGCAAATTCACCTTGGCCACTCCGAAATCGAGCACTTTCACCGTGTATCCGCCGCGGCCGTTTGGTTCCAGCCAGATGTTGTCAGGCTTTAGATCGCGATGGACGATTCCATGCCGGTGCGCCTCGGCCAGCGCCAGTCCAATCTGGTCCAGAAGGTCCGCGATCAGCGGCAGCGCGATCCATGGATTGGCTTTCTGAAAATCCGAAAGCGTCTGTCCGTCGAGAAGTTCCATCACCAGGTACGGCATGTCGCCGCTGGCGGCTTTCGCGATTCCGAAATCCGTGACGTTGACGATGTTCGGATGGCGCAGGTGGCCGCATGCTTGCGCTTCGCGCTGGAAACGGGCAAGAAACTGCGGTTCCGCCGCCCACCTCGGAGCGATCACTTTGACCGCGACGACGCGAGTCGTTCCGAGATGCGTTGCCAAGTAGACATTACCCATCCCGCCCGCGCCGAGCTGCTTGTCGATCCGGTATTTGGCGTCGAGGATTTCGCCGATCATCGAGTGGGCCACAAGGTCCAGCCGCCATCATAGCAATCGCCAGATCGCCGCATCGCCTTTTCGGAGAATGCCCCCAGAAAAGCGGTGATTTCGCTTGAGGTCTCCGCCACCCCGTCGATTCGCCACCCTTGCGGTGCTCGCGCGTTCGGACCGCTGAGGCCGGCCTGAGATTCAGGACGGTGGGGACCTGATGTCAACGGGCTGCTCCGAAGACGCCCGCAAGCGGTACTCCTCGTTGCAGTTCCACGGCATTGAAGACGCCGGCGCTTACGCCGTTCACCACCAGACGATAACTGGCGGCGGGCGCGTCGCCACGGAACACAACTACCGGTGGGCGCGACCAACGGAAGGGGCTATTCATCTGCAAGGCGATGGTCTGGGGCGAAGCTTTCACCGGGCCCTCCCGAACGCAATTTGTGACATTGATGCCGTTGACGCCCACGGAGCGGCCGGCTCCCGCGTCAACCACCACGTCGCGCAGGTAGTCTTCCTCGATTTCGACGCCCGCCATGCCGCTGCCGGAGCCCCAATGAAAGCTGCTGACGCCGGCCTTGCCGCCATAGCCTTCATGCGCCCAATTCTCGGACGGTGAAATGGGAAACTGCGCCCTGAGCGCGGCCACACCGCGTTCCAGGTATTCCACCGAACCAGTCGCGCGATAGAAGTCGAGAATCACGTTGGCGGCTAGGCTTTGCCGGGCGTCCGACCATTCCGCATCCGAATTCTGCGTGGTGAAGCCGCCGAGCAACATGTTGGGACCGGAAAGACTGTCGAGCGCCGGGTTCGTCCAGTCCTGTTGAAACAGGAGCAGGTAATCCAACAGTTCCCGCCCTCGGTCCAGAAGCTCGCGACGGCCGGTTGCGCGCCATGCCGCCAGGAACGCGGCGGGCGCATGGATGAGAGCGAGGTCATTCGCCGGCCACTGGCCGGTCGCGAAGTCGAGAGACTCGACACGCGGACTGCAACTGAAGAAAGTTTCGAAATCGTACCACTTTCGATCCGGGATGACGTTCCTCTCTAGGAAGGCGAGACCGCGCAGTGCGGAATCGCGGTAGCGCGCGCGGTGATCGAGCGACGCGAGCTCCAGCAGAAACAGCGCCACTGGGGCGGTTTCTGCTAAGACCTGGCGCGACAGCCGCGCCTCCGTGGCACCGGATTCGTCAAACCGGGTGGCCAGCATGCCGTCTGGCAACTGCCGGGCGGTGAGGAAATCGGCCAGGCGCTCGGCGCGCGGCAGAATCTCGCCCGAATCCGGAAGTCCAGCCTCTCTCCATCGCAGGAGCCAGTACCCGGTCCAGCTCATGTCGAAGCCTAGGTAGCCGTTCTCGACGCTCCCGCCGGCGCCGTCTCCCGCGGCCCAAGCGATGTTGGCGCCATCGGGAACAGCGACGCACTTGAACGCCCCATCTTGGCCCGGCGCGTGTAATGCAAGTTGAATGGTCTGAGCGGCCAGATCCATCAGCTCCTGGTTATGCATGCGCCGTGCGTACAAGGCCATTCCGACGGCCGTGCGGACGCTGTTGAACCAAGCCGACATATAGAGGGAAGGCCGCGGCCCACCCCAGCGCAGGGTGCCGACCGCCCCCACAGTCACACCATCCAGTCGAGCGGAAAGCCACTTCTGGCGCGATTCCGTATCCCAAACCTGCTTACGCCATTGCTCCCACAACTCGAGGGCGCGGTAGGCGGGATCGGTCCCCACCTGTTCGAGCGCTGCCTTGGCCTGTGCCGGCCTGCCGAACCGTTGCCAGTGGAAACGAACTGCCTCACGGAACGCCTGGTTCGGAACAGCGCTCGCCGTGAGCATCATATAGTATGCGTTAACGACCGGACCGTCGGCGGTCCAGGCCCGGTCCTGGTCCGGCACAAACACGGTATGATACGCGCGGCGCGCGGGCATGAATCCGACGGCTAGCGCCGGGCCGCCGGGAACATCCAGTTGCAAGGCATGATTGCACCGTTTCAATGCCGCTGCGTCCAGGGTGTCCAGGTCGGGAACGATCGCAAAGGCGTGGTTTCCTGCCTGCGTGAGGATGACGGCGGACTTATATTTTGCGTCTGGGTTGAAGCCGCCGACCGAGGGCGAGTACGACCAGTCGGGCTTCTCGGCGAACCGAAATTCGTCGGCGAAGGTATGCAACTTTGGAGCGCCGAGTGGATCCAATTGCGTTGCCACGCGCAACCATGCTTCTCGGGGATCGACGGCAATGATGCGGGTGACGGCCTGACCGCCGGCAGCAAAGTGCTCCACGAGGCGGCCCTGCTCGATGGCAATACCTGCAGGGGTCGCCGGCACAACTTCGCCACCCGAGCCGCGGATTGAAATCGCGCCGGCGGAATCACCAGCGGCCGTGGCGATGAGAACCCAGACCGGGCCTGACCGCGCCAGGTAGCGCTCCTCTACGCGGCCTTGCTCGATGCGCACCTCTACACGCACCTTGCCGCTGGAAAGCCCAACCGCCGTAGATGACTGCGCCAGTAGTGCCGCCGGCGCCAGTGCTAGGGCGAGAAGGGCACACGCGTTTCGCAACGACGCCCGCCTCATTCGCCAGACCTCAGTACGAACCTACGCCGGATTTCCATTTTGGCTAGTGGTTTCCGGCTAGCGTAGCACAAGCCGCCTCGACCTGACAGATTTCCTCGCCCGTGGAAAGGTTAATCGTGGCAAACGTGCGGCCCGACGCCGCCTCCGTCCACTGGTAATTGATCAGAAGTTTGTTCGCCGTGATCGGGATAGCCCTCGCCGGCGCGAATGCGGTTGTCGGCATGGAACCTTCCTTGGTCCGGCCCCCCTCGCTGCTCAAGGCTATGGGATTCCCGGCTTGCCCGGCATATACACCGGCGGATCGCAAGCTGGATGCCATCAGTGTCGCCCAACAACTCTCCGCGTTGCGATTCTTTTTCCTCAAGACGCTAAAGCGTCCCTGGATGGTTGAGGACATGCCGATCCGAAACGGCCTGTTCGCTTACCCATGACGAAGATGCTGCATGTCGGCGACCGCCCTCAATTTCCGGGCGGGTCATGGATTTGAACCCGAATTTGGCGCTCCGTGTCTACTGTTTAAATGCATTCGAGAAAGCAAGGAGTGTGGTCCGCCATAGAAGAATTCCAGGGTGATGTTCCCGCCCACATATGCCAGCAGGTTGTAGTTACCCATGCGGAACGCATCCTTGGCGCCGTAGCGTCCGGGATACCAGCCATAGACGGCGGTCATCGTGCCCACATACGGCGCAACCAGCGCAGGGACAGAGAAGACGCGGTGGCCATCGCTGCCGCGGCGGGCGGTAAAGGTCGAAAACACGGCATGTCTCAGCCGTGGAAACACGCCTGTGCACTCGCAGCGGTAGTATAACGCGTCTTGCTTGAAGGCTTCCGACAGCGCATAACGGATTGTGGTACTTACCGCCGCGATTCCGAAGAAGGACCCGATCCGTTTTCCGTAGCCCTCAGCGCCTTGCTGCCATTCCGGGATTCCATTACTGGCTTGGCTAAAGCCAGCCGCGAGCGCTGCGCCGGCGATGGGATACGGGCCGAACCCGTCGAAGAGATAGTTGCGGAGCTTGATTGCCTGTGTCGGACGTGTGTACGGCAGGTCTGGTTGCGCCGGGGTTGTGCCTTCACCGGTGCTGGAGGGATCTTTCGAACCGGGCAGCGATTGCGCCTGTACCAGCGCTGGCAGGGCTGCGAGATTCGCGATTGCCAACGGCAAGAGCATACTTTGGTGTCTCTTCATGTCGCGGTTTCGACGACGTCAACTTCCGTCATGGCTACTCTTTCAAAGAGTATATAGCTTTTGATTGGTGCGAGCCTGATTCGCTATTATCGGCAGGCAATTCGGCGTGCTGGCCGGCCGCCTGACTTTTGCCCTGCGGCTCTCAACATCCTCACAACGGAGTTTTCCAGAAACCGAGTAGCGAGCAGGGGATGCATACCCTGATGGAAGGTGGGGGCACCTATTCGTGGCTCTATGACGCGTTACGCGCTATCACGCCGCCCGCGGCTGTCACCCTGGCCGATCCCATGGCGGCAGCCTACACTACGGACGCCGATTCTATGCGGGCCATCGTGCTATTGCCAAATCACACCGCATATTGGGGGTTTAATCATCTTCGGTCCTCCACAGAATTTCGGCGGCCGCCCGGCCTGTCCCTCATCCCCGGTGCCGCGGATCGAGGGCGCGACGCATCGGGTCTTCGAACTATCGGATTCCGAGCATGTCGGGCGGACAATCCAGGATCGGGGATGTATAGGTAAGTGCTTCGTCCCGGAGGACCTGCTGGCCTTCCACGTGTTAACAATGGGTGTTACGCTGGCAAGCGGAAACGAAGTCGGGGTCGACATCGCAGATGAGGCAAGCGGCCAAGCACATGCACTCGACGGAACCTCGTGGCCCCTTCGCTCGTATTCGGCCTTATGGAGCCTAAACTCGCGATTTGCCGAACGCGCAGAGAGTTCCTGTCCGGTGCCGCCATCTCCGTGCTTACCGGCACGCTAGCGTCGTGCCAAGCTGCGGAAGCCAGGCCAGTCGTGAGCGTGGTCAGGATCCGCAGGGGCAATATCGAAGCCGCCGTGGAAGAGGCCATCGAGTTGCTGGGCGGTATGGCGGCGATCACTCGCGGCAAGGATCGCATCATGCTCAAGCCCAATCTCGTCGCGCCGATTCCCGAAGCCACCACCAAGCTGCCTGTGATGCGAGCGCTCGTGCGGCTGATGCGAAGTGCCCACAAGGATGTTTCCATCGGCGAGGGCTCGGCCGCCGCGGCGCCGTTTAATGTACGCAACGACCAGACCTTCCGCACCTCCAACAAGGATCTGCTTAACGGCCTTCAGAGTCGCGTCTTTGACGAGTTGGGCTATAGCGAATTCAGCAAGTCGGAAAAGGTCCCGCTGGTGAATCTCCACACCGGCGATCTGGTCGATGTGAATGTTCCTAACGCGTTGCTGTTCGATACGCTGACCTTACATCGATCACTGACCGAGATCGACCTGCTTTGCTCGGTGCCCATGATGAAAACCCACGTGCTGGCCGGGGTCACGCTGGGCATGAAGAACCTCATCGGCGTCTACCCCGGCGCCATCTATCAGGCGGTACGCGGCGACATGCACGATATGGCGTCCAAGGTCGAGCCCTCCGCTACAGCGGCGCCGATCGTGGACATGGTGCGCGCGAACAAGCTCGGCCTGGTGGTGATCGATGGCTCTACGGCGATGGAAGGAAACGGTCCGACAGGCGGAACCCAGGTTCCCATGGAGACCATCATCGCTGGCACGAATCCTCTGGCCACCGATATGGTGGCGGCGAGCCTCATGGGCTTCGAGCCCGACGAGATCTCGACCTTCACCTGGGCGCACAAGGCCGGACTCCGGCCACACCGCCTGGAGGAGATCGAGACTCGCGGCGAACCGCTCGATCGCGTCCGGCGCGAGTTCGTTCGACCTGTCCTGGTCCCCTGGAACCCCGCCGACTACCCGCTGCTGCGGTGATCGATTCCTCCACCGACGCGCGAAGAGTTCGAGTCCGATCTGTGGACCTCACAGGCGTTCGAGCCGGCAACTTGAAGAAGCAAAAGAGGAAAATCAAGAAAACGGCGAACTGGGGTGGCTCCCCAGTCTGGATACGTTTCGAACTTTCGCGGGCGAGTTGCGCCTGTGATCGAACCCGTGGACGCGCATTGTTTTCAGAATGCTCGGTGCGAACCGCGGAACTGTGTCCATGCCGGGCACCCAGGTTGGACACGTCTCGAACTCGCCGGAGCTCCTCACAAAAGGTCGTTTGTCCGACCGCCTTCTTGAGGGTCGAGCCTCAACTCCCGCCTGACCATCGTTCGGACGTACTGGCCGGGCCACTGCCCGTGTGAGCCACGGTGGCCCGATTGAACGTGGTTCGACTGGTGCTGCCAGCGCAATGGCTAGGCTGTAGTTTTTCCCTGCTCGTTCGGTCGATGGGTGAGCGTCATCAGCGTCATCCAGGGCCGTGACGAGCGACGTGGGGTCTCGCGAGCCACTGGAAGGCCCGCTCCACGAATGGCTTTGCGTCTCTATCGATGCACGGGCCGTGTGCCATGACAAGCTTGCAGAAATCCCATGACAGCAGCTTTTCGAGTGATCGGCGCGCGAGGTCGCGATTGGTGAAGGACAACCTTATGTCGAGAGGGACACCGCCAGGCGGAGATGCAACGCCCGCCAGTTTCAACAGCGCGTTGCGAAAAGGCTTGCCCTTCGCGATGGGATGACTCTGGATCAGATCGTCGAGGATGACCGTGCGCGACTGTTTATGAAAGAAGATAACTTCTTCGATTAGCGGGTTGCCTTTGAAGGCCAGCTGGTCGAAGTCATCCTTCCAGGCTTGAGGCGGCTGGTCTCCCAGAATGCGGGTGAAGGGCAGGTGCCCTTTCTTCAACGTAAACGGGGTGAGGCGGGGTGCCCATAGCTGTGCTTCGGGAAATAGGGCGTGCCACGCCGCCAACCGCCAGACATGCCGGGGGGTCGCCGCAAGAAGATATCTCACCGGCCCAAGTTCGGTAATGTGTTGTAGTGTATCGAACGGCACGGAGACGGGAGAATTCACCCATAGTGAACCGTCGGAGAGCTTCACGACGGCCATCCGGGTCGTAAACACGACTCCCATATCGCGGACGAGAGGGCCATCGACGATCACAAAGTCACTGGCGAATGGCTGAAGGTCGGGCATGGATGCGTCTTTCCGCTAAATATCAAGGTTGCGACAAGATGCGTATCCTGTGCAAGCCCATTGTAAGAAGCGGCCCATTCCCAACCACTCAGCCCCCAAGGTCATTCGACGCCGGACGCGGATGGTCTCGCATTGCCGTAATGCTCAAACAGCATGGCGGCCGCCAGCTTCGGTCCGTCCCATTGCGCGATCACTTTGGCGAACGAAGCGGCCCTGGCCTTTGCCTGATCGTCATGGAGCAATTTCTGGATCGCGGCCTGAACTTGCCGGGATGGGTCTTGGGATTTTGGGACGCGGATCGCAAAGCCGAGCCGCTCGAGACAGGCGAGGTTGGCGACCTGCTCCATCTGCATGCCGACGCCGACGACCGGCTTGCCCGCCAGCGCGGCAGTCATGACGGTTCCGATGCCTCCATGAATGACGGCGAGATCCGCCATCGTGTTGACCTGAAGCGCCGGAACCCAGTCCGTGACGAGGACATTGGAAGGAACGCGGACTCCGGCCACCTGGCCCAACTGAAACTTCACGGGAGCAATCACGCGATAGGGTTTGCCTTCGAAGCTCTCAACGATTTTCGCGACGATCTCGGGCGTGCCGGAGCTTCCCATTGCGAAATAGATCAGAGGCTGATCCCTCGGAATGGCGGTGATCTCCGGCGGGATCGTGAATTCACCCTGCGGGATCAGGGGACCGGTGAAATAGTGTTTGGGAGGCAGCTTAACCCCGGAAAACTCGGGAGGCTCTGCGACCAGCGTAATGTCGCCCCGCCAGAACTCAAAGATCGAGGCATATCCCGGAACCCCAAAATGCCTGGCGGCCCTGTTGACGGGATTGAGAAATCCGAACCGGATCCAGAAGTTAATGAATTGCATCACGGACCAGTCTGCGAACGCCCTCAGTGGAGCGGGCCTGACTTTATCGGTGATGCCCGCGCCGTGCCGAAAGAAGTCCGGGAGCCAGGTCGACTCAATGACCCAAACGAGGGGTGTCTGAACGATGCGGCACGAAATCGGGATGGTCAGGTACGACCCGGTGACCACCGCGGCAGGCATGGCTTTCCTCAGCAGGGCAATCTCGCTGTCTACGCGCTGGATCATTTCGAGATCGGTGAAGGCGGGCGCAAACTTCTCTCCGCGGTCCACTTTGGCAATGTGTTCGATTTTTTCCTTCGTGAGGCGTGGCTCCATGCGCGTCAACGGAAACCCATGCTTTTCGACCAAGCCCTCGAAGTCGCCGCCGTCGGAAATGAACTGGATGTCGAAAGCCGAGCCGGCTGTAGGGTCTCGTTCGACCGCTTTAGCAATTTCGACCATGCGGCTCGTCTCTGCAAGGTTGAAAGCACACGGCGCAAAAAGAAGAGGTCGTTTGGACATCGTCTACGTTCTAAATGTATCCATTTCGAGTCCCATCTGGGGACTCAATAGACGTTCGAACCGGCAAGTTGAAGAAGCACAAGAGGAAAGTCTGAAAGCAGCGATTTGATTTGGCTCCCCAGGTCGGACTCGAAGTTATCAACGTTTGGTCGACCGCCGAACGGGTCTTGATTGCGTTCTCGCCTGCCATTTGAAAGCGGACGTTATCACCTCATATCGGTAGGCAAGTAGCCCACTGCGGCCCGGTTTTGTCGTGGCCCGTGTCATCGCCATTCCATCGCCTTTCACCATTTCCAGCAACAATCCCCTTGCTTCTGTTCCGAACTGGAGTGATCCATGTGTGGACGCGGTAAGGCCGAGATGTGATCATTCCATGTTGGGTTTGTCGGGCTTTTTATAGGAGGAGAGAGGTGCCAGGATGTAAGCGGTTTTCAGTGGGCTCGATGAATGTCTCGGCTCTTGATCAAAAACGGGGGCAGACCGTGATCCCAGATTGGTAAAACAATCTTGGGAGATAACGTTTTGACTCAATCCGAGATCCTTTTAGGTCTGCCCGGCTACCAGATTACCGGGAT
>Ga0187891_1002007_pt1 | contig 16216 bp, 15 predicted proteins | sample June2016WEW_21_4_FD_132990 | JGI IMG/M metagenome (GOLD analysis project Ga0187891, IMG submission 132990) | Peatland microbial communities from SPRUCE experiment site at the Marcell Experimental Forest, Minnesota, USA - June2016WEW_21_40 | ecosystem: Environmental > Terrestrial > Soil >... | reverse complement strand
GCCTGATGCACGTCAAACGCGATATACTTGTCCTCGCTCATAAGGGTGCTCCTCTTTGCCAAAGTTGGATTCCACTACAACCCAACCATACACAATCAGGGGCGCCCTTTCATAATGCGTGTCGGGAACATGTGAAAATATTGGTTTTACCGATTTCAGTACTACGCATTTTCAATAAGTTACACGGTTGATAACAGGTCGAAATTCAATTTCTTCACACGTTCCGGGTACCCTTTTCCGTCGAGATCGTCGGATTGAGTGAGGGGGAAAGGGTGTCGGAGTGGGAGAAAATCCTCGGTTTAGAGAGCTGCGTCTAGGTCTGCGTAAGCAGACGCCTTCAGTTGCCTTGGGCGCGGTCAACCCGCAACTTCGAGAATTTTGGCAAGCCAGCAGTCAGGTCAGTTCATGCGCGGTAGGGCCGAACGGCGTTCGGCCCACATGGGCCAGCGCGGCTGGCCCCTACGAATCATCGTCGGGGTTCCAGGGCCATTCCTCTTCCGACCCCGGTCCCGCCTCAGGATTCTCCAGATCTAATTTCCAACGCGCAGGATTCGAGAGAATGTACTCGCGAATCTTAAACAATTCACCCTCGTCGCGAATGATACGTTCGAAATAATCCTCTTGCCACACCGCGGCGCGCGGTTGATCCCAAAGCTTTCGAATCCGACTCGTAACCGCCGATTTGAACCCCGCCGCCCAGGAGGCCAACGAATGGGGGCGCATGGCCGGGATGGGACGCCGCCGGTTCCGCGGGGTTTGTAGGGCCGAGCGGCGCTCGGCCAAGGGGCGAGCGTGGCTCGCCCAAGGGGCGAGCGTGGCTCGCCCAAGGGGCGAGCGCGGCTCGCCCAAGGGGCGAGCGTGGCTCGGCCAAAGGGCGAGCGCGGCTCGGCCAAAGGGCGAGCGCGGCTCGGCCAAAGGGCGAGCGCGGCTCGGCCAAAGGGCGAGCGCGGCTCGGCCAAAGGGCGAGCGCGGCTCGGCCAAGGGGCGAGCGCGGCTCGCCCCTACCGGTGTTTTGGCATCGGGCGGACGGACGCCGTCCGCCCCTGCAATTGGTTGCCCGAACCCGCCATTCACCAGCACGCGCCCACCCTTCGCCCCCAAAATCCAAAGAATTCCGTGAAGATGGTTGGGCATCACGATAAATGCATCCAACGCAAATTCCTGCCGGATTTGGGCGGATTCGAGCCGCTGTTCCCGCGCAATCTTGCCGCAATCATTTTCGTTCATGTGGTCTTCGACCACACGGCCGAAGATGCATTGTTTGTGGAACGCGCATACCCGTATGACCCTCGCGCAGGCAAATCTCCTTTGAAAAGCCGAGCGTAGCATCGAAGCCTCCGACGGTCCCACTGGTAACCGCGCACGGGCAACCACAAGGGCCGCCGCCGCCTGGATGACCTCTTCCAATCGATGCTGCACGGCGCTTTTCAAGCTGAGCTATGAGCGGTTGTCTGCCGGACTACACGTTCCCGCATCACATACACAAACGGCGCTGCTGGCTTCGCGTGCGGAAACGACTTCTTGTCCCTGCGCATTTTCCTCTTGACCAACGGGACGACATAGGCTAGAGTTGTTTCGTGGGGTTGGGCAGGGGTAGTCCCTGTCCGTTAGGTTATGCCAGAAAGTCCTCTTTTGTTTTCGGTTCCTGCCTGTGGTTTCTGCCTCGAAGTGCAGTCGAGAAGTCGAGGAGTCAAAGCGTCGATGAGTTGGGAAGCCAACCGTCGTCCCTATCTTTCGGGTCGCAGCTTGGGGAGACGGTGGGCCATTCCTGCACCTAGCGACTCGGCAATTCTCCGGCCCCGGAACTTAGCGAGCGAGCCGGAAGGAGCGACTCCGAGAAAAGACAAAAATAATACGAACGAAGCCAGTATGTTATTGAAAAAACAGGGTGAGTTTGGAAAACGAACTCAAAACGAACCCAAAACGAACTCAATTTTGAGCGCCAAATGCGGGAATTATGCCAAGATGCCGCAACACGTCACGTAAGATGCTCCCGTGCCGGGTCGTGATGGCCGGGTTGGAAGGCCGTCCGGAGCTGCCCGTACGGCAAAATTGACGAACGATCCGGGAATGTCTATGAAAACAGAGGATAATGACAAAAAGTCGATGAGTTAACGAGTCGAGCAGTTGAGGAGGAGAAGGCCAGGTGCCGACCGCGAATCCCCTCACCCGGGCCGCCCCGGCTTAAGAAAGCACGGGCTACGGTCCACCCTCTTAGCTAAGGGGGGAGAGGGCTGGTGTCGCGCGGGTCGGTCTTAAATGCTTGCCGCTGAGGCGAACTCACTTAAGCGTTCTGCGACGCTCTTGACGTGCCGGGGAAGAGGCAGCTTGGCGCCAGCCTCGAATATGGGAATCAGCTTCTCGAGTTCCGGGCCGGAGGTTGCGCCGGTTAGGGCGACCCGGATGGGATGGAACAAGTCCTTTCCTTTGTTCCCTGTTTCCTTCTGCACTTCCTTGGTGAGCGCGCGGAACTGCTCGTAGCTCAATTCCGGTTGGGCCAGGGCCTTCGGGATGAAGGCGCCAAGCACCGCGCGGGCGCTCGGCGTCGCCGCGAGGTCTAATTCCTCGACTGCCTTCCTCGCGTCGTACTCGAATATGATCCGGACCGCATCGGGCAGTTGCTCGAACGTGCTGAGGTTCTTGAGAACGGCGTTCAGCACCCCTTCGAGCCAAGCCGTAACTTCCGCAGTTGGTTGGGCTTCCAGGTACCCCGCGGAACGAAGGAACGGCATCGCCAGTTCCACCAAACGCTGGGGTTTACACTCCTTCAAGTAGTGCCGATTCAGCCAATAGAGCTTTTCCTGGTCAAACACCGCCGGACTTTTGGTGATGTGCTCGAGCGAAAACTGCTCGATAAGCTGTTGTGGGCTAAGGATTTCCGTCTTTCCATCCGCCGGCGACCAGCCTAACAGTGCCAGGTAATTCCGCAGTGCTTCAGGGAGGATTCCCATCTCACGAAAACTCTCGAGTGAGGTCGCTCCGTGGCGCTTGGAAAGGCGTGTCCGATCGGAACCCAGAATGGTGGAGAGGTGGGCAAACTGCGGCGGCTCCCAGCCCAGGGCGGCATAGACCGCGAGTTGACGGGGAGTGTTGGAAATGTGGTCGTCGCCGCGAATCACGTGAGTGATCGCCATCAAGTGATCGTCAACGACCACCGCATAGTTGTAATTGGGACTCCCGCCGGAGCGCACCAGGACTGGGTCACCAATGACCTCCGCGGAAAAACTGGTTGGCCCGTGAACGAGGTCGTTCCAGGAAAACGCGCTGGCGATGATCTTCAGCCGGATTGCAGCCGGCTCGCCCGCCGCAACCTTGCGCGCTGCCTCCTCACGCGGACGCTTCCGGCAGCGCCCCGAATAACGGGGTTGGAGGCCAGCCTTCAGTGCCTCCTGGCGTTCCTGCTCGAGCTGCTCCAGAGTACAGAAGCAGAAATAGGCCTGGGCCTGGTCAATCAACTGGGTAGCCAGCCGGGAGTAGATCTCCTTACGCTCCGACTGGCGGTAGGGAGCAAACTCACCCCCTTTGTCCGGTCCCTCGTCCCAATCGATGCCGAACCAACGCAGGTCCTCGACTAACTGTCGTTCGAACTCCTCCTTGGAACGCTCGATGTCCGTGTCTTCGATCCGCAAAACGAAGGCGCCGCCGTAATGCCGGGCAAAAAGCCAGTTGAAAAGGGCCGTGCGGGCGTTCCCGACGTGGACGTAGCCTGTCGGGCTAGGGGCAAACCGAACTCTGATCTTAGACATATCTCCAGCCGCCTGTTAACGATAGCACACCTCCGGCATTGCGGCATTACGCTTTCATCATGGAGGGGATTAATTCAACCTTGCGAAGGCGTGCAGTTCCGCATGAGCACACTTCCAAGTCCATGCCACGATGCGGAACCGCCGCCTAGTTTCGTGAGCGAAGTTCCTGGCAGGTAAGGCAGTAGCGAGTCCAGGGGACAGCCTTGAGGCGAGGAGGGGCAATCTCCTCGTGGCACCCTTCACAGGCGCCGTAAGTGCCGCGGACACAACGACCAAGCGCATTGTCGACTTCCTTCAAAAGTTGACTGCGCAGACTTGCAGTTACCGCCGTCACATCCTGTTCCACAGTTCGGACAGCAAACTCAACGACATCGGGCGACTGAACACTGGTCGCCAGCGCCGCCGGCGCACCTTTTGCCGATGCGAGCAATTCGGTTCGCTTCTTTAGCAGCAATGTTCGATAAACGTTCTTCGCAATCTTCAACGCAGTTCCCATTCCTACCTCTCCTCCGATCATTTGGTGACAGCCCAAAGCCTGTTAACCTATATCGTCAGCGTTAATTGATGACCCTCGACCCTTCAAGGTTGCACAATTTCTCGGAAAATTTTGCTAATGATATACACAAATTTGACCTCTAGTGTCAAGCCTTTAGGGCAACTTCCCGTTTTGGACCTTGCACCGGCCTTCAGATCCGCAAACCGGGGCATAAAAGTCGGCGGTACGCCCAATCGCGATAGATTTCGAGATTCTGACAAATGACACCGCCACAGTGAGTTATGGTACAATTCTGCGCTTGCGGTGGCAGCTTTCGGCGGCTGATGGTAACCGCGGCTGGTTTCGCCGGCTGATGGACAATATGGCGTTTTTGAGTCGCCGCCCCTTCAACTGACCGGCTTCGGGAGGTGATTGGATTGGCACAGCGCGATGATTTTATTCGGCGAATTCGGGTGGCTTTGGGCCGTCCTTTGGACCACACTTTGTCTCGAGCGGGCGCCTTGGCGCCAAGCTCGACGCTGGACGGAGCACTGCCTCCAATCCCTCCTGCCGAGGTGCTAGCCAGGTTCGAGACAGAATTGGCAAAGGTTGCCGGTGTGGCCCATCGAGCGGCGAATCGACAGGAGTTGGAAGAAATCCTGAGGGTCATCCTCTTTCAGGCTCACGCCGAGAAGGTGGTCCTTTCCCGCAATCCGCTTTTGGCGGAGTTGAACATCGAAACCCTGCTGCGCTCGTTTGGGAAAAACGTTTCAGTTTGGCCAGCCTCAGCGGAGCGGGAGGTTTCCAAGGGTGAGTCTTCACTCTCGACCTTTGCTGAGGCCAGCTTTGCGGCAAGCGTGGGGATCACCGGCGTGGAATATGCTTTGGCTGAAACTGGCACCCTGGTGGCAGCCAGTTGGACGGAGGGCGCTCAACTGGCATCGCTGGCCCCGCCGGTGCACGTGGCATTGTACCGGCGCACCCAACTAGTGGGAACGCTCGACGAAGTCTTGGAAAGGCTTCGCGTGGCCTGCGCAACCAGGGAGGCCGCCTGGGGCCGGTCGGTAGTTTTCATCACAGGGACCAGCCGTACTGCCGACATTGAACAAATCCTCATCCGTGGGGTTCATGGCCCTGGTGAGGTGCATGCAATTCTCGTGGAAGCCGAATGTTTTGCTTGACCTTCAGGCGAAAAGCGGGTCAAAACTCCTCAGCCAACGAAGTGCGTTCAGCAGGGGAGGTTGACAGGTGCGACGTATCGTTGAAGGTCATTAGCTCCCACCCATAGGGCCGGGAGCGGATAATGCTCAGGGCAGTATTATTCAGGACCAGCCGCCTTCGGTACTCGTCCGGCGCCATGCCCAGAACATGGCAGATCGCCAGGCGGCAAACAGTCTTGTGGAAGGTCACCAGCACGCGACCCTGCTGATGTTTGAGCGGGAGTGAATCCAGAAACAAGACGACGCGCTGCTGGGCTGCCAGGCCAGTTTCGCCGCCAGGCGGCGCGAGTTGCGCGGGCTTGGCGTCCCAAGCGCGAAAAGCCTGGGAGTCGTTCTCCATGATATCCGACAAGGTTCGCCCTTCCCATTGGCCATAATCGAGCTCCACAAGCCTCTGGTCGGGGACAGGCTCGAGGCCCACAACCTCGGCGATCAAACGCGCGGTCTCGAAGGCGCGCCCGAGCGGACTCGTGTAGAACGCTTCGAAAGGAATGGTCTTCAGGCGCTCGGCGAGGCGCCTTGCCTGCCGGCGCCCCGCCTCGGAGAGGGGTACATCGGATCGGCCGCAAAGCCGGTTCTCGGCATTCCAGGCCGACTCACCATGACGCACTAGATAGAAAAGTCCCATAGGAACTGGATGTACTGCGTCATCATTCGAGCGGCAGGAATGTCACGCATACAGGCGAAGGCGCCTGAAGCACTTGGCCGGTCGGAGAGAGAAGCCCGGTGATCGGGTTGATGCGGAACTGCACGACGTTGTCGGAGTCCTGGTTGGCCGCGAACAAATACGCCCCGGTTGGGTCAATCGTGAAGCTGCGAGGCGTCTTCCCAAGTGTAGGAACCTGTGCCAAAAGCGTGAGTGTCCCTTTCTTAGAGTTAATTGAGAACACGGCGATCGTGTCGAGCCCGCGGTTTGACGCATACAAGAACTTCCCCGAAGGATGCACGGCCACCTCGGCGCCAGTGCTCTCGCCTTTATAATCTGGGGGGAGGGTCGAGACGGGTTGGAGCACATCCAAAGCTCCCTTGGCCGCCTCGTACCCGAACGGGGTGATGGTGGATTGAATTTCGTCGATCACATAGCCGAACTTCCCGTTGGGAGTAAAGGCAAAATGACGCGGCCCTGCCCCGGAGCTGACCGTGGCGGAAGGGGGAATATTCGGCGTGAGCATCCCTTTTCCTGGGTCGAAACGATAAACGAACACCTCATCGAGGCCCAGGTCCGCGCTGATGACGAAGCGGTTGTCCGGTGACATGTAAACCGAGTGCACGTGCGGCCCTTCCTGGCGTTGGGGGTTGACGCTGGCGCCTTTGTGCTGCACAAACGCCGTGGCCTTGGCCAGACTGCCGTCGCCCAGAATTGGGAACACCGCCAAGCTTCCGCCGCCGTAGTTGGCGACCAGGACGAACTTTCCAGTCTTATCCACAGTGAGGTGGCAAGGACCCGCCCCGCCGGACGCCACTTCGTTCAAGAAGGTGAGCTTACCAGTCCCTGGAGCGATGGCAAAGGCGCTGACTCCACCGCTACTGTGGCCCTGGTACTCCGATACCTCGTTGACGGCGTAAAGGTGCTGGCGGCTAGGGTCTATGGTAAGAAAGGACGGGTCGGCAGTCTCGGCCGCCAGTCCCATCGAGTCCAAGTGGTCCGACGCTGCGTTAAAGCGGCAAGCGTAAATGCCTTTGCTTCCCTTCTCGGTATAAGTGCCGATGTACACAAGATACTTGTTCGGGGCGGCACCCGGATCGGCGCCGCGAGCGCAAAGGGTTGGGAGAAACGGCGCCGTCAGCGCCGCAAGAATTAAAGCGAGGCAGGGATTGGTTTTCATGCTCCTATGAAACCTCATTCGACCCCCCGGGCGCAAGTGGTATAATTCCAGTGGCTAGTGCTTAGTGCCTAGTGACGAGTGCCGGCAGTTCGCCTACACGCTCTGTTTACTGGCCACTAGGCACTAAGCACTAGCCACTGACATTCCCATGACCCGCTTAATGGAAGAAATCGCGGAGCAGCCAGCGGTCCTTTCGGGCCTGCGGAAGTTCTATACCAGTCCCGGAGCCATCCCCTCCAGGGTGTTGCGAGGGATGGTGAACCGCTGGCCACCTACCGTGGTGTTCACTGGAATGGGATCGTCGATGTACGCAGCCTACCCGGCCCAGGCTTACTTGAATTCACTCGGCATTCGCGCCCTGATCTGGGAGACGGGCGAACTGGTGGATCACCTGCGGAAGTTCCACGGTGCAGACATACTGTTGGTGGTTGTCTCACAATCAGGTGAAACAGCAGAAGTGCTGCGGTTGCTTGACGCTCTGCCGAGGAAAGAGGGCCTGGTCGCGGTCTGCAATACGGAAGCAAGTTCCCTGGCCCGGCGAGCCAACTTGTTGCTGCCCATGATGGCCGGCCGTCCCGCCGCCGTGGGCACCAAGACTTACGCCTGCGCCGTGGCGGTTTTGATGTACTTGGCAGTAGCGATATCCCGAAAGCCGCCACAGGCGCTTACTCAGGCGTTGATGCAGGCTATCGAGGCGCAAGAGAAGATTCTCGAGGGCGGTGACGAACTGACCTTGCCCACCGTCGAGTATTTTAACAACCCGCACTACATTGCCCTGCTGTCCAGTGGAGGCGAACTGGCTTCGGCCTACCAGGGGGCGCTCTTGTTCAAAGAGGTGGCGAAAATCGGCGCGGAACCCATGAGCGCCGCGCAGTTCCGCCACGGTCCCATGGAAATCATCGACCCCGCCCACCGCTACGTCATCTTCGCCCGGCAGAGAGAGATCGGCCCGAAGCGCCAGGCCGATGCTGGGCTCTTCAAGCTCGCGAAGGACATACGCAAGCACGGCGGGCGCGTGCTGCTCTACTCCGATCAGCCTTTTGCGGACACTACCAATGTTCGGCTTGTGCCCGTTGAGCCGGTCCGGCTTGGATTGGGGACGCTGATCGACTCCGTCTATATCCAGTTGCTGGTGCACGAACTCGCCCTGCGCGCCGGCCTGGAACCCGGCAGCTTCCGGTTCGCGACATCATGATCGACGAAGCCACAATCCAGCAAGCCGTGGAATTACTGCGGCAGGCGGCGCCAGGTGCCACTGTGATCGTCTTCGGTTCCTGCGCGCGTGGTGAGATTACCGAAGATAGCGACCTTGATGTCCTGGTCGTCGAGCCGAAGGTTACGTCACGCCTTGAAGAGATGGTGCGGCTGCGGGAGGTTTTGCGACCTTTGGGCATGCCAGCCGACGTCTTGGTCGCGAGTAAAGACACATTCGAGTACTGGGTCGACACCCCGAATACGATCTATCACGAGGTCGCACGCGAAGGGCGCGTCTTCCGTGCAGCACTCGCGTGAACGCTCCGAACTGCGGCTGTGCAAAGCGGTAACGGGCAGGCCAAAACTCCGCTGAGCTCACGATCGAATTCTCTCCGCGCGATGGCCGCCGAAAGCGTGGATGGTTCGGGTGCCCGCCATCACCTCACCCCCATGCCAGGTCCCCTTGGGGATGAAATGCTCTTCTCCGGCTTTCACCGGAACGCGCTTGTCATCGAAAATGAGTGTGTAGCAGCCCTGAACAACGATCATGTATTCGTCGTAATCGTGAGCGTGCGGGGTTGATGCCGCCGATTCACGACAAGTCCAGAAGGCCATCTGACTTCCATCCACGCCATCAAAAACATATCCTTCGACGCCAGGTGTGGCTTGACTGCTGGTGGCAATCCTGTTGGCGGGACTCTTCATGAAATCCGGAAAATCCTCCACGGCTCCTCCTCTCGCTTGGACGCGAGTCAACTGACTCGAGGGTAATCGAATGGTCGCAACCAACGGGGCACAGCGCAACCCCGAAGGGACTGGGGCGCGTTGAAGCCCAACGAACTCGCAAGCACGAGCTAACTGAGGTCGAACTGATGCGGCAGGGCAGGACTCAGTCCGTCTCTGGCAATGAGTCCTCGAATTCTTCTAGTGCCTGGAGAGCATGTTGGGTTTTCAATCTCAGAGTGTCGAGTTCGACATCGAGGTCGGGGAGAAGGTCCAAGTACGCCTCGCTTCCTCGGCGCAGCGGAACGAGCTTCTGGCGAATTCCCTGGACCCGACCATACCATTCATCGACTTCATCAAGAAGCCGCTCAACCGTGGAAAGACTGGGTGCGGTCTTAGTGGCCATACACTTACCAATTCCTTTCCAGCCGCCGAGTCAATTCTGCGACTTTCTCCTTCACCGCCTCGATCTCACCGCGCCAGTGTGCGATCAGCGCTTCGTCAGGATTGGCCTTGGCCAGTTCCGCACCAATCTTTCCCTCATGGCGCTCGATCATCCGGAGGCGTCCTGCGATCTTCTTTCGCAGGTCCTTGTTTCTTCCCATCTCAGATTGTCATTATAGCGGTTTTAGGCCGCTCCTGAAACGGCAGCCAGTAGGACCGAAATTACCTCCTGAACGGCTTCGCGCTGATGATCTTACCACCTTCTTCAATGGTGTAAGTTGAGTCGGCCTTGAGGCCACGAAGAGTGTCCTTCTGGCCGCTGGGCCAAGCGATTTCCACGCTATCAGCCTGAGTGGCTTTTTCCAGGCCAAATGTCAAGGTGAGTTCGCTCTGCGAGCAATAGCTCGAGCCGGAGTGAATGGTCTGCCAGTTGGTGATTCCCCCCGAGGTGACCCGGACCTGCGCACCGATGCCGTCGCGGTTCGAGCGCGTCCCCACGGTCCTTACGCGAATGGCGTTGTTGCGGCTCCCGCCCACGTTGCGGAAGAGGTACGCAGGCCCGCCGTTTGTCGTGATCAGAATATCCGGCGCGCCGTCGTTATCGATATCCGCGTAGGCAGCGCCCCGCGCCACCATGCGGTGCGTGAAGCCAAGTTGCTTTCCGACTTCCTGAAACTTGTCGTGGCCCTCGTCGTGGAACACCAAGGGAAGCTCGGAGTAAGTGACCTGTTGCTGGATACGTCCGATGTCCGGCTCGATGTGGCCGTTGGCGACGAACATATCCTGAAGGCCATCGAGGTCGTAATCGAAAAAGAAGAGGCCGAAAGAGAGCGAGAGCAGGCTGGCGCGGCCGACCGAGGAGGACGGCGCGATATCAATAAAGAAGCGGTTGCCCTCGTTGTGATAGAGGCCGAGCATCTGGTTGGAGAAATTGCCGATGGCCAGGCTGGGATAGCCGGAGTGATCGAAATCGTCCTCGTCGATTCCCATGGCGCCGCGCGCTACGCCATCTTCGCTGAAGGCAATGCCAGCCTGTATAGCCTGCTCGGTGAATGTGCCGTCGTGGTTGTTGCGGTAGAGTTTGTTGCGCTCGGTATCGTTTGAGACGGCGAGGTCCGGCCAGCCATCCATGTCGTAGTCAATCACCGCCACGCCCAACGACTTGCTCTTGGGATCGTAGATGCCCGATTTTTCCGTGACGTCTTCGAAGCGCCCGTTGCCAAGGTTATGGAAGAGACGGGGAGTGTCGCCTTTATAATCTTCCGGCGTGCAATAGGATTTGTGCTGGCCGTCGAGCGCGCAATAAAGGTCCTCCTTCTCGGACCACTTTACGTAGTTGGTCACGAAGAGATCCAGCTTGCCGTCCTTGTCGTAATCGAACCACGCGGCGCTGGCGCCAAAGCCGGTGTTGTTCACCCCGGCGGTCTTCGTGACGTCTTTGAACGTTCCGTTGCGCTCGTTGTGGAAGAGATGCGCCTCGCCGAGGCCGGTGATGTAAATATCGTCCCAGCCGTCGTTGTCGTAGTCACCCACCGCCACGCCCATGCCGTAGATCTCGACGTCCAGGCCTGCCTTGGCCGTTACGTCAGTGAACGTGCCGTTGCCGTTGTTGTGGTAGAGCTTCGGCGTCGCGCGCCGGATCTGGTGACCGGGAAAGTCTTTTCCGTTGATCAGCAGGATGTCAGGGTAGCCGTCGTTGTCGTAGTCAATGAACGCGCAGCCCGGTCCCATGGTCTCGGGCAGGAACTTCTTGCCGAAGGCGCCGTTGTAATGGGTGAAATTGATTCCGGCTTTTTGGGTGATGTCCTCGAAACGAATTGTCCCACTGCTTTCGTTGGGCGGAGCCTTGATAGCGCTTGCGGAGCTCGCGGTGAGCTTTAGTCTCACGGTGAAAACCAGGCTCGCCATACCGATGACCAGGAGGATGCCTGCGATTTTGGATTCTAGATTTTGGATTTTGGATTTGCGAGCCATCGCTCCCTTTTCCTAGGAACCGACCCCTCACCCGTCACGCTCCGGCTGATGAAAGCGCCGGAGCGCGACACCCTCTCCCCAAGGGAGAGGGCCTCCCATCAACAGGAGGAGAGGGTTGCTTTTCGAACTGCCCATCTGCCTATCTGCCCACTGCCGACCTGCCCCCCTGCTGCCCCAGCGCCACCGACACGTGTTCGTGAATGGGCTGCGCTTCGTTGTTGTCCTCGGGATGCGCGAGCTTGTAGGGGCCAGTGATGGCGCGCGAGGATTCATCCGCCTTGAAGCGCAGGTAGAGCTTTTCTTCCCGCGCGGCCTGCGTGTCGTCTCGCAAGCCGCGATAGCAGAGCATCAGGTCGTAATGGGCCTCGAGGTCTTCGGGATCGACCGCCAGGGTCTTTTCGAATTCCGCCACCGCATCCTGGTATTTGCGCTCCAGGAAGAGCATGCGGCCCATCTGGTTTCTCACCACCCGGTCGCGCGGGTACAAGGCGGAAGCTTTAGAGAATTCGTCGAAAGCGGCAGGGTAGTTGCCGTCAGCTTTGAAGGCAAGGCCGGCGAAGTAGTGCGCGCTGCCGAGCCGGGAATTCAGTTGGATGGCCTTTTCGAGCAGGGGCTTTGCCGCATCGGTGTTGCCCTCCTGCACGCGAGCGCGGGCCATGTTGACCCAGCCGTCAGCGTAACCGGGATCGAGCTTCGTTACGGTTTCAAAGGCTCGTTCCGCGCCTTTCAGATCGCCTTGCAGCAACAGCCCGATGCCATAGTCGTTCCAACGCTCGCGGTCCGCCGCATCCAGGCTCAATGATTCCGGGAAGGATGCAGTGCTCTTAGCCAGAACCGGAAGGGTGCAAGTGTCCCGCGCGATCTCGACGGTAGGCACATCCGGAATGGCTTTGAACTTCGCGGATACCTTGCGAAGGTCGCCTTGAAAAACCCAGCGGCCGTCGTCGTAGTTCTTGGTCACATCGGGATTGGGCTGGGCGGGATCACGGACACCCGCAAACGCCCACTGGGTATTCCACCAGGAGAACTTCCGGTAGTTGAGCTTGGCGGTGAGTGTGATCGAATCTCCGCAGTCCTCAGGGATCTTCATGCGGAAATGCACGGTGTCCGCAGCGCCGGGAGGTATCAAGTGCGCGTACATGGTGGCGCGCGTTGACCAGGCGTTCCGCTTGTTGATGGGGTTGCCGTGCGCGTCAATCTGGAGAGAGCGGTAGAAATGCGCGCCGGGTTCGACCGGGCCGTGGCCGTTGTCGGCAGCTTCACCACTCCAGAAAACGATCCTCCCTTGGTTGTCGCGGGCCTGAAGCTCCAGCCAGCAATCAAAAGCATCTACGGTGCCGCCCGGGAAGAAATGGCCCAGCTTGCGGGTTCGCACTACTACCTCCACGCGCACCGTGTCGCCGCGCCTCACTTGCACTGCCGCCCGCCCCAGCGGCGCCATCAGCCTGACAGGAGGAACGGCGCTCACTCCCGCCGCCGACAGGCCTGCGGAAGACTCTTCACCTACCGCAAACGTGCTCGCAAGCTGCGGCGCTTCTCCTCCGATTTTCCTCGTCGGGCCGGCGGGCCCAGTGGATTCCTCAGCCAGAGCAAAAATATCTACGCTTAAGGCGCCTTTCAGAAAGCTCTCCACCTGCTGGACCTGTTCCTGGTCGCCGTAAGAAGTGGGGATGGCCGTGTTGGCGGCCGCAAAGCGGTGCGAATGCACGAGGCCGTTGATGTTTCCGAAATCCTTGGAAGGAACCAGCGGCATGTGGCAGTCCGCGCATTGAGACGGCCGGGGCGGGTAATAGAACGACCTCGCGCCCTGCCCCGAAACCCCGCTGGCTTGCCAGTTGTCGTAATCGTTGAAGCCTCGAATCCAGCGGTAACTATTGACGGGCACATCCAGGTGGACCTTGTGGCAGGCGGAGCAGAACTCGGGAACCTGAGCGGGGTCCTTGTGGAAGGGCCTCAGAAACGCGTTGCGATGCGGCTTGGGATCGAGCTTCACGGCATAGTCGTGGATGAAATGGAGCAGGGGATTCTTGCTGGAGGCCAGGCGGTCAAGCGGCGGATAATCCATCACGAAACTGCCTTGGCCCATGGTGTCTTTCACCCTGGCGATGGAATGGCAGGACATGCATCCCAGGCCGTTCTGGCCTTCGCGTGTGTCCTCGACCTCGCGAATGGGATGCGTCTGCATCTTGTTGGCAAAGACGAGCGCATGGTCGTGACAGCCGCCGCACCAGAGCGAAGGCTTGACGCCGACCGTGTCCTGCATGTACTCGATGGCCTTGCGGTACCACTGGTTATTGAACGAGGCCATGTGGTGCATCGAGCTTTGCCACTGATTGTAGATGTCCGTATGACAGGGGCGGCAGGATTCGGAATCCATGAAGAACTGCGAGGTGATGGTTTTACCGTCGCTGGTGGTCGCAGAACTGGGGAAAAGCAGGCTGGATGCGCCTCCCCCTTCGTGATTCATGCTGAGCGGAGGGGTGGACGGGTTCTCGATCCTATAGCGCGGATCGGAGTGGGCGAAGTGGTAAATCGCTACGACTGCGTAAAACACACCCGCAGCCACGGCGACTCGCAGGCTCCAGCGCCACACGGATGGCAGGCCTTCAGGTTCGGGGCCGACACTCGCCCACATGCTGCCTCGAAAGCGGATGAGGAGAAAGAACAGGCCCGCGACCGCCATCCCCACGTGCGCGTATAGCGCCAGGCTGTGAGGCCGAGTCATGCCGACGAAAACAAGATTGAATCCGAAACCCGCTGCCAGCCCAAGCAGCCAGAGCCCGCCGCTTCCCCAAACCCCGGCGAAGGACCGTCGGTGCCGAGTCACGAAGGAAACGAATAGAATGCCGACGCCCAGTCCCAAAAGCGGGTGCAACAAGGCATTCGTCACATAGAATAGTGTGGGGGCGCCGAAGGCCGCGATGTAGGCTGCATTACAAATGAGGACAGCCGCAGACGCGGGAAGGAGCCATCCTCCCCGCGAGCGGCCAGGACGTTTGTTTTCCATTTCTCTTTCGATCTTGCCCTGATTTTGCCCAAGACCCGACGCAGCCTATAGCTTAGCAAGCCTTGCCCGCAGGATTCAACTGACCTCCGGCGGGCCGGAACCCTTTTTCTGTATTAGTCATACGCTTTCTTTGCATTACCAGCTCGCTTCGCCAGCCCTCTCCCTTGGGGGAGGGTGGCCTGCGGCGGCGTGGTCATCAGCCGTCGCAGGTCGGGTGAGGGGTTTCTCCCGCGCCAACGACGAGACCCCTCACCCGTCACGCCTCGGCTGGTGAAAGCGCCGAAGCGCGACGCCCTCTCCCCAAGGGAGAGGGCGTTCTATTGGCAGGGGGGCAGTACCTTGGTGCCAGTGACACTCGGTGTCCCTATATATAGGATTCGCATATATGAAGGAATGTGAAACCAACATTGGAAATCAAATCAAACGCGGCAGCGCGGAATTGGCCATACTTTCGGTGTTGGCCGACGGGCCGCTGCACGGCTACGAAATTGCCAAGCGCATCGAGCGCCAGACGCAAGGAACACTGCGCTTCAACCTCGCCTCGCTCTACCCGTTGCTTTATCGCATGGAACGACGCGGATGGCTGAAAGCGGCCTGGGACGAGCCTGCCGGGGGACGTCGCAGGCGCTATTACCGGCTGGAGGAAGCAGGGAAAAGCCGCCTGGTACCCCTTCGTGAAGAATGGCGACAGTTGTTTCAAGCCTTGGACAGCTTGGCGGGGGTGACGCATGCCTGATTGGCAAAGGCTTGCTCGCCGAAGGTTGACACCGCTGGCACTGGACTCCGCGCGGGAAGACGAGATCGTCGCTGAACTTGCCGGCCACCTGGAGGACCTTTACGCGGATATGGTTCGGCAAGGGACACCCGAAGAGGAAGCTGTCCAGTCTGCATTGAGCGCCGCCGCGGACTGGGATGAGCTTCGCCGCGAGATTCAACGCGCAACAAATGAGGAGATTATTATGAATTACCGTGTAAAGACCCTGTGGTTACCAGGAGCCTGCACGATCGCCCTTTCAGGCATCGTTCTTCGACTGCTCCAGATCCCGTCGGCGCCTGCGCCGCACGTTTTCTGGCTGCGGCAAGGCCCACCCCTCATCGTCTACTGGCAGTGGTTCGTGTGCCTTCCCTTGGTGGGTGCCGTCGGCGCGTATTGGTCCCGGCGGGCGGGAGGGAAACTCCTGGAGAGAGCCTTGGCGGTTTCGTTTCCTGTTTTGGGACCGATGGGCTTGCCAATGCTCATTCTTCCTTTCATGTTAATTTTCCGCTGGCTAGTCCACCGTGACGCCCTGCTTGTGCCGTCCGCGCTTGTCTTGCTGATTTGGGTTGTTCTTCCGGAGGCCGCGCTCCTGCTGGGAGCTTTGCCCTTCTTTAGAGCAGCAACCAGCGGATCTCACCCGGCCGCAACCTCGCCATGAGGAGAGGTTTCCGCCGTAGGGCCGAACGGCGTTCGGCCTTGGCGACGGGGCCGAACGGCGTTCGGCCTTGGCGACGGGGCCTAACGGCGTTCGGCCTTGGCGACGCGGCCTAACGGCGTTCGGCCTTGGCGACGCGGCCTAACGGCGTTCGGCCTTGGCGACGCGGCCTAACGGCGTTCGGCCTTGGCGACG
>Ga0187891_1002005_pt1 | contig 16240 bp, 20 predicted proteins | sample June2016WEW_21_4_FD_132990 | JGI IMG/M metagenome (GOLD analysis project Ga0187891, IMG submission 132990) | Peatland microbial communities from SPRUCE experiment site at the Marcell Experimental Forest, Minnesota, USA - June2016WEW_21_40 | ecosystem: Environmental > Terrestrial > Soil >... | reverse complement strand
TTCGATTACACTTGTCGCAACCATGGTAGCTGCCCTTATTGCACCGGAGGACGATTATTTGCATCCGTCCGACGGCAACCTGCTGATCTTCAATTACAAATTAAACTAGCGACGACTACTTTCTCGGAATGGGAGGAGAAAAATGAGTCAAGAGTCCTCGAATTCGACCCCCGCTTTATCTGCACGCGACAGTACTGAGAAACCTCGCCTGTATGATGTGAAGTTGACTATAGATGAATTATCCGTGCTCGACTTTCACTATCGCGAACCAACCGCATTCGCGGGGTCCGTACTACTTCAGAACAATGGTTTGTCAGAGGAAGTTAAGGCCGTAATCAAAGTAGCGAAGATGGAGCGAAGACTTTGCAAGGAATATAATATTCCAGCAAATATAGCTTCAATGGTGGGAAAGATCATTCGCACGGCTATTAGTGAGGGCAAGTTATCATATGTGCCAGTGCGAGTTTCGACATGCCCTTGCTGCTGTCGCAATGAAGGCTACCATCCTCACGAACGCGACAAGTACACTAAGTTGTTTGGCAGTCGCTTCCTTACAACTCGGAAAGGAGACCCAAACTATAACAAACCTCGCCTATTCACTTGTTATGATCTGGGCCGGGGATGTGTTACTATTTCACACATTGTCTTTACAGGATACTGTGAAAAGTGCGCCCCTATTGTCGAGACGGTTTTGATGTCTGAGCTAGCGGAACTGGATTATGAGCATCCCCCAGGCTGGCCTATCCTAACGAATCGTTTCAAGCGCTATGGACGCAGTAGGTGCAAGCAATGCAAGTGGGAAGGCGGCGAGAACGAAATGCTCCAGCTAATTCCGTTATCGGGCAGCGGTACATATCCCGGTGGATGCCCCAGGTGTGGCGCAGAATCGCGTTTCTTAGGCCCTACAGTGTTCGAATCGGCTCCGGGATTTGTTCTGGTGCCCATCACTAAGAAGGAAGGTGTGTAGGATGAGTCAAGAGTCCTCGAATTCGGAAGTTACGCAGCCGATTGACCCTCTTAGACAAGGTAAATTGGACACTGCTAAGGCTCGCAGTGATTCAGCCTTAGCACTGATAAAAGAATACTTGGAGTGGGTATCGCATCGTTGCGGATGTGGAAACCGGCGCGTGTACTGGGAAACAGATGACTGGCATACATTTGAGAATCCGTCCATTCGGGCGGTAGCTTACTGAGGAAGGTATGATTTAATAATGGCATCAAAACTAGCACCAAACAAGGAACTGACCCGAGAGGTTAACCTACGCGGCCTATCAGCGCCGGTCAACATAACGATCACAACCGAGGGCATCACTATCGCCCCCAAAAGGTCCAGGAAACCATTGACAATTTCCTGGCTTACTGTCATTGACAACATGACCCTTCCTACTGACATTCCAGCGAAGTTCTACCAGGAACCATTGAGGTATCTGGAATCTCAACTAGGAAAGTCTGCTTCCAAACTGGGTAATCACCTGAACCCAAGTATTCGCAACATCCGGGTAAGCCTCCACCGGCAGGTTCCAAAACACCAGACTATGTAGGCGTACGCTGCAAAGGCCATTGGGATGGTGATCCCATTCGAGTGTGGTCTTGACAATCACACACCGTGTGCGCTACACTTAATTCGGTGATAAATATGAAATCCAATGAAATAAGAAGCAGGTTCTTGAAATTCTTCGAAGCCCGCGCTCACCGTGTGCTTCCATCCTCGTCGCTTGTTCCTGCGAACGACCCGACGCTGCTTTTTTCGAACGCTGGAATGAACCAGTTCAAAGACGTTTTCCTGGGCCGCGAAAAGCGCGACTATTCTCGTGCCACGACTTCCCAGAAATGCGTCCGTGCGGGAGGCAAGCACAACGACCTCAGCGCCGTAGGACGCACCACGCGGCATCATACGTTCTTCGAAATGCTCGGGAACTTCTCCTTCGGGGACTATTTCAAGAAGGAAGTAATTCCCTGGTCCTGGGAACTGGTCACTAATGGTTACGGAATTCCCATCGACAAGCTTTATGTTACGGTTTTTCGCGAGGACGATGAGGCGGAGGAAATCTGGGCCAACGACGTTGGTGTGGCGCGCAACCGCATCTTCCGCATGGACGAGCACGACAATTTCTGGGCAATGGGCGATACCGGCCCTTGCGGACCGTGCTCTGAGATTCATTACGATCTGGGGCCTGCTGCCAGCAGCCTTGGACACACGGATTGCGCGTTTCCGTGCCCTCAAGATTGCGGCCGCTACGTCGAACTCTGGAACCTCGTGTTCATGCAGTTCAATCGCGACGAGCAGGGAGTGATGACTCCCCTGCCCCGCCCCAGTATTGATGCGGGCATGGGACTTGAACGCCTAGCTTCGGTGCTGCAAGGAAAGTTCTCTAACTTTGACACGGATTTGTTCCGGCCATTGATCGATGAAGCTGCGTCGTTAGCCAACGTTGAGTACGGCTCTAATCACGACACGGATGTTTCCTTGCGAATCATCGCCGACCACGCACGCGCCACCACGTTCCTGATATCCGATGGAGTGTTGCCGTCGAACGAAGGACGTAGCTATGTGCTGCGCCTCATAATGCGCCGCGCCTTGTACCACGGGCAGACTCTAGGGTTGAATGGTCCGTTCCTATATAAGATGTCCGGTCATGTCGTGCAGATGATGAAGGACGCTTACCCAGAACTGGTTGTGGCGGAAACACATGTAGCCAAGGTCGTCAAGCTCGAAGAAGAGCGTTACGCGCATACGACACGACGCGGACTAGAAAGGTTGAATTCGTTGCTGAGCGACTTGGGTGGGGGCGTTCTATCTGGTGAGACCCTTTTCAAGCTTCACGACACATTTGGGCTGCGACCCGAATTCGTAGAGGACATTGTTCGAAGCCGGGGAGGGTCAGTTGACCGCGAAGGATACGAAGTCGAAATGCAGAAGCAGCGAGAACGGGCTCGTGCCAGTTGGAAGGCGGTCGAGAAGAACCGGGAGGCATAGGTTGCTTTTTCGGTCTTGACAATCGACCACTAAATATGATATACTTGTTTCGTGAAATGAAACTGCGCTATGGAGGGCGCAAAACAATGCTAAAAGATGTTATTACTAATCATTATACACAAGAAGTATCCGTCAATGGAATGACAGTTCGAACGTCTAAAAAGGCTCCGAAAGTTGGGGAGATTTTCTATGTCAGTTCTGAGAGTCAACCTGAGTCGGAGTACGTAGTGAGGACTCGCAAGCGTTACCTAGGACTTAATGGAAAAGTACTTCAGCCTTGGTCTCAGAACTACTCCCGTATCCGCAGTGACGACTTTATTTGCTCTTGCCCTGACTTCTTCTTTCAGGAATGGGCTGCACGCGATACATGCAAACATATTAAAGCCGTTAAATTTCTCGTAGAATTGGCGGGAAGCTCGAAAAGACTGGAGGGGACTGGAGAAAGGCTTCTCCGGATTGGACCAACAGGAGTAACTGGACCCACAGGTTCACCGGGGCCAACTGGAGTCACCGGGTTCAACCGAGCAGTAGAGGTAAGTACCGAGGTTTTGGCTAGCAAACTTAGGAATCTGTAAATTTGATCTTGGGGCGTGCCTGATGCGAGGTCAGAGCCAATTAAGGCACGCCCACATTATATTGTGGGGAGAACAAATGAACTGCACAGTGTGCGGTAGAACACTAACATACGCAAGGCTAACAGCCTTGGCTAAACTTGGCTTCATGGATGGTAGAAGAGACAGGTTGTGTATTACTTGCGCTTCAAAAGATGATGTGCCGTTGATTAAACGATTCGACGAGCGACGGGGAGAGGAAGAAGTCCAGACATATTTCGTCCATAACCCGTACATAGAACACGCAATCAAAGAACTGCTGGAAACTCCGCTACCGGACTCTACTATGCGTATAGCCTCTGGCGACGACTCTCAAAGTGAAAGCAAAGCATTGGTTACTGCTGGTAATGCCAAACCGCTTGCAGAAGATGAGGATTAATATGCCTTGGCTCGGAAATATTTGCCCTGGTAGAATTTCAAGAATTGACGGAACAAGTCCAGAGCACACTTTTGAAAGTAAAGATTGTCTCTTAAAATGCCAAAATCAATGTGCGCCCGCTTCTGTGCTTGTTCATATTGCTAATAAGGCTTATACTGATAAGCATATTGGAAATTACGTATCAGCTACAGCATTACTTGGGTGTCTCCGAGAATTGTTTTTGGAACGTACTGAAAATTGGTACCAGGAACCTAGAACATCCTGGTTTTCCGTGCGTGGAACGTTGTTGCACAACATTTTGACTAACCCAGACTTTCATGGTTTGATTAAAGATATGAGCGGGTTTGTAACTCGAATCGTTGACAAGGGAATGATCGAGGGAGAGATCACACCCAACGATGCAGGACATATCGACAAGCTGTGGATGATCGCAGAATCTGGCCTATTAGAGTTAGCACAACTTCTCCCGCAGCCATATAGGGTTGACGATTGGGAATCAGAAATAGAATTTGAATTGCCTTTAGGTAACATTGATGGTCAAGAGCGATTCCTACGTGGTACAATCGACGTGCTACGTGCTGAGCTAGGAGAGATTATTGACTACAAGACAGTCGGGGACAAGTCGCTTCCATACATTGGAAAGTATGGTGCAAAACCGGAACATATCCAGCAATTCAATATCTATAGACTACTCGTGGAGCGTGGATATCCTGTTGATGAGAAGCGAAGGGCTACTTGGAAGTCAATCAAGATAAGCAAGATTAGTGCCTACTATATGAGTATGATGGAAGTAGTAGGCACAGGCGCCAACATGGTTGAGACTACACCCTGGCTAGTAAAAGAGCCTAAAAAGTTAGGCGCTGAGATTTCGCGTGAAGTGGTGAATGAGCGTGATGACTTAGTAACAAAGCGAGGTAAACATAAGGGAAGTAATAACCCTGAAGATTATCAAATCTCGCACAAGAAAAAGTATCACTTGACGTATCGAGTTCCTAATGTTCCGTTACTGGACCTGGACGAAGTTTTCAAGTTCGTCATTGAGAAAGCTGCCATTCTGTTTCGTGCTTTCGATTATGGCATAGTGCCACCGCTGCCCCCGGTAGAAATGCAGTTGTGGAAATGTGATTCGTACTGTCCGGTTAGAGATTTCTGTGACGAAATCTGCAAGAAACGTGGAGAAGTAAGGGCGAAGCGAGAAGAAGAGAACGATGAAATTCCGGTGGAGGATTTATGACAGATAACACACTTTTCTTTACTTGCGGTGCAGTATTCATAGGGTTTCTTTGCCTACGCGTCGGTTTTCCTATTGGATACTTTCTATATATAGCCATCACAAAGAAAAGTATTGACGCTGCTTTCAGCGCCCTTGATGAATTAAATGAATATAGCGGAGACGGAAGATAGGACCGTATTAAAGAGGTGAGAATGACCAAACTAATCGCAATGCAAGGGTTGCAAGGCTCCGGCAAGTCAACATGGGCAAAGGAATTTGTAGCGAAGAATCAGAACTACTATCGCGTCAATTCCGATGAACTGCGCACGATGTTGTTTGACTCTGGAAATCCCGGAACTAAATGGAGCCGAGACAAGGAGGATGCCGTAGTAATTTTCCAGTATCACGGTGTAGTGTCTCTGCTTAAAGCTGGTAAATGCGTTGTATGGGACAACATGAATCTGAGTAAGACCGCACAGGAACGTTGTGTTGCAGCCGCTGAGGAGTCCGGGGCTCAATTGCTCTGGCATCCTATGACTAGACCGGTAGCCCTATGTGTGGCTCGTGACGCTGCACGTCCGGCTAGTCAGAGAATAGGACGCGCCATAATTGAAAACTGCGCCTTGTACTATGACTGGATTCCGTGGAAAGAATACCCAGTTCTCCAACCGGATGGCAAAGACATAGTGGTTTTTGATTTAGATGGCACGCTGTGCAATTGTGAATGGCGGCGAGAGATTGCAGCACGGAAAAAGCCGTTTGACTGGAAGAGTTTCTTTGCCGCTTGCGGCATAGACAAACCAAATCATCCGATACTAGATTGGGCGCTGTCATTGCAGAAGGATCACTACATCGTTATTAGTACGGGCCGCCATGAGCGCTATGGTGACATTTCAGCATCCTGGCTTAAGATTTACGGAGTAAACTTCTTGCACATGTTCATGCGAAGAAATAGCGACAACCGTCACGATTACGAGGCCAAGAACGACATGTGCCAACATCTGCCAAAGGATCGCATCAAGTTCGTGGTGGATGACCGTCCCCAGGTAGTTCGAATGTGGCGTGATAATGGAATCAAAGTATATCCGGTTGGAGGCTATCGAGAACCAAAGCAGGAGGTTGAGTAATGAAACAGTATTCATTTTGTGAGAACGTTTGTGCTACCAGCACTAGCCGGTGGCATATTCGTTTGCCGGGACCAGAGGGTATTAGGCTTGGTGGTATGGCACCTAAGCCAGCCCTATGCGGTTACAATGTTCATTGGGACTTGATTCCGACTCCTACAAAGAACTTTGCCATGCACGGCCTTAACCAAGGATTCGTTTGCGTGAAATGTGCGAAAATCTTCCTGGAGGACTATGAAGGCTATCGGCCCCATTGACCTGACCTGCGAAGAGTTTCGGGAATACCGAATCCAGGGTGTTTTGAAGAGGATTGACAAACCTGTATCGTTGTGTGGTATAATTGGAAGTGATGAAGTTGAGATTACAGACTCAGAAGGAAGAATTCACAAAGTGCCACCAAGGTTATTGGTACGATGTTTATTGAAAGACAAAACGGGTTTCCAGACTGGTTGATGTTGAGTCTTCCTGTTTTACTCAGAAAAAGAAACAGGTGGTGGAGGAGGCTAACCATGCCGCCCCAAATTTTATGAGTTACGCTCGTAAACAGGTTATTGCTTTGCAACAACACGAGGGTTCGAATCCCTCTAGCTCCACCATTTATGGGGCTATATTGGTATCGACTGGTGCAATGGTGATAGCGCTTCTTCGGGCCAGCATGGGCACGCTGCTAATTTACCTAAAACCTAAATGCGAAAAACACGAAGGTGCTTTACGCATCTGCTTAGTTTGCAGAGACAAGGTGGGCCAGTGATCCTGGCCCTGCTTGTTCAAGTGCTCGACAGTTGCTTGGCCTTACGAACGTTAAAACCAGAGTAAGTCCAGCTTGGAAAAAAATAATGACGCGTGATCTTACAACGGCTCAGAAGTCAAAAAAGAAGGAAAGAACACCTACACTTGGGATATCTCAACCTTCCCTGGATCTCTTGAGACGAGCTTATAGGGATTCTGCCGTAAGCCCCGAAGAAGATGCGCAGGCCCGCGAGAAGCTTCAGGCGGATCTTCGAAAAGCCCTCAATCCTAGCAATCCGCCACAGTTCGAGTACACGACTCACGGATGTTACTCAACCCTTGAACTCAAGCGCTAGGTTAATCGCTCGGCCACTTGCTGTCGGATTAAAAATATGCTATAGTATTTAATGGAGGTAGAGATGCAACTTTACGACTACATTGATATCATACAACTTGAAAGGCACATTGAATCAGGGCTAGTATCGCGCCAATTTCATCCTCAATGGCCCTTGGCAATTTTGAACTATACCCATGAGGCTATGGGAAAGACTTACGATGACCTTGTGCTACGCGCCTGCCGTGGTTTAATCTATAACTTTCACACTATGGAAGTGATTGCACGCCCTATGCGTGCGTTCTTCAACTATAACGACAGCCGATATCCCGAAACTATGCCAGGAATAGGCTTACCTGAGCCTACTGTATATCACGAAATTACTGAAAAAATAGATGGTTCGTTAGGTATCCTTTATGAGTATGGTAATAATCCAGTTGAAATTGCAACGCGAGGCTCATTCCAATCGGAACAAGCAAAATGGGCTACAAACTATTTTCGTCTTCAATCAGAACTTGGACACGGATACACCTATTTCCAAATACCAGAAGGAATGACTGTCTTAGTAGAGATCGTCTACCCTGAAAATCGTATTGTTGTGGATTACAAACGTGTACAAAAACTAGTGTTGATTGCAATGATCGAAACTGCTACTGGTGCTGAGCCGACCTGGAACACTATGAAATTCAGGGCAAATGCTTGCCATATGATTCCTCCGTTGGAGATTGTTCCTTACTATCCGCGTGTAGAAATTGCTCAGTGTGCAGATGAAAATATTAGTAATAGAGAGGGTTATGTAGTCAAATATTTTCCATCCGGTCCTGGGTGGGAATTGAAGGAACCTACTCGTGTCAAGATCAAGTTCGAAGATTACAAACTAGCCCACAAAGCAGTGTTCGGGATGAACAATAGAAGTGTCTGGGAACTTTTGAAAGATGGAAAAAATATTGACTTTGAAGAATTCAAAGTTTGTCCTAAGGAATTCGTTTGTTGGCTTCAAACTCAAGTATCCCAATTCACTCTTTATTTTAATTACATTAAACAAAACGTTGAGCGCTTAGTAGACGAAGCCAGAAGTCATTCAAGCTGGACGAGAAAAGATTTAGCAACTTTTTTTAATGAGCAAGTACTTTGTTCTCCCCTAGAGAGTAACATTAACCTAGCCTCTACGCTGTTTGCTTGCTATGATGGATGTGATTACAAGGCTATGATTTGGAAAATACTCCGTCCAAAACATTCAACATCTTTCAAGAATGCGATTATCGAGCGGGAAGTCTTGCTTTGCTACAAACTGTTGCAGTTAGTGAACTCTCCGCTCTTTAGCTTCAACATGAACGGCTTCCGGAATGTCAAGGTGCTGCAAAGCGCTTTGCAGAAATAAATTGCATAAAATGACACCTGAAAATACGGGGCACATCAGCAGTTTTCTTGAAAGAAATGGGGTTATTTGAATTATGGCAATGCACAACAAAGATCGCCGCAAGAGGATGGAAAGGTTGCTAGCTCGGTACTACAGCAAACCCTGGATGGACAGCCAGGGTGATGAAATTATGTTAAATATCCAAAAAAATTTATCTATGGCGGGTATTAAAACCTATATTTATAAATTTAAAGGGAAACAACAATGAACAGAGAGACAGACTGAAGTCTTGACAAATGTAGCCAAGTATGGTACGCTAGTAAGTGGAGTAAGAAAATATGATTCCATGAGGAAAGAACAAATAATAACAAAGGAAAACAAATTATGACAAATCAGAACGAAACCACCCTCGCTACGGTGCCTAAAGGAACACCCGGCGCGGTCCCTGCACTAAATAATCCGTTGGTTAACATCAACGAGTTGGAAGGATTCGAGGATGCTGTCATTACCCCTGCGATAATGCAGATTGTCCAACCAACCTCTCGCAATCAGGACGAAACCACACCACCCGGAAACTTCCGAGACACCATCACAGGGATGGTTTACAAGACCCTGAAAGTTGTGCCTTTGAAGATTCAGTCCAGTCCAGGCCCTCGTGTACTCTTCAATCCCGACGCAGGGCTAGGCTCCGATCCTATCTGTCGGTCCAATGACGGTATACGGCCTGCCGTTAACGCCGCAGAACCTCAGTGTGATCTTTGCAAGAACTGCAAACATTCTTCGTGGGCAAACTTCCGTGTTGACCACAAAGCGCCAGCCTGCAAGGAAAAAGCCCGAATGTTGTTTGTTGAACGTGAATCCGGCCTACCCTTCATCATCACTTTCAGTGGTCGATCTGTTACACCTGCCAACCAGTTCCTTCGCGCTATCATGCGTCTTGCTGCCCTAGGACTGTCTAAGAAGGAGCGTTTGGGTATCTTCGACTTCACTGCCGAAATGTACTTGAAGTTCATCACGGATCAACGAGGCAGTTACTACGTTGCACAATTCCGCAACATCACTCGCGTCCGTGTCCCTGGCGAATTTGGTCCGCTGTACCAGGAGCTTGTAAAGTCTCGCGACGTACTCACGAAATCAGAAGTGGGCGGTGACGAAGATGCTGCTATTCCTACTGGTTCTACCAGTGGGGTTTCTCCAACATCGAGTGTCGTTGACGCCGAAATTGTTGGCAACGGAGACTCAGAAATTCCGTTCTAAGAACACGTTAGGTGTGCTGTCTCGCCTCGGATACCCGAGAATCAGGAAGGGCCATTAAGTCTGGTAGACAGCACACTTGACATCCAATCCACGATATGATACATTTGTTTTGGTGGTAGAGATTATGAGTCAAGCAGATACGGACTTTATTTAACTAAAGAGGAGATTTCAGTTATGAGAAACAAGAATCGTGATGAAGCGGTAGAGCCTGATGCGATTGTTAAAGCGCCGCCCAAACGAATCAAGGAAGTGGTTGACGCTATTGACGACATTCGCAAGAGCGTCGCGAAAGACTTTCTCAAATTAGCCGACCTTCTTATCGAATTCACTGAGGGCGGTTATCATCTGTCACAGGGTTACTCGAAATTCGGAGAGTGGCTAGCCGTGTCCGGATTGGACCTTAGCGAGCGAGCGGCTTATTACCTAATGCAAATCTCCAAGATGGGCAAGGTATTGGGAATCCCCCGGAGAGAGTTGGAGAAGATGAAGTTGAGCAAACTACGGGAAATCTCACGCATCGACTTCGATAAGCCTAGTGAACAACGCAAGATTCTCAAACTGCTGGAAAAGATCACTCCGGACAAAGACGGAAACGAAATGTCGCTGGATGACGTTCGCGAGTCCGTTGCCAAGATCATCGGCGGTGGAGAAGACACTGACGACATTGATGTGATGGTGTACATAACCATTCGAATTCCTAAGAGCGTGAAAGAGAATACCATTGAGCCCGCTTTGGAAGCAGCCAAGTCTGCATACGGCGACACCATAAACAAGGAAGGCGAGCCAATTGAAATTAGTCCTGGAAAGGCTTTTGAGTGTATATGCGCAGATTATTTAGCAGGAATTAGAACGGAGCCAGAAGAGAAGATTCCGGTGGAAGGTGAAGTGATTGACGCCGAAGTTATAGCTACAGAGCCTCTGCTTCTTACGGAAGGTAATGGACAGCCTGACGAGACAGAAGAAGAACTCGCCCTAGAAGTGAACGAAATTGGCAAAGCCATAGTTGAACCGCCTAATGATCCAGTCATACCTGTTGGGGTTGTAGAGAAGGCATCCAAGGCTGTGGACAGCGCTGAAACATATTCAAACACCGAATCAGTGGCAGAAACTAAGTTACGGGAACTCAAAGAAGAAATGGCAGCCAAGAAAGTGCCTGTCATTGTGGCGACGGAGACACCTTCAACGGAAGACAAGCAGGAAGATGATCCAGTCTACCAGGAAGTTTACTCATATCTGGAAGCCAACCCAGAAGCCAGTTCCAAGTTACTTATGACACGTTTCAGGATAGGTGAGGTTAGAGCCGACCGGCTGCGTAAGTACATCGCTGCACAGTTTGCAGATACAGGAGAACTGACTATCTCCGACGACGAAACATCAGAATCTGATTCTTCTCTTTCTCACCGGTATATCGCGTAACCGTCAAACTAATAATGGATAAGCGCCTACCACCGGATGAATACTTTGACCTGAAACGCCAGTGCTTTGAAAGAGATCGCTGGCGGTGCAGGCATTGTGGCAGAAGAGAGGGGCTTCATTGTCATCATATTCGTTTCCGCTCACGCGGTGGACGTGATACACTGACCAATTTAATCACGCTATGTTGGAAAGAACATAATGAAGTCCATCAAGAAAAACTGTGGCTGGATGGAGACGCAAACGGAAAAGTAACCGCAACCCGAATATCATGCCCGGAAGGGTATTTAATATGACGCAGCAAAAATTTTGGCATAGACTTTCTAACATTGACTCTGTTTTACTTACCGCAGATTGCTCAATTTGCGGACGAATAGGAATTTATAAAGTGTCACAGAGTCGATATGAATGCTCAAGGATAAATAAAGCGCGTAATAAAAAATGGCGTAAAGACAACCCTATTGCCTCTAATTTAGCAAACCACAGACAACATCTAAAAAGTCGTTACGGGATTTCAGAGCAAGATTTTCTTGACCTTTTAAAATCACAAGACAACAAATGCGCGATTTGTGGAAAAGATACGTCGTATTTTAAAAATCGTTTGCATGTAGACCACGATCATGCTTGCTGTCGTGTAGCAGCTAATTCTTGTGGTAAATGTATTAGAGGGTTAGTGTGCTACCACTGCAATATATTTCTTGGGGATATTGAATCTGGATTATTTTTAAAGGCTCTAACTTACCTTGCAAAGAAAGAAATCAAATAATGAATTCATGTGACAACAACGCCAAAGGAATTGCCGCAGGTGGCCTTGACGTGCTGTCTAACCTAATCACGATCTGTTTTCACGAACACAATGAAGTACACCAGGAGAAGTTATGGCTAGAGGGTGATGCGAATGGGAAGGTTCTGGCAACGCGAATAGCGTGCCCGGAGGGTTACTTGATATGACTACACGTCCTAAATTTGGACGTATGTATCACCACACAACATACGGAGACGGGGTTTGCGTTAACAGCGAAGGTAATGACGGAAGATGCTGGGTAGAATTCAACGGAAAGAACCAGTTGGTATGTTGGGAGGATTTGGAAATGTGGGGAGGAATATGGGAAGAAAAAGTGATAAGACAAAGCAGAATATCCTAATATGTAGACCAATTAATAAAAACCCAAACATAGGAAGTAAGACGGAAAAACTAATGATAGGTGTATCAATTACCAAGGAAGTTAGAAAGGTATTTGGAATTACGGACGATGACACACTTGTAAGGACTGAAATGGTAGGGAATAGAGGAAAAAAGAGAGATTTGTTACATCTTTTTAAAAGTGGAAAGAAGATTGGTGAGTCTGTTAAGAACGCCTCTATAGGATATAATCAAATTTCCAGAACTTCACTATCAAACTTTTGTGAAAAATTTTTCTCAGGTACTACCATGAAAACTAGACTAGAAACGTCTTTCATTAAGAAAGCACGTTGGAATAGAGCTAAGGCTTTCTCGCTAGATATGGTTACTGAATTTCAATCAAAAGCACTGGAGATTATTACTTGGGCCTTGTCGGATAATCCAAACGAAGAAATCTTAACAATTTATAACCCAGGAAAAGGCATAGTAAGTGTGTATTCTATGAAGAAGATTTTGGAGCAAGTTAAATGTTTAGTAAATTTATCCGAGGATGGAAATATTCAGATCGGAACGGGAATAACAGTTCAAAGAAAGGGAGGAGATGGAAACATACCCGGACCCAAAGATGTCCTAACTCATCCTAGTAATGGTATTCAAGTAAAATTAAAAGTAAACCCATTTCAAGAGGAAGTACGTCAAGCATTAATAACTTCTTTTCAAATTTATGAAGGCAACCAAAAATAAAAAACTTGCATCTAATCTAAAGGGGTATAAGATCAAAGAAGCCATTGCTCTTATGGTTCCCCAAATCTGGAAAGAGTTATTACGGAAGTTGAAATGAGCAAAGTCTATTACAATGAATTTGATCCTTTCGCAGCCGCTTGGCTCCGAGAGTTAATCAAAGCTGGGTGCATAGCAAACGGAGATGTAGATGAGCGAGACATTAGAGATGTTAGGCCAAGAGACCTCAAAGGATATGACCAGCACCATTTCTTCGCAGGAATTGGAGTCTGGTCCTATGCCTTGCGACAAGCTGGCTGGCACGATGAAAGACCAGTCTGGACAGGAAGTTGCCCTTGTCAATCTTTCAGCACTACAGGCAAAAGAAAAGGGTTTGCTGACGAACGGCACCTGTGGCCAGCATGGTTCTGGCTCATTAAACAGTGCCAACCTAACGTCATTTTTGGTGAACAGGTTGCAGCAGCAATTAACTACGGTTGGTTGGACCTTGTATTCTCAGACTTGGAAAATGAAAACTACTCCTGCGGGGCGTGTATATTGGGCGCACATAGCGTCGGTGCCCCGCACAAAAGACAACGAATTTACTGGGTGGCCGACGCCGAGAGGACAACACGGGTGTGGGCCGAGCGACGGAGTGACGAGGGGATTAACTCCAGAGGGGGCGGTAAGATTAGTAATTCTTCCAAAAACTTTTGGAAAGATGCAGAATGGGCTCAATGCAAAGATAAAAAATTTCGCTCAATTGAACCCGGCACATTACCGATGGCTTATGGGATTGCCAATAGAATGGGACGATTGTGCGGATATGGCAACGCACTCTGTGGGCCACTTGCAAAAGCATTCATCAAAGAATATATACAATTCAAAAATTCAACAAAATGAAAAAAAATTGCTTCCTTCTTTGACAAAATTTTTAGAAGATTATGAAATATACCTTACTAATATGGTACTTCATAAGAAAATTTCTGAAGATGAAAAAAAACGTAGGTTAGAAGTAACTCATAAAAGAGTAATACAATGAAACTCCGACCTTACCAAATAGAAGCGCTTGACGCCGTGAAGACGCAGTACAACAAAGGCATTTTTCGACAACTTATCGTGATGCCTACTGGTACCGGCAAGACCTGCGTATTCGCTCAGGTACCCTCTTGGCTAGGTCTGAGCAAGCGAACGCTAGTCTTGGCGCATCGTGAGGAGTTAATTGACCAAGCGGTTGATAAGTGGCGAAAGTGGAACCCAGGAGTTACCGTTGGTAAGGAAATGGCAGAGCACCGCGTTGACCCTGACGCGGAAGTGGTGGTTGCCAGCGTTCCTACGCTAGGCCGTGTCGGTTCTCCACGACTTCTGGCCCTTGATCCTTCACAGTTTTCTTGTTTGATTACAGACGAGTGCTTTCCCGCAGGAACCCTGGTAGATGGTAAACCTATAGAGAACTTCAAGTGCGGGGATAGTATCACAGCCTACGATGAGAACTTGGGGGAATTCGTAAAAAGCAAAGTTACACGCGTATTCAAAAGAACTACAAAAGACTTATTAAGAATACTAGTTGGAGAACGTTCAGTAGTTTGTACCCCGAATCATCCATTTCTTACAATTCTTGGTTGGAAATTAGCGGGGCAATTAAAACCTGGAGATCAAATTTTAGGGGAATACAATGACATTAATCTGCACGGTTTGCAAAGCAGTAATATTTTCTCCGTCAAAGGCTCAAAAAGACCTATGGCGACGGACAGGAAGAATTTACTGTACGAAAAACTGCGGGAAAGTGTATTCGAGGATTGCCAGTTCAATAACAATGGCAAAGACGAATCACAAATATGCGTCAGAACGAATGAAAACAAACAACCCCATGTTCAATACAAACAGCCGAAAGAAAATGTCGGAGACACTTCACGAAATGAATCATCACCCAATAATTCGAGGAGGGAATGGTCAAGGACCGACAGTTCCAGAAAAAGTCTTAATGAACGCACTACTAGGCTGGAAATGGCAGTATGTAGTACCAACAAAAATGAAGAAAGGAAGCGGATATCCAACTCATTACAAGATAGACTTAGCGTACCCGGAATTGAAAATAGCTGTAGAAATAGACGGATTTTCTCACTGTGCAATTTCAAGAAAAATGCAAGACCAAAAGAAAACAAAGTTCCTGAAATATTTAGGGTGGACAGTGTTGAGGTTTACAAATCAAGAAATATTAGCCAGTTTAGAAATGTGTGTTTCGAGTATACGGTATACAATCTTGAAGTTGAAAACCAGCACACCTATGTTGCAAACGGATTCATAGTCCACAACTGTCATCATGCAACAGCCGCAAGTTATCAAACAATCTATCGTCACTTTGGAGTATTGACCAATGAATCAAAAATCTTGCACTTGGGGGTTACGGCTACGCCGAACCGGGCTGATAACCGAGGTTTGTCGGCTACATATGACGATGTTTCCTACACCCTGGGAATTCTCGAAGCCATACAGCAAGGATGGCTAGCAAACCTTAGAGCATACCGCATTACCACCAGTCAAAGTCTTGACGGAGTTCATTCGAGGGCCGGAGACTTTGACGTTTCAGAGCTATCCAATGCGACCAACAATACTCAGCGAAATCAACTCGTCGTCAAACACTGGAAAGATACTTGCAAGGCGCGACCTACTCTCGTCTTCTGTTGTGACATTGCGCACGCGAATTCCATGGCTACAGAATTTAAGGCCAACGGAATCCGTGCTGCCGCCATTTGGGGAGAGGACATAGACCGTGCTAAGAAACTTGACCAACTTCGTAATGGAGATATTGAGGTTTTGTGCAATTGCGCAGTTCTCATTGAGGGTTACGATGACTGGCACATCGCCGCGATTGTCATGGCAAGGCCAACAAAGTCACAGCTTCTCTTTGTGCAATGCATCGGGCGTGGCACCAGGATTCCCGAGGGAATCGACAACCTTCTCGACGCCCAAAAAGCAGGATGGGCAATTCCCAAGACT
>Ga0187891_1002003_pt1 | contig 16254 bp, 18 predicted proteins | sample June2016WEW_21_4_FD_132990 | JGI IMG/M metagenome (GOLD analysis project Ga0187891, IMG submission 132990) | Peatland microbial communities from SPRUCE experiment site at the Marcell Experimental Forest, Minnesota, USA - June2016WEW_21_40 | ecosystem: Environmental > Terrestrial > Soil >... | reverse complement strand
GTTCACCGTCAGGAGCCTCTGCAAGGCCGTCGCCTCGTGTCTCGATCAAATCTCTCGAGCTGAATGCGCTGCATACCTCGCGAATTCAGGATATGGTCGACTTAAACGGAAACCGCTCTAAGTATGTCGATCCTGCATTCTTCGCCTACGTCGTCGTCGTCGGTGGAGCGTGCATGGGTTTGGCGCTCGCCGCTCAGATTTTCATTTCTCTGTGGCAAATGTGGATCGAATTGATCAAAGCCGCCGTTGGTGTAAACCGGCATCAGCCGTTAGGATGATCATCGTCGACGAGTTCCATTTTGGGCTTGGGCGCTAGTACGCCTGCTCCGGCGCGCCAAGGACTCACTCCGCGGCAAGCGCGCGTTCTCTGAGCGGCAAATTGAGCCGTTGCTACACATCGGCCAGCGCCGCGGCGTAGAACAGCGTATTGTCTTGGTGACGTCGCGTTCCGGTTCATCATAGAAAAGCGGAAGCTCAGCCCCGCTGATGCGGCAACAGAGAGGCTCTCGATCATGGTCACGTCGCGCGAAATGCGTCTGAAATCCCGCCCCATCGGCATGCCCAGTGCCGAAAATTTCGAGCTGGCCACCATGTCGGTGCCCGACCCGGCGCCCGGCGAAGTCCAGGTGAAGAATCTCTGGATGACGGTCGACCCCTATATGCGCGGCCGCATGATCGATCGCGCGAGCTATGTTCCACCCTTTCAACTGGGGGAACCGCTGCAGGGCGGCGCCATCGGCGAAGTTGTTGCTTCCAACGACCCGCGGTTCAAGCGCGGCGATCTTGTCTTGACCATGTTGGGCTGGCGCGAGGCGTTCAACGCGCCGGCCGCCAACTTGCAGAAGCTGGAAACGTTCGGGCTGCCGCCGCAGGCGTTCCTCGGCGTGGCCGGCATGCCGGGCCTCACCGCCTGGGTGGGCCTATTGAAGATCGCGGCGCTGAAGCCCGGCGACGTGGTGTTTGTCTCGGCTGCCGCCGGCGCCGTCGGCTCGGTCGTCTGTCAGATCGCCAAGATCAAAGGCCACACGGTCATCGGATCGGCCGGCGGCGCCGCGAAGGGCGCGTTTCTCAGAGAGATCGGTGTCGACCGCGTCATCGACTACAAGGCGACCGACAACTTGACCGCAGCCTTGCTGCAGGCGGCGCCCAACGGCATCGATGTGTACTTCGACAATGTCGGCGGCGAGCACCTGGAGGCGGCGCTCACTGCGGCCAACCGGTTTGCCCGCTTCGCGCTGTGCGGGATGATCTCGCAATACAATGTCGCCGGCATGCCCGCCGGGCCGCGCAATATCATGTTCGCCGTCGGCAAGAGCCTGCGGCTCGAGGGTTTCATCGTCTCCAACCACTTCAATCTGTTGCCCGCGTTTCAAAAAGACATGGCGGGGTGGATCCGCGACGGCAAGATCACTTGGAAGGAAACCGTCGAACACGGCATCGAGAATGCGCCGGCGGCCTTCCTCAAATTGTTCACCGGCGAGAACCTGGGAAAGATGCTGGTGAAGCTGGCGTGAAGGTCTGGCCGATCATCGCCTGCGCTCACGACAGGGTTTCGGATTGGCCCGGATGCTGCCCCGCCTTCTGCGGGAGCAAGAGGAGGCAGCCGACGATGAACGCGGCAATGACCGCCGAAGCGATCGGACGGCTCAATGCCAGCCCGCCATCGCTGACCGGCTTGTCGAGGAAATCGCCGACCGTGGCGCCGAGCGGCCGCGACACGATGAAAGCCGCCCAGAACAGAAACACCCGCGACACATTGGTCCAGTAATAAGCCGCCGCCAGGACGGCCAAGCCGGCGGCGAAGAGGAGCGCGCCGCCTTCGTAGCCGAGCCCGGTATCGTCGGCAGTCCAGTCGCCGAGCGCGGTTCCCAGCGTCTGCGACAGCGTGATCGCCGCCCAATAGAACGCCTCGACCTTCGGCGTGCTCACCGTCGCGACCGATAGGGAGCCGCACGACCAGTACCAAAGCCCGAGCGTGGCCATGAGGCAGACAAACAGGATCGACGATCCGCCCGCATAGCCGACACCGAGGGAACGGTCGGCGAAATCGGCCATGGTCGTGCCAGCGGTGGTCGAAGCGACGATGGTTGCCCAGTACAAGAACGGATGAAATCTTTGCGCGGCGATCTGGATGGCGATCAGCGCCACCAGCAGCGAAAGAAAGATCGCGGTCCCCGCCAGGTAACCCCAATCGAGCGTCATGGTGACGGTGTCGCCGCCGGTCTCGCCGAGCGTCGTGGCGGCGATCTTGACGATCCAGAAAATAAGCGTGACTTCCGGTACCTTGCTCGCGCGCTGCTCGACAGCACGTGTCATTGATCGCTTGCTCCGGTAAGGATGACCTGACTCAGATGGCCTGACTCAGCGTGCTTACCGCTGCAGCAGCGCGATCAGGCTCGACGTGTCCCAGCGGCGGCCGCCCATGGCCTGCACCTGCGCGTAGAATTGATCAACCAAAGCGGTGACCGGTAGCTTGGCGCCGTTGCGCTGCGCCTCGTCGAGGCAGATGGCGAGATCCTTGCGCATCCAATCGACCGCGAAACCGAAATCGAATTTTCCGGCGACCATGGTCTTGTAGCGGTTCTCCATCTGCCAGGATTGCGCGGCGCCCTTGGAGATGGTGGCGATGAGCTTTTCGATATCGAGGCCCGCTTTCATGGCGAAGTGCAGCGCCTCGGCGAGCCCTTCGACGATCCCGGCGATGCAAATCTGGTTCGCCATCTTGGCGAGTTGCCCCGAACCGGAGGCGCCCATCAGATTGCAGGTGCGGGCATAGGCGGCGATCACTTTTTCCGCCGCCGCGAATGGCGCCGGGTCACCGCCGCACATCACCGTGAGCACGCCGTTCTCGGCGCCGGCCTGGCCGCCGGAGACGGGCGCGTCGATGAATTCAAAGCCGCGCTGCTTTGCCTCGGCATGAAGCTCGCGCGCGATCTCGGCCGAGGCGGTGGTGTGATCGACCACGATGGCGCGCGCCCGCACGCCGGCAAAGACGCCATCCTCGCCCAGCATTACCTGGCGTAAATCGTTGTCGTTGCCGACGCAGGCCATGACGAAGTCTTGGCCTGCCGCCGCCTGCCGCGGCGTCGGGGCGCTTTTGCCGCCGTGCTGGGCAACCCATTGTTCGGCCTTGGCCGCGGTGCGGTTGAAAACCGTCACCTCGTGGCCGCCCTTGGCCTTGAGATGCCCCGCCATCGGGTAGCCCATCACGCCCAGTCCGACAAACGCCACTTTCATCATCGCGTCCTCCAATAGTCTGAATGCCTTATACCAATGTTGACCCGTGTTCCGGGACCCTCAGGTGCGAGCCAAGCCGCCCGAAACGGCCGGCCGATGACAGGCGGCGATTGACCGCAATGCTCGCTGTCCTATCTAGTCGGCATAACGCCGGGAGGGTCAGTATGGCATCGATCAAGGACGAAGTTCTGGCAACGCTTGCCGGCGTGGCGAGCCCAGAGGGTAAACCGCTCACCGACACGGGTACGTTGTCGGATATCGTCGTCACCGACGGCAAGGTGTTCTTTTCCATCACCGTCGATGCCGGTGCGGTGAAGCAATGGGAGCCGGTGCGCGAGCGCGCCGAGGCGGCTATCCGCGCGCTGCCGGGCATCACATCGGTCCTGGTCGCGCTGACCGGCGAGCGCACGGCCGGCAGCGGCGCGGCTGCGCCGCGGCGGCCGCAAATGGCCCCGAGCGGAGCGGGGGGCGCAGCGGCCGCTCGGCCCCGCGAGCAAGCGGCGCCGGGAGCGGCGCATGGGCCGGCCGGGTCGGGGGGGCCGGCGGGAATTCCCGGCGTTGGCGCGATCATCGCGGTCGCCTCCGGCAAGGGCGGCGTCGGCAAATCGACGGTGGCGGTCAATCTGGCGCTCGGGCTGCGCGACCTCGGGCTGAAGGTCGGCATCCTCGACGCCGACATTTACGGGCCGTCGATGCCGAAACTCCTTGCCATCCGCGAGCGCCCGCAGACCGTCGGCGGCACGCGATTAAAACCGATCGTGCGTTACGGCATGCCGGTGATGTCGATCGGCTTCCTGGTCGAGGAGGAGACGCCGATGATCTGGCGCGGGCCGATGGTGATGTCGGCGCTGACGCAGATGCTGCGCGAGGTCGAGTGGGGCACGCTCGACGTCATGGTGGTCGACATGCCGCCGGGAACCGGCGACGCGCAACTGACCATGGCGCAACAGGTGCCGCTCAAGGGCGCCGTCATCGTCTCGACGCCGCAGGACCTGGCGCTGATCGACGCGCGGCGCGGCATCGCCATGTTCCGCCGGGTCAACGTGCCGGTGCTCGGTGTCGTCGAGAACATGTCGATGTTCATCTGCCCGCATTGCGGCGCGCGCTCGGAGATTTTCGGCCATGGTGGCGCACGGCATGAGGCCGAGCGGCTCGGCGTGCCGTTCCTGGGCGAGGTGCCGCTGGCGATGGACATAAGGGAAAAATCCGACGCCGGCGCGCCGGTGGTCGCAACCGAACCGGACGGCCCGCATGCCAAAATCTTCCGCGAGATCGCCGCGCGCGTGCGCGACGGTTTTATGGCCGCAGGTCGCCCGGCGCCGAAGATCGTGATCGAGGCGTAGGGGTTCCATGGCCGGGCTTGACCCGGCCATCCACGTCTTTCGTTTGGGCCGACATCTCAGACGTGGATGCCCGCGACATAGGCGAGCGAAGCGACGCCGTTCTTCGAACGGCTATGCGCGGGCATGAAGGGTAAGTGCACCTGCCTAACCCGCGTAGTTCTCGGCGAGATAGGTCACCGCGGCGTCGCTGAGCACTTTCTTGTCCCGCTCGCCGCGTTGCGCCATCTCGATAATGCGTTTGGCCAGGATTTCGCGCGCGCCGCGCTCATAGGCGGGCCGCGCAAAGGTAGAGCCGGACTGTTTGATCTGTTCCCACGCGTCATCGAAGGCCGCGCTCAAGGTTTCGACCGTTTCCGGGTCGAACGACGCATTGGCCAGCAGCGGAACAATGGACATGACGCTACTCGTCGATCCGGCGGCCGCGCGGGCGCCGCCGCCTCAGGCCTCATCGCTGTCGATAATAATCAAGCGTACGCTGAATTTGTCACTGCGGCGATTCGAAATTTTTTGACCCGATCGCGCGATGGGCAGGGAACTTGCAAGATCAACACGTTGCGCAAGTTCGCCTTGTCTTCGACCGCTGGAAATCGCGAGCGTGACTCAGCGCGGGTTGATCGGGGCCGCGAGCCGGAACTGCGGGACTCGTTGGCGCAATCCCATCGCGGGCAGAAAATCTTAGTGTATGATCAACGTGTTACGATATTTATGCGAACATATTGCGAACCCAGAACAAATCGTGTACGTTGTTTCGATCGCATTGCCGTCAAGGGGGATTCGCGGCGTCCGTTGTGGGGTATTCGAATCCCGGCCATAAGGAGTACGACAACATGAGTGCAGCGCTGCGCGTCGTCGAAGGATCGTCCATGGACAAATCGAAGGCTCTTGACGCCGCGCTCTCGCAGATCGAGCGCAACTTCGGCAAGGGCTCGATCATGCGGCTCGGCAAGAACAACCGGTCGATGGACGTGGACACCGTCTCCACCGGCTCGCTCGGCCTTGATATCGCGCTCGGCATCGGCGGCCTGCCGCGCGGCCGGGTGGTCGAAATCTACGGTCCGGAATCGTCGGGCAAGACCACGCTCGCTTTGCATTGCCTCGCCGAGGCGCAAAAAAGCGGCGGCATCTGCGCCTTTATCGATGCCGAGCACGCGCTCGATCCGATCTATGCGCGCAAGCTCGGCGTCAATGTCGACGACCTGCTGATCTCGCAGCCCGACGCCGGCGAGCAGGCGCTGGAAATCGCCGACACGCTGGTGCGCTCGGGCGCGATCGACGTTCTGGTCATCGATTCGGTCGCGGCTTTGGTGCCGCGCGCCGAGCTCGAAGGCGAGATGGGCGACAGCCAGCCCGGTCTGCAGGCGCGGCTGATGAGCCAGGCGCTGCGCAAGCTCACGGCCTCGATCAACCGCTCCAATACGATGGTGATCTTCATCAACCAGATCCGCATGAAGATCGGCGTCATGTACGGCTCGCCGGAAACCACCACCGGCGGCCATGCGCTGAAATTCTATGCCTCGGTCCGCCTCGACATCCGCCGCATCGGCGCCATCAAGGAGCGCGACGAGGTGGTCGGCAACCAGACCCGCGTCAAAGTGGTCAAGAACAAGCTGGCGCCGCCGTTCAAGCAGGTCGAATTCGACATCATGTACGGCGAGGGCGTTTCCAAGACCGGCGAATTGATCGATCTCGGCGTCAAGGCCGGCGTCGTGGAAAAGTCCGGCGCCTGGTTCTCCTACGACAGCCAGCGCATCGGCCAGGGCCGCGAAAACGCCAAAGCCTTTCTCAAGGCCAATCCCGATATCGCCGGAAAAATCGAGGCGGCGATCCGGCAGAACTCCGGCCTCATCGCCGAGAAAATTCTCGCCGGAGAACAAGGTGAGAGCGCCGGCGAGGAGGATGCCGCCGAGGGGTGAGCATTGTCATTCCGGGGCCGCGCGAAGCGCGGAGCCCGGAATCCATAGCCCCAGCACGGTGGAAAAGGATTCCGGACTTGCCGCTTCGCGGCAATCCGGAATGATTGCCCTACGAGCTCCGCCGCTCTGCCGTCCACGAGCCCGAGCACGAAGCGCCGCGCCAGGAGCCGCTGCCGGCATTGGCGGCAAGCCGGCCGGAGCCAATGGCGCTGGTTGCGCCGCTGCTCACCTTGACGATGACGGCGCCGCTCGGGGCGACTTTGCCGGAGACGGTTAGTGCGAGGGCGCCGCCATTGGCGAGAAGGCCGTTGGCGATGCGCATGGGATAGCGGTAGCTGGCAACGCAATCGCCCTTCTTGGTCACGATCGACACGCTCCACAGGCCGTCATAGCGCGGCACGGCGAAGCCTGGCGTTGCGGCAAGGGCGGCGGACGCGGCGATCACGGCCATCGCGGTCCACCGGATGATGGGGTCTCGCAGAAAAATCATGAACGATGCCTCCGCGTTTTGGCGCGAGCCGAATTCGCTCGGAGATGGGTTTGGCACTCGGAGCCGGGCGCTCTGCCGGCGCCCTATCGGGTATTGCTAGCGGGGAAAAGCTAAAACCGAGTTGATGGCCGTCACAAAATTGCCGCTAGGCGGCGACTCCGGCGTCATTCACGGTCGTCAGGGGCCTGGAAGTGGTCGTCGTAGCCGTGGCGGCTTGAATAGAACAGGAGCGCCATCAGCCCACACCCGACAATGAGCGAGAAAACAACACCGAGAGCCATGGCGAGATAGCCGACGGCCGGCATGGGCGGGCCTTCGACCGAGACCCAGGCGCTGGCGGCGAACCAGCCCGCGGCCACCAGAATGGCGAGGAGCGGTACAATGAGCGCAATCGTTCCCAAAATGCTTCGCGTCTGCATCATGATGAGATAGGTCGGCGTCGCGTCCTTCGCCAGCCGTTGCAGCGGATCGCCGGCGATCACAGGCGGAGCAGGCCGGCCCGGCCCCGGCGCGCGGCGTCAGCCGCCGGGGCGCAGGAAAACATAATCGGCGGAATAGGGGACGCTGCGCAGGGCACCCTCTTGATCGCACGCACCGGCGAGCACGCCGCCGTTGGTATTGATCCGCTGCACGGTCGTGACATCGGCGAGCGTTCCGCTGCCGCGCCGGCCGACCACGTCGAGCTTGAGCCAGGGAACGTCATTCGCGGTCGCGGCGGGCGCGGTAGCGGCCACTTTGCCGGTCACCGCGCTGCCGTCGATGTGTTCCCAGGTCGGTCCGGCGTAATGCCGCCCGACCGTTTTTCCGTCAAGGATGAGCGTGGCGATCGGCTCGCGGAAAACCCAAATGAGCTTGCCGTCCTTGCCGGCCTTGCAGTCGTAGATCTGCGCGCCGGTGGCGTGCAACGTGACCACCGCCGGTTGCCCCGGCGCGGCGATGGCGGTTGGCATCTGCGCCAGCGCGCGGTCGCTAAGCGCGAGCGTCGCGATCGAAAGCGCGAGCAGACCTCCGATGCGGTACCCCGCCATCGCCTATCCCGCCGTTGCCATCGCCTTCTGCAAATTCTCGCCGACCTTGTCGAGGAAGCCGGTGGTGCTGAGCCATTTCTGATCCGGCCCGATCAAGAGCGCAAGGTCCTTGGTCATGCCGCCCGACTCGACGGTAGCGACCGTGACCTTTTCCAGCGTGGTCGCGAAGCGCGCCAGTTCGGCGTTGTTATCGAGCTTGGCGCGATGGCCGAGCCCGCGCGTCCAGGCATAGATCGAGGCGATGGAATTGGTCGAAGTCTCGCGGCCCTTCTGATGCTCGCGATAATGCCGTGTCACCGTGCCGTGGGCGGCCTCGGCTTCGACGATCTTGCCGTCCGGCGAGGTCAAGACCGAGGTCATCAGCCCGAGCGAGCCGTAGCCCTGCGCCACCGTATCCGACTGCACGTCGCCGTCGTAGTTTTTGCACGCCCACACGTATCCGCCCGACCATTTGAGCGCCGCGGCGACCATGTCGTCGATCAGCCGGTGCTCGTAAGTCAGCTTCTTCTTCTCGAACGCGGCCTTGAATTCCTTGTCGTAGATCTCCTGAAAGATATCCTTGAAACGCCCATCGTAAACTTTGATGATCGTATTCTTGGTCGAGAGATAGAGCGGATAGCCGCGGTCGAGCGCATAGTTCATTGAAGCCCGCGCGAAGTCGCGGATCGAGGCATCGAGGTTGTACATCGCCATGGCGATGCCGCTGCTAGGGAATTCGAATACTTCGCGTTCGATCTTGCTGCCGTCGTCGCCGATGAAGCTGAGATAAAGCTTGCCCTTGCCGGGAACCTTGAAGTCGGTGGCACGATACTGATCGCCATAGGCGTGGCGGCCGATGATGATCGGCTTGGTCCAGCCGGGAACCAGCCGCGGCACGTTCTTGCAGATGATCGGCTCGCGGAAGATGACGCCGCCCAAAATGTTGCGGATGGTGCCGTTCGGCGAACGGTACATCTCATGCAGGTTGAATTCCTTCACCCGCGCCTCGTCCGGCGTGATGGTCGCGCATTTGACCGCGACGCCGACCTTCTTGGTCGCTTCCGCCGCGTCGATCGTGATCTGGTCGCGGGTCTCGTCGCGCTTCTGGATGCCGAGATCGAAATACAGCAAGTTGATGTCGAGATAGGGATAGATCAGCTTCTCCTTGATGTACTGCCAGATGATCCGGGTCATCTCGTCGCCGTCCATCTCGACGACCGGATTGGTAACTTTGATTTTAGCCATTGAGTTTTCGACCTTTGCATCCCGGGCTGAATAGATGAGGCAGGCGGCGGCGCCAACCAGACGTCCGCAGGGGCGCCGTCGCTATAGCACTGGCCGGCCAGCCGAGAAAGCCGACATTGCGGCATGATGTCTGCCTTTTTCCGCGGCCGTTCGCTATACCGTCCGCGCGGAGCGGCCATGCCCGGAGCAGGAACAGACAAGACCAAGCGATGGATCGAGCGGCCGGCGCCCATTGTGGTGCTGGTCGAGCCGCAGCTCGGCGAGAATATCGGCGCCGCCGCGCGCGCGATGGCCAATTTCGGCCTGTCGCGGCTGCGCTTGGTGGCGCCCCGGCAGGCCTGGCCCAACGCCAAGGCGCGCATCATGGCCGCCGGCGCCGACCGCATTCTCGACGCCGCCGAGCTTTATGACAGCCTGGAAGCCGCCATTGCCGATTGCACGTTCGTCGTCGCCGCGACGGCGCGCGCCCACGACCAGGCCAAGCCGGTCGTCGGCGCTGCGGAGGCGGCCGCGCTGCTGGCCCCGCGCGTCGCCGCCGGCGAGTTGGCGGCGCTCGTGTTCGGCCGCGAGCGCAACGGCCTCGAGAACGACGAGGTCGCGCTCGCCGATCGCATCCTGACGCTGCCGGTCAATCCGGCCTTCGCCTCGCTCAATCTGGCGCAGGCCGTGGCCATCGTCGCCTACGAATGGTTCAAGCTCGAAAGCGGCGCCAAGTTGCCGTTCGCCATGCCGGAAAAATCGGCGCCGGCTCCGAAACAGCAGCTGCTCGCTTTCTTTACCTCGCTCGAGCGCGAGCTGGAGAAAGTCGAGTTCTTCCGGCCGCCGGATAAGCGCGAGACCATGCAGATCAACCTGCGCAACATTTTCACCCGCATGCAGCCGACCCGGCAGGACATCCAGACGCTGCACGGCGTGATCATGGCGATCGCCGAAGGCCGCAAAGGCCCGGCCCGCGGCGGCGTTCTCGACGGCGCGGAAGCGGAGATGCTGCGCGCGCTGCTGGCCGAGCATGGCGGCGGCCGCGTCCCCTCGGAGCGCGGCCCGGTGCGCGGACTGGCGCGGCTTCTCCGCCGCAATCCGACCGAGGCCGAGCGCACGCTGTGGCATGCTCTGGTCAACGACCGCCGCTTCGCCGGCCGCGGGTTCAAGCGCCAGACGCCGATTGGGCCGCACATCTGCGACTTCGTCTCGTTTCCGCTGCGCCTGGTTGTCGATCTCAAGCCGGCCGAGCAGGAAGAAGCCGCCGCCGCAAAAACCCGCGCCGACAGACGCGCCTGGCTCGCTGCGCGCGGCTACCGCGTGATCGAGATTGTCGCGCGCGACATTGAGGCAGATATCGGGGCGGTGCTCGACCGTTTAGCGGCGAGGGTGCAGGAGGCGTCGTCGACGGCGCAATCCTCAAGCGGTGTCGACAACTTGAAATAATTTCTTACGGCATTGCCAAGTTGTCGGCGGTATCGTCTTCCGGCTGTCGGAGGATATTCGCCATGAAGCGTCTCTGCCTGTCCGCTGCACTCCTCGCTGCGTTCGCGATCGCCGCATCCGCGCAAACGATCGTGGTCAACCCACGGCAATCGATGGCGCCGGTCAGCGCCGAGCAGATCCGCGTCATGGTCGGAGTCAATACCTTCGTGCCGGCCCCGGCGGACAACGGCGAAGAGGTCGTCAAGGCCCAAGAGGCCGCGCGGCGAATGATCTACGAACTCGCCGCGCATGAGTGCGCCATCCTGCTCGACGTGCTTGCCAGCGAATGCCGGCTCGAATCCGTTAATGTCAATGTCCAGCGGGCGCCCGGCAACCAATTCGCCGCGCAGCAAAGAGCCGAGGGATTCAACATGAACGGCAACGTCGTGTTTCGCGTTGTGGCGAAGTAATCGGCACCGCAGCGCGACCGTTCAACTTCCCTTGAGCACCTTCATGGCCGCCGCCGTGCCGGCGCGCAACAGCGCCAGATCGCTCATCACCGCGAGGAAGCGCATCCCGCGTCCGGCGAGCGCGACCGCGCGTTCGGGCGAATGGCAGTAACTGCCGGCAATCTTTTTGGCGCGTTGCGCGGCGGCGACGATACGGTCGAGCTCACGCTCGACATCCTTCGATAGCGGGTCGAGGGTCCTGCCGTTGGACAGCGCGATCGAGAGATCGGAAGGGCCGAGGAACAGCCCGTCGATGCCCGGCGTGTCGACGATCGCGTCGAGATTGTCGAGCGCGGTGCGGGTCTCGACCATGGCGAGCGTGATCACGTATGATCGTTGGCTTCCCGCAGATAGACCGATGGATCGGGCAACCCGGCCAGCGTGGTGGCGCGGTGCGGCCCCCAGCTGCGTTCGCCGATCGGCGGGTACTTGGCGGCTGCGGCGAAAGCGCGCGCGTCGGCGGCGGTGTTGATCATCGGCGCGATGATACCTTCGGCGCCGAAGTCGAGCACGCGCGAGGCCATCGCGAAATCGCCGACCGGCACCCGCACGACCGGCGCGGCGCCGGCCTGGCGCACCGCGGCGACGCCGGTCAGGAGCGCGCTGATGTCCCACAGTCCGTGTTGCGCCTCGAGCGGCACCGTCGCAAAGCCTTCGCGGCCGAGAGTCTCGGCGACGATCGGATAGGGCAGGCTGCACCAGCCGCTGAACACGGTTTCACCCGCGCGCAGGCGGCGAGCGAGGGTGAACGCTGGGATGGCCATCATGCTCGCTCTATGCCGGTCGCTGCACGAGATCGCGACGGCGGCGCAACGGCGCTATTTGCCCGCTTTGACGTCCGCGATCGCCTTTTCCATCAGCTCGGCCATGGCACGACTGATCTGGTGATCGGACTGGACGACGCCCTTGGCATCGAAATCCTGGCGAATCTTGCGCAAGACATCGTGTGTGCCCACGTTTTCGATGTCGCCCATCACGATCGACTTCGCGTAGCTTTCCGCCTCGGTGCCCGTGAGCCCGAGTTTTTCCGCCGCCCACAGGCCGATGAGCTTGTTGCGGCGCGCGGTGGCTTTGAACCTGAGTTCCTCATCATGCGCGAATTGCTGCTCGAACCCTTCTTCGCGCTTGTCGAACGTGGTCATGCCCTTGGTCCTGGTGTTGCGTGGAACTGCGCCAATCGCTTGCCGCCTTGCATATCGAGGGTGCCCCGTCAAGGCAACATTGATCGACAGCAACATCGTCGTTGCAGCGGAGGCCGCGCCGGTCTATGCCGATTGTACTCCGCGGCGCGTTCGGCTAGCCTTGAAGTCGCGGAGGGGCCAGTGTTTGAGTCGCTTGCCCGTCGCCGCCGCCGCGGACCTCGACACCTGAACTGGAGCCACGGCATCCCATGGATTTCACCAAGCCACGGTACACGCCGATGAGCCGCCGTCGCCGCATCTATGAAGGCAAGGCGAAGGTCCTCTATGAAGGACCCGAGCCGGGAACCCTGATCCAGCACTTCAAGGACGACGCGACCGCCTTCAATGCCAAAAAGCATGAGGTGATCGAGGGCAAGGGCGTCCTCAACAACCGGATCTCCGAATACGTCTTCCAGCATTTGAACGACATCGGGGTTCCGACCCACTTCATCCGCCGCCTCAACATGCGCGAGCAGCTCATTCGCGAGGTCGAGATCATTCCGCTCGAAGTCGTGGTGCGCAACGTCGCCGCCGGTTCGCTGTCGCAGCGGCTCGGCATCGAGGAGGGCACGCAACTGCCGCGCTCGATCATCGAGTTCTATTATAAGAACGATCAGCTCAACGACCCGATGGTGTCGGAGGAGCACATCACCGCCTTCGGCTGGGCGACGCCGCAGGAGATCGACGACATCATGTCGCTGGCGATTCGCGTCAACGACTTCCTCTCCGGGCTGTTCCTCGGCGTCGGCATCCGTCTGGTCGATTTCAAGATGGAGACCGGCCGGCTGTGGGAAAACGACATGATGCGAATCGTCGTCGCCGATGAGATTTCGCCGGACTCCTGCCGGCTGTGGGACATCAAGTCGAACGAGAAGCTCGACAAGGACCGCTTCCGCCGCGATCTCGGCGGGCTGGTGGAGGCCTACACCGAGGTGGCCAAGCGGCTGGGCATCCTCAGCGAAGGCGAGCGGCCGCAGGGCGCCGGTCCGATCCTCGTCAAGGGCTGAGGCCTCTCCGCCATTTCAAAGTCGATCACCTCTCCCGCTGGGGAGGGGTGAGTGTTTTGCCGCTCGGCGCGGTTGCGGTCGCGGCGATTCATACCTATTGAAGGGGCGAGGCTAGAGCCATCCGCCATGAAAGCCCGTGTCACCGTCACCTTGAAATCCGGCATCCTCGATCCGCAGGGCAAGGCCATCGAGGGGGCGCTGCGGTCGCTCGGCGTCGGCGGCGTCGCCAGCGTGCGCCAGGGCAAGGTCTTCGACATCGAGATCGAAGGCGCGGACCGCGCCGAGGCCGAGGCGGCGCTGAAGAACGCGGCGGAAAAACTTCTCGCCAATACCGTGATCGAGAACTACCGGGTCGAGGTGACCGGATGATCACGGTCGGATGGGGATCGCGATGAAAGCGGCGGTGCTCGTCTTTCCCGGCATCAATCGCGAGCGCGACATGGCGCGCGCGCTGCGGCTGATCTCCGGCCGTGCGCCGGCGATGGTCTGGCACGCCGACACCGAACTGCCCGCGGGGACCGATCTCGTCGTCATTCCCGGCGGCTTCTCCTACGGCGATTATCTGCGCTGCGGGGCGATCGCGGCGCGCGCGCCGATCATGGATGCGGTGCGCGCCTTCGCCGCCAAGGGCGGCCTGGTGCTCGCGGTCTGCAACGGCTTTCAGATCGTCTGCGAGGCCGGGCTGTTGCCCGGGGTGCTGATGCGCAACGCGCAGCTTCGCTTTATCTGCCGCGACGTTTATTTGCGCGTCGAGCGCTCCGATACGCCGTTCACCCGCGGCTACAACGCCGGCCAGGTGATCCGCGTGCCGGTGGCGCACGGCGAGGGCAACTACATCGCCGACGGCGAGACCATCGCGCGGCTGGAAGGCGAGGGCAGGGTGATTTTCCGCTATTCGTCGCCCGACGGCATGATCGATCCGAACTGGAACCACAACGGCGCCATGAACGCCATCGCCGGCATCATCAACGAGCGCGGCAACGTGCTCGGCCTGATGCCGCATCCGGAGAATCACGTCGAAGCATCCATGGGTAGAACCGACGGGCGCGGCCTGTTCGCGGGGCTTGTGGATCACTTCAAGCTGGCGGCGTGACATCCCTCATTCCATATGGGAGAGGGTACAGCCGAGCGCCGCAGTGATTTCCAACGAGCCACCCATTACCCCTGAACTGATCGCCGCGCACGGCCTCAAGCCGGACGAGTACGAGCGCCTGGTCAAGCTGATCGGCCGCACGCCGACGTTCACCGAACTCGGCATTTTTTCCGCGATGTGGAACGAGCACTGCTCGTACAAATCCTCAAAAATCCATCTGCGCACGCTGCCGACCAAGGCACCCTGGGTGATCCAGGGGCCGGGGGAGAACGCCGGCGTCATCGACATCGGCGATGGGCTCGCAGTGGTGTTCAAGATGGAGAGCCACAACCATCCGAGCTATATCGAGCCTTACCAGGGCGCGACCACCGGCGTCGGCGGCATTCTGCGCGACGTGTTCACCATGGGGGCGCGGCCGATCGCCTGCCTCAACGCGCTCTCCTTCGGCGACCCGAAGAATCCGAAGACCCGCCACCTCGTTTCCGGCGTGGTCGCCGGCATCGGCGGCTACGGCAATTCGTTCGGCGTGCCGACGGTCGGCGGCGAGGTGCGTTTTCATCGCCGTTATGACGGCAATTGCCTGGTCAATGCCATGGCCGTCGGCATCGCGGAAAAGGACAAGATTTTCTATTCAGCGGCGTCCGGCGTCGGCATGCCGGTCGTCTATCTCGGCTCGAAGACCGGGCGCGACGGCATCCACGGCGCCACCATGGCCTCGGCCGAATTCGGCGCCGACGCCGAGGAGAAGCGCCCGACCGTGCAGGTCGGCGATCCGTTCTCGGAGAAGCTTCTGCTCGAAGCCTGCCTCGAAATCATGGCCAAGGGCTGCGTGATCGCCATCCAGGACATGGGTGCGGCCGGGCTGACCTGCTCGGCGGTCGAGATGGGCGCCAAGGGCGATCTCGGCGTCACGCTCGATCTCGACAAGGTGCCGTGCCGGGAGCCTGGCATGAGCGCCTATGAGATGATGCTGTCGGAGAGCCAGGAGCGCATGCTCATGGTGCTCAAGCCCGACAAGGAGCAGGAGGCCGAAGCGATCTTTCGCAAATGGGGCCTCGACTTCGCCGTCGTCGGCGAGACCACGCCGACCAAGCGCTTCCTGGTTCGCCACGGCGGCGCCGTGATGGCCGACCTGCCGATCAAGGAACTCGGCGACGAGGCGCCCGTCTACGATCGGCCCTTCATTGAAAATCCGAAGCAACCCGTGATCGATCCGGCTTCGGTGAAGCCGACGATCAGCATCGCCGACGCATTGGAAAAGCTCATCGGCTCGCCGGACCTCTGCTGCAAGCGCTGGGTCTTTGAGCAATACGACCACGTGATCCTCGGCAACACGGTGCAGCGGCCGGGCGGCGACGCCGCCGTGGTGCGCGTCAACGAGGGCCCCAAAGCGCTGGCGCTCACCTCGGACGTCACGCCGCGCTATTGCGAGGCCGATCCGTTCGAAGGCGGCAAGCAGGCGGTGGCCGAAGCCTGGCGCAATCTCAGCGCCGTCGGCGCCCGCCCGCTGGCGCTGACCGACAATCTGAACTTCGGCAACCCGGAGCGGCCCGAGATCATGGGCCAGCTGGTCGGCTGCATCCGCGGCATCGGCGCGGCGTCGCGCGCGCTCGATTTCCCCATCGTGTCCGGCAATGTGTCGCTCTACAATGAGACCAACGGCCGCGCGATCCTGCCGACCCCGACGATCGGCGGCGTCGGCGTCCTCGAGCACTTCACCAAGTCGATGACGCTCGGCTTTAAAGCCGAAGGCGAGTCCATCCTCCTCATCGGCGAAACCCAGGGCTGGCTCGGCCAATCGGTTTATTTGCGCGACATCTGCGGC
>Ga0187891_1001995_pt1 | contig 16287 bp, 14 predicted proteins | sample June2016WEW_21_4_FD_132990 | JGI IMG/M metagenome (GOLD analysis project Ga0187891, IMG submission 132990) | Peatland microbial communities from SPRUCE experiment site at the Marcell Experimental Forest, Minnesota, USA - June2016WEW_21_40 | ecosystem: Environmental > Terrestrial > Soil >... | reverse complement strand
GCACCACCATGCAGTTGGTCGAGCAGGCCGCCGTCCTGGGCGAAACCCTCACCTCCCTCAGCGTCCAGAACACCACGCTCGACGACGTCTTCGTCCACTACACGGGCCGCCAACTCCGCGACGAGCAGGTCAAACCTCCCGTCTTCACCTTGCCGCCCCGCCCCGGAGCACGGCCATGAACAGAATGTTCGCCATTATCGAGCGCGAGATGCAAAAGTTCTTCCGCTCGCCCACGCTCATGATCATGTCCCTGCTGATGCCGCTTCTCCAGTTGCTCATCATGGGCAATGCCTTCGGCGGAAAAATCGTCGGCGCCCGCGTCGCCGTCGTCGACTACGATCACGGCCCCCAGGCGGTCAAAATTCGCGAAGCCTTCCGCTCCATCGCCGTCAACATCAAAACCTTCACCACCGTCGACTACACCGACGAGCGCCTCGCCCGCGAAGACGTCCGTACCGGAAAAATCGATGCCGCCGTCATCATCCCCGCTCAATACTCCCGCCGCGTCTACTCCCAGGACGCCCCCGTTATCGGCCTGGTTGTAGATACTACTGACCCGTTCACCTCCAGCAGCATCGAAGCCGAGATGCAGTTGGTGGTCACCGCTCTCACCGCTCCCGTCATCCAGCCCCGCCTCGCCAGCCAGATCGCTCTGGAAATCGTCGAACTCTATCCCTACGTCAACTATTTGAAATTCCTCTTACCTGCCTGCATCGCCATGGCCATGTATATCTCGGTGATGATCGGCGGCGGCATGTTATACATCGACGACAAGGCTCGCGGTGTTCATGAGGGCTATCTTGTAACACCCATCACCAAGCTGGAGTTAGTCTTCGGGATGAACATATCCGGAGCGATCAAGGCCACTCTCAGCGGAATCGTGCTTACCGTAGTCGGCTCGCTGATGGCCGGCCTCGGCGTCATCTTCCATCCCGTCGCCGACCTCGAACTCCTGTGCCTGATTCTGGTCACCTCCATCGCCTTCAACGGCATGATGTTTCTCCTCATGGTGCGCGTCGACGATCCGCTCGTTCCCCGCGCCATGTTCGGTGTGCTGAATGTGCTCTTGTTTTACCCCTCCGGAGCCATGTATCCCATCGCCGCTTTCCCTCCCTGGCTCCGCGTCATCGCCGTCGTCGACCCCTTCACCTACTGCATCCACGGCTTCAAAGCCATCCTCCTCAAAGACGGCGGCTTCGTCGCCATCCAATACGACCTCCTCTTCCTCTTCGTCTTCGGCATCGGCACGCTGCTCCTCGCCACGCCGCTGTTCAAGCGCACGCTCTGATGCTCCTGAACGGTCATTCCGGTTAGAATGATCGGAGGCCGCCAATCATGGCAAAAAAATCGCGACAGCGCAAATTTCATGGCAAGCGCCCGCCAGAGGCGCCGGCCGAGAAGACCGTTCCCATTGCTCCCGTAACCAATAAGCCGTGGCAAATTGCCGCCGTCTGCATGGTTCTTGTGGCGGTCACCGTTTTTTCCTACCGGGGTGCGCGCAACAACGATTTCCTTACCTACGACGATCTCGGCTATGTCCAGGACAACCTGCGCGTGCATCAGGGAGTGACCTTGCAGAGCATCCAGTGGGCGTTTACCTCCTTCGATGAGTCGAACTGGCATCCGCTTGCATGGATCTCCCATATGGTCGATTGGCAGCTTTATGGCGATAATCCCAGCGGCCACCATATGACCAATGTGTATTTGCACGCCGCCAGTACGGTTCTTCTCTTTCTTTTGCTCTTGTACATGACGGGTTTCATTTGGCGTTCCGCAATCGTCGCATCTCTGTTCGCGCTGCACCCCGCGCATGTCGAATCCGTTGCATGGATATCCGAACGCAAGGATGTTTTGTGCGCGTTTTTCTGGCTTGCGGCTTTGCTTGCGTATGTATGGTATGTGCGCAAACCATCCTGGAAGCGTTTTATATGGGCCGTCTGCGCCTTTGCCTGCAGCCTCATGTCGAAACCGATGGCCGTAACTCTTCCGTTCGTCCTTCTGTTGCTTGATTATTGGCCGTTGCGCAGAATCACGTTCGCGCGGGAATCACGTACTCGATGGTTCTCTTCTTTTTGGAAGTTATGCCTTGAAAAATGGCTGCTTTTCCTCATGGCGGCTATATCGAGCGTCATCACCTTTATTGCGCAGCGGGCCGGCGGCGCGATGCCAGCGCTTGAAGCCATGCCCTTGTGGCAGAGACTCTGCAATGCGGCCATCAGTTACTGCCGTTACGTGCGGATCATGTTCTGGCCCGATCCGCTTACGGCCTATTATGTCCATGAGAAAAATAACATCAATGTTTTTGTAGCGGTGTTATCGGCCATTGCGCTCGTTCTGGTAACTTCCGCCTGCTGGCGATTCCGGAAGGTAAAACCTTATTGTCTCTTCGGCTGGCTGTGGTTTATGGGAACATTGGCGCCGGTGATCGGCATCGTGCAGGTTGGCGATCAGGCCCTGGCCGAGCGTTACACCTATCTTCCCTATATCGGCCTTTTTATCGCCATTGTCTGGTTGGCCGGCGATGCCGTTGCGAAATTCCCGAAGCTCCGGGTCGCGGCTCTGCTGCTTGCGGTCGCGGTCCTTGCAGCGTGCGCCGTAAAAACCGATGCTCAGGTTAAGGTGTGGAAGAATTCGGTGACGCTTTTCAACCACGCTATTGCGGTTGACCCGCGCGGAGGCCTTCCCTATTTAGGCCTGGGCATGGCGTACGGGAGGCAGGGAAAGATTGCCGAGGCGAATGAAAATTTCGACCGCGCATTGGACTACAATCTCACCGGGCCTCTGGCTCTTTCCTTTTCCGCCTATTACCTGATGCAAAGCCACGAGCAGCGCTATCTTCCCATTGCGGGGCAACGCCTCGAACTGGCATTGCGTGTTGAACCTGACTACCCCTATGCCCTCACCTACATGGCGCAATGGTCTGCTTTGATGGGCAGGCCGAAGGATGAGGAGACTTATGCCAGAAGGGTGCTCGCCGCGCAACCGGGTTCTATCGAGGCGCGGCTTTATCTTGCTGATGCTCTCCAGGCGCAGGGAAAATTTGACGAGGCGCTTCAGGAGAACCTTCAGGTGCTTGCTACTGAGCCAAATAATTACGAAGCGCATAGCAATGTAGGCGTTATTTTTGGCAAACAGGGACGGACGGAGGAAGCGCTGAAGGAGTTCCGGCTTTCTCTGGCCATCAAACCCGATCAGTCAACGGCCCATTCCCAGATGGGCAGGATTTTAACGCAGGCGCATCGGCTGCCCGAAGCGGTAGCGGAGTTTACACTGGCGATGCAGTACGACCTGGCAAAGGCTGATGCGCATAATGACCTCGGCGTGGCTCTGTATCAAATGGGGGATTATGAAAAAGCGGCCGAGCAGTTCGGCGAAGCGGTAAAAATTGATCCGGCCTCTGCCTATGCAAGGCAAAATCTCGCTCTCGCACAAGCTCAGATGAAAAACAAAAAACCTGTAAATGAAGGGAAATAAAGACTGCCGGAACCATCTTCCCGCTCGTTGAATGCACGGGCTTTCTATGCCGTGGCTGCCAGCACACCTGATTATTAGTCTTAATTATTGTCCTATCTGCTTGAGAAAATATTCCCGGCAAAGAGTTGATAGCTCAAACCGGCTTCGCTGCTATAACTTGTTTCGGGGCAGACCAATAGCCCTCTATCTCCTCCAGCGTCTTGTTCTTGGTCTCCGGCACATAGCGCCAGGTAAAGATGCCTTGCAGTAGCGCCATCACCGCCAGGAATCCGAATGTGGACGCCTTGCCGATAACATCAAACGCATGTGGGAACAGCAAAACCACCATGGCATTGGCGACCCACTGAGTCAGCACCGGCACGGTCATGGCCATCCCGCGCACATCGTTGGGAAATATCTCCGGCACCAGCGTCCAGAACACAGGTCCGATGCAGGCTGAGAAAAAGGCCAGGTAAGTCAATATCAGCGTCAAAACGATGGCCCCGTGAAAATGCCCGGTCAAAACGGTAACCACCAGCGCCAGAAGAGAGAGCGCCATGCCCAGCGACCCGGCTATGTAAAGCGGCTTGCGTCCAAACCTGTCGATAACCCAGAAGGAGACGATGGTGAAGAGTAAGTTATTTATCCCGACAATGAATGTTGAAGCCAGAGCGCCATTCACATTCCAGCCGGCCGACTGAAAGATAAGGGGAGCATAGTCGATCACGGTATTGATTCCCGAAACATGAACGAGAATCGCGAGCCCCGCGCTGATGGCAAGCGCGCGGCGCACCCCCGGCCGCAGCAGTCCGCGCCAGTTCTGCGCTTCCTTGTGCATCGTCGCCTTGATCTCATTTATCTGAAGCTGGGCGCTCTTCGTTCCGCCAATCCGTTCCAGCAAGGCGAATGCATCGTCCATCTTTCCGGTCAGGGCCAGAAAGCGCGGCGTCTCGGGAGCCAGCGCGATGCACAGCAGAAACACCGCCGACGGCGCCACTCCGCTCAAGAACATCCATCTCCAGTTATTCGCCCCGGTATTGCGGAGAAGATAATTGATGCCATAGGATACGATGATGCCGACCACGATCGACATCTGATACAGAGTTCCCATGCGGCCCCGCATGGTGGGAGGAGAGACCTCCGACACGTACATGGGAGAGAGCAGAGAAACTCCCCCCACGGCCAGCCCGCCCAGAAAGCGAGCCAGAATGAAGCTGAAAAAACTGCCTGACCCGGCGGTGGCGATCGACGTGGCGGCAAACAGCAAGGCCACCAGCATCAGCGGTTTCTTGCGTCCAAAGCGGTTGGTGTACTTCCCCGCGATAAACGATCCCAGCACGCAGCCGAAGAGCAAAGAACTGAATGCCCAACCCAGGCCCAGGTTGCTCAAGGCAAATGCGTGGATAAGAAATGGACCGGCGCCGGTGATGATGGCGATGTCGAATCCGAACAGCAGGCCTCCCAGCGCGGCCGTACAACCCAAAAATATTACATAGCGCAAGTTGACGCCTTCAGTCACCTGGTCGCACTCCTTGAACCCGGAATTATTTGCTTTTTGGCTCCGCGCCAGTATACCTTGGCCGCCTCACCCGGCCATCGCCATCCGCCGCAGCAAATGCGCCGTCCTCATCCCGAAACAACTTGACAACGCACTAACCGGCTGAATAAATAGGAACACCCTGGTCGAAAAGGACGAGGCAACAACCATGCACAAAATCTTCCTCACCACCTTCCTCTGCTGCACCTTTGCCTTGAGCCTCGGCGTCATCGCCCAGCAGGCCCAGCCCAAGCCCAAGAGCTCCCACATCGTCATTGCAAATGTCCAGATATCAATGGACTACAACGGCCATTCCGTTCCCGCCAGCCAGGTTGTTGTATGGGCCGATCTCACCAGTGACTACAGCGGAAGCCAAATGGTCGTGGCCACACCGGACGCAGGCGGATGGGTCGCCAAGCAGCTTCCCGTCGGCCAATATGACTTCAATGCCTGGGCGCCTGGCCTGTCCGGTGGACATGGAAATACGCCGGTGGAGGTGACGAGCTCCACTCCCACCGTCAAGCTCACGATGGGAGTCCCGAAGCAATGTCTCGTTGCGCATGTGTTCAACTTCCGAGGGCAAGGCATTGCAGGCGTGAAGGTCTCCTTCAATAACCCAGCGGCGCCGCAGGAGTATATCAGCCAGTCTTGCACCACCCGTGCCAACGGACTCTGCAACTTAGGCCGAGACGAACCTGGGACCTGGACCGTCTCCATCCCCAACCAATCACCCCGGCAAATCACCGTGGTCAAGGGAGGCCCGCCCCTGGCCGTCCAATTCCAAGTAGCGACCGCCATGAAGGTCACCAACGGGCAGCAGCGCATCAAGGCTCAATGAGGGCAAGACCAGATGCCGCCGGAGTCTACAACGCCGGCTACCTGGCCGCCTCCTGAAACAGCTTGGCATCGCCTCTCCGCTGGATGAACCGGCAAGCCGGAATTTTTTCCCTAACTCATGCCGTTTGCGGTATACAATTGCCCAGCCGGGACCAGTAACTCAAACCCCGGCCAAAGAAGAGGTCAATTCATGATCGGAAAACAGATCGGCGAAACAAAAGGCAAGAGACTCGTCAGGCGAGTCGTTTCCACAGATCCCCCCACCGTGGAAGTCTCGTTTGAAGACAGCGGCCACATGCTCGGTGTTCCTACCACCGGCCTTGGCTCCTACACATCGGTCATCCGCCCGGATGGCTCTCTCTACGGCCAAGGCCAGGGAATCAGCATTACTGAGGATGGCGCCGTCAGTTGGACGGGAACCGGCCTGGGCAAATTCGGCAAGGGCGGCGCCGTCAGCTACCGCGGCATGTTGTTCTTCCAAACCACATCCAAGAAGCTGGCGCGGCTCAACAACGCCTGCGGAGCCTTCGAATACGAAGTTGATGCCAAAGGCGGCACAGTTTCCAAAATGTGGGAGTGGAAGTAGGGCCATCCATCAGGGCCGGCAGGCCGGGGACTTATCCCCGGCCAACCAGCCCACGGTTCGGGTACAATGTCCAAATGCCGCTGAGCGCAACCATCGAAAAACTCACCCTCGCCACCGCGGTGGTCACCTTGCAAGGACCCATGACGCTGGGCAGCTCGCTCAAGCTCATCGACTCCCAGATCAACGCGGCCATCGCCGATGGCGTTTCCAATATGGTGATCGACCTGACCGGCGTGGACTATGTGGACAGCGCCGGCCTGGGCATGTTGATGTACACCTACGGCACGCTCAACCAGAAGAACGGCTCCCTGCGCCTCTGCGGAGTGGCCCCGCGCGTTTTGTCTTTACTCCAGCTCACCAAAACGGACGCGGTTCTCTCCATCGACCCAGCCCGCGCCGAAAGCCTCGCCGCGCTTCAGAAATAGAAGCCCGCGCACCGATAAATAACTGATTGTCATTCTGAGCGACCCTGAGCGCAGCGATGGGGAGCCGAAGAATCTGTGTTTGCTTTTTTAAATCCTTTCCAACCCTAAAAAGCGGGTGCCCCAGGTTTCGTCCGCCGCGGCGGAAGACCTGGGAAACCACTACCCTCAATCCATCAACCGCCGCAGCGGCTCATTATCCGCATACACCCGCCACTCCGCCACCTTCCCATCCTCGATCAGCGCCCGAAACGCCGCTGGCGTATACGTCAGGACCCCCATCGACAGGTTCTCGTCGCAGGGTAGAAGTCAAAGCCACCTGAACACATCTTGCGAGGGTACTTTTACGCCGATTTCGCTCTGATCGTCCGCACAAACGCCTGCGCCACGGATTCCGCCGAATCTTCACGCCGCCATAGTACCCACGCCACGCAGTCCCAAACGCTGGGCAAAAGCTGGGGAAGCCCGGAAAGCGCAGAATCCATGGCAATGCTGCGCATACTCGATACGATTCTGATCGAGGGGACTAACTATATTCGCAAACGATGGTAGTAACATTTCTGTTAGTCTTAAGTACGAGAGCATATTCATGATTAACCATTTCTCGCGGCAACGGTTTCCCATCGGGTCAATGGTGGCTTCCTTCCTGATGCTCCTCGGACCGATGATAGCGTCGGCTCAGCAACTAAGCACAGCATCCGTGATTCAGCAGATTGACGCGGCGGTCAAAGCCAGAGTTGACAGTATTGCAGGATACGCCGTGACCGAGCACTATGCGGTTTACAGGGGCAATGACGAAACCCATCCAGTGGCTGAAATGACGGTAAATACCATTTACCGGAAGGATACAGGCAAGAGTTATACGATAGTCTCGCAGAGCGGATCGGGGATTATACGAAGCCTGGTATTGGGCTCGATTCTGGACAATGAGGTGCGCTTAAACCAGCCCGGCATCCGGGAGGGGACGTGGGTTACTTCCGCAAACTATGAAATGAAATTGAAGCCAGGCGGAACACAGCCGCTGAATGGACGAGACTGTCTTGTTCTTACCTTGACCCCCAGGCGAAAGACTCCCTATCTTATCGAAGGAACCCTGTGGGTGGACTCGAAAGATGGTTCGATAGTTCAGGTTCAGGGGACAGCATCCAAGAGCGCTTCGTTTTTGACAGGGCCCACACAGCTGATGCGCCAGTACGCAAACGTGAGCGTCTTTCCGCAAGCCATCCATGTTAGAGCGGTGTCAAGCAGCTTAATGTTTGGCACGACAATTGTAAGAATCGACTACCAGGACTACAAAATCCAGCTTCGCCCACCTGGATAGGCGAGCGCAACACTCCCCGGCCCTCGACCATCCCCGTCTGTGTCGTCGTCAATAAACCCTGTCAGTCCCTCTCCCAAAGCAAGCAGGTAAGTAATTGGCCTAAACACGAATTGTTTCCGTGTACCCGTGATCAGTTCTTATCAATGGCGTCCCGCGCCTCACTTAAACCGAATTATTGAACAGAATCAAAGGATCAGCGTGGCGGGTAAGCCGCGACCGGCGGCGGCAGAGGCGCAGACTTCAACTGGTTCAGATCGGAAAGAACTCCTTGCCATTGAGACGCATCCTTTCTGGTCTCGATCGGCAGGGACAGATCGGAATAGAAATCCAGGATGTTGTCGCGCAGTTGCGGCGAGGTCAGATTAAAATTCCCTGCAGCCAACCTGGCAAGAAGTTTTGCGTACGATTCATCCGCCAGCGAGTATTCCGCTGCTTTGGTCACCTCGCCGCTATCCAGGTCGTAGTTGGGCAGGACCAGCTTGCGTGCGCGCGCTTCTTCAAGATAGGCACGGTAATGATCGACGGTCGTATCGATGCTCTTGATATACATATCTTCGGTTTGCGGAGTTGGGTTGTTGAACCCCAATCCCTTGAAGGGGCCAACTTTCGGAATATATCGCAGCAGCGTTGCCAGGATGCGGGTTCCCAGGCCTGGCTTCGTATATGTCTTGCCCCACTCTCTCTCATAGTCTGAACGCGATAAACGATAGAGGAACTTCTGTCTCGCGAAGTCTGGCTTCTCGCGGATCAGATCCTTCTTATGCGTTTCCAGCGCCACCTGGGTCATCTGCGGAATCAAGCGGCTGATAAAGAAGCGATAGGAACCCACTGCCAGGTCCTCGTCCTTGAGCACGTCTTTCAATTGCACCCCATACACAACTGGGAAGACTCGCTCCAATAGAGGCTCGGAGACCTTGAATCCGACAAAATCGTGATACTGCTGTGGTGCATAACGATTTTTCGCGACTTGCAAGGTGTCAAATCCGAACTCGGTTTTCAAATGTGCCGTTTTGTCCTGGGCATAGCGGACGGATCTGCCGTATTTCGCTCGCAGTTTCGGATACGCAATAGCAACCGACTGATTGACTGCGGGGTGACCGGCAACGTCGGACGCATAGTGCGACAGCGCACCCAACGCAAAGGCGTATTCGTTGGCATCCTGGCTTTCAAGGATCAACTCGCTGACAAAATCTCCGCTGCGAACGTAATGCGCCAGGTTACTGAATTCTTTGCTGCCGAACGGGTAATAGCCAAGATCCTGGATGACCGCTCCCCCATAGGCATAGGCATGCGCTTCCCTAAGCTGGTCTTCAGTCAGTCCTGGAAAGCGTTGCAGCAGGAGGGGTCGAATCTCACTCGTCCACAGTAAATCTATGATCTCTTCGTGGGTTAGAACAGAGTAAGCGAACGATCCCCCACTGCACATAAGCACAATGAGAATAAGCGCCGCCGCACGGAACGAGTGAAGACGCCGACACTTAGCCGGGGCGCGTGGGGATGTCAGTGCCGGTACCAATCTCAAAAACCTCCCAACATGCATCTCACGCAGTCCAATCCCGATAGCCGGGACTGATTGAGTCTTTCACGTCGCAAGCCGGCTATCTGTGCAATTGAGTACAGGGGGGATTCGCATCAGGCCGGGCAATGAGCTTCACTTTGAAGACCGCGGAGCCGTTCGTAATGAGGATTTTCAGTCCTTCCCCCTCCCCAACCCCACCCCCTACAATAAAGACGGAAGTTCAAACCCCGAGGAAACCCATGCCGCTCTCCGGAGAAGCCATTCGCCTGATGAACTACATTGACGACGTTGCCGTAACCCTGCGCCGGGTGCTGGCCACCATCCCCGCGCTCACCGCCGAGGAGCGCGCCCGCGTGGCCGAACACCTGCTCCAGGCGCGGCCCAACGCCGAGGACGTGGCCCACGCCCTGACCGCCAAGTAAGCTCGCCTTGAGCGCAACCGTCGCCATCATCGGAGCCGGACCGCTGGGCCGCTGGCTGGCCTTGAGCGCAGCCCGCGCCGGCTTCCGCGTGCTGCTGGAAGACGTGATGCCCGCCAACCTGCACCACGCTCAGGAGTATATCCGCGGGCAGCTCGGGCCGGATGGGCGAAACGCAGGTCCTTCGACTACGGTCGCCAAGGCGACCTCCGCTCAGGATGACAGCATTGTTGGGGTCACCTTCGTCTCCACCATCGAGGACGCCGTCCGCGAGGCCGATCTGGCCATCGACTGCGTGCCGGACGAGCTCGAATCCAAGCTCGAAATCCTCTGGCTGCTGGACCGCATGGCCCCGCCGCGCACGGTCTTTGCCACTCCCACCACGCGCCTGTCCATCGCCGACCTGGCCAGTTGCACCAACCGCGAGGGCAAGTGCGTCGCCATCGCCGCCGAAGCCAGGGATCTGGCCGGCAACCCCGGCGCAGAAATCCTCCTCCGCACCACCACCCGAACCACCCCCGAGACCGTAGCCCTGCTCGACGATTTCTGGCGCCGGCTAGGCTTCACGCCCACCTTCGAACCCGACCCCGCCGAGCAGCCAGCCCCCCGCCCCTAAAACCCCTGATCTCTGTTTGTGTACACGAATTTTGTACAAAACCCCATTTTCGCAACCCTCAAAAAACATGTATTTGTCCAAATGGAGAGATTTTCCGTGGTCCTCCAAATACACATCCCCGCGCCCAAAATCCCCAGCGAAAATTAGTGAATAGGTAACGCCTAGTCCCTAGTCCCTTAGTCCCTATTCCCTATTCCCTATTCCCTTCTTTTCCCAGCACTTGCTCGTAATACCGCACGTAATGCGGCACCACCAGCGACGAGCAGAAGCGTTTCTGCGCCGTCTTGCGGCCCGCCTCGCGCATCGCGTCCAGCTTGTCCCGATCTTTGAGCAAGCTCAATACTCCCAACGACATACCCTCAATATCGCCCACCGGATAGAGCAGACCCGTGATCCCGTCGTCGATCAGCTCCGGCACTCCTCCCACCGGCGTGGCGATGGAGGGAACCTTGCACGCCATGGCCTCCAGCGCAGCCAGCCCGAACGACTCCAACTCGCTTGGCATCAATAAGATATCGGCCAGCGGCAGCACCTCGTGCACCCGTTCCAGCTTGCCCATGAAGTGAACTTTGGCCTGAATGCCCAGGTCGTGCGCCAACCACTCGGCCGCCGAGCGGTCCGGCCCGTCGCCCACCATCACCAGTTGCGCCGGCGTCTCCCGCGCCACCCGCGCGAAGATCTTTACCACGTCCACCACACGCTTAACCGGCCTGAAATTAGAGAGATGCATCAGGACCGCTTCGTCCGGCCCGGCCAGGCGCCGGCGCGCCGCCGCCCTTTTGGCCTCATCCTTGATGGGCATGTACACATCGCAGTTGACGAAGTTCTCCACCACCTCAATGCCCCGCGTCACTCCAAAGTCCTCGACCGTTTTCTCCTTTAGATAGTTGGAGATAGCGGTAACCCCGTCGCTCTCCTGAATCGCGTAGCGGGTGATGGGTAAATAGCTGCGATCGCGCCCCACCAGCGTGATGTCGGTCCCGTGCAGAGTGGTCACAAAGGGCAGCCGCCGCCCGCGCGCGGCAAGCATCTGCCGCGCCAGCAGAGCGCTGACCGAGTGGGGAATGGCGTAGTGCACATGCAGCAGGTCAAGTGAACAGAATTCAGCCACTTCCGCCATCCGCGATGCCAGCGCCAGGTCGTACGGGGGAAACTCGAAGAGCGGATAGCTGGAAACCGGAACCTCATGATAACAAATGCCTTCGTCGCGTCCGCTCAGCCGGAACGGCTGCGAGTAGGAGATGAAGTGCACCTGGTGGCCCAGCGCCGCCAGTTCGATGCCCAGTTCCGTGGCCACCACGCCCGAGCCGCCATAGGTGGGGTAACAGGTAATGCCGATGCGCATGGGACCTTCTTACTCTGAAATTTTTCGTCTGCCTTCGACTTGGATGCTCCCCGAACCGGGGAAGACGCAGTTGGAGGCCAAACTGCCTGAAATCATTGGCTTTCACACTCAAACGACCGGCCCCTCGCCAGTGTGCAGGTCGGCGAAGGAGATGAGTTCGATGCCGGGGAACTGCTTGATCTCGAGCAGCGCCTCCCGCTCAACCTCCCGCGAGGCCCGCAGCCGGGTGCGGACCTTGGCCAGATCCGCATCATTGTAACCAGGATGCGTCACCAGTTCCCATGTGCCGGTGGGTAGCCGTTCGAGCAGGAGACGGACGGTTGCGGCATTGAGAACTCCCGTGCCAACCATGGCTATGGTCCCGTCAGTGGTCACAAATCCTTCTTCCGCAATGATTTGCCGGCAAACGGGTTCCAGCCTGCGCAGCACGACTACCTCAGCGAGACGCGCCCACGAAGCGCCGGCGAAGGCGCGTAGAGCCCATTCCGGCTCGAACGGATTGCGCACGGCGCGAATTCCGGCCGCCCGCGCCGCGCGGAGCACCGGGCGCAAAACCGCTGGAAACATATGCGTGTGCTTGTGCGTGTCGATGTGCGTCAGGCGCACTCCCCGGCTCTGCAGCCATGCAATCTGCGCAGCGGCTTCGGCTTCGATCTCGGCAGCGCGGATGCGGCCGGTAAAAAGTCGCCCCAGGAAGGCGCAAATTGACGGCCGCAACTGCCCAGTTTTCCGGTCAACCAGCGTGGCAATCTCACGCGGCGGCAGCACCGGTTCGCCATCCACCAGAACCAGGTGGCAACCCACCCCCAGCGCGGGTGTGGCGCGAGCAATCTGGACAGCCTGGCCGGTTGCAGCGGCCCGCGCCATCAGCGAAGCGCTCAAAAGCACTCGCTCCCCATGCAACTCCTCAATCGCGCGGTTGATCCCGGCAGTCAGGCCAAAGTCGTCGGCGTTGACAATCAGACGTCTCACTGGGTGAGTTTAACAACACGGGGCGCTCGACTCGGGCAAGGGTGCGCAGTCCGGCCGGGCGAAACCGCGCTGGTATGATTTCAAAAGGGCGCAATCGCCTTACCGCCGCGCGTGGGCGGTTAGCTCAGTTGGTTAGAGCGCCTGCCTTACAAGCAGGAAGTCGGGGGTTCGAGTCCCTCACTGCCCACCACGCACCCGTTTTAAGGCATCCAAGGAATCGCAGAAATCCCCAGTAGATGCTGGGGATTTCATCTTTTTGCGTCCAAAGGCGTACTGAGGCACTGCCGCAGTGCGTTCGATCCAGCCCAGCTACCGCATTGCAAGTCACTGTTTACGGTAGGTGGAACGGTATTGTTTAGTAGTTCATTGCGTACTTTTGTTCCGTATGGCGAAGTGGAGAATGACTCATTGCGAGACTCCTTGAAGCAGACCGCAGGGCCGTTTTCCGCCGGAATGGAATTTTGGAAAGGCACAGCCCATTGCTCAATTGACAATTCCTTCCAAGACTGTCTCCGAGTTCAAGAAGCAGACCCTCTTTGCATCCGGATGGCATTTTGGCGAGGCACAACCAAAGACGAGAGAGCCCGGGCAATCGCCTGGGCTCTCTCGTCTTTGGTCGTGCTAGTGGTTATGTGGTTTAGTTGATGGTATAAGTCGCCGAACTCACCGCGCTGGGCGACGAATAGCCAGGAGCAACGGCGATGGCCTTGATCGTCTCCGAGGCGGAGACAGTGATAGATTCCAGATTTCCCACACTCTGCGCAGACATGGGCTGAGGAATGACCGGGTACTCCTGCGTGGTGCCGGTGGGAGGATAGGTTGGCGTCGATCCGTCGGTGGTGTAGTAGAACGTCGCATACGGATAGGTTGTCGTGTTAAAAGTCACCACCTGCGCCGCGCTATACGTGCCGGCCACCGGGGTGAAGGTCGGCGGAACCACCACGGAACCAGTCACCGTAACCGTAATCGGAGTGCTTACGGTCACGCCATTCCCCGCTCCTGCTCCGTTGTTGCCGTACTGGTTCACCGAGTACAACGTATAGGTCTGGGTTGCCGTGGGGTTGATGGTCACGCTCCCGCTGCCGGACGTTAGCCTGACCGGACCGATCATGTCGATGTAATCGTAGGAGTCGCCGGATACACTGAAATCGAAGGTGACGGGCGAACCGGAGGATACGCTGGTTGGCGACGCGGTAAAACTGCTGATCGTCGGCGCAGTCCCGGTAGGCGCCGTGGCTGAATCGTAGCCGGGGTATTCAGGAGTCATCTGGATGACCGTGAAGTCCGACGACGGGATACCGGCCAAATTGTCCAAATCGCTGTCGTTCCAGCGTGAATCGTTGGCGCCCTGGATATAGAAATAGCCGCCGTTGTCCGCCATGATCATTCCATACTGTTGTAGCGCGGTTAAAATGACCTGGTTGATCGCGGAGTAGCCGGAGATGTTAAAGCTCGAATTCAATCGTACCCGCATCCCCTCCACGCTCGGCGCGCCATAGGTGATACCCGAGGCATGCGAAGCTGGTTCCACGAAATACCCATCGTTGGCATCATTTTTTGTTTGTTGCATGGTAAAACGGATGGCGTGATTGATCGCACCGGAAGACGCTTCATCGTAACGCACCAACCCGGCGAATACCGACAATCCGGCGGCGTCTGCCGAAGTCCATCCCCAGGGACGCACCTCACCGTTTTGCATGTCCCAGATCGTTTCGCTGTCAGCATCCCATAACCCATTGCAGCGATTCGTGTTCCAGGTCTCATAGAGCCAGCACTTGTTGCGGTCAAGCACGAGTGTATGTGCATCGCTCTGGTAAGTATCCGGCCAGCCTGAGCAGTCGGCAAAACCACCTTCGATAAGGACGGTATCTCCACTAGGATACGGCGCCACAACATTATCGCTCTGATTTGCGCCGACGATCACATTGATTGGCACTGAGGGGGTCTGAGTGGAGTCGACGATAATGTAGGGAATGCCGCCGTCGCCTGCTTCGCCCCCGAAATTGACATGCGTGCTCAGCCCGGAATACCCGGACGTACTTTGAATCGTCGCATTATTTGGGTCAACAGCAGCGTTTGCGATGTTGGTATTCCATAGAGTTGTCATACCAGTCGCAGATTGAAACGGGATAAATCCATTCAGACTTCCAGTGCCGGGTCCGGAAACACCAAGTGTCATGCCGTCGCATGTTCCGGCCGCGCCCGAGTTGATGGTGTACACCGCCTCGCCAACCGGGCTCGTATAGCCGCTGTGTGTAGCGATGGCTTCCACCGTCTCCGTGGCGGAGACAGTGATCGCGCTGGAGTACACCGTCGAGCTGGTCGTCGGCGTGCTGCCGTTGGTGGTGTAGTAGATCGTTGATCCAGAGGTCGCGTCGCTGATGGTCACCGTCTGCGTCGAGCTATACGTGCCGGCAGCGGGGCTGAAGGTGGGCGTGGCTACTGGACTGATGGTATAGGCCGCCGATCCCACCGCGCTTTGCGTATAGCCGCTCGCTACAGCGATGGCCTCAAGCGTCTCTGTAACCGACACGCTGAGCGCTGAGCTATACACAGACGAACTGGTCGTTGGTGTGGTTCCGTTGGTGGTGTAGTAGATGGTGGCGCCGGAGGTCGCGTCGCTGATGGTCACCGTCTGCGTTGAAGTATACGTGCCGGCTGCCGGGCTGAAGGTCGGCGTGGCTGCCAGCGGGCTGATGGTATAAACCCCCGTGCTCACCGCGCTGTTGGCAAAGCCGCTGGATGTGGCCATGGCTTCGATCGTCTGCGTGATCGAGACCGAGATGGGGCTGGAATACACCGCCGAGCTGGTGGTCGGCGTGGTTCCGTTGGTGGTGTAGTAGATGGTTTCGCCCGCGGTCCAATCGCTGATGGTCACCGTCTGCGCCGAGGTGTAGGTTCCGGGCGCGGGACTAAAGGTTGGCGTCGATACCGTCGGCGTTCCGGTCGTCTCCAGTGCCACAATCACATTCACATAGGTGTCCGAGGAAGTACTTGACGTCGCCGTCGCAGTCTGAACTCCAGTCGCGATCACGACCTTATCTTCTGTGAATGCGCTGTCACCGCTGGAATTATCCGTCATTTCGGTATCTCCCAGCCCCGATCCAACCGTATAGGTTGATGACGTATAGTTGTCGCTAACAGCCCGTGGTGCAAGTCCTGATTCGTACTCTGGAAGTTGTTGGATTATCCACAGGGTTTGCTCGTAAGCTTTTTTCATGGCGATGGGCAGACGTGAGCATCGAGAGCGGCAAGAGGAT
>Ga0187891_1001993_pt1 | contig 16296 bp, 16 predicted proteins | sample June2016WEW_21_4_FD_132990 | JGI IMG/M metagenome (GOLD analysis project Ga0187891, IMG submission 132990) | Peatland microbial communities from SPRUCE experiment site at the Marcell Experimental Forest, Minnesota, USA - June2016WEW_21_40 | ecosystem: Environmental > Terrestrial > Soil >... | reverse complement strand
GGTTGTCCAAGGGACGTTTCGTGTGGTGGCCGAGTGGCAACCAACCCACGCGCGTGCTGGAAGCTCATCAGGCGCAGTTGCTGCTGGCCGCTGGGAACCCGGACGCGGTGGCCGCACCGGTATGGCGGCGGGTGAGCGCGTAGTGATCTTGACTTGCGTTTTTTCACTTGCGTTCCATTTTGTACTCTGCCACACTGCAGGTGTGCCTGCTCCGTGCCGATATCGTGGTCGAGAGATTCGCGCGGAAGATATCGTCTTCATCCGACAGCACATTGCGGAACATCCCGGAGTCAGTCGCCGGAGGCTCTCGCAGAAGCTATGCGAGGCTTGGCAGTGGAAGCAGGCCAACGGCGCGCTGTGCGACATGGTGTGCCGCGGTCTTCTCTTAATGTTGCATCGGGCGGGCGAGATCGAGTTGCCGCCGGTTCGCTACACGCCGCCGAATCCTCTGGCGAAACGCCAACCGCCGCCGCCGCGGTTGATCGACATTACCCCGATCCGCGCTTCGCTCCGTCAGCTCCAGCCCATAGAGATTCAGCCGGTGCGGCGCACGCCCGAGGAAGCGTTGTTCAACAGCTTGATGGAACAGTATCACTATCTCGGGTACGAGCAGCCGGTGGGTGAGCACCTCAAGTATGTGGTGTGGGCACACGGGCGGCCGATCGCGTGCCTGGCGTGGAGTTCGGCGCCGCGTCACTTGGGCAGCCGGGATCGCTTTATTGGCTGGAGTGCGGAAGCGCGGCGATGTAACCTGCACTTCCTGGCCTACAACACGCGCTTTCTGATTCTGCCCTGGGTGGAGGTGCCGCATCTGGCTTCGCATTTGCTAGGTCGCATGGCGAAGCGGTTGTCGGAGGATTGGGAACGCCTCTACCAACACCCCATCTATTTTCTGGAAACCTTCGTGGACCCGGAGCGGTTCCGCGGCACCTGTTACCGCGCGGCCAACTGGATTCTCTTAGGACTGACGACGGGGCGGGGCAAAGACGATCAGACCAATCGCCGGAATCGCTCGCTCAAGCAAGTGCTGGGATATCCGCTAACTCCGCGCTTTCGCGAGTTACTGCAGGAGACTTAGATGCAGCTGGCAGCGCCGCCTCTCGATGTTACTCCGGAAGAGTTGGAGACGTTGCTGGAGGGCGTGCGCGAAGCACTGGGCGAGGCCGGATATCAGAAACTGAAAGCCGCGATCCGCACGCTGAGCTACGTGACCGAGCTATTGGAGAATCGCGAAGCGACCCTGCAGAGCCTGCGGCGACTGTTGTGCTGTGCGCGCAGCGAGAAGACCGAGGCGGTGCTGGAACAGGCCGGCATTCCGAGCCGTCCGAACCAGGGGAAACCGGAGGCAAAAGAGACTGCGAAAAAGCCGGATATCGGCCACGGTCGTAATGGCGCCCAAGCGTACCACGGAGCGCGCCACGTCCAGGTTTCATACCTGTCACTGCACCAAGGGGATCGATGCCCGGAGTGTCAGCGAGGGAAAGTCTATCCGCTGAAGGAGCCGGGACTGCTGGTGCGGATGCGAGGTCAGGCGCCGATCGCGGCCACCGTGTACGAGTTGGAGAAGCTACGCTGCAATCTATGCGGAGAAGTGTTCACCGCCAACCCACCAGACGGAGTGGGCGAAGAGAAGTATGACGCAACGGCGGCCAGCATGATCGCGCTGCTCCGCTACGGCGGCGGCTTTCCCTGGAATCGCCTGGCCGACCTGGAAGCGAGTTTGGGCATTCCGCTGCCCGTTGCGACGCAATGCGAGATCGTTGTGGAAGCGGCGGCTACGATGCAACCGGCGATGGAGGAGTTGATTCGACAAGCGGCGCAGGGCGAAGTGCTGCACAACGACGACACCTCGATGCCCGTGCTGGCGCTGCGGAACGCAGGCTTGGACCATGACGAGGGCGATGCTGTCGAGCGCACGGGCGTGTTCACCAGCGGGATTGTCTCGACCGCGCAGAAACAAACCATCGCCCTATTTTTCACTGGACGCCAGCACGCGGGCGAGAACCTGGCCGACGTGCTCCAGCGGCGAGCTGCGGAACTGGCTCCGCCCCTGCAGATGTGCGACGCACTGTCGCGCAACCTGCCCAAGCTGCCGGAGAAGTTGCAAGTCATTGTGGGCTATTGTCTGGCCCATGCTCGCCGGCGCTTTGTGGAGGTGACACCCAACTTCCCCGAGCCGTGTCGGCACGTGCTGGAACAACTGGGCAAGATCTACGGCAACGATGCTGTGGCGCGGGAACAAACCATGACGCCGGAAGAACGGTTGCGCTTCCACCAGCGGCAGAGCGCCCCGGTGATGGACCAACTGCATATCTGGCTCACCGCGCAGTTTGCGGAGAAGAAAGTGGAACCGAACTCCGGTCTGGGAGTGGCGATGCGCTATCTGCTCAAGCACTGGGAGCGGCTCACGCTGTTTCTGCGGCAGCTGGGAGCGCCGCTGGATAATAACATTTGCGAAAGAGCCTTGAAGAAAACTATCCTGCACCGCAAGAACTCGCTGTTCTACAAGACCGAGAACGGAGCGCACGTCGGCGATCTGTTCATGAGCCTGATTCACACCTGCGAACTCTCGGACGCCAACCCCTTCGACTACCTGACCCAGTTGCAGCGGCATGCCGGCGAGTTAGCCCGCAATCCGTCGCAGTGGATGCCGTGGAACTACCCAGCCACGCTGGAAGCAGGCGGCGTCCGTCTCGACTCCAGTTAGAGTAAAATGATCCCCGCTCTGGCCGGAATCTCTCGATTCTGGCCAGGCGGGAAGGTCCCTGGAAAATGCCCGCCAAACGGGCCTCTCTGCTCACCGAATCGCGCCGGGTTTTTGGCCAGAGGGCTGGCCGGAGGAAAACTCCGTTTCGCGTCGGCCTGTACGCGCGCGTGTCCACCCACGACCAGCAGACGCTGCCGATGCAAAATCGTGCCCTGCGCGAGTACGCCGCACGGCGAAGTTGGACCGTCGGGATGCAGGTAAAAGAGGTTGGCTCCGGCGCGGCACAACGCGAAGCACGCGAGAAACTGCTGGAAGCCGCGCGCCGCCGGGAGATCGACGCCGTGCTGGTGTGGCGGCTGGATCGCTGGGGCCGCTCGGTCACCGACCTGCTCAGCACGTTGCAGGAACTGGAGCATCTGGGCGTCGGTTTCGTCTCGCTGACCGAAGCGCTGGACCTGACCACGCCCGCCGGTCGGGCCATGGCCGGACTGCTCGCCGTGTTTGCCGAGTTTGAGCGCGAGATCTTGCGTGAGCGGGTGCGCGCTGGTTTGGCTCATGCCCGGCAGAATGGCAAACGCCTGGGCCGGCCCATCACCGCCGCGTTGCATGCCGGTCAGGTCCGCCAACTACGCCGCTCCGGATTCAGCAAGTCCGCCATCGCCCGCCGCCTGCACATCGGCCGCACCTCGGTGCGCCGTATCCTGGCAGCTCCGTCCGCACAGAAATAGCTCCCCCACTCCTTTACTCCTTTACTTGTACTTGTATTAGTTTGAACTCGACCTTGCGGACAGGGCTGGCAAGACTCCACGTATCGGACACAGACTGGTATCCAAATTGGGGGATTTTCAGTAGAGTCGAGAACAGGCGCAGTGGCTTTAGTCTCCCGGTGGCTACTGACGAAGCTTTCGCGTCGTCGCCTCAGTCCGGTTAGCTTGGCTCTGTTTCCTGTTCCCGCTCATCGAACCGGACAGGCGGATTTCCCGCATCCGGCTCTCGGAAAAGACACACGATGGTCCGTGTGACGCCGTCTGCAACTTCTGAACACAACGCGGGGTGGCTAGACTCATCGTCAATCCCCATGTCCTTTGTTGCTTCTTGCGTCCGTCTTTAACTGAGGCCCCTTCCCTCCACCGGAGTTACCCGGTTTCACAGGTAGTACGAACCTCTCCGCCACCCTATGTGGTCCGGCCTGACTCTCGCGAGGTGCCAGTTGGTTATGACTGCAACCGCCACTAGGGTTTCCCGTGTTGCAACTGGTCCCCTTTGCCTACATGCCGTCGCCCTTACCCCGGCAGGTCCGATGGAACCAGTTCGCTCGTACTATTCCATCAGCGTCGGCCTTCCCTCATTACACGGGAGGTCGGCTCCTGCATTAATCGTTTCGAGGCCTGCTCAGCGTTCACTCATGTTACGGCCTGCATGCTTGCCAAGTCGCCTATGCGACCCTCTACACCGGAGGCTCCGACGGCTTCGTTTCCTTCACCGCCGCTCCGATTACTACCGGGTGGAGCGAACCAGTTCCCGGGCGGGACTTTCACCCGCAGTGAACCAACGCTTTTCACGGCGCACGTGTAAACGCGATTTATCAACAATCATTTGGAGCAACTAGCAGAGAGGTGGGAGCTCCAACATCATTTCGTCGCGGAGCGATTGTGAGTACCGGATTGCTGTTTCGCCATCTCCAAAATGAAATCCCTTCGAGTTTTCACTTTTGAGAAATCCCCGGTGATGGGAATGGCGTTCGACAAGGCGGCCGGCGGGAAGTACAGCTCAATCGAATTCTGCGGAATGGTGACATCGACTTGAACTACCTGGCTTTCGCCGGCTCCGTCGGCAACGTCAGTGTAAAGACTGTTCATGGACGGCGTGATCGCGGGAACGAGATCGAGTCCGTAGGGACTGATGATGTTCATCGCCATGAGTCTTGCTTCGCTCGGGACGGATATGTCGTAAGTTAGTATGATTGCCTCGTCTCCGGCGCCGACATAGGCTAACCCATTCTGATAGGCAAGCGTAAATGCGGTTAGGATCCCCGCAAAAGTATTCACATCCGGGAACGGGTTCAAGAATGGAAGCTGCGTCTGACTCAAGAGCTGAGGACTGGAGGGATTCGCGAGGCTCAGGATGATGAGGCCGTCGGCGTCCGCCGCCAGGAGCGCCTGCCCGGGTGCGGGAGCCAATGCGTCCCAGACGGGAACGCCCCCGCTCGGCAGGTATTGAGACAGCATCGCAGGAATTCTCGGATTCGAAATGTCGTAAACCAGCAAGCCGCTGGTTCCTGCCGCGACGAACAAGAGTGCGCCCGATGATGACATCGTCGAGGCCGCCGGCATTGAGGTGCTGCTCAATTGAGTTGGTGACGATGCATTGGTGACGTCGTAAACGATGAGTTGCCCGGCTGTCGTACTCACATACAGATCATTGCCCACTAATGCCAAAGCGCTGACGGGAACGGAGACACTTCCGATTTCGACGGGAGCCTCGGGATTGGAGGCGTCGATGATCTTTAGATAATTGGTGAGGCCAAGAAAAACGGTTGTCCCTGAAACCTGAACGGCGGACGGGTAGTTGTTCTGATAATAGAGAGAGCCTTCGAGAACAGGAGTCGGGCCGCTCACATCGAGACAGGCCAAACCGCCGACAGCCGCATACAGAGACGCGGAATAAAGCGTTTGCTGATTGATAGCCTGAGCGAAGGTATAGGAAAACAACTCCTGGGCCGACACACTTGCCGGACCGCCGCTGACAGAGACGTCGTAGACACCGACTCCACCGTTTCCGTCCGCAGTGTAAAAAGTATTACTGTTTGCCCAAGCCGCATCGATGGGGTTAGTGATGTTCGGATTTTGCAAATCCACTACGTTTGCTTTCACGACCGGGAGAGTTGACGAATTGAGGTCAAGAACGACGTAATTGGCGGATGCGCCGTAGTTCGCGATTCCCCCGCTTGCGAGCAGTTCGTTGCTTTCCGTTCCCCACATAAAGGTCAGTGGGTTGGGAACAGTGCCAATCTGGACGGGCGTCACGTTTGAGGTGTCATAGACCCAAGAGTTTGCGAACAACAGGTTTCCGACTACCTGCAGGTGGCACTCATCCTCTGGTGGTTCTGAAAAGGTCGAGACGGTGGTCGAGACCAGTGTGGGCGGAGACTGCGAAATGTCATAGGCCGCGATGTAAAGCATCGGTGTGTTGTTGACACCGCCGAGCCAGCACCCATATATGGTGTTCTGATTGCCGGAAACTGCAACAAAATCATTCACACCGCCTTGGGATGGCTCCGGCAGCGCATAGCTGGTGTGAACCGGACTACCGCTGGTGAAATCGTAAATATCGACCGGTACGGAGGTCGGATTGTTTGACACCGGCGCCGTGGTGTTGAGGTAGAGGGCTCCGTTGCTAAACGTATAGCCCCGCGGAGCGAAAGTATATGACGGAACGGGAACAATCTCCGTGAGTGTGGGCACTTGCGTGGCTAGGCTGTACACAACGAGATTGCTCAAATCGAGGCTGAAGAGAGTGTTGCCGTAACTAAAGAGTTGCGCGGGAGAGTTTGTCGCAGACTCGCCCGCATCGATCCAGAGCGGTGCGTCGGGATTGGTGATGTCGTAGACGTTCAACGCCTCATAGGAAGGCGTCAACGAGGAGGGGTCGCCGATGCTGATGGTATAAGCGCGATTGCCATTGACTGCGACCGACATCACATATCTGGCTTCGGGTGGGTTGGAATTTTCGGAGTCTTTGAAGTCGGCGTAGTCGTAGATGCGGTTTACCAACCCGGGGAAAGCCCCGGAGACCGCAACCCCTGCTTGCTCCGTGGTCGAGCCACTCTGAGCTTGCACGGGAACATAACCGGCTGACGCGGTCGTGGTCGGTGCCGTGTACACTCCCGCCGAGTTGATCGTGCCGCCGCCGGCAAGCACTGACCATGTTGGCGAGAGCTTGGAACTACCTTGATCAGCACCTAACTGCAGCGTGTCGCCGAGGCCAACAATCGGGTCTGTCGGCGTGATCAGAAATGGCACAATACGCAGGAGCACCGTGTCGCAGGAATCGGTGCCTTGCAGGCAGCCCTTGACATGAACGTAGCTCTCGCTCGAAACGGAAGGCGCGGTGAACAGACCGGATGAGTTGATAGTTCCAGAGTCCGACGTCCATTTGACAACATTCGGAGTGCTTGCGCCCAGCAAACGGTATTCAAACTGTTCTGAGTCGCCAGAGGAAAGATCCTTATTAGGAGCGTGCAGCAACAGGTTGGGCAGGCGCGTGAACGAGACGGAGTTACTGGTTACAGTTGATGCGCCGGAGCCCGGTTGCGGCGGCACGCTTATATAGACTGGCCCGGAGGTGGCCCCAAACGGAACCACGACCGTGAAACCGGTGGCCGTTTGCGTGGATGACGAGACGGTCGAACCGTTCGGGCCGGAAAAAATCATTTGCGGCGTTTCAATCAGGTTGATGTTGAACGTCGCGTCGATGGTCAGCACATCGCCCGCGCTCCCCGAACTTGGCGTGATTGAGTTGAGCACCACACCAGCACTAATGACGGTCGCTGTAGCGCTACCGGATTTTGTCGTGTCTTGGACGCTTGTGGCTGTGATCGTGACACTGCTTGGATTTGGCACGCTCGCGGGAGCCGTGTACTCTCCCGCAGTAATCGTTCCATACGTGTTGTTGCCGCCATTGACGCCGTTCACCGACCAGGTGACCGCAGTGCTATAGGCACCAGTGCCAGTTACCTGCGTGGTGAATGACTGGCTTTGCCCGATGACGACTTGAGCCGTTGCGGGGCTGACGCTAACAGAAGTAACTGCAGAAGAGGCAACGACCGTCACCGTCGAACTTCCGGATATTGTCGGGCTCTGGAGGCTTGTAGCCGTGACGGTGACATTGCCTGGATTGGGTACGGAGGAGGGAGCCGTGTACTCTCCTCCAGCAACCGTTCCGTAGGTGCTATTGCCGCCATTTACACCGTTTACCGACCAGGTGACGGCGGTGCTGTAGGCACCAGTGCCAGTTACGTGCGTGGTGAATGACTGGCTTTGCCCCGTGGAGACTTGAGCCGTTGCGGGGCTGATGCTAACAGAAGTAACTTCAGGGGTCGTCCCGGAACCGCTGCCACCTCCGCAGCCGGAGAAAGCTAGAGTAAGAATCGCGATGCTAACCAACGGAATTGCGGGACGAAGTGACATGAATAGGCGCGCTGGGATTATAGCATGTATCTTGCATTGTTTCACGGTTTTTTATCCGAGTTAGCGCAAACCTCCTTTAACTACTTATAGCCTTGCCGATTATCTGCTTAGATCGGCGAGAGTTAGTGAACTCGTCACATCTCGACGTGCGGACTTGAGCACAGTAGCTTACGTCAAAGAGAGGCCAAGGCAAGCAAAACCCAACGACCGCGAGCCGTGCTTTGGGCAACTCCATTCCATCGTTGCCGTCGCCTGACATTTGTCAGTTGACGCAAACAGGCGTTCTCGCAAGTTTGCGCCGTTTGTTCGCCCTTCAGCCCAATTACGCTCAAAACCCCCGCTACGGCCCGACGGTAGCGAACCCGTCCGACAGCGTGGCGTGCAAGGTCAAGTCGTGGCTATTACACCTTATTACTCAGTCTTGCCGAAAACTCACGAACATTTGATAGACAGCATGAAGAAAAACATGCTTGGGGAAATGCTTACCGTCACAACATCGTATGCCGCCTTCACTCGCGCTTTGCAGTCTGTGGAACTTGATCCGATGGAGCTACCAAAGGACGGTGCTTTCGCGCTACTGACCGCCTTTCACTTTACGAAACTTCTGCACACCAACCTCACACCTGAAGAGTTTGCTGCGTGTCGTAAACTCACAAGAGAAAGCGTGGACAAGACCGCGCGTGAATATGTAGACCTGCTTACTAAGTCCGGGATCGGCAAACCCAAACAAGAAATCGAGCTTGTCGCCCCACCGAAGTGAAGTAGGGGCTTCCTGGTCGGCGGGTTCAAATGACACCAGTACCATCTCGTTCCATAGGCGTGTTGTCCGTTTGCTAAACAAATCCCTACCTGCCCCGGATGATGAGAGCGTAGCCCAGCCTGTCCGCGTGTCAAGGCCGCAGCCGCTAGCGCGGTGCCTTCGGCAGCCTTGACAAACGGCCAGGCTGGGCAACAATCTCCCAGTTATCCCGGGGCAGGTAGGGGCCACATACTAATTACCCCCGTAATCTTGCGCGGTTCTCTCCAGACCAGTCACACTTGCGTCAAGTTTGGTGGGAAGTTACGGCGGTAACTCAATGCGGAAAGTGTCAGTCCTGACTCTGGTGTTGCTTGCCTGCGCGATAGGCGCACAGGCTCAATCGAAGCCGCTGCCCAAACTCAGTGCCGGATACGCTTTAGCTGCACAGCGTGTGCTCGCAACCGCTCAAAGCCGTCACATCGTCTTGCAAGCACAGGTTGACGAACTGAATGCGCAGGCTAGCAACGATGTGGAGGTGGGTCACGCGCAGCTTTTCACCGCGATCATGCAGCTTGAGACTCTGAACTATGGCAACGTCGCCCTGTACATGGAGGCGGCGCACCTGACTGAAATCCCTGAGAGTGACAAGAAGACGCTACGGCAGATGGCTCAGTGCTTCGCGGCGCTGAAAACGAACCTCATGCGCAGGAGTCCGGCCATCCCGGAGAAAGAGTGTCCAGCTAAGTAGAGAGTAAACAGTTCGAGGCAAGAACATGACGGACAAAGAGGCATTACAAGCGTTGCAGCGCCGAGAAACACCCAGCAACGCGGTTCTCGAATCACTGTCTCGAAGAGGATTGATAAAGGTCAGTGACGTGACCAACAACAACACTCCTCAGGGTCAGCGGGAATGGCTTTTCATAAATTTCACGGAACGAGGGAGAAAGGTGCTGGAAGGCTAATCACGGCACTGATAGGGCACTCAAGAAAGTTCTTGAAGGTGCACATCATGAAGCGATTCAAACTCACACTTTGGGCACTCACCGCAGTGGTATTGCTCAGCATCGTCGTGGAGCAACTCTGTAAGGCACCAGACTGGACAGGTGGACTCAGCGCCCTCGTATTCTTGCTGGTGTTCTTGGGATGGTGCGTGTACGCGGTCGTCAAGAACCACATTGAGCAGAAGGTGCGGCGCGAAACGGAGACGTGGTTCTGCACCGACTGTCAGACAGTCTCCGGCGTGCAAGATGCCCGTATGCCGGGGCTGGCGCTCTTCTTCGGGCTCTTCCTATGGCCCCTGTGGTTGTGGAAGAAGAAACGCACGTGTCCAGCCTGCAAGAAGCATAATCTGATCCCCGGTGATTCACCGAGGGCGATGAAGGCAGCAGCAGGGCAGTAAGAGACCGCCTCGTCAGGTGCTTCGTGCTGAGCGTCTGCCGGTTCCACGTGCCAGTCACATGCCGTTTGCACTGCTCACCATGTACTAATATCAAAATTCAAGACTAATTCCCAAGCCCGGCCCCTGTTCCTGCCGTGGCCCGATCTCCCGCTGCGGCGCGATAGACTGCTCCTGCTTCACCTCCGGCGCATGGGCGCTGCGGTGGGAAACATCGTGCCCGAGCGCCGCGCCCAGCTTCTCGCGGTCGTTGGTGAACAGCTGCGCATCGTAAGCGCCGCGCGAAACGGCGACATAGGCCATGCGGTTGTTGAGCAGGTCTTTCGCGCCCAGCTCGGTATCGACGTGGATCAACACGCGGTCCGCCGTCTGCCCCTGGCTGGAATGACTCGTGACCGCATAGCCATAATCGAGATGCGGATGCAGACGCGGATCGAGCTGCAGCTCGCGGCCTCCGTCCATCTTCAGACTCAGCCGCCCGTCCTGGCCGATACCCTCCACCGTTCCCAGCTCACGGTTCGCCACCTTCAGCTCGCGCGAGGGCGCGGTGAGCTGCACCCGGTCTCCGGTGGAGAACGCCCGCTCCTGGTCACGATATCCAACAACCTCAACCGATATCGGAACACGGGGCCGATGGAAGCCGGATTGACCGATCACGTTTGGTGCCTTGAGGAACTGTGCGCCTTGATGCCGAAACCAACCGTTAAGGCTTCCACGATTGAGGAAGGCGCTGGGCTAGTGCTTCTTAACCTTGCGGTCGGTCAAAGCCTTCGTCAGATTACGCAGTGAACCGCCCTCGCGCTGATGTTCGGATTTGCAGTGATTCCGTAGCGCCTCGATCTGCATTGACAACATACCTATGTGTTCCGCGATCTCCTTGTCGGGCTGCTCCAGATCGCAAGCTCTCAGAAAAAGTTGCTTCATGGATTGTTGGAATGCCTGTGAGAATGGGTCCACATGGGATATATCGAACCATCCGACACCACTAAGCTCGCCTTCTTTGCCAAAGGATATTAACTCGCTTCCGCCGCCACAGCCCGGCACCCACGATTTAACCTCGGCGAGCACAAATGTTGCGATTGTACTGATGTCCACTAGGCTGTGGTGGGGATGCATCATCAGCGAATGCAACAAATATCTCGCGAGCGTCTCGCCCGCTCCCGTGCAAGCGTACATGTCGTCATCCACCACCTCGATCATCGCGTCGCCGGAGGTTTCGTAAAGTCCGAGGCCGTCATGGCGAGACCAGAGCGACAAAATTAGAGAGAAGTCCGGGCCGCCGATTGCCTGGTAAAAAGGGTGCTTGTAGATGTGCCGGTGATGAAATTCATAGAGGTGATTGCCGACTGCATTCAGCATCCCCAGCCGCGTCATCTCTTCTTCCGGCTTTTGTCTTAGGACGCGCTCACACTCCTGAATTGCCATCTTGGCGTAATGCGCGGCACCACTGTAGGTGAAAACGGCCCTACCCCCGCCATTGGACTCAAATTCGTATGCGAAAATCTTGCTGGCGCGATCCTTTAACTCCCCGCCGTATGTCATCTCCGTGTCGGCGGACACAAGCACGCCTTCGGAGAACTTCAGGCCACACGCGATTGTCATGGTGGCCCTCCTCGGAGGTTGCTCGCGTAATAGTGGTCGCTCGCGCAGTGGTGGCGGCAAATCGCGCGGACATTCACGGCCATTCAAAACTCCACAATTACGTCGTTACCGAATTTTAGTCCGGCAACTTCGGCAGCAAGTTTGATTATGGTTTTCTTTAGGACGTTGTTGAGGTTGGTTGCGACCAGCCATCCACCCGGCAACTCCTCCCGCATGTCGCGGAGATCCTCGCGGTCCGGGTATAGTTCTTCCGACGTACGGGCGATATAGCGACGTTTGCGGCCTTGCGCGTCGGGGTGCTGGGAGCAACGTTCCAGGAAAGAGGGGTCGGTCTTGGCGAGCTCCTGTAGAACGATCACCATTGCTTCCTTAGCGTTGGTGTAGGGGTACGCCTTGCCTCGCAGGACGAGCTTGCCGCTGCGGGATGTCTCGCTAGCGGCGCGCTGTGGGACCCGACGCTCTGTAGCGCGGCTCGACTGTTCAGAGGCGTTGCTGCGTAAAGTTTCGACGATCACGGGTTTGCCCAACCCAGCGAGGAACTCCGCTACTTCGTCAGTGTCCGGGCGAATGCCGGTTTTAAGTTCAACGTTACTGGCGAGAAGCTCGACAAGTTCTTCATTCCCCTTGCCGACCAATTCTTTCCACACGTCCGGGATGGCCGCGCGGGCTTGAGATCGGCGATGGCGACTGCGGTATTCTTGACGGGCCGTTTCTAGGGCTTCCCCCGCCACTACGCGGTCACGGGCCAGATAGCGGTTGAGCGTTTCGGCAGCCTCCGCCGGTGGGCGTTCGAGCAGATCGAGCTTGTAAACGCGCCGTTCTTCGTAGCTGCCTTGTTCCGCCGGCAAGTAGAAGCTCCAAGTCTTACCATCGGTCAAAACGATGAATGGAACGCCAGTGTGGAAAGCGTACTCCAAAGCCTGGCGGACGGCGGCGTCTTCGGCTTTGCCAGGTTGTTTTACTTCGATGAAGATGGCTGGTTTATCTGGTGGATGGCATAGGGCGAAATCAGCGCGCCCTTCACCGGTCTGATATTCAGGCGAAACAGTCGCAGTGTCCCATGTATCCCAGCCCAGCTCCTGAAGCAGGCGAAGAACGATGCCTTGAGAGATCGCCTGCTCATTGGAGAATCTTCCTTGGCGCAGTCGCGCTTTAATGTCAGTAAGAGTGGTTTCGAGCGCCATCAGGTCGAGACGAGCGATCCTCTGCTCCGGAGTGTCCTTCTCGTTCGTCATGCGAAGAAGTCTACAGCGCGGACGCGTACTTCGGTGATCTAAAACCCGCATCCCGCACCACGGTAACTTTCCCAGCCCCATCCGCTCACGTAAAAAAGGAGGCGGAGAGCAAAATGAAAAAGGCACTCGGCACGATTACACTGGCGGTATCTGTCCTAATGACAGTTGCTTGTAATCAGGCCACACCAGCCGCAAGCACGCAGGCACCTGCGCCAGCCGCAAAACAACTCACACCGGAGGAAGCGCTAATTGCAGCAGGTGAGGCAGACGCCACGCCGGGCTTTACGCTTTACAGCGCACTGACATCGAAAAAAATCTACCTTGTAGAAAATTCAAAGGATAAAAACAAACCTTGGAAATTTGAAGACACGTATGTTTGCTATTCGTATTACCGTGCCAATGGCGGTGGCGACGAGTACCTTGACGTTACGGTAACCAGAGACGCCGACACGCAAGACTTAATCAGTAGCAGCAATGTTTTTTATCACAAAGACGGCTTCGCAGAAGCCAGCAATGGCAGAAGCTCTATGTGGGACCACGGCTTCAATCCGTGCAAGAGCTTAAACACAAACAAGAAGCACACTACGGAATTGATTGCTGCTAGCAAGTAATGCACAGCATCCAGAAGAAGATTTCAGCCGCGAAGCTGCCACGCATATCACTGATGCCTTGCACGTAGAAACCGCACTCGCAAGTGTCTTTTGCCGTTTTCATTTTCTGTTCTCCGCCTTCAGACTCCTACCACGGAACTTGGGAGACTATTGCGCGAAAGCCTTCATCATGTTGCGGGCGTTCTGCGTCTCGTCCGTCCAATCGCCCGTGCAGTGCTTGTTCCATTGAGCGATGGTGACGGGCAGCGCTTTGTGAATGCCGGGCAGCATGACGGCAAGTTCTTTCGTGGTTCCGCCGAACCCGTTCTCGCCGCGATAGGTGAAACAGATGCTGCCGTTTTTCATGGCGGCTGCTTCGTCGATGATGATGCTATCAGGATTGCGAGCCAATTTGTAGAGACTCGCTGCGCCTTCGCCCGCTCGCAGGCCCAGTGCTTTATCAGCGTCCGCCTTCGCTGTTTCTGCTGCTGTTGGCGCGGCTGCTGGTGCTGGCGCTACATAGTACCCGCTCGCGCCATAGATGAACGCCGCGACCATTGCCAAACCGCCCAGTATCAGTGTGAGTTTTATCATTTCCTACTCTCCGCATTCGGATTCCTACCACGGGAACCTGTCGCTTTCTTTGGGCGTCCGCCCTTCTTGCCGTTTTCGCTGCGGGCGGCGTTCTGCGCTGGTGTGTTTGCAGAGCCGCCCTTCCGTCCCATCTCGCGCATTACCTGCTTCACAATGTTCGAGTTCATCTTTGCGACTTCCTTCTCATGTGCTCTTTCAAGTTCATGCTGGTGCCATTTTCAGGAATAACAGAGCGCTCAGGTTTTGAAAGTGCGGCCACCACTGGTGGGGGTTACTTTAGGTGGGCTACAGTTCAGTTGCCAGAGTGACGGAAGTCGTTGGGCTTCGGTGGGCTTCACTCCATGGTGCGGTCTTGGATGAAACGGTAAAGCTCTATCGTGGCGCTTGGGCTGGATGCTTTTGGCTCCTTTTTAGCCATGTGCTTTTACCGTAAGAGCGCAGCGAAATAACACTCTGGTTGGCTGCCCTATCGGAATATAGCCTGACCACAAGCCTGCCTTCAAACCTGCGGGGGAATCTCCCCACCATCAAAGAGCTGGAGGCGGAACTCAAGAAAAACAGAACGAGAGAGTAAGAAGAGCAGTTCGGTTTCAAACGGGCTGTTGGACAAATTTTCAACGAGCGCCATTTTCGGAACAGCCGAAACCATAGAACCTCCGTCTCTGCCACAGACCTCGATGCGCCTGGGGACTAAACCGGAATCGGCGAGTCGGCATCCAACAACGATTCGATTTGGGGCGGAGCGCGGCTCATAGAACTAGAATCTGACATCCCCCGGATAGATGAATGATTAGCCGAGGCCACTGAGGTCTGTGTCAAGACCGGGCGAAGCCCGCCGCGTAACGCGGTCGCAGAGTCTTGACACAGACCGGGCCTCGGCTACGCTCTGGATATCCGGGGAATGGCATTCGGGAATGCTGGATCACGGACCGAAGCCGAAGCCATGAGCAATCGCATTCGTGTGCTCGGGCTGTGGCTCTATCTTCTCCGCCACTGGCTCTTGCTGAATCGCGGGAGAATGGGACACGTCGCGGCTGAGTTCCTGACCCAGCGTCGGTGCATTGTTCGTATAAACCTGTGCGTCATAGCGTCCGCGTGAGATAGAGACATAGGCCATGCGGTTGTTGAGCAAGTCCTTCGCGCCCAACTCGGTATCCACATGAATTAGCACGCGGTCAGCAGTCTGTCCCTGGCTGGAGTGGCTGGTCATTGCATAGCCATGATCGAGATGCAGATGCTTGTGCGTATCGAGTTCGACCGCGCGGCCACTGTCCATCTTTAGACTCAGCCGCCCGTTTTCGTCGATTCTCTCGATTGTTCCCAACTCTCGGTTCGCAATTTTTAGTTCATTGGCCGGTGCGGTGAATTGGATACGGTCGCCAACTGAAAATCTCCGCAGCTCCTCGCGGAAGACAGATACGCCCCGCTGTCGGCGTGGATCATAAGTGCGTTCCGTGCCGTCCTGCAGCTCAACTGTCAGTCGGTTGTTGGGAGCGTCGATGCTCTTCACCTGTGCGTACTCGCCTTTCCCAATGCCCGTCTCTTTTGACGCACGCGAGTAGCGCATCACATCGCCGATTTCGTACCGCTCGGCCCAAGTCCGGTCCGCGCCGGTCAGTTCCTGGCGCGGCACAAGCGTTCGGATGCGGTGTTCCTCGCCGCTGACAACGCCCCGCCCTTGCAATTCCGCATGAATGCGCTCGTTGATTTCCGCACGGGAGCGGTTGTCGGGAGAGACCACCAAAGTATTCTCCGGCGATTTTGCGTATTCCTTCGCAATGGCCGCGATACGCTCGTCGTGGCCGTGGATTTCATGGACTCGGCCTTGGCGGTCAAGATTTTGTATTGCTTCGCGCACTTCACCACGCGCAAGCTGCTCGACTACCTGTTTCAGTTCTGGGTCTTTCTGGCGCACGATTTCCTCGAGCTTCACCGTCTTCATACCAGCGTCCTGGAGCTGCGCAAAGGGCCGTCCGGCTTCGACCGCCTCATGCTGCCGCCGGTCGCCGACCAATAACAGACGGTCATTCGGATGGAGCCGGTTCACAAACTCATGCACTTGCCGGGTCGATGCCAAGGAAGATTCGTCGAGCACATAAAGGCGCTTCTCGCCGGTGTCACGTTCCTGCCCACGCGCCAAATGCTTCTGTAGCGTTGATGTCTCCATACCTGCTTCGGCTAGTTTCTGCGCCGCGCGGGATGTAGGCGCGAAGCCTTCCACCTTGTAGCCCTCGGCCTCCGCGC
>Ga0187891_1001992_pt1 | contig 16298 bp, 26 predicted proteins | sample June2016WEW_21_4_FD_132990 | JGI IMG/M metagenome (GOLD analysis project Ga0187891, IMG submission 132990) | Peatland microbial communities from SPRUCE experiment site at the Marcell Experimental Forest, Minnesota, USA - June2016WEW_21_40 | ecosystem: Environmental > Terrestrial > Soil >... | reverse complement strand
CCGCCTTCGCTAACGCTACGGCGCGGCAGCCTTCGTATCAGGGGCTTGCCGGGCCGAAGCTGCGGAGCAGCGAAGGCTGGAGGCCACGCCCGGAATTGAACCGGGGTAAACGGTTTTGCAGACGGCCCGATGGCACTGACGCAAGCCCTTGATACTGACGAATCTTTCCCAGATCGCCAAAATAAGCCCCGGAAAATCGCGGTTATATGTTGACGTAAGCGGAACGCTGTGACAGTTTAACGGCGCGTCGCGGCACGTCGCGACACTGACGAATATCTGACTTGGCCGACCGCGAGGAGGGCTCATGGGTAAGCAGACAGAGAAACCGGATAGGCTCACGCATGAGTTTGTCCGTGACCTCCTGGCTCCCGAGACTGGAGCGGCGACCTATTGGGACAACGACCCGAAGGTGACCGGCTTTGGCTTGCGCGTCTATGCCGGCGGCTCGAAGTCCTTTTTCCTCAATTACCGGATCGACGGCCGCGAGCGCCGTTACACGATCGGCGCTTTCCCGCGGTGGTCCGTCACGGCTGCCCGAGAGCGCGCCAAGGAATTGCGGGTGCAGATCGACCGCGGCCACAACCCCGCCGGCCAGAAGCGCGAGCGTCGGGAGGCGCCCACCGTTCAAGACCTGATCGACCGTTACATCCGGGATCATTTGCCCACGAAGGCGGCGAGCCGATCGAAGGATGAAAAAGCGATGCTGACCGAGATCGGCAAATATCTCGGCAAGCACACCAAGGTCGCGGATGTTCACGGCGGCGACATTCTCGACATGCACCGCAAGATCACCGAGTCGGGGCGCCCCGTTCGCGCTAATCGTATCCTTGCCGTCTGTTCCAAGATGCTCTCCCTCTCACTCGTTCCGATGCCCGGCGAGAATACGCCTTGGCGAAACGCGGTGCAGGGCAACCCGTGCAAGGGCGTCAAGCGCAATCACGAAGAGGGCAGGGAACGGTTTTTCAGCCAAGCGGAGCTTGCGTCGATCACTGATGCCCTGGCGGAATATCCGGGCGTCGCGGCCGATTGCGCGCGGCTGATCATGTTGACCGGGTGCCGGCCGGCAGAGGCATTGAAGGCCAGTTGGGAAGAGTTCGACGAGGAGCCCGGCTACTGGATCAAGCCGAGCGCTCATACCAAGCAGCGCAAGGTGCACCGGCTGCCGTTGAACCCGCCGGCAATCGAATTGATCGATCGGCTGCGCAAAAAGCGCAAAGGCAATTGGGTTTTCCCAGGCGATAAGCCGGGCGAACATTTGGCGGCGCTGTGGCACATCTGGCATTTCGTTAGGAAAAAGACCGGGCTCGGCAAGGGCGCCAGGCTCTATGATCTGCGGCACACGTTCGCATCGGTCGGCGCCGGCGGGGGCCTTGGCCTGCCGATCATTGGCCGACTGCTCGGTCACACACAATCGCGGACGACTCAGCGATACGCGCACTTTGCCGACGACCCGCTCCGCGAGGCCGCCGAGAAGATCGGCAGCGTCATCACCGGAGCGGGCAAGCCGGGCGCCGAAGTCGTCTCCATGCAGAAGGCGGTGACGAAATGACGGGCAAGCCGATCGCCGATGCAGTCGAAGAAGTTGCAAAGCACCTGGGCATCAGTATCGGAGCCGCCAAGGTCAAGCTGATCGAGGCGTGCCACGCCGGCCTGATCCGCGCCTACTGGCGGGGGCACGTCTCCAAGAGTTCGCCGCTGATCCCGAGGCACGAGTGGGTTGGCGCCGACATCGACGTAAGGCGCCAGCTCGTGATCCTTGCCAGCGGCGAGCGCATGGTGTTTGTCGACGTCGACCCGGAGGATTTCCGAGCGTGGCTAAATCCAATTACCGCCGACGGATCAAAAAAGAAAACGGACGGTGGCTATAAATCTAAGCTCGCTCGTAAGGCGGCTGCAGCAATTTGGGGCGCGGCACGGCCGCCGGCCGACCTACCGCCGCAGCAAGTTTTCAAGCAGGTCGCCGACAAAGTCGGAGAACTCAACCCGGGCGTGTCGATCGCTAAGTCGCATGTACTTCGCGCACTCGGGCTGAAGCGCTGAAAGCCGGTGCGTTCGGGCCATCTTGAGCCATTTGAGCCATGGCCCCGATGGAGCGTGCGCCCTGACGGCAAATCGCGGAACAATTCGTCATCTCGAATTACAGGGATGACGACAATGCCTAAACTCCCCGGCTTCAAAACTGAATCTGAAAAAGCGGACGAACTCGGCGTCACTCCGCGCGCTCTCCGCAGTTGGAGAGCGCAGAGGAAGGGCCCGCCTTGGGCGAAGATCGGCCGCTTAATCGTCTATCCGAATGACGGCTTCGAAGCGTGGCTGCGCGCCCAAGTGCAGCAGCCTGTCCGGTCGCAGAAGCGCGCCGCTTAAAACGAAAACGCCCCGGTTTGGCCGGGGCGAATTCATTTGGGCGGTGTGCTGAGAGCGCTGGCAGCAAGGCTCATAACCAAACGCTGCCATCGGGCCGAACCCGAACCGTCCACCACTAAACCAGGGGCATCAGCATCGCAGCCATGCTCCTACGACATGAAGGGCCGTCGCGTCAAGGCGACGATCAGGAACATGGCCATGAACGTCGTACCCCTGCCGCGCCCGGCCGCAGCCCGCAAGCCGAATACTGAAAAGCACCGCGTCACCAAGCGGCTCGAGTTTTTTGCTATACGCTGTTTCGAGCTCGCCGATCGCGTCGCCGCTGGCAACATTCCTTTCATCGAGGCCGTCGATCTCGCGTATAGCGCTGCCGTCTGGGCCGACCTGCCGGCCGCGATCGAGGCGTCCGGCCTGATCGATTACAACAAGTCCGGCGTGCCGACCGGCGACGACGTCATCCAGCACACGATCTCCGTCGCCTTCGCCCACGCGAGGGCGCCGCAATGAGCGCTCGCCGCAGGTTGCCCAACCGTCGCGGCAGCGTGACGTTTGCGCTCGAGGCCGGCGGATTACGCTTCACGTGTACGGCAAGCTGGTTCGATGACGGCTCGCTCGGCGAAGTCTTCCTTCAGAACCATAAAGCGGATTCGACCGCCGGCATCATGGCGAGCGACAGCGCGATCGCCGCATCGCTGGCGTTGCAATACGGCTGCCCGCCAGAGGTGCTGCAAAAAGCGTTGAGCCGTGACGCTCGCGGCGACCCAACCGGGCCGCTCGGCATCGTTTTAGACACGCTCTACCGCAAGCAGCCGCCTGCGGCCGGAGCGCCCGCGCCGGCGCCTTCGCCGCCACCACCTGGCGCGCCAGGCGCCGCTGCTGCGGAACCGGTGTCGTGATTGCGCTGCGTCCCTATCAGCATGACGTTCTAGGCGATGTCGGTCAGGTCATCGCCGCCGGCAAGCGTCGGATCATCGTGGTTGCGCCGACCGGTGCCGGCAAGACCGTCATCGGCGCCGAGATCATCAATACCGCGGTATCCTCCGGCCAGCGTGTGCTTGTGGTCGCCCACACGCGCGAGATCATCCGACAAACATCTCGGAAGCTGTTCGACAACGGCATCGACCACGGGATCATTGCCGCCGGTCTGGTAGCGCATCCGGGCGAGCCGGTGCAGGTCGCGTCGGTGCAAACCCTCTCGGCCCGGGCGCTACGCGGCAACAGGATGCAGCTGCCGCCGGCCGACCTTCTCATCGTCGACGAGTGCCATCATTCCCCGGCGCGGACCTACCGCAAGATCATCGACGCCTATCCGCAGGCCGTGCTGATCGGCTTGACGGCCACGCCATGCCGCGGCGACGGCCGCGGGCTCGGCGGAATCTTCGACGCGATCGTGGAGTGCCCGCAGGTCGCCGAGCTCATCGCCCAAAAATTTTTGGTCAAGACGCGGGTCTATGCGCCGACCGACCCGGATCTCAGCGGCATCGCGACGCGCACCGGCGACTATGTCGAGGAACAACTCGCCGAACGCATGGACCGCGCCAATCTGGTCGGCGATATCATCGCCCACTGGCATAAGCACGGCGAGCGCCGCAAAACCGTTTGCTTCGCCGTCAACGTCGCTCACTCGATCCACCTCCGCGACGAATTTATCAAATCCGGTGTGCGCGCCGCCCACCTCGACGGCTCGATACCAAAGCCCGACCGCGATGCAGTCCTGGGACAACTGGCATCCGGCGAGCTCGAGCTGATCACCAACTGCATGGTCTTGACCGAGGGCTGGGACATGCCCGAGGTATCGTGCTGCATCCTGGCGCGGCCGACGCGCAAGATGGGTCTCTATCGGCAGATGGTCGGCCGCGTGCTGCGCCCGGCGCCCGGTAAAGTCAACGCCATCGTGCTCGATCATAGCGGCGCCGTGTTCCGGCATGGCTTTGTCGAGGATCGCGTCGACTGGACGCTCAATCCCGACAAGCGATCGGAAAGCCCAACCCATGCCGCCCGGCTGCATTCCGGCTATTCGTCACGCCTGCTCGAGTGCACCAAATGCGGCTCGATCCGCATCGCCGGGAATCCGTGTAGCCATTGCGGATTTCTCCCGCAGCAGGCGCCGCGCGCCGTGGTGTTCAAGGATGGCGACCTGGCCCTGGTAGATCGCCAGCGCCGCGCCGCCGAATCCATATCTGACCCGGGCGAGCGCATCCGCTGGCACGCGATGTTGACGCACATCGCCAACGAGCGCGGCTACAAGTCCGGCTGGATCGCCCACAAGTTCAAAGAGAAGTTCGGCACCTGGCCGGCAGTGCACAGTGTCATGCCGATCGCGCCGTCGGCAGAGGTTTTGTCCTGGGTCCGATCGCGGATCATCGCCTACGCGAAAGCCAAGGGCAAGGTCGCGTGACGCCCGATGGCCTCGGTCGCCGCCAAACACGCCGAGATCGATCTGCGGTACAAATCGGCCGCCAGAGCTGCCCGCGACGGCAGGCCGGCAGAACGGCGCTTCAGCTTCGCCGGGCGCCGCGTCAACGAGTTAGACCGGATCTTCGACTATTTTTACGGCCCGATATTGCCGGACGACGACGCCGGCGCCGACGACGTCTTCCTGATGGCGCGCCCATCGCGACATCCGGGCGTGGATCGAGTCGCGCGCGCCTTGGATGCGACGCGACCAGGTTGACGAGCTCATCGATCGCGTCATCGCCTTCCCGCTCCGATTCCGCGCCGATACGCTCGGCCGGCGCCTGGGCCTCACCGAGGCCGTGCGCAGGCGCCTGGGCATCCGTACGATCGGCAGTGTCGATATGACCACGGCCGAGCGGCAGCGAGCGAGAAAACTAGCCGCCCGCGAGCGTCAGCGCGCCCGACGCCGAGCTCGAGGAGCAAAGCCCCGCGCTGCATACCTGGAAGCGAACAGCATCAAGCGTGCGAAGCCGTGGGAAGAACTCGGCATCAGCCGCGCCAGCTGGTACCGGCGCCGTGGCATAAGTCCGCGGCTAGCACTGGGCGCCGCGCAGCTCGCTTCAAATCCGCCAATTCCGGCCCAGCGTGATCTCTCCGGCGACGCTCTGCCGGGGCGCAGTCGAATCGATACTTAGCGCCTAAAACCAGGACTTTCTGAGCGTCGTCGCACAAAAAATCCATTAAACTGGCGCAAAAGTGCGAGGTGACCGGGCACTTAGCGCGCAAAAGCTGGTGTTTCTGAACAGCACCGCTCAAAAACTGCAGCAAATAGGCGCGAAAATGCGCCCAGCCGTCCCGCAAGCCGCCCCAGCCGCGCCGCGACCCTACCGCCGGTTTAACCCGGCGCCGCACCGCACGCGCCCACCGCCGAAAGCATCCGTGAGACAACTCCGTGCGCAATATAGAGCCTTCTTCTATGCTGTGTACGGACTTGTCTCACTGTGCCAAGCCGCACGTCACCAGGGCTTTCCGAGCAGGTGCAAATCGCGCCGCCGAGCACCGACCACTCCATCGTGCCAAGCCGAATAAATCGCGATGCGCCCGTCACGGAAATATCCGGATGCGGCCGAAACGGGTATTTCTCGGGCGATCGGGATCGGAAAATCTCAGCCGATCGGCTCGAAACCCCTTGATGTCGGCCGGCCTCGGAGCTGCGCTTTACTACCTATTCGCGAAAAATGACGAAGCACTCGCCGACGCCTTCTTCGACGCGATCATTTCAGGCGCGACGGTTTCACGCTGTCGCGGAACATGCGAACGGCCTGTTAGCGCGGTGTTGGCGTTGAGGGTTGTGCTCCGCACAGCGGCACCATGTTGCTGCGCCCGGAGTTGTGTCACGGTTTCCTAAACCGCTTACCCATGCGCCGCCATGCGCCGAAAATAGCGAAAAGTGGCGCATTTCCGCGAAAGTGCTGCATCACGTCAGTGATCCGTCAGCGCCCGGCGCCAGTTTCGGCCCGGGGAGGCTTTATGCGCACGGAGGAGGAACCCTCTCAGCAGAGATTCAATATCGGCGCACGCGCGCGGCCGGCGCGATCACCAGGGAGAGCCCCCGGCATGGGGTGCGATCGCCGGAAACCCGATTCCGGAGGGTGGCAGGGAAAATTCCGAGCTCGCCGCCGCGCCTCCTTCTCGCACACGACATTGACCATCCAATCATGCGGGTGCCAAATTTTGGGCTGGTCGGACCATTGCTGGACGGGCCAGGCGTGACTCGGCGCGGGCCGTGGATTCGTTTTTTGCTGTGGCGAGCGGGGGAAGGAGACCGGCGAGGGCGCACGACGCACCAGCGGGCATCTGCGGGCGAATGGAGGGCTGTGTCGATTTTTCCGCCTGAAACGTAGGAGGCTTTATCGAGCGACGCTGACGGCTTTGGCGCGCTTCGACAAGAGCATGGCTTGCGTGCGGCGGTTGATTGCGTGCTGATTCATGGGCAGAAACGGAGCCGATACCCTCCCGCGCTTCCTGCCGCGGCGCTCGCCGTCTTCGCGCGAAACGCGCATACTCGCCGCGTCGGCAATCTGCTCGAGCTCGGCGCCGATCGGCGCGTCGTAGGCTGACGCCGTGCCGTTTCCGTTCTGCTGCCCAGTTCCGTTCGCGCCGCGTCGGCCTTTGCTGGATGCTGGCGGCTGTTTATTTGCTTCGACGGCGGCCTTGCGCTCGGCGATGCGCGCGGTCTTTGCGGCCTGTTCTGCGGCGACGGCGGCGCGCGCGGCGCTGACGATTTTCAGGATTTCGACCCAGCTGCAGGTCAGTGCGAGGTGCCTCAGCGCGCGGTGAATAGTGCGCCTGCCCGACCGCGCGGCGAGATTATTTGGCCTCGCCTGTCGTGCCTGGCGCGGGCGCGCGACTGCCAGCGTTGCCGCCGTTGCGGCCGGATCGATTTCCAATACCATCCGCAATCCCAGCCGTTTCGAGACTTTGAAAACGGAGTGCCAGCCGAGAGTTTTCGTCCGCGAGCCGCCGGCGCACTTCGCGAAATATCCTGTCGCGATTGAAGCGAGGTCGTCCAATTCGTTGCAGGAGAGGTTCAGTTCTTTCCGGCGCTCGTCCAGCGCCTCGATCAGGAGCCCGTAGTCGGAGATCGATGCGTAAATTTCGGCTTCGCTCATTCCGATTCCCGAGGGAGGCCCGGGCGACATAGTGCGTCTGCCCTGATTTGCTGCAACTCGACAAGCGCCTTTTTCGATCTTCCCCAGGTACTGAAGTGGTGCGTTGCGAACCATCATCGCGGCGCGATATACCGCCCCGACAGATTCGATTTAGCGAGGCTTTCGATGGAAAAGCGCGAACAGATTTCGGTCCCGCTCGATCCGGCTCTTCGGCGAGAGATCGAGCGCGTCGCGGCCGCCGAGGAGCGGAGCGTTGCCGGGCAAATAAGGCGGTGGATTGCGGACGGCCTACGCGCGACTGAGCAGCGGTCGGAGGCGGCATGACCAACGACACGATCAACCGTGAAGGGGCTCACCAATGAAACTGCTCGTCGCTCTCGAGGCCGTCGATTGGGACGATCGCGTGGTCGGGCACGCGGAGAATTACCGCCGGAACAAATTCGCGGCCGCGCTGCGGCTGATCGCAGATCGCGTGCAGACCGGCGGCACAGAGGGCGAGATTGATGCGGGAGAGCTGCAGGGCAGCTACCGCCTCGAATTGCCGTCGAGCGAACCAGCCGCCGACGCGGCGTGAAGGAGGATAGACCATGACTCTGCGAGCACCCGACTTTGGCATCATTCCGGTCTTTGCCGACAAGACCGGCGCCGTTCTCCGCGGCTCTGCACTTTCCGTCGATGAGGACGGCAATCTGAGCGGCGCCGTCCAGACGACGACGGTCAATTTTGGGGCCTTTCCCGGCTCTCCCTCGGCGCAGGTGGTGGTTCCGGCGCCTGAATACGGGGCAGCAGACGCCGTTCTTGATGTTTGGATTGCGCCAATCGCGACGTCCGATCACAGCGCAGACGAGCATTCGGCCGACCCGCCGCTGGTCAACGCGCAGATCATCAACGGCAACATCGTCATCAACGCTTATGCGAGCGGACGCGACAAGCCAATCCCGGCCGGAACGCCATTCGGCAACGCCGCCGGCAGCCAGCAACCGATCGGCCAACAACAGCCAATGCCTTACGGTAAGTGGACCGTGGCTTGGGCTTTTGCCTAGGAGGAACCATGATCGACTTAAACCCGGCCATCGATACGCCAAGCGGCGACCGCCTCGGCGAGCTGCTCGATCTCGCCAAGCTGCTCGGCGATCCAGTCGCAGCAAGTAAGCGGATTGCCGATTTGCAGGCCGCGGCTGAGACGGCGCGCGCGGCGATCGAGGAAGCGAAGCAGGCGCAGACCGCGGCGCAAGCCGATCGCGAAAAGGCGAACGCCGACATCGCCGAGCAAAAAACTGCGGCCGCGAAGAAACTCAAAGCCGACCGCGATGAGTTCGAGGCCGAGATCGGCAAGGCCAGGCGCAACGTGGCGGCGTGCACGCTCGATCTCGAACGACGTGAGACTTACCTCGAGTCGCGCAGCAAAGATGTCGAGACAATGCACGCGGACCTTTCGCGGCGCCTCGAAGCGATCAAACGGGCCGCCAGCGCAGCTTCGAGTTGAGAGAGCACCAATTCACACCGCGCGCCTCACGCGCTGGCGCGCTGACTTAACCGGAGAAAAAAATGGCAACTCCCGAACTGGTAATCACCGCCACGTTGTCCAGCGCGCCCGTCAATCGCGCTGCCGAGCTTCAGGCCCTTGCATCGCTGTGCGAGATGGCGGTGCAACAGGCTCGCAGCACTGGCGGTAACAGCGCCCAAAGCGGAACCGTGCATCCCGCCTTCCAAGATGGCAGCTCGGCCTCGTGGACCTACACGCCGAACGCTGCCGACTGATTAGCTAATCCGTATTAGCAAATCAGATGTTCCAGAATACGGGAATGAACGGAGCAACAAAATGACCGATCAAGGCGCGGGCGCAGGATCAGGCGCACAAGGATCCCAGAGCGGCGGCTCCCATGCGGCGCAAGGCAATCCCGTTTCGAGGCCGGCGAACCCGCCGCCCGAATATCACCAATCCGGCATTCCTGAAAACCCGCGCACGCGCGGCCATAGCCCCGCACTCGACGCACGCGGCCGCCCGCAGCAACAGGACGCGGGGACTGGCGGTCAACAGAGCGACGCGCAGCGTGGCCAGCAGGACGCCGGCGGCACGCCGCCAACGATCAAAATCGGCGACGTTGAATATTCGCACGACCAGGTGAACGACGCCCTGCGTTTCAAGGCCGAGCAGGACATTCGCAAGAGCGGACTGCCGGCGACGGCGGACGGTTATAAGATCGAGCTCCCGGCCGGCTTCCAAGCGCCGGAAGGCGTCAAGTTTGAATTCGATCAGAACAGCGCGGAGCTCCAGAATTTCCGAAAGCTCGCTCATGCGCGCGGCTTGGATCAAACAACGTTCTCAGAAGCGCTCGGCATTTACGCGGCCAACAGGATCGGCGAACAGCAGACGCTCTCGGTCGCGCGCAACGCCGAAATGACGAAGCTGGGTTCCGCGGCCGGCCAGCGCATCGCCGCGGTCGAGACGTGGCTGAAAAGCCAAGTTGGCGCCAAGGCCAACCTCATCGTCGCGCAGCTCAAAAACTTTCCGGTCGCCGGCATGGTGGAGATGTTTGAGCAGCTCGCACGCAATGCTTCGAACCAAGGCGGTGCCGACTACAGCCAAAGCGGCCGCCAGCAAGAGGAACCCTCCGGGAAAATCCCCGGCTACGACAAAATGAGTTTTGCTGAAAAGCGCGCCGCGCAAGACGCGCTGGCCGCTCGGCAGCAAGGGCGCGGCCGGTGAGCTACCGCTGTTGCTTGTGCGACGTCGCCGGCGAGATCCGCGAAGGCCGAATTCGCACTGGGCACGCCGTGCCTCTTTGTGCGGCTCACTTCGCAGTGATCCATTGGCGCTTACGTCAACCGGCGCCGCAGCAAATAACCGTGCTACCGGCGTTCTACGAACAACACGCCATGCGCGCCGCGCTCGTCGGCGCGGGCCATTAAGGGAAGCGCCTAATGCCCGAGCTCCTCCCGCAACCGCCGCCGCTGGTCACGACGCAAGCTCCGACGCTGGACGGACGCCTCCCGGTTCACGCTGGCGACCCGCCAGAAGTTTTTATCGAAGAGGCCAATTTGCTCGCTTTCTACAGCGAGCTCATCGCCCGCGACGTACGCAAGATCAATGCGCAGTGCAGCACCGATGCGGAGCTGCATGTTGCTGCAGCAGCATACATCGCGGAGATCGGTTCTAACATTCCAGATCCGATCATCCACGCTGCAGTTCGCCGGCTTGCCGTACTCAAATTTCGAACCATCCAGCGAGCCACGGTATGAGGACGCAATCATGGGCGGAATAACGGGCGCCGCAGCAACAGCAGGCGGCGCGTCGATAGCCTCGGCAGGCCTCGGCATTGTCTCGAGCGTCATGGGCGGTGAAGCAACGAACGCCGCCGATCAATATCAGGCCGGCATACTCAGCGAAAAAGCGCAACTCGGGCAGACGCAGGCGGTCGAAGTCAACGCCAATTCAGTGATGCGGCTCAATGCGTCGCTCGGCAACATCGACGCGGTGCGCGCGGCGAGCGGCGATAGTCCGACCTCACCGACGGCGGCCGCACTGCGCAGCGTGACGACATCAAACGCCGACCAAAACAAGGCCATCCAGATCGGCAACATTCTCTCGCAAAGCGAAATGGACGTTGCCGGCGCAAACTATCTCAAGTCGGCCGGCTCGTTCGCGTTGTCGCAAAGCATCCTCAGCGGCGTGACGGGCGCAGCCGGCACGGTTGGCAAGACTAATCCAGCAAACCTCAGTGCATTCGCCGGGCTGTTTACGCCGGGCGCCGCTCCGCCGGTGCCAGTGTGATGCCCAGTCAAGAGTTGACGCCAGCATTGCCCGAGCGGAAGCGCCCGCCCAAGCGCGTCCGAGAGGCAATCGATCACTATGTGACCGGGCGGGCCCGATCGATCACGGCGGCCGCAAAGAAGGTCGGCCTAAGCCGAGAGTATTTGTCCCGCTCGCTCAGTCAGCCGCATGTGTCGGCCTTCCTTCGCGACAAGGCCGCCCGCCAGGTTGCGATGGGAGCTGGCCGGGCAGCGGCGCGCTTAAATCAGCTCTTGGACAGCAAAAGCGAGCACGTCAGCCTTGAAGCGACCAAGTTCTCTCTTGGTGTTGCCGGTATCAAGCCCGCGCCCGACGCCCAACTGTCTGTGAATATCGAGCAAAAAGCCGGCTACGTAATTATTCTTGGCAAACCGGGAGAACCGGACACCCGGATTGTCGGCGGCGTGCCAGCGTCCGCGCTGCCTGCGCCGGACTCGGTCGGATGACGCGGCCCCGATTCAGTGCTTGACCCGTGATGACGACAAAACCATATCGATCTCTTGTTTCATCCGGTTCAATACGTCGTTTGATGCTTCAAGCGAAACCCATCCGATTTGCGATGTACGCCCGCATAGAGTTGTGGCGTCATGCAGGTGCGCTGTGGCAACCTGTTCAATTGTGAGACGCGGCAGCGCAGCTCCACTGGTAAGTTCCCCTCTCGTCGCAGCCGAATAAACGTGTTCCACTAAGATGCGCTGCAGGGCCGATTGGACCGTAGCAACCATCGTCGCTGGTATGACTGCTGTGGTATCTTGGCCTCGCGCGTCCCTTATTTGGAGAACGAGGCTACCGTCGGACCTAGCCGTGGGATCAACGCCTGTGACGCTTGCTGGTGACATCATGCTGTGAGCCTCGAATCATCGTATTCGGTTTGGTCCGCGGAAACTTTCACGTTGAGGGCCTTTGACAACCGCGCCGGGCCGGTGCAGCATCTCAGGCGCCCCGACGCGTCGCTACCAACGACGCGCCGGGACTTGCCACAACGCACCGGATAAGGGCGCGTCATGACCGAATCGACAATAGCAAAAAAACTGAGCGGCATTCCGCCTCGCCGGTGCTTTCACCCACCGAAAAGGAGAATGCCATCATGTCAAATCTATCTCGCCGGACACTCGTAACCGGCGCGGCCGCATTGCCGGCGCTCGCGGTTCCGGCCATCGCATCGGAGCCGATCGGCGACCATCCCGACGCGGAGCTGTTGCGGCTTGGCGCGCAGCTCGAGCGCGTCGAGGCCGAATGGCTGGCGCGATGCGCCGTCGACAGGAAACGCCGCGCCGCACATGAGGCCGCGTGCATTGCAGCCGGCCTCCCGAAAATCCCTTTCGACGGGGAGCACGTCGATGAGTACACGGCTTATGAAAAGAAGCGCGCCCGCGTGCCCTATGAGGGCAAGCAGGCCGAAGCGGCAGAGACCGACGAGCACGGCTCCAACGTCGTTTGGGTCGACATTCACGATCGGATGTTTGACCTGATCGACAAAATTATGGAGCAGAGGTCGCAGACGGTCGCTGGCCTTGCGGTGCAGGCGCGAGCGATCGTCATGGACAATGCGGAATGGTGGGACGCGGGCGCAGAAGGGACCGCGCCCGAGCAAGACAGGGCGCGCCTGTTCCTGGAGTCGCTGTGCTCGTTCCTGCGCATTTGCCCTGCACCGATATCCAACAAGCCCGCTTAGTGGACCAGCGGCCGGGCGGCGCGGAGGTTCAGTCATGAAGCGCACGCGGCACTTCCGAGCGTGATCCTACCAGCGCGGGGCCTGGCGGCAATGCTTCGCCCCGCACATGGATACAAAACTGGATGGAGGTTTTCAATGAAACGGGAAGAGCTGCGCAGGTGCTTAATGACCTAACCGGGGCAATCGGTCGAGATAGACGGAGACACCTTGGGCATGTTGTTTCCGCCCGGCGAAGCCGGAATAATTGACGACGAAACGCGGCCGGCCGCCAATAAATTCGCATCAGATCACGGGTACCGCGAGACGTTTGCGCTGGCCGCTCCGCCGCACCGTCTCAACCTTTGGTGAACGTCATCGGCTTTGGCTTCTCGCGCTTCTCAATCTTCTCGAGCATCTCGTCATAGACCTTCAGATAATCCTCGGAACTTGCGCCGACCTTGTTGCACATGCCCATCGCAAAAATTGCCGCAACGATCTTATTAGTGTCAGTCATGATCCTCCCTCCCGGTTATACAGCCTGTCTTGCCGCCCGCGGCCTCGCCCATGCGTTCTGTGCTGGCGCAGGATAGGCCGAGCGCCTGCCCGGTGCTGATCGTCCAAGGCGGCGGAAAGCGGCGGGGCGTCATCGGAGCAAGCTTAGCCGTCGAGTATCTCGTCTATTTTTTCTTGAACAGAATGCCCAAGAGCTCTGTCAGCTTCTCGCCACTCAGCCACCACAGAAACGATGCCGTTCCGACAGCGCCCCCGTACTCCCATATCCTCACGCGCTTCTTTTCCACGGCCTCCAGGAGCCCTGTTTTCAATTGATAGGCGATCTGTCCGGCCAACCCGTTGAACATCGGCTCTTGGTCGGGCTGCGAAATGGCAAGGCTCAGATTTTGTGTAAGCCTCTCCAACCCCTCCGCGAGCCACGCGAGAAAATCGATTAGGTCCCGAGTTTCAGGATCGTTCGAGCCAGCCTCTTTAAGTTCGGACAACTGAGCCTGCGTTGCGTCGAACAATGAGTGAGCGATATCTCGATTTCCGATCGGGTTGGCGCGGAGATTATCCGTGATGGTCCTAATTATGAGCTGCGGTTCGGATCGTGCGCGGCGAATGTCGGCGTCCGCAGTTGAGCGGCCCGCGCCTTCGAGCCGGGCTTCCGCGGTCGTCCCATCGGGGCCGATCTCAAGGCTTACCGGGGTCGGCGCCGTTCGCGCGCTCGGTTCGGGCGAGACAGGTACACTTTGAGGCGGCAGCGCCCCATCGACATCAGCGATCTTTGGGGGCCCTTGAAACACGTCTGACACCGATTGAACGTCTTGGACGATCGGTCCCCCCGCCGTCGCCGGGTAGTTTCGTTTTTTCGGCTGCGGAAACTGTCGGCGCTTTGCGATACGCTTTTTTGCCATCATCGGCCCTCGAAGCGGTATGAGCCCAGGCGGCAACGTCTGCGAACGGAACGGCCGGAATCGCTACCGCAATTGCTACCCAACTTCCTAGCACAGGTCGGGAAAGGCCGGGACGGGCGCGGCGTGAAATTAGGCGGCCCCGGCTCGACGCAACGGCCGGCCGTCCCGAGCGCGGGAAGCCGGATGGTCGCGCCCGCGACGCCTTAAGCCGCCGCTAACCATCATCCCGTACCGTCCGGCTGGGACGGTGGGGAGGGTTGTGTTTAGTTGGCGTACCCGCACTGACCCGGGCCCCAGTCGCTGCACTGCACCACTGACACCACAAGCGGCTGGGGCTCTTGCTGTAGCTGCCACTTATCCACGACGGCCCGTGGCGATATCAGGTTAGACGGGCCGCAATAGCTGATGCCGCTCCGAGGATAACCGAGATTGCAGTCCAAAACGCTGCTTTGGTGTTGAGCGACGCGGACACCTGCATTGCCGTCAAAATTGCTGATGTCCAACTCATTTGACTAAGGGTCGGGTCCGCTGATTCTAACGGCAAACCGGCGACTGGCTCTTTTGGCCAATTAGGTTCAGGTTGAACCTTGCTCGCTCTATACCAAAGCCAAGCTGCTCTTAATCCGGTTCCGAATGCCGCGACGGCCAACGCTACATCGAAAGTCATTCCCGTAGCTCACTGCGGACAGCGATAAAGGACCGAGCGATAGTTCTGGTCGCGATCAACCATTTTGACCGTACTGTCGGGCTGCATCGTGAAAGTGACATCGCCCAACATGGTCCCGGCGGCAAACTGGCACTCAAGCTGCGCATTCACGCTTTTACCGTCGCGCTCAGTATGGAGGATAGTGCAGACGCCGACCTTGGAATCGATCTTGTGGGCGGAGATTTTCACCTGAAGCTTGGCGGGGTCGCTGCCATCACCTTTGCACGGGACGTTCTGCGTGTAGTTTCCGGTCAACGGAAAATCGTCTTCCGCCGGGGCCGCACCGACGCTCGCGGTCAGGGTAAGGCCGATGCAGCAGATGAGTGGATAGATGACCTTCACTTCGATCCCTCGCGGACGATGAAGCAGGCGTCATTCGCCTCAACCTTTAGCACACGAGATTGTAGCCAACGTCATGCAGCGCGCCAATGCGGGTTTCAAAAGGGCGGCGGGAAGCGGCGGGGCGTTAGCGCGGCCGGCATTCAACGTGCTCCAACATGAGGGCCATGCGCAGCGCGACGGTAGCGTCGGCGACATACGCATGGGCGGCATCGTGCATGTGAGGCAAAGCGCAGGCGATTCAGTAAGGCTTGCCGACCTTGGCACATTCCTCCCTGATATGCGTTCGAGCTTTTGCAAGATCGCGTCGGGGAGCCCAATGAAATCTGCCGAACGTGTCGGTAAAGCCAATTCTGTCTATTTTCTCTGAGGCAAGGGTTTCGTGGTCGGGAACGAAATAGACCGCGAATTGTTCGCCAACCTCAATCTTCTTCGGAAGGCCGCCGGCGAACGGCCCAGCGGCATCGTTAAATTGGCCGGGCCAATCTGGAAAACGCGGCAACGGATTGAGGAGCCCGATGCTCGCGGCCCGCCGCCGCCACCATGGAAAACTGGCGCCGATCGTGTTGTACAGGGTGACGCCTATTGGCCCCATGTTTGTCGCCGTGAGCGCGAGCGCATTGTTTTCGGCGCGCGCGAGCGAGGATTGATCTTCCGCACTTGGCATGAGCATGGTCATAAAGCTGAAATAGCTGCGCGGCGCCGTGTCATCGGGTAGGCGCGGCAGCTCGCGCCACCAACTTATCCTCTCTCGCGAGCGGCCACCGGCCGGCGGTCGTTGATGTGCTGACGAAACACTGACTTCTTGATTCTGGTCGTCATCTAAGCTGTTGATTTTGCTGGAGGCCACGCCCGGAATTGAACCGGGGTAAACGGTTTTGCAGACCGCTGCGTAACCACTCCGCCACGTGGCCTCAGAGGCATCGGGGACTACACGGTACGGCGATGCCTCGCGCTCTAT
>Ga0187891_1001986_pt1 | contig 16343 bp, 32 predicted proteins | sample June2016WEW_21_4_FD_132990 | JGI IMG/M metagenome (GOLD analysis project Ga0187891, IMG submission 132990) | Peatland microbial communities from SPRUCE experiment site at the Marcell Experimental Forest, Minnesota, USA - June2016WEW_21_40 | ecosystem: Environmental > Terrestrial > Soil >... | reverse complement strand
GGGGCAGTTATGGGTGGAACTGGACCGACACGCGCGGTTCGCTTCCAAGATTGTCTTGCACGATACGGTGCTTTTCGGGTGGAAGGGTGAAAACGGCGAGCGGGGCCTGAATTTTGCGATCGTCGAATTTCTGAAATGGTGGCCGGCCTGGTCGGTGATCTATGAATCGGTGGAATCTTGCGGCTTGCTGATTTTGGAGCGGAAATAGTTGCGGCCCGATTCGCTTGGGGATCTTCCCCCCAACTCCGAACCGGGCCGCGTGCTCGTCGCAGAAAGAATAAACCGTAACCGAAACGATTATACAAACGAGTGGAGCGGGTTTGCAAGATGAGAATTCCCAAAGATTCAGGAGTACGAATCGCGGGGAACGGTTGCGACATGCGGGGCCGGTATTCCCGCAAGCGCTCATTGCGTCGGGGTCAACAACTCGCCGAAACCTTTGAACACATGATGGGCGATCCTCGGGGCAATACCTTCTTGCAATGGGCGGTGGAGCGGCGAAAAACCGGATGGACGCCGGAACAGACGGCGCGCGAGCGGGCGGCAATTTTGGAACAATGAAACCGCTTGGTATTGATCTTTTTTGCGGGTTGGGCGGTTGGGCTGAGGGCTTCCTGGCTGAAGGCTGGGACGTGATCGGCTTCGACATCGAACGGCACGTTTACGGGAATCAGAAGTACCCGGCGCAACTGGTGCTTCAGGACGTTCTCACGCTTCACGGCCGGCAGTTCAAAGACGTGGCGGCAATCGTGGCTTCTCCACCGTGTCAAGCCTACTCGTGGATGGCGATGCCCTGGAGCCTTGCGAAGGCAAAGGCGGCGGCATATCGGGCGAATCCCGAAACGCAGGAGCGGCTGAACGCGCTATTCAACGCCTGCTTCCGCATCCAGAAGCAAGCATCGGAAGCCGCCGGACGGCATATTCCAATGATGGTCGAAAACGTCAGAGGCGCGGAATTGTGGGTGGGTGAAGCGCAAGCACACTTCGGCTCATTCTATTTGTGGGGCGACGTGCGCCAGGTTGGGGGTCGTATCGTGAGCATGGCACCGAAGTTTGGGGAAGGGCTGCGGGCCGCGCGGCGTATGGGCACGAAGGTTCCTGGCAACGACACTTTCAGATTAACGGGCCAGCCATGCGGCAAACTAACCGACCCGCACTATCCATCTGGCGGCGTGAAGCAGCACGGCTCCGGTGAAGCATGGTTTGATAAAGCCCTGGATGAGCGGAGGAAAGGAGCAACGGCGGTGAAGAACGGCGGCGATTGGTTTGGACCCGGCGAAAACATGAGCCTGCAACGCGCGCAGAACTCGCGCTCGAATGCCCGTAAAGCCGCTTCTGCGATGATAGCCAAAATCCCCTTTGATCTGGCGCGGCATATTGCACGGTGTTTCAAGCCTTGACGCCTGGTGGTACACTCTGTTCTGAAGGCTTCACCATGGAAACCCTGAAAAACCTGAATCATCCAAACGTGCATACTCCCTGGTCCGATTGGTCCGAGGATCAGCGGCTCTATTTGATTGTTCCGTACTCGAACCCCTTCCGGTGGCAGACGCGGCGCAAGCTGTTTAACGATACCCTGCGTCATCTGATGGCCTGCCCGAACGTGGTACCCGTTCCGGTTGAACTGGCCTATGGGGATCGGCCCTTTGAAGTGACGGAACCGGATATGCCGAACGTCCTGCAACTGCGGACGGAATGCGAAATGTGGGTCAAAGAAGTGATGATTAACGCAGCGGTGGCCGCGCGGATTCCTTCGACGGCGAAGTACGCCGGATACTGCGATGCGGACTTTCATTTCACGCGGTACGATTTCGGGCTCGAAGCCATCCACATGCTTCAGCACTACCATTTCGTGCAACTGTTTTCGAGCTATACGGACCTGACGGCGGCCGGCGCCACGTCTGACACGGGAATGCGGCCGTACCGGAGCAATTCATCCTTCGCGTGGAACTTCCTGCACCAAACGCAATTCCTCGAAGCCAAGAAGCGGCAGGGGCGGCAGAGTACAGACCCGTATTACGGTCTGCCAATTCCGAAACCTACGGGCGTTTTCCCCTTCGGCTATGCGCCGGGGGCGCCGGGCGGGGCCTGGGCCTGGAACTGTTCGAGTTTTGACGCGGTGGGCGGATTGCTCGACACTTGTATCCTGGGGTCTGCCGATTGGCACATGGCGTTCGGACTGATCGACGCGGCAAGCTCGCGCCTCGAAACGGAGAAAACCGGGCAAGCCTACAATAAGTGCATTCTGGATTGGCAGAAGCGGGCCTCACTGCTGAAATTCCACTTCGGCAAAGCTCCGTTGGGGTGTGTGGATAACTACGCGGTTCACTTCTTCCATGGCTCGCATCGGTCCAGGGGGTACGGCGATCGCTGGCAAATTCTCGTCCGTCACGACTTTGACCCTGGCTCCGACATCCACCGGGACCGGCAAGGGGTTTGGCGGTGGACCGGGAACAAGCCGGCGCTGCGGGATGAAGTGCGGCGATACTTCGTATCCCGCGATGAAGACGTTTCGAGCGTTCAGACGCCCCTCGTGTAGTTCAAAAATGAAAGGTGAATTATGACAATTGCGGAAATTCAGGCCCTGCGCGCGGCGCTGGTCAAGCAGATTCAAGCGCTTCTCCAGTCGTTTGAAGCGGCGACAGGCGTTCAGGTGCATTCTGTCCCGGTGCATCACGACAATCCACAAGTGACGGCGCAAGTGAAAGTACAACTGCCGTAGCAACCGTCCCTGGCGGCGATATGGTGCGCCGGGAGAACCGGCGACGGGGACTTTCAGGAGCCCCATGAAACAGGAGCCGATTCAGGGACGAAACGAAAAAGGAGAAAAAACGTGCTTCAACTTAGTTGGTGGGAACAATTCATCATCTCGGCCGCTCTCAGCTTCCTTACTTTGATCGGCTCGAAAATCACGAACCCAACGGAACTGGCCGCGCTACAGGCGGCGATAGCGTTCCTGCAAAAACTGCTCTCGGGTACCGTGGGCATTAATGCGACGGTGAAATAGGCCCCGATGCCGAAATACTGTTTTGGGAAAACGCCGAAGCGGAGCGACTATCGCACGCTCTCCTGGAAGGACTTCACCACGCCGGCCCTGCCTTCGCCTCCACCATCGTGCAGCGTTCTCTCGCGCGTGCTCGGGAACCTGAAGGCAAAGGCTACCACGCTGTTTCCGATGGACGGGAACGATCAGTACGGGGATTGCACCATCGCGGCGCGGGCACACGCTGTAACCGTGTTCGAGGGTTTGGACGGCAAACGGGTTATCTTCCCGGCCTCGGCTGTGGACGGGCTCTACTTTCAACTGACGGGCGGGCAGGATACCGGGCTCGATGAATTGACCGTTTTGAACTTCTGGCGTAAGAACCTCGTGGGAAATCATCTGCTCGCGTTCGTCTCAATCAATCCGTCGAACCATGAACACGTGCAACAGGCAATCCAGCTTTTCGACGGGTTGTACCTCGGGTTTCAGGTTCAGGCGAATTGCATTGCAGAATTCGACGCGCGGCAACCCTGGACGCCGGGAACGCTTACGGATGACGGGCACGCGGTTTTCGCTACCGACTACACGCCGGATGGCGGAACCTGTCTGACCTGGGGCAACACCCAGCAGTTTACATGGCCTTGGTGGGATGAGTGCGTAGATGAATGCTACGCGCTTCTCCCGATGGAGGCGGCCTCTCCGGGGTTCTGCCCTGGCTTCGACGTAGCGAAGCTGCAAGCGGCGCTTCCGGCCGTAACGGACTGATGCCCCGGTACCCCATTACTGAAGCCCTCCTGGACCTTGCCGCGGCGCGGGTTGAGGAAGTGCGGTGTTTGGTGCGGGCCGGAAAAAGGATTGAGGCTGAAAATCAGGCTTGGGCCGTGGGGGATGTTCTGAGAAACGAGTTTTCCCCTACATTAAACGGGGAATCGGGCCTTGACACGGAACCGGAGCGGGCGCATACTGCTTCCAGAGCATAAAAGACCTTCGAGTAGCTTTTTCATTACCCGGCGCGGGCCTCCGACCTCGCCGGGTTTTTTCTGCCATACTGAAGCCTGGAGATACCAAATGCCTTTCTTCGCGGTTCTATGCGTGCTGCTGCTGTTCATCGCAGCCTTGGGACAAACCTGGTGGTGGAGGGGTACGGCGCCGGGCCAGCCCTGGTACGGGAATGCAGCTTTTTGCTGGGGCGTCTTCTGCCTCGCGGTCTACATCACCTGGCCGACAATCCGCGCGCTGCTCTGAGTCACACCTGATAAACCACCTGGCCGTAGGGATCGAGAACGCGGGCGCTGTGGTACCGCCATAGCAGCCCATTGGCGGCCTGCTCTGCGGCCTCGAACGTCTGGAAGGTCTGCGGCATCAGGCTTAAGAACCCTCCGCGTAAAGGTTGCCAGTAGAGGCGGCCTGAGCGCGGGCAATAGTATTCCACGCGGTACATGGCTTCATGGTACTCCACTGGTACGAAACCTTCAAAATATCCCGTAAGTTGTTGAAAATCTCGTTGTAAAATTGGTCTGTAAGTTACTGAAAACTGCCTGCGGTTTTGAATACAAAGTGCGGCAAAATCGCAACGGGTTTGCGGGGTACTACGTGACCAAAGAACTGAAGCAACGGTTAAACAAGGCGATTCATGAAGCGATCAGCCGGCAACGCGGCGCTTTCAACGGTGGCGATATCGCGGCCTCGCTCAAGCGGGCGGACCAACTGGGGTTCCCAAACTAATGATCGGGTATGCATCCAACACCGGGACTCATCGCAATCTTGACGCCTTGCGAAAAGCAGGGTGGGGCATCCTGTTGACTCCCGACAACCCAACATGGAGAGATGGATTCCACCATGTCGGGGTAGATAACGGCGCATGGAAGGCGTTTAAGCAAAACAAGGCCTTTGATGGCTACTCATTCCAGAAACTCGTTGAGAGGCATGGCCCCATGGCGGATTTTGTAGTAATCCCAGATATTGTGGCTGGTGGGTACCGCAGCCTCGAATTCTCCCTATCATGGATGCCTAAACTCCGTGGATTGCGCCGCCTGCTCCTGCCCGTCCAGGATGGTATGCACCCTAACTCCGTGTGGAACGTGCTCCGCGAGTGGAGCAACTGCGGTATTTTCCTTGGAGGATCAACAGAGTGGAAACTGAAAAGCATGTGGGAATGGGGAATGCTGGCGTGCGCATCAAGACGCTACTACCACGTGGGGCGCGTCAATACGTGTAGGCGCATTAGGCTCACAGCGGAAGCGGGTGCCGATTCGTTCGACGGAACCAGCGCTACCATGTTTTCCTGTAACGTCCCGATGTTGACAGCGGCAAAGGCTCAACCGAGCTTGCTGGTACCCTCCATGAGCATGAGGTGGCCGTCATGTTAAACAGATCCAAGATGCGTAGTCCTTCTTTCCTTTCGCTCGAAGGACGCACAAATCTGAGGCCGGCCGGTCGGGAGCCGGGGATAATTCCCGACAGCACCACACTGGAGTCCGAATGAGAGGTACCGTGTGGGCGTGCCAAACCGAAGAACGCGAAAAGAGTTGATTCCTGCGCGGAAAGCGCTATACTGCAATCTGTGGGCCGGGGGAGTGTCGATGGCTCTGCTTGTCGCCTTCGGGTGACTTTTGAACTGTCCGCTTTGATCCCGGCCCCGTTCTCTGGTACACTCCCCAATAGGCTGTTTGAAAAACCCCTGTAAGGCCGGGGGAGCGTCTTGCGATGATCCCGGCCTCTCTGCCCCTTCCACACTTCCCCAAAAAGCGCTATTGTTAAGTCCATGGGTAAAGGCCCTGTCGTTTTAGACTCCGGGGAACTGGTCGTACAGGTTGTGGTTCTTGGCGGGGTCGTACCCGCTGCTAATTTCGGCGCAGCCTTTCCCGGCGAAGGCACGGCGATTGGCTTCGAGTCTTCGACGGGTGAAATGGTTCCGGTGGTGCTCAACGCTGCCGGCGCAATTCCGGTCTATGGCACACTTGGCGGCACTCCTGACGAAACGGCCTTTGCTGCCGGCGTTACCGAAGGTTCTCCGCTCATGGCCTATGATCCCACGAGCGGGGAATTGCTGGTCTGTGAAACTGCGCCGGGTACCCGCACTCTGGCGGTGGCGGGGACGTTCAGCAGCACGCCTCCCGTCTCCAGCACATCAAGCGCGCCATCTCAGAAAACGGTGGGCACGGTTGCTGGGGATATTCTTGCTGCAAATGCCCTGCGAAAAGCCAGCGCGGTTCAAAACACCGGAACAACCGTCATTTACCTGGCCTTGGGGCACACGGCGACTGCAACGGCTTACTTTATCGCCTTGCCTGCCGGGGGCGTAGCGAACGATGGCTCAAGCCCGCGCTGGGACGGAACCGTCTCGGGCGTGCTCTGGCAAGGCTCGGTGAACGCAATCAGCAGCGCGGCGGGCGGGACCTGCGTAGTCACGGAGTTGACGTAATGCAAATCATCATGACGCTTTGCCTGCTGGTCCTGGCCGTCGATCCTGCGCGCCGTCTGGTGCGTGAGGCTCAGAACTGGCTCGACCGCAGGCGAATTCACAAGCAGAGTTTACAGGAGACGAAATGAACTGGAAATGGAAAAGTATCATCGGCATTTTGATCGTGGTAGGCATCTCGATTGCTCAACAGCCCGTGGCACAAGGGCCGCAAGCTGGCAACGCGGCGGCCTGGCTCGTGGTGGGTGGTGGAACGGCCGGGGTTCCTGGGACTGCGGCTTTGACCGTGCAAGGCATTGGGAGCGGCACGCCGGTTCCGATCAGTGGAAGCATCTCGGTAACGGGCACTTCTAACGCCGTGCCGCAATCGACTTCCACGTATGCCGGGACTGTCTTCGATCTGGCGGCGACGGCGGCAACGGAGGTTAAAGCGAGCGGCGGGAATGTCTGGGGCTGGTTCGGCTACAATCCGAATACCTCCACGTGCTTCCTCCAGTTCTATAACTCCACGTCGGCTACGCTTGGCACTTCGGCGCTGCATCCCTTTGGCGTGCTGGCCGGTGGTTCGTTCAATGTGACACCGGGGAGCTTCGCTATGTTCAACCTCTCGACGGGCATCTCGACGGGCGAAACCACCACGGCGACGGGCGCCACGCCCTGTAGCTCGGCCATGGTCATTACGATCATTTACAACTAACGGAGGTATGAATGAAACGGCTCTTTTGCTTACTTTTTGCTTTTGCCGCGCTGGCCTCCGCTCAGGTCTACAGCACAACGATTTCAGCCGGTGGCACGGGGTACACAACCGTTCCGACTGTGACGGCTTCGGGGGGGAGTTGTACCTCTGAACCGACGCTCGCGGCTACCGTGAGCGCGGGTGTGGTGACGGCCATTGTGCCGACGTTCGCGGGGATCGGCTGCACTTCGGCTCCGGCGCTTGCGATTGGCGGCCCCGGAACTGGCGCGGCGGCGGCGGCTCATCTGCTTCCAGCTACCATTGTCATCCTGGGAACCGTCCCCTCTTTGAGTGGATCGTACCTTCAGCCTTCCTCCGCTGGGCAGTATACGGGCTGGCAGTTCGAGTGCTACCTGATCGTTCCTAAAAGCCGCGTGCCGTTTTACGCCTCTGGCGCGTTTAAGATGCCGGGAACGTCTCAAGGGCCGCAGTATTCGGGCGTTCAAACCATCACTGGGCTGTCTGCCGCGTTTTCGAGTGGCGTTCTGACCTCTTTCCCGGACATCGTAATTGTCACGAATTTGAGCCTGATTACTGAGGTGGAAACGCTGGTTCAGGACTCTTGCACGGCACAGCAGGCCGCTTTGAACGCCTGGAACCCATGGGCCTACTACGGTTCGTATTTCCTGAACGGAATTTGGACGGGCGTAACGGTGCAGTGATGCGCTGGCTGGTCCTGCTGGCGGTTTCGTTCTCCGGTTGGGCGCAAACCACTCTGCCTGTGCTCGGTGTCGGCGCTCCTCCAGCAGCGGCAGGCGGCTACCTGCACTACTACGCCATCACCACGGCGGCGCTGCAAGAAGGTTTGGCGGATTCCTCGAACTTCCCGGTTTGTGTGAGCACGGTTGGCACGGTTGGGTGCAACGTTACAACCGATATTTCCGCGAACCTGGCGACAAGCGCTCACGGCGGGTACGTTCAAAACACGGTAACGCAGACGGGCGGGAACGGAGGGACAGAACCGGCCGATGCGGTCTTTGGAACGACCTCGACGTGCTCAACTTTGCTGCCTTGGGAAACCGAAACATACAACGCCACAACTGGTGCATGGATCGCGCACGTCCAACTTCCCACCTTGCACTATCTGATCCAAGACACGTTCTATTTGTGCTTCGATCAGAACGCGGTGACTACTCAGCAGAATACCGGAAGCTATGCACCATCGGCGGTTTGGGACACGTACTATCGAATCCTCTGGCATGAACCGACAATAGGCGGCTCGTTGACCCTGCAAGATTCGACAACCTACGCGAACAACGCGACGAATACAGGCGGGGCCACTGTGGGCACTGGGGAAATCGACGGCGCGGCATCCTTCGCCAGCGCCAGCAACCAGTATTTCAGGATTCTCAACAACGCCAGCTTCAACCTGGCCGCGCCCTTTACCATCTCCGAGTGGATCAACATTACCACCACGGGTGGTGTTCAGTTTCTTTTTGGAAAGTCCAGCGCGGGTCAGTTCCTTGCTCAAGACGAAGGGTCAGGCGTCTACAGGTTCTTGGCTGAGTTTGGAAACACGATTGTTAGCAGCATTCATCCGAGCTATGGAACGTGGGTGTACGTGACTGTTGTTGTGACTTCCGGTGGACAAGCAATTTACATAAACGCGGGGACTCCGGCCACGGACAGCACAACTGGGAATGGCTTTACTTCAGGGGGAAAGATTTTCGTTGGGTATAGCGCGGATGACGCCCAGTGGCCGGTCAACGGCGTAATTGACGAAATCCGGCTCTCTGCGACGAATCGCTCTGCCTCCTGGATTACCGCCGAATACAACAATCAGAAGGCCAGCAGCACGTTTCTAGCGGCCGGCAGTTTTCACTAATCCTCGAAAACGCGCTACCCTGAATCCATGAAAACAAAATCTCTCTTTTTCCTTGCTTTGCTGCTTGCGCCGGCCTGGAAACTCGCGGCGCAAGCCCCTCGGGAGCGGCCGGAACCTTCATCACTTACGAAACCCATAGCGCGACTTCCTACCTGACGGTGGCACCGGCCACGATTGGATTCGGGATGGCGCCGAATGCCAGCACCAAACCCCTGCTGCTCGAACTGGTTTATTGGTCCGTCACAACTCCGTAGGTGGGGGCTGCATTCGCACTCTGGCAATGGCGTATTCGACGGGGTTGAGGCTTCGGCCTGCCTGGTCCTTGGCGCGAATCCGGTCCTCGACGGTGCTTTTCGCGGCCTCACGTCTTCGGTCCAGGATCGCAACACAGTATTTGCAGATTCCCGGTAAGGCTGCGGGTGTGCGGCGGTTCAATCGGCAGAGGTCGCAATGGAAGTAACCTCCCATGGGTTTAACAAGGGCGTTACGCGCCTTCTTTGGCTGGCGCCTCGCCTCGGGCCTTGGCATCGGGCCATTGCTTCATTATCTTACGGTATGCAGTTGGATCGGTGCGTCTCACGATGGAACGCGCGGCCATTGCAAGATCGTGCCCTACGGGGCGGCGCTGCTGCCAAGTGCGAACAATTCTGAAAATCGTCCGGTACATTTCGTGCGGCGTTGGCGCGTCCATTGGTCTACCACCATCCGAAGTGATGCCAACAGAACCGGAACAGGTAGAGGGCAAACCAGCCTCTTGCAATCCGGTAGGCTTCAATGAGGCTCATTTGGTGCGCCTCCCTGAATTGGCGGGTCCAGCCTGCATGGCTCGGAGGATCAGCGTGTCAAAGTCTCGGGCTGGGCCTTGTGCGATCGCGGCGGCGGTTCGCTCTTTGGCTTCCTTACTGGAGGCTCCAAGGTTTATCAGGGCCGATTCTAAATCGCGGGCTACGCCGGAAGCCTCCCCCGAGTCAACCGGCGCAACCCGGCCCGCTTTCGACGCGATGAAGCGGGAATGCCGTTGGGCGGCGCCGTCGCAAGCCTTCTGCCGGCGATTATGGCGCGGTCGGTACTCGACATGCAGATGGATGCGGTACCGGATGACGTAGAACAGCATGAGGGCGGTGGAAACGAAAAGGGCAAGATTCAGCTTAAGCATGTCTCTATTCTGCGCCTCTGGTACGGGTCTGTGAATCGGGAGAACCACTGTTAACCGTACCTGCTAACCTCTCGATTTCTGCCTGAAACTTCATGGCTTCACGTCCGGTTGTGCCGGGTCGGTTTCCACGGGTTCATCGGGTTCACAGATCATCTCTGAACTCCTGGGCCTGCTCCGGCCTTGCGAGTTTGATTCGCAGCCAATCGAGAAACCGGGTGCGTTTCTTGGGTGCCATGGAATACGCCTGGCTGCGCTCGATGGTCAATCGCGGGGTCTGCTGGTACAAAATGACACCGTGCAACCCTGCGGATTTCGGGTCTTTCAGTTCTCCTTGAATGCGGCCTATGGCGCGGGTGAGGTCGTCGTCCTGCTCGCGGATTCCGTTGGTCGGGTTGGCCCATGCGTATTGGCTCATGGCTTTCGGTAGATCCTCCCTTTTGCATCGTAGTAGATTTCCTCCGGCTTCAACAATACCGCTATGCCGGAAGGCTCGGTAAGCTCGTACAATTGCCATTCCGTAAGCTGTTTTTCAAAGAAGATCGGGACTTGGTTCTTGAGCGTGACAGCATCGGCCTGGACGGTGATCTCCGTGAACTGATGGTTTGTACCTGGTCGGAAGGCGGCCCAATGGCCGGCGATCTTGCGGACTTCGACGCCGATTGGACCGGGCACTTTCCAGCCGGAAGGGTTCAGAATCGGGGCGGGTCGCTGGAACTCGGCGCGATAGCAGATTCTCAGGGGGTGCGTTAAAGGGGCGCTCATGCCTTCTTTTCCTCCGGTGGTTTGGGCTTGCGGATAATCGCAATCCTGGATTCGATGTTCTGGTAGACATCCACGAACGCATCCGGGGATACGGCCTTTGCGAGTACGCCGGGGCTCTGGTTGTTTCCTAAAGCCCATTCCTCAACATCCTGCCGGGAATTGGTGAGGATCTGAAGCGGGCGCTCCGCGTTCGAGTTGCCCGGGTCCGACAGGATGGCTCGGAAACGCATCATGCTCTAACCCCTTTGAATGTGATAAATTTTTTCATCTGCTCAAGAGCGCACGTCGGACAGGTGGCGACAATCGGGTGTAGTGGGATGGCGGTTATAAGATAGGCCTTTAAAGTATCGCAATAAATCGCCATCCTCTCAGGGTACGTGACGGTGTAGAACCACTTCGCGCGGCGCGGGCGTTGCCCTCCGCAATAGTGGCACATCATCGTTCCCACACTTTCAGAAGTTTATCGCGGCCTGGGTCGCTGAGGATGGCTCGGAAACGCATCATGGGCACGGCCTCCGTTCGCTTCCGCGTGGGAACTTTTCGGCCATGTGTAGATCGGCGTCTCGGCCGGCTGCTTCGAGGGTGTATCGCCATTCGGTTCTGAATCCGCACGCGCACTCAATAGAAAAGAAGCACACTCCTGAAAAGAACTGGGTGATGATGTTCATGGGCGCTCCCACATTGAAAGCCAGCCCTTTTTTGCGGCACTAATGATGCACGTTGAAACGGCGTCTTGTTTCGCGGCATCCGTCCATTGTTCCCCGGCATCCTTCAGGGCTTTAGTTACAAAGGCTACGCACTCCCTGAAAGCCTTATCCATCGGTACGGGTCCACTGGCGCGAATCTGAGCCGTCAATGCCTGGGGAAGTGGCATTGTAGCGGGGCCATACGTTCCGGTTCCCCGGTCAAACAGGCGGGGTTGGTCCTCATGCTTCGAGGGTTTGCGAAGCCGGCGCCCGCGGTGCTCGATCTGGACCGGCTCGCGCGGTTGGTTCGGGTCTGGTTCTGCGGCCTCGATTTCTTCGGCGGCTCGGGCCTTCTCGGTTTCCGGGGGAAGCCATACCCGGTACGTTGCCGGCTTTCCTTGCTCCGCATCTTTGCAGATCATGAACGGCTCGCCGGGCCGGAGGTCCATCACATTCAGTTCTATGGCCGTTTTCCGGGGCAAGGTGAGCGTGCGGCCGTCCGATAGGGGAAAGTGTACCGTGAACTGATCGGGGATGCCTGCCGGGTCCTGTAGGGCCAACTGGAGGGGGATATTAGGGGTGAGTTTGACTTCACCGGGCATTGGGGGCCTTCGCAAGACGTTTCCAGTACGCTACTACGTCGGGGTGTGCATCGGGATTTCCCGCCAGTTTCTTTTTGGCTTCGTCGCGCATCCAGGGCCGCCATGCGTCTAATGCTTCGGCAAGTTGGCTCTGAAGATCATATTGCGGATACAGGGCGTCTTCACCCTTCAGAATCATGAACGGGCCTTTGATGGAACGCGAGCGGCGCAGAAAATTGAGGTCCGCACATGACGCTTGGAAGCCCGTTACTCTGAGTTGATGCGCTACGAAATTGAACGCGGCGGTTGCCGCAAGACTCATGGCGTAAACGCAGGTTCCGTAATCGTGTTGCCGTTCCGTAACCGACTTGATGTACTCGACAAGCTGCTCCATCGTGTAGGGCCAAGGGTCTTTGGTTTCGCGCATCTCGGCCTCGGTTTTCGCTGTCTCTATCAGATGGGACGCGCATTTCGCGGCGTAGTCGCGGGCGCGAGCGGCTTCGGCGTCCTTGTACTCTTTGGAGTTGCGGTAGCGCTCGGCCTTGGCTCGACAATCAGCATCCCATCGGGCCTGTACCTGATCGGCGGTTTCGCCGGGATGCGCCACGACTTTAGTACCGTTGAATTCAAAGGTAACGTCTTCGGACTTGGACCGGGCAAGCTCGACGGCTTGTTGGCAGACATCCGAAATATGGTTTCCACCGTGGGTTTCGAGTTTCATGCTGCCCTCTTTTCCTGCTTGGGTTCGACGTTGATTCCCTTTCGGTCTGAGGACTTCTGGCCTACTCCATGCGGGCCGGTGTGCGCGGCCTCAATGCGCCGGCTCGAACCACACGCGGCGCATGGCAGTTTGCGGATGAAGGCCCGGTACGCTGCATTTCGGACGGGCTTCGACGGCTGGTAGGTCCGATACTGAGCGATTCCGAAAAGGCTGTTCACAATCCTTATACTAAGCGCTTGTATTGCGCGTGTCAAGAGAATACTTGACGGAGAGTAGAATCAAGAGTACCATACCATCAGATGACGAAGCGCAAGGCGAAGCGAAAGAACCCGGCTGCGGTGGCGCTCGGCAAGCTCGGGGCGAAGGCACGGGCTAAGCTGCTCACGCCGGAGCAACGCTCCGATATCGCACGCCGGGCCGTCAATGAGCGCTGGCGCCGGGTTCGCGCAAGGCGGGCGGCATGAAAAAGCCAAAACTAAAATCGAAACGCGAGCGCACGGCGGCCGAAATTACGATGCTGGTCCGAACTGATGCCGTATTCCGTGAAAATCTTTGTAAGGCGTTACCAGATTCTCCGGTGGTATGGCAGATCGTGAAAGCTCTTTTGCAAGTATCTGCCGCGCCCATTCCTCCATCAACCCTCCCGGGTGCTGCTCCAAAATAATCCGGGCGGCCTGCTGATTCTGCCGGTCGATCTGCCGCACTTTCGCTTCCCGTTTTTTTCCGGTGCGGAATAGGCTCTGCTGTTGGTGTGGGCGTTCCATCCGGTTCTGATTTTATCCCAAAAAATGAAGGGCGGGCGGGACGGTTTTTGCTGCGGAGTGTCGGGATACTACCTGTGAGAGAACCCGCCCGCCTTATTCTTTATTTCAGCACTATTTCTAACCTACATATAAAGCCGGCCGGAACGCGCCATGGGAGACGGGTTTTCCCGTCCTGGATGACGGGGTGCAAATTTTCCTTGCTTTGGCCTGCGAGTAGCGTTATAGTTTTGGGGTGCTGCATCGCTCAAAAACAGTTTCGGAACCTTCCAGGCTGGCAACCGGCGATGCGGGCGCAGAGCGGTGCGGCACACTAAATAACATCAAATTTAAGAAGGGGTTGAGGAGTGGTCGTTACTTTTCCGGTTCCGCCCACTCCTCGATGGTCTAACTACAGTGGGCAACTCGACTATACACCGAATCCCCTGCAAGTGCAATAGGCCATCAAGAATTATTTTGTGGCCGCGAATCCGGTAACTCCCAAAAGAGCAAAACAGCCTGTTTCTGCGCGCGATCAGTTCCGGGCGCGGACCAACTACACCGAAACTAAAATGGAGAATGGCGTCCAAGTGCCGCGGCGGTACACGGGCTATGCGCCGATTCCCTTTGCAGCCATCGCGGAGATACCGCGGCTTTCAAGCGGGGCGGCCTGTCAGCAACTCCTGTACGTGATCCTGGCCTTAAGCGTCGGTCGGACGGTCAAGGACTCGGCGGCGCCGTACCACGAATGCACGGAACCCGTCAAGATAGCGGACCTGGTAAACCTGTGTTGCTGCGAGGAGCGGCAATTGCAAAGAGAACTCCTGGGCCTGGCGCAACGCGGCGTAATCCGGTGCGAGCGCTCGGGCAAGGGTGAATATATCCTGACGCCTTTGTTTCGCACCTGGGGAGCGCTGCAAGATTACAAGCCGGGGCCTACACCTGAGCCGGCGCCCGATGATGATGAACCGGAGCAGGAGGATGAGGCGGCAAAGTCCCCTACAGTCGTGAAACTGACAGACAAGCCGGTGCCGGTTCGGGCCGGGGGCGCCTCGCGGAAAATCAAGGTGGAAACCGGAGTATCGGAAATCTGGTGCAAAAGTAATGTTGACATCCATTTTGAAGCGGTGATACAGTCAGGTTGCCTTCTGGTGAATTTCATTGGGCCGCAGTTCAAGGCTCAAACCGGAAACGGTTTGTTGAAATCAAAAGGTTTACCGGATTTTCCCCGTCATCCACGACGGGTTGAGCATCCGCGGGCGGCGGAAGTTTGCGGGCTATTCGATCCGTTCTTGGTCAAGAACCGAAGGCGGACTCTCTCGGGGGATGGGGTCTGCCTGGAAGCGGCTTGCGAAGCAATAGCGGACGTTCCTAACGATTTCCTGGTCAAGTACGTCATAGACCGGGCGGCGCGTCCGATCTCGGGGCCCCGGGCGGCGCTCGCCATCTGCCGGGATGCAGCCCACGATTACCAGATTTCCAAGAACCCTCCCCCGGAAAAGAAAAAGCCGGGTACTCTCACACAAGAAGATATTGACGCGTTGATCGCTGCGGAACGGGCTGCGGCGGCAGCGAAGCGGCGGCGGGCATGAACGATCAATTTCCGGTCCAGCACGATACGGCGCTCGGCCTGATTAAGTTTCACCTGTCGGGTTTCCGCGGGTATCCTCCATCGGAAGCCGGCGAAAAGGTCTTTGCCCGCGGCCTTCAGGAGTGTACCGTCTCGGTGGAGCACGCTACGGCGGTGCTCAAGACGTTCGATCAACACTTTCCGACGTTGCGGGAAATTCTCGATACGGGCCATTCGCTCCGCGCGCAGTTCGAGACTCAAGAATCTTTGCACGCGAAATGGGAGCGCGAGTACGGCAAGCCGGTTCCGTTCGATTCGAGCATGGAAGGCACGTGCTTGTGTTGCGGCCGGCCGTGGGCTGAAATCCTGGCGCATCGGGCCGTCGATAACGAAATGTGGCGGCGCATCAAAGCGCATCTGAACGTCAAGGACTTTTCCGAGGTTTCCTGGCTCAAGATTATTCAGGCAAAAAAAGAACTCGGCTATACGTTGGCCCTGGCCGAACAGAGGGCGCTTGAAGATAGCTTATGAAAATCAAATCCATTGAAATCGAGTGGGAGGATGGCGAGCGTACCGTCTTCACGTCTCCCATGCTCGGCAAACTGACATTGGACATCTCGGAAGCGAAAGCCGTTTCGGATTCAGCAATACGATGCGCTTTCTGCAAAGGATCGCCGGGTTGGAATCCGGGGATTCCAGACTATTGCACCTGTCCGGTTGGCGTGGAACTCAAGCGGCTCATGGTGCCTCAGCATATCTCGGAAGCGAAAGCTAGACCGGCGCCGTGTGCGTTTTGTAATGATACAGGTTTGTTTCAGGGCGTTCCCTGCAACTGCTGGTGTGGCGTCGAACTAGTAAGCCGCGGCTATGGGTAGTGTCCTAATGGGTGCGTTGCTTCCGTAAGCCGTCTGGATGACCACGATGAACAGTCTGCCTGTCATCGTTTGCTCGCCTCCTTTCTCCCAGGGCCATCCTGGGACGTATTGGGGGGAGCTTGAGCAGGGGCCGGGGTCTACACGGCCCCTTGCTTTTTTTTGGCCCAACGTACAGCAATAGCGTGTCTGGCGATTTCGGAACGGCGCTCCGGGGTCAACTTCTGTGATCTCACCTGGCCACCTTTCAACCCGCCTTGGCGTCCCATCTCCGCAAAATAGGCTTTTAT
>Ga0187891_1001982_pt1 | contig 16381 bp, 14 predicted proteins | sample June2016WEW_21_4_FD_132990 | JGI IMG/M metagenome (GOLD analysis project Ga0187891, IMG submission 132990) | Peatland microbial communities from SPRUCE experiment site at the Marcell Experimental Forest, Minnesota, USA - June2016WEW_21_40 | ecosystem: Environmental > Terrestrial > Soil >... | reverse complement strand
CTTGGACATCAAATCGGCACCTTCAGAAACGTAGGCACACGACAAATTCGACCCTCCTGTGTAAGTCACTAGAATTGCGGCCTTTTTATGACTGTGTTTGCCTACCCCGCAAAAACCCCGGTCGAACCGGACAGAGCTGAGACATACTTCGGATAGGGCGAGACTTCGCTCATCTTCTTCCACAGTACTCCAGTCCTTGCCGATAAACTCAATGGGATTGAAAACCTTGGCACGGTCGATCTTGAGAACCTGTTTAGTCATTTCTTTCCTCCTTATAGGGTTCGAGATTTCCTTCGCTGACTCTTTATCGATCTCTATCGGAGACCGACTATAACTAGAGACTGCCGGCCTCCGGTGCGTGGCAAAGAGAACAAAACAGAGGGATCTCAGGATCTTTGGAGAACTCTTTGGTTAAGGAACGATCTTTACAGGGGGGGCAGATTTTCTGTATTCCATTATGAATCTTAAGTATGGATAGCTAATTTGTCAATGATTACCGCTAGATATGGATTCAGACGGGTGAATAAGCCTAAGTCTGTGCTAAATGCAACCTGGACATTACCTGTCCGGGTGACCTGACGAAATCTATGATTCCGAGGGTCCACAAACACAGACAATTATTGTATAGCCACCTGTCAGCGTACCGCGCTGGGGTCCTATTCCAAATTTAAAATTAGTGAGACCCAATTTAAAATCATGGAGAGATTCGGAGGTGCTATGAGCGGGGAGTTTGTTTCTATTCATTTCTCTAAGAAGCATAACATTCTGTTAATACTATTTATTTGAGTTCTTTCTTTTCACGTACCTGCAGCAACTAGGTTTGGTATGTTCTTTGCTGTTGCTATCCGGTGGTTACTTCCTATATCTTTATATCTTTCTGGCAAGGGGGCGTGCTCATGAAGTTGAATCGGTGGCTTCACATAATGATACTATTTTTCTTGGTGACGGCTGGTTTTCTCCTGTTTACAAGGAGCAGCGAGACTGCTTCCGCACAACCTTTACCGGAGTGTCGGGTTGGCTTAGTTATGCCAACAACCGGCGGAATGGCTCCATACGGTGCGGAAGGGGTCATTGCTGGCCGGGTTGCGCACGAAGAAGCGACTTATAACTTCAGAGATTGCAAACCTATTCTATTAGTACAAGATTCTGGATCTGATCCTACCCAAGCCAACTCAGCAGCAGCAGTCCTCGTGTCTAAACCGAACTCAGTTTTGGCCCTAGTTGGAGAAATCAACTCTGCGGACACAGCCGCTATGGTTAGTCAGGCTCGGTCTGCAGGTGTACCGATATTAGCCCCAACCGCCTCAATGATTTCCCTTACGCAGATGGCTACCAATATTTTTCGCATTTGGCCAAGCGATGCTTATGAAGCTAGCAAAATGGCTGAGCACATGATCAACGAAGGCATTAATGATGTAGCTGTACTTTATATTGAAGTCCCGTATGGAAAAGAGATGGCCACTTATTTCAAGAATGCATTTGAAAAAGCAGGCGGAAGAATTACTGTTGAGGGATATCCCAAAGATACATTTGATTTTACACCCTTGCTGCAACGTTCCAAACGGCATCAGGCTATTTACATCATCTCCTATATTGAGGATGCCGCCCTACTACTCAAGAAAGCATATGAGTTGCGTCAGAAATCACAGGAGCGCAGTAACGGCTTTCGCATTTATGGTACATCTGTACTTGATAGCATGAGCCTAGTTGAAAAGGCTGGTTTGGGTGCAGAAGGACTTACATTCGCTGTCGTCCAACCTGGTGCTGATGGAGATACTGCAAAGAGAACCGCTTTCCTTAGTGCTTACAAAGCTGCTCGGGAAAAGGCTCAATCAGAGCCAGCCCTCCGCTCCGCAGCACGTGAACCTACATTTGTAGCATTCCATGTATATGATGCCATTTCAATCACCTTCGCCGCTTGCGAATCATATGTGAAGAAGCAACAATTATCTGGAGCATCTATTTCTGACTTTCTTCGCAATTTGACTGGTTTCTCAGGTGTAACCGGCCAAATCGCTTTTGATAACAAAGGGGATTTAGCGACATCTCGCACTGTTGTATTTAAACACGTTAAAGGTGGACAGATAAATACTCTCTTAAAATGACATGAAAATTTGGCTTCTTCATATTCTGGTAAACGGGTCATTAACGGCGGCGGCGGCGGTCGGGCTATCATTGCATTTACGCCTAGTTCGTTTTTTTGACCTTGGGTGGGCTCTTTGGGCGATGATTTCTGCCATTGTCGGGATTCTTGCGGCCAAAAGTACTTCATCACCAGTGGCTGGAATTTTGGCTGCAGGTCTTCTGGGAGCGCTGATGGGCGCAGTTGAAGATGGCTTAATATTAAAAAAGGCCTTTACTAGTTATATACCCTACGATGTCCTTGAGCGGTTTTCTTTTTCGGGAGCACTCGGGATATATCTTGCACTAACAAGTGCAACGGAAGCGGCAGGTTTTCGCGCCTGGGAGATTGTGCCAGTTTCAGAATCAGAGACATTTGGATTGACACGAACAGAAACGATCATTGTTCTTATTTGCGTGGTCCTGTTAGCCTCACTTTCAATCCTAAAGGTCACACATTATGGAGCCAGATTACGTGCGGTACTGGACGAACCATCAGTATCACAACTTTATGGGATTAACGTTGCCTCCTATGCGTGCATGATCGGAGGTATTGCCGGGCTTTTAACAGGAGTCGCAAGTTGTTCATTCGGCCTTCTCTACTTTGCCAATACCGGTACTGGGTTCAGTCTTATGATGCTAGCCGTGATCCCATGTCTTATAGTAGGCATACATAATTCACTGAGAGTAATCGTGGCGTCATCTGCATTTGTGTCTACAGTGCTAGCTGTCAGATTCCTATTAGGGTATGAAGCCTCAGAGTTCGTAATTTATGGCTCTATGGTTGTCATTCTGTTAATAATGCCAAGTGGATTTACAGGTAGTCGACTTAGAGAAATATAGCGTGAGCATGCGATGTTATCAATAAGTGCAATTATAAGTCAGATTACAGTGTATTTTCTGGCAGCACTCGCCTGTGGTGCTTTCGTACGCATGGGCTTCTTGCCATTGCATATATCCTGTATCGCCGGACTTTCGGCGTACGCTTTTGCATATTTGTGTGGAGAGGGCGTGTATCCCGTTCTAAGTGCATTTGCAGGGGTTTGTTTGTCCAGCATTGCAGCCTCTATAAGCGGTGTTATTTTTCTTCGAGTCCGTAGAGGATCAGCCGCTCTGGCGTCTATCGGGCTATGGTTCCTTTTTGACAGATACGTTCGGACAGCGGAGTGGACGGGGGGGTCAGAGGGCCTTTGGAGAAAGATCCCGTGTCTCTCTTCTACGGAGAAGATTCTTCTATCAGCCTTGTTGGTTACATTCTGCGCACTTTCATATCTATTATTCCAAAGTACGGCTGCTGAACGACTTGTAACTATACAAGGGCATTCGCCGGCACTCGGTAAGACAGTAATAAAAAGCAATCTATTAATGTCGATGTTCATTATGAATGCTATAGCTGGTATATGTGCAGGATGCAGTGGAATTATCATAACCCTACAAATGGGGTTCCTTGCACCACCGACATTTTCATTACAGAACAGTATTTTATACGTGAGCGTAATCCTTGTTACTGGGTACAAGCGAGTCATCTCTATCGCAGTCGGTTCACTATTGTTTTCGTTGTTACCGGAAGTGCTTCGCATTTGTGGATTGGGGAATGTTGAAGCTTCCGCATGGCGAGGAGTTATCGTCGGTGCAGTTATACTGTGCGTCATTTTGCTCCAGATCCCACGATCAAGAGCGGCGAGCTTTACAAAATAGAATGAGACCGGAAGTGATATGAAGCTGATTGTTGAAGATCTTTGCATTGATTTTCGAAACCGCCATCGGATACGGTTTGCTGCCGTAAATTGGCATTTCGATCAATCCAACAGATTGTACCTCATTCGGGGCGATAACGGTACCGGGAAAACATCTTATTTAAATGTATTAAGTGGTTATCTGCAGCCTCTACGGGGGCGAGCATTAATGTGTGAGGTCCCGATATCAGGCCGTGGACCGAGTTGGGCCTCTATAAATGGCATTGTGCGCAGTTTCCAAAATCCACAAATGTGTAATGAACTTACTATTTGGGAAAACATCGTTTTTCCCCTATTTAAGGCACCTTGGAAAAAAGCGTGCACCTACAGGGAGATTGCGGAGGAACAATTGTCGAGTGTTGGTTTTCTTGAACTTGTTAATCATTCTCCTGCGGAGCTGTCTTTTGGCCAGCGACGGATCGTTGAGTTACTGAGGGTAAAGACTCAAGTTGAAAACTCTATCGCTCGTCTATTATTGCTTGATGAACCGTTTTCCGGCCTCGACCCTGTGAGGCAAGAGAGGGCAATACACATTGTGAATTCCTTCCTTGAATCAGGGGCATTTTGCATCCTTGTTGAACATACTCGTAAGATTGCCGGATTCTCATATCACGACAAGAAAGAGGTTTTTTTGACTTCTGGTGATGATGGAATTGCAAGATTCAGTGATAATAGTAACTGTTAAATTCCAGAATATCTGAGGTAAGCACTTTGAAGAGAGACGGCAATGTCACAGCGGTGGTCGAAGTATCCGATCTCAGCGTAGGCTACGAAGGGGTTCGGTTTTCTGCAGAGCGTAGGGGCTTTGCAGGACTTTTTGGTTTCCGCCGCCATTTTTTCCCGATATTGAACGCATTATCGTTTCGTATTTGTTTAAGTGGAACAGGGGCTGCGATTGTTGGCCAGAATGGTATAGGCAAGACCACACTTCTCCGTGCACTCTCCGGGATGATTCCTGCGAGAGGCACAATAATTTATAACGGTAGATCCTTAATTCAACATACTGTCCGCGAACGCACACAGCATAGCATCATGTATATCCCTCACGAAAACGGACTTTTCCCTAACCTTTCTGTTCAAGAACACCTTCGGTTGATGGCTGCAGACCATGCATCGGTCCCATTCGTTATAGATCGCTTCTTTTCTGACGTTGAGGCAGTTAACAGATGTTTTGTTGATTCCATAGACTTTCTACGACGCGACCAAAAAGCCTCCAATTTATCCGGTGGTCAGAAAAAACTATTGAGTTTAATACGTCTTCTTTTAAAACCAGCATCGTTGGCTCTCGTGGATGAGCCAACTGCCGGTCTTTCTCCAGTATATATCGACATATGTACTATATTACTTGCGATGTTACCTTGTACCACGTTATTCGTAGCTGAACAATATAGCAAAATAAGTATCATTCAATCATGGAATATGACTATCTACGAACTAAGTGACGGGGTGGTAACGCAATTAAAAGAGGAGTAATCGTGTGGACATATCACATTTAGGTTCATCCTTTTACAATCGGATTGATAGTGAGAGAGCAGTATCTGCCCTTGAAGCCGCTATCACTGGTACGTCTTACGACCTTGGTAACTCTTTTACACAACACATTAAAGTAGTTGCGCCTAAAAAGATCCAAATAGCACGAAAACGAGGCAAATTTAGATTACGTAAATATTTTGACCATGTTCAGAATCTTCTAACGAAAATTTCGCATGACGATTTAGAAACTGCAGTCGCATATTTTCAGAAACAAAGAGCACAAGACGAAAAGCTCTTTGATGAAATTTATGATCGGCTTGCTGATGCAACCCAGAATAGCCAAATGCCAGGGATCGCTCTTTTCCTTGTCTTAAGAAGATCTTCGGAAGTATGTCTATCTGATAATAAAGACAAAGCTACGTTTGCTCTTTTCCCAGGCACACAGCCCACTACAAAACGAGTGTATATGGCGTCTCGCTGGAATTCGATAATTCAGGGGATGCAAAATTTTCCACCTATTCGCGAGTCTCTCTCGGCTGATGCCAAAGAGGGTATTGAAAATTTCAGCATACGCATTCTTCGCTCAAACCGTTTGTGGCAGAGGGAGCGGTGGCCAAAAACTGAGAAGGAAGAAACCTTTGAGGCGACCAGTGACCTGGACGTTATTTATTATTTTAACAACATAATGCTTCATAAGCATCCGGTCGATGGATGGGTGGATGCTTTTTGGGGTGTCCAATCTGGCATAAGAATACCAGTACCGATTGGTCCGGATAGTGACCGGTCTTATCTTGTTATTTTGCTCACATCTAATGAACCTGACACATTTGCAGCTTGGAACAAGTATCTCCCAGAGGAGATTTCAAAGCCTCTACCATATCAACTACCTGTCCGTAAGGACATCTCTGACACAATTGTGCAAACATTTAAAGTGCAATTCGAAAGCGAGCTGAAAGGACTTGAATTCGCAGCATCCTTACTACGCGATTTGATTGCTAATGAGATACACGTGTTCGAAACAGCCATGAAGCTGCTAAGTCATGCTTTTAGTCCCAAAGATCCAAACCCGAAATGGATGAATGACTTTGCTGGACTAATAAATCGTATCAAAGATCCCTTGGGTGCCGCTGACGTCTTTGATATGTTAAAGCACTATCGTAGTTTAGATAGACTTCATACGCATGTTTTAGATGAATTAGAGAACTGGTCACATACACTTAACAAATCAAGTCTATCAGATCAATGGATAAATGATCTATGTAAGGCAAAGAATACAACACTGGATGCACAAAACAGCTCCCTTTTAATGGATGAATGCTCTGTTTACCAGTTTATTAATTATCTAAAGAAATGTGCCTTTAATACCAATTCCACAATAGTAGAACATAACATTCCAATGCCTGCACACGCATGGCGGATAAATATTCACGGCTTCCTTCTTACAGCTATTGCCGATAACCTTACCCAAGGAAGACGTCGGACTAGTCTAACCGTTTCGGTCAAGGAAGGGTACCTCGAGATAATCGTGTTCTACCCCAATTGGGATTTGACGCGTGAGGAAGAAGAGTTATTTTTGCTCAGTCCCATCCCCCGGAAATGCAATGAACCAACGAAACCGCGATTAGGTTTTTTTCTCACTGCGAATGTTTTGTGGAGTCGTGGGGGCACTGTTCAATACTATCCACTTACCGAAAATACCGGAAACAAAGAAAGCTATCCAGCTATGATCCGCCTTACAATCCCTCTTGCAAGGGGCGCTCGATGATCTGAGAAGGAGAAGTACGATGACTAATGAAATGAGAGTTTTATGGATAGAGGACGAAATCAACACTGAGCCATGTAGACGGATTGACAATGAGCTCACTGAATTTTTTGCCTTCTGTGGGGATAGTCATGCGCACACACTCTCAAGCGGGCTTCTTTATCTCCTTGAGGCAACACGTGGGTACCGTGATGCTCATCATTTCCCAGATCTCATTGTGTTAGACTATAAACTGGATCAAGATGCCAATCTTGAGCAAAACGAACCGCAGATTTATAAACTTGCGGGTGACGATCAAAAACTATGTGAATCGGTATCCCAGTGTCTGAAGGACCAAACAGGATATTCAGTATTGAATTTTCTTGCCCAACACATGCCAAAAGTACCGATAGTTCTAGTTTCCAAATTTCCAGAAGAATTTATGCAGCCAATAAAGCGGAGCGGAGTCTTGAGAAATAATCCAGGCCTCCTCAGTGGCTATTACAGCAAGAACGATCCTGAACGATTTCTGACTAAAATGCTATTCGATATTCTTGATGATCCGAGGCGGGGACTGACTATTCATGAAATTAGGGGAAAGCTTCCTGCGACTCATGCAGACTATCTCTTGGGACCAGCAGGTAAGTATGCATGGTCCGATGCATACCGTCGTGCCCTGACTGATCTCGTCAGAGCTGGCGAGGAAAAGGCGCGGTGTTTCGGTCGCAACCCGAGACCCTATTATATTCCCCAGTCAGACGAGCGGTTCGATCATTGTCTAAGGTCGCATAAAAGCCTCCCTCGCGCACTTATCCTTGGCGAAAAAGGGAGTGGCAAAGAAGGGTTCGCATCCGCTCTCCATTCTATGTGGTACGCTGCCACAACCGGTCTTCCGTCCCCCCCCTTTGAAGCAATTAATTTAGGCTGCGTGCCAAGTTGGTCTGCGGGGCTCGCACTTCCCTTGCGAATGTTTGCTGCACAAGCTCACAAGAACACAAAATGGTCTTACGGTTGTGTCCCAAATGCATGGAATGGTACTCTATTTATGGATGAAATCGGTGACGCACAGAAGGAGGTTCAAGATACGCTTCTTAGGCTTATTCAAGAGGGGGAGTATGAGGCTTCTGGTTGGGAGAGTCGGCAAGTATGGGCTGCTCACTGCTGCTTTATTGGAGCCACAAATCGAGCGCTCTGGGGATCGAAAGATTTTCGCGAGGACGTTTCCGATCGTCTTGCAATGTATGTAATCAAACTTCCACCTTTAAATGAGGTGCCTCAGGATATGCCTTGCTGGATAGATAAAATATCTAGGTCAGTCAGTGACTACAGCCTAATGAATTATGAATTTGAGTTCGAGGAAGCAGCTGCCAATATATTCACTAGCTACAGCTGGCCAGGTAACTTAAGAGAATTAACGCATACTATACGTCGTATGCATTTTCGTTCAAAAGAAATAGAAGCAAGGCGCATTCCTCTTGCAATTGTAACAGACGAAATAAGTCGTCTGAAGCGGATTAACTTTGCAGTGGCTGGCCACTCCATTTCAAACCTTCCTATGACAAAGGGTGAGTGGGACATATTTCTCGATGGAGCTGTCCAATATTTTGAAAATGGCGACAAGAAACATGTCTCAAAGCAATCCGTTTGTAAATACACTGTGGACATTCTAGGACGCCCAATTGCGCTTCACTCTTTAATGCAACATTTCGATACCTATTTTGGACCCAACTCATTTGACAGGATGCTAAGCGATATCTCAATGTCCTCCGGACTCCCCATATGGGGATCAGGCTCTGTATAAAGGTATATATGTGACATGGCAGTCGAAGAATACATCAACACTATAGGACATAGAGATTTATGAACGGCTCAGATCTATCAGATACCAATCATGTGGCAGTGGTGACCGCTTCAACCAGTGGGATTGGACTAGAAGTTGCGAAACTCCTTTTTAAGGCTGGCTACTGCGTTATACTAAACGGGCGAGATCCAGACCGGCTAAAAAATGCGATAAAAAATGTATCTGAGACTCGCGTGCATCCCAGCCAGTGGCTTGGAGGTGTCATTTCCGATTTGACATCTGAAAACGTTATCGATTCTATTTGGGAAATTTTGGAAAAAAGAAGCGGCCAGTTGAAGGCGGTATTCATTAACACCCCGTCTCCTGCTATGGCACTCCCCGAGGAGGTGACAGCAACTCAATGGTCATATGCATTTCAGAGTCTCGTTCGTTTTCCCGATGAGATGCTAAGACGCGCATGTCAAACGATGTCGTTAACGGGCGGAGGAGTCGTCGTGGTAAATAGTTCATGTTCGGCAAGAATACCGATTGATGAAGAGTTCTACCTTAGCAATACTTTGCGCATGGTATCTGTTGCACAGGCGCGGGCATTTGCCCGTCGATATGTCAATAAGGGTGTGAGAATAAACGTCCTCTTGACAGGTTTCACTGATACAGCCCTCACTCGAAGCCTTGCGGGAACGCTATCTGAACAGACAGGTCAAAACATGAAGGACATTTGGAGCTTTTGGGAGTCCGCAATACCATCTCGTCGATTGGCGAGGCCAGAGGAAATAGCTCAAGTAGCAGCATTTCTTTTCAGTGAACATTCTTCTTACATCAACGGCGCTGCAATTGAAGTCGACGGTGGCCTGTCGATGTTAAATAGTAATATCTGAATATAATGCAGGGGTTATGAAATGAAAAAACTTAACAAACTAGTAGTACTAGACCGTATCATTCTCCTGGAGAACCAATGGCAGCAACTCAGAGAAATGACTGCCGAACTTGTTGAATATGCTGGACTCAACCAACACGAGATATTGAAACGTTTAGAAAAAGAGGCCGATGTAGACGAGGGGCCAATGTGTTGGACACAGTTAGCCCAGGAGGAACTGACAACATTCGAGATTAACCGGCGCCTTCGTGGTGCTGATGGTATCATCACATGTTGGACAAATATTCCGGATCAAGTCATTAGAGAGAATCCTCAGCTTCGTTATATTGGATTTTGGACTAATCTTGTGAATCATCGGGTTAATCTTGGGCTTGCCAAAGAATATGGAATCACGGTTGACTATATACCTGATTATGGTACTGATTCTGTGGCTGAAATGACACTCGCAGGAATGCTTGCGGTTAGTCGTGAATTACTTATAACTGCTCAAGACACCAAGCGAGGGTCATGGGCATACGAGCTGCTCAAGACTGGAAAGCGTGTTCCTAGCATAGATCAAATTCCTCAGAGAATGTTAAAAGGCAAAAAATTGGGACTTGTTGGATTTGGTCTTATCGGTCAGCGTGTCGCTGAACTAGCTTCGGTGTTCGGAATGGAAGTGTCATACTGGAGCAGACAAAAGAGGGACGGAAGGCAGGTGAAAGATGTTAAATTCAAACCTCTGGAGCAACTATTCTCTGAATCCGATATCGTGTCTGTTCACCTTTCTCCATATGCCACCCCAAGGATCATCTCAAGGGACCTGTTGGCGCTACTCAAAGACAAAGCGATATTCATCAACACAAGCGCCGGTCGTTTGGTTGATCAAGGTGCACTGTGGACAGAATTAGAGTCGAAACGAATCTCGGCATATATTGATGTCTACGAGACTTTACCGCCACGAAAAATCATTGGCCGACTTCTTGGCAAGAATATCTTTACTTATCGGTCTGGCTGGTTCACCCAAGAAGCTGTAACATATAAAGGGGATTCGTTAGTTGAGAAACTTCGATCATTCCTCAAGGCAGAGGATCTCATGCGATGACGCGCTCTTGCACTTCTATGTAATGCGCCTATAGTCAGACCGCGGGTTTCCGCATAAGTCGATGGATAGGTCGGATGATTACAAGGTCCTGCTCCTAGGCTGTAGAAGCGTGTATTTACTTTGGTTTAGCCCGAGTCCAACCTGTGCCATGAATTGTCGCCCAGTGATGGTCGGTAGCGCTCGGTCAGGGTGACTGATGTCTTGGCAAACGCAAACGGATACGGGAACGACGGCTTATGCGAAAGGTGCGACGCTGATTTAGATTCACGCCCAACTCTCACGCCCAGAATAAAAAAAGGATTCACGGAAACCCGCAAACCCTTATTAGGCAACGCGCCCAGGGTGATTCGAACACCCGACCTACGGATTCGTAGTCCGGCACTCTATCCAGCTGAGCTATGGGCGCAAACCTGACTTTAATTTCTAACAAAAAATCGTACTGAAAGCAAGCGTTGGGAGGGAGGCGGAGAAGAGTGAAGGGTGAAGAGTACGCCTCCGCGCAAGCCCTCGATTTCCTTGCCAGGGCGAAAAATGCCTTTCTTTCAGGTCAAAAAATCCGAATCGGAAGCTGCAAGTATCTCATCCGGTGTTTGCGGATGGGCACTAAATACGAATCAAGACCTTCTTTCTTCGTTTGCAGATTCCCTGGAAATTAAGTCACCGGCGGAGGTGACCCTCGCATAAAGTCCGTTCAGCGCAGCGAGGAAAGCCGACTGAACGTGGACGGCAGGAACTGTTGCGCCTCCAAACGAGAGTTGTCTTGTCGCGCAGGCATCGTGCACCAGCGTACAGCCAAAGCCATAGTCGAACGCGGCGCGCGTCGTTGCGTCCACGCACATGTGCGTCATCATACCGGCTATTACAAGCCGGGTGATGCCCTCTTTTTCGAGAATTTGCCGCAGGGGTGTATCACGGAAGCTGTTCGGATAGTTTTTCTCGATGAGGGCTTCTGAGGAAAGAGGCCTCACGTTTTCGTGAATTTCGGCCCCCCGGGTGCCCGGCAGAAAGAAAGTGGCTCCCGCCCGCATAGATATGTGACGGACATGAATGACCGGCATTGTCCTTTGCCTGAAGAAATCGAGAACTTCACGGGCGCGCAGGCCGGCTTGCACGCTGCCCGAAACTTCCATGTTTCCGCCGGGGAAATAATCGTTCTGGATATCGATCAAAAGAAGCGCCGTGACCATATCTTTTCCTCCATAACTTCAAAGCCTCCCCGACCTCACGATGGAACCAATCAGCCATATTCCAAGAAGGGTGGCGACCGCGTAACCGCTTACTCCCAGGATTGCAGTAAGCGAAACGGTCTGGAGGCCGAGAAAGTCAAAGGTGAACTCCATGATTTTCTGGCCGGAATTTAGAATCATCGCGCCGGCAACGATCGACGCTGCGATTATGATCCCGACCGTCAGCCGGTTTACGCCTTTCTCCACTTGGGACCGCACCTCCTCCAGGCCGGTGAGGCGAAGTTCCATCTGCTGTCTGCCGGCTGCGGTCTGCCTGAGGATGTCGTTCAGATGTTTGGGGATACTCCTTGCATACCCGCTCATCGCACGGCCCTCCCGATCGAGATTTCTCAGGATGCTCTGGGTGTTTAAGCCGCGCTGGAGGAGTTGTTTGGCAAAGGGCTTTGTCACCTCGAGGATGCTGGCGTCGCTGCCAAGTATCTTTCCGAGCGCCTCGGTCTGGATAAATGTTTTCAGAAGCAGCAGCAGATTTCTTGGTAGCCTGATGTGATATTTCAGGACAATATCCATCAGTTGGTCATAAACGTCTTTTGCCGAGATGTGCTGAAGGGACCGGCCATAGAACGATTCGCTTACGTCCTTGAGATCGCCCCGGAATGCTTTGAGGTCCATATCCTCGTTTATCAGCCCTGCGTCCATCAGGGCATCCATAACCATGTCATAGTCGTGTTCGGCGTATCCCAGAAAGAGGTTGGCGATCTGGCGCATCATCTCCTCGTCCAGATAACCGGTTATGCCGAAATCCACGAGGCTGACCCGCCCGTCGTACATGACTATAGTGTTTCCGGGGTGCGGGTCGGCATGGAAAAAGCCGTAGAGCATAAGCTGGCGGGAAAAGGAGCGCAACCCGATCATCGCCACCTCTTTAGGGTCGATTCCAGCCGCGCGGATCTCTTCGACCTGGTCCATCTTTATACCTTCGATGTGTTCCATAACCAGCACAGACCTGGTCGTGTAGTCCCAGTGGACCTTCGGGATGTAGATCTCCTCGACCTCCTCGAAATTGCCGGCGAACTTTTCAATGCTTCCGGCCTCGATCATCATATCGAGCTCGCGGGTTATATTGCGCTCGAATTCCTGGACAAGATTCCTTGCACCGATGACCCTGCCGATTTCGAGCGCTTTTTCAGCCTTCCCGGCCATAAAATACATAAGGCGAAGGTCCTCTTTTATCCGCCGGTCGATTCCGGGGCGAATGATTTTGACCGCGACCTTCTCGCCCGAATGCAGCTTTGCTATATGCACCTGGCCAACAGAGGCCGCCGCGATGGATTTCTCGTCGAATTCGGCGAAGATTTCGAGGATGGGCCGTTTGAGCTCTCGTTCGATAACCGCCTTGACCTCCTCGAAAGAAATCGGAGGCACCATGTCCTGGAGCTTTTTGAATTCAACTATGTATTCATGAGGGAAGATGTCGGCCCGGGTGCTCATGAGTTGGCCAAGCTTTATGAAACTCGGCCCCAGCTCTTCCAGCGCCAGCCGGATGCGGCGGGCCGACGGGAACCCGCTCCGCACAAATATCTCCCCGTCCGGGACCTCCGAGCGTGTTTTCCTGACGCTGAGCACCCTTTCGAGAATGTCGCCAAACCCGTGTTTGACGAGTACACCGGTGATTGCGCCAAACCTTCTAAGTCCTTTAAGTCCGTAGATTCCTCTGGAGATTTTCATTTAATTTCCTTACCGGGAGTCTGGCCCCAAAAATGCTGGCAGGGGTCATTTGCCGCCCGCCCGTAGCAGCAGGGCCTTATCTCCGCTCGGGACCTCTGTTTTCCGGTATTCCCAATATAGCGCATTGCATATTTTTGATAAAGACGGACTCCTCAGGTCTGCCGGCGCCATGATTTTACACAGGAGCCCTCAACCGAAGTGAAGGCCGGCGAACAAATTCTCCTCACTTTTCTAATTTCCCAGGGGGCGGAGAAGATTTCCAAGAACAGGCTCCTCATGAAGGTAATCTCATGCTTCGAATGTTACTCTTCTCCCCATGCTTGCCGGCTTCGTGCGATTTTCTTCTTCACCCCAGTCCAGGTATCGGTCAGCAGAAAAGATTTTTCCCATCTTTCAAGGAAAAGAAGATACATTTCATAGGGAATGGAAAAGGTCATTTCGTCGGTTTTCATGAACTTCCTGTCCGACGGGTCCCAGCCTCCGATAACGGCCTTCATCCTGCCTTGTTTCAGGTAGTGCAGGGGCCATGTGACGATATAGCTGCACCCCGCGCCAAACGGTGAGGTAACTACTTCGAAATCCTCGGTAACGAACGTGGCAAGAGTACATAAGCCGGCCATCGTCTCACCCCTGGCAAAGAAAGTGACAATTTCCGGCGATTCATTCTCTTTGAACAGGCTGAGCGGTTTGAATACGCAGAACCTGGCGGGGGCCGGCCGCGGTGACAGTTCATTGAAAAACCGCCGTGTCACCTCCGGTGAGGGAAGGTACCGTTCACCATTTAGGTGGCCTGGGATGCCGCTTGAGACGTAATGGGCAATGAATTGGAGCTGTGGCTTGTGGAAGCCGAGGTAGAATGAACCACCTATGCACCCGAAGCGCCTGGCTTCGAAATAGGCAGCGGACTTTTTCTTTCGGGCAAGCCATATATTTCCCATTACGCACGACCAGTTCTCAAAGAGCGCAGAAAAATCGATCTCGCCCCTCTCCTCCATCTCGTAGGAAAACGCGGCGCCCTCCTTTGGCACGAATCCGCTCTCTGGCTCCGTGCCGGTATAGAACATGCCGAAAGGTTCCTCGGAGTACCCAAGGGCTTCCAAAAACGCATCCGGTTGATCAGTCATACAATCTCCTCGTATGATAGACTTATATAATACCCTGCCAAAAAAACGAATCGGCTCTTTCCGCGCAGCCATGCAGAGAAGCAGGACTGAGGACTGAGGGCTGAGCAAAAGCGGCGACCGTAAACGTGGTGCAGTTGGAGGCAAGCCAAATGTTAAGCGCACCAAAAAGTAAAGTGACAAAGGTGTCAGAGTTTCACTCTCAGTCCTCAGCACTGATAGCGTAGCGCGGGGGCCGACCGTTCATTCTCGACAGCCCACCCACCCGCGAGACGGGGCGGGAGCGGGAGGCCTCGCATGATAGACTTATATAATACCCTGCCAAAAAAACGAATCGGCTCTTTCCGCGCAGCCATGCGGACAGCGCAGACACTAAACGTGGTGCGGTTGGAGGCAAGCCAAATGTGAGGCGCTTCCAAAAAGTGAAGTGCCTCCGGTGTATAGATCACGCTTCGCGAGCTTCGCATTGCTTCACAAAGTGAGGCATGCTTGCCGGCCTCCCTTTGCGACGTATGAGCGCGTAGCGCGGGGGCCGACCGCGCGGCAGGTCTATCACACGCGATGGGCGGTAGCGGGAGGCCTCGTAAATTCCCGCATGTGGCCAGCGTAATTGATAGCAGAGGATACCACGGGTCCAGCCGCGTAGTGATTTTGATTTGGGGCTTGTCCGTAAATAAAACCTTTGCGCTCGCATCCGGCTTTTGGACGGCTTTGGCCGCTCCTCAATCGCAAAATCCTCGACGTAGCACAGCTACGCCTGCGGTTTTGCTCAATCTTCGCCACCAAATCAGTCCAAAATCCGGCGCAATCCCTAAGAGGCTTATTTACGGACAAGCCCTTGATATTTTTCCAACCGAAAATCAGTTTACTATCTCATCTACCACATCTGTGAGATGTTTTTAAAGCCCCTTGAGAGCGCGGCTGACATGCAGTCGTCCTCGTAAATGGTTTCGTGAAGACGAACGGTTCCAGGGCGAGTAACACAGGGCCGGCGGCCAGTTGAAGGAAGAGGCGTTGAGGCGGCTTCAACAGCTTTGCAGTGGGGAGGTTGATACCTTGGCTGAGGTTATGGCGGACGGTGAAGCAACTGCGGCACACCGTGTTACGGCTGCAAGGGCAATTTTGGAACTCAAAAGGAAACGAAATGGCAACCATTGAAAAAAGAATCGCGGAACTGGAAACCCTGACTGAGGCTGAGACAGGGGGAGACAAAACCTTTACTGGACTTGTCGGGCAAGCTCGAAAACGGGCCGGCAGGGGGGAACCGGTCCGTGAGATCCGGATAACGCGCAAATGCTCGATGACCCCTCAACGGGCAATTCCATCGACAGATTCACGGGGTGCATGATAGGGCAAGGGATTCCCGGCTCTTAGGGCCGCCTGCCCGCCTCTCCGTGTCCCCCCCCTCTTCGCGTCTGTCCCTACCCCCCCCCCCCCCCCCCCCGCCGATGGTTATTTTCTTTTCAGAGTGGTGGCGGAACCCATCCCCCCCCCGATAACGAGAGTGGGCAG
>Ga0187891_1001978_pt1 | contig 16405 bp, 17 predicted proteins | sample June2016WEW_21_4_FD_132990 | JGI IMG/M metagenome (GOLD analysis project Ga0187891, IMG submission 132990) | Peatland microbial communities from SPRUCE experiment site at the Marcell Experimental Forest, Minnesota, USA - June2016WEW_21_40 | ecosystem: Environmental > Terrestrial > Soil >... | reverse complement strand
CCGTTCCCCGGAAGCTCTCCGCATAAATCTTGTAGATATTCTCGGTGCCGGACGGACGGGCCGCGAACCATCCGCTTTCGGCTACCACTTTCAATCCGCCGATGGGAGCACCGTTGCCCGGCGCCACGGTGAGGACAGTCTGGACCTTTTCGCCTGCCAGGTCGCTGAGCTTGACCTGCTGGGGTGAGAGCTTCACCAACAGTTCCTTTTGATCCGGAGTGGCTGAGGCTTCAACGCGGTCATAGATAGGCTCACCGAGTTCGCGCGTAAGTTCGTGGTAGATTTCGCCGGGATCGCGACTCATCCGGGCGGTGATCTCCGCCGCGAGCAAAGCCGGGACAATTCCATCTTTATCCGTCGTCCAAACGGTGCCATCCATACGAACGAAGGATGCCCCTGCGCTCTCTTCGCCACCGAAGCCAAGCGAACCATTGAGCAAGCCATCGACGAACCACTTAAAGCCAACCGGCACCTCGTAGAGCTTCCGGCCAAGCTTCGCGGTGACGCGATCGATCATCTGGCTGCTCACCACGGTCTTTCCGACCGCCGCTTCCTTGGGCCACTTCGGCCGGTGTTGGAAAAGGTAGAAAATAGCGACAGCAAGATAATGGTTGGGCGGCAGCAATCCGTCGCTCTTGGCGACAATACCGTGCCGGTCATGATCGGTGTCACAGGCAACGGAGAGGTCAAAGCGATCCTTCATCCCTATCAATCGCTGCATCGCGTAGGGTGAGGATGGGTCCATTCGGATCTGGCCGTCCCAATCCACGGTCATGAAACGAAAGGTCGGATCGACAACCTCGTTGACAACCGTGATGTTCAATCCGTATCGCTCGGCAATCGGCCCCCAGTAGTGGACGCCTGCGCCCCCAAGGGGATCAACACCCATGCGGAGCTTCGCGCCGCGAATAGCGTCCATGTCGACTACGTTCGCGAGATCGGCGATGTAAGTGTTGAGGTAATCGTGCCGGTGCGTTGTGGAGGCGTGAAGAGCCTTCTCAAGAGATATCCGTTTCACGCCCTGCAGCCGGGCTTCGAGAAATTCGTTTGCTTTCGCCTGAATCCAATCCGTGACGATGCCCTCCGCGGGCCCGCCGTTTGGCGGATTGTACTTGAAGCCACCATCATGTGGCGGATTGTGCGACGGCGTGATGACAATACCGTCGGCGAGTCCGGTCTTGCGCCCGCGGTTGAAGGTGAGAATCGCGTGAGAAATGGCCGGCGTGGGAGTATATTCGTCCCCTTCAGCGAGCATGATTTCAACACCGTTAGCCGCCAACACCTCAAGCGCACTCGCCAGTGCCGGCACCGAGAGGGCATGCGTGTCCATGCCAAGATACAGCGGGCCATCAATCTGGCACCGCTTTCGGTGCAGGCAAATCGCCTGACTGATGGCGAGGATATGCCACTCATTGAAGGCCTTTTCGAATGCGGAACCACGATGTCCTGAAGTGCCGAACGCAACCCTTTGTTCCGGAACCGACGGCTCCGGCACTTCCGTATAGTAGGCCGTGACGAGTCGGGGCACGTTCACCAGCATCGATGCGGTGGCCGGCTTTCCTGCAAAAGGGCTTATTTTCATGACGCTCTCGTCAAATGCCGCTGTGACCCTTGCGCCAAGCTCTCCATCAGCTTGTCGAACGGCTTGTTGAATTTCTCGACTCCGTCATCTTCAAGTCGCCGCGTCACATTGTCGATGCTGATTCGCAGTTCCGGCAGTCGCTCCAACACCCAGCGGGCTTCCGTGATGTCTTGTTCGAGCCGGGCTTTCGGCTCTCCATGGCCGCGGTAGACGTTCAGGGATTCCTCCGCGAGGAGAACATCAGGTCTGCTCATGACATGGGGCTCCCAAGTGCAGCGAGGTGTGTTGCGCCGCCGGCCCAGGGCGGGTGATAACGATTCGGCGATAGGACAAACGGGCTTGTTGAAGCTATCAGGTCTCGCCTGTGGTGGTGTCGTGTTTCATTTTTTTCTTTCCGGCTGCCGCCGCGGATTACTTGTTATGGCTGCTCTGTGCTAAGTTCACGCTCTGCCTGAAACCAATCTTGCACCTCGTCACCAGGCGCCCCGTTCCGAGAAACATAGATTTCGTATGCCCGCTGGCGAATCTGTTCGGGCGTTGGCTGGGTCTGTAAGGCTTGTTTCGGCGGTTCCGTCATAGATGCGGTTTTGACAGCGGTTGCTTGACTCACTTTCTTCCTCCCATTGGAGTTGCCATTCCTGCTACGCATGCGAGCTAACGCGAATCGCTATTTCTTCCTCACGCGCCTACTTGCTGAAGAGTGTGAAGATATTTGACGATGTCGCCTGTCGACAGCATTCCGACGAGGTTGTTCCCCAGCATGACGGGCATTTCATTGATTCCATCTCGGCCCATCTTTTCCATTGCTGTCCACAATTCTGCTTTTGGATCGATCCGATTTAGCTTCTCGATGGGTATCATCGCTTGGGCTGCGGTGGTCGTCGCCCATGAGGGTCGAGGAATCTCCTTTATGTTGTGTAGGGTCAGCAATCCGACCACGCGGTCTCCGCGGTCCACGAGGAAGCAATGTCGACCGTGTGTCAGGACCTCCTGATCGATTAGCTTTTGTAATGAAGTATCTTCTGATATGTGGGTACACTCACTTCCCATCGCTTCGGACACTTTGTGGCCCCCTAATAGGCCTTGCACCATTTGCTGCTGGACTTGAGCTCCGGCTGCGCTTTCGAGGAACCAGCCGATGAATGCGATCCACAATCCATTGATGACGTTTCCTCTCAGGGCTTGCCATACGCCCACAATAATAAAAAGGAAGCCAAAGAATCGGCCTGTGCTGGCCGCGATCAAAGTCGCGCGGCGGAAGTTCTTGTTCACTCCCCAAACGATGGCGCGAAAAACGCGACCTCCATCCAGGGGAAATCCTGGAATGAGGTTGAAGACTCCCAGGAGGCCGTTAATGAGCGCGAGATACTTGGCTACTGCTAGCGCCGGAGGGACACTCACAAGCAACCGCTCCAAAAGGAAAAAGATCGCCGCCAACGCAAAGCTAGTGAGCGGTCCCACAACTGCAATTAGGAATTCGGCGCTGGCGCTCGGGGGTTCGCCTGCGATCTGGGATACGCCGCCAAAGACGAACAAAGTGATCCGTTGTACGGGTATTTTGTAGCGAAGGGCCACCCACGAGTGGGCCAGTTCGTGCACAACGATGCTGCCAAAAAACAGGACTGCTGTCACAGCGCCCATCAACCAGTATTCCGCGCTCGTGCCTCCCTTGAATTCGGCCGGATAGTAATTAGCGGCCAACATCCAAGTGATTAGGGCGGCGATCAAGAACCAGGAGTAGTCCAAATCGATGGGAATTCCAAGGACGCGTCCGATCGGAATCGTATGGCGAAACATAACTCACCTACCTTTTGCTAGAGAGCGAACCGGCGTTCTCGCCGAGCAGTCGTCCGTCGGTACGAGCAGGGAAGTCCAAATCGTTTCGACGGCCGCGAATAACCCGTTCCGCGTTCGCTCATCCCGCGGCCTTGCGCTTCGCTAAGCCTTGCTTCTCGACACGCGCTGGATTGGCCGCGGCTAATTCCACCCGCGACCGTAAAGGCGACATCACGAAAACGTCTGCTCGGAAAACCGGTAGAGGCCGGCTTTCATGCACCGCATGGGCATCGCTCTGAATGTCCTTAATCGTTTGGTCGAGCAGAGGAACGAATTCACTCGGGCGAAGTGCAGATGATCCAAAGCACTTTTCACCGCGCCGAAGAGCAGGTAACCACCAGCATCCTCGCTCTACCGCGTGGGAGTAGAACACCGTGGTGTCCGATCCCTCGAGCAGATTCATAATGGAATAAAGGGTACCGTCGCTCAGACTGGTCGGACTAAGCACCAAATCGAACCGTCGGTTACGGAGGATGAGGAAAGCCTCCTGACAGGACAGAGCAAAACTACACTCGCAACCGTGATTGTTCAGGCGGCTCGCCAGGTACGAGAAACCCTGGACGTTTTCCCCGATTAAGAGGACTTTGGGCCTTTTGTTGTCTTCCATGGCCTTTGCTCCCCTCGTGGACGGATCGGCCAAGCAGCCAATCTTCGAATTAAAAAGATCCGAGAAACTTCGCCGCACCAGAGCCTGTCCTTGGCTCAACCAAACTAGACGGCCGTCGACGCTGCTCGTCGAGTACTCGCCATCCTTCTCATGGCATCGATCTTATGTTTAAGTATGACGCCGCATTAAAAAGGAAACTGTTCCATTTTGGACAGTTTGCGTTGCGCCACGTAAACCAATATCGGCAGTGCGAAATGACGTCGCAAAAATAGACAGTTGGCGTACTTTGCCAATACAGAAGTGCTGCTTCTCGCGCTGAGAAGCGGGGAGATTTGAACAACACGATTCAAGAATTCCACAGAGGCGTAGAAATCGAATTGGAGATTCATCAATTGCCGCAGGGTCTTTGGAAGTGCGATTACACGCTGATAACGCATCCAGAACGAACCAAAACGATCCATCGCGGAGATGAGGAATTCCCCACGATGGACTTGGCCAAGGAATATGCATTGCAAGCAGCTCGGGACGCAATAGACCGAAACAGTGAAGGACAGCCCGAAAGAGAGATAGTGAATCCGCCAAGGGAAGTGCGTATCAAGCCCTACCCAGAATAAGTTGAAGCATGACAGATGCATCCGCAAAAGCATTACGAAATCGAGCACAAATGCGTCTTGAAATAATCTGCGTGGACTTCCTAGCTGACGCTCGACTTGAGGGCGAAACGTCAGAATCCGCTCTAAATTGCGCCACCAGTATTGCGGGGAAGTGCCCAAGCCCGTTCACGGTAATTCCATTCGTATCTGCGCTTACCATTCGCGACCAGAATTGAAATCTGTTCCTTATTGCATGGTTCGCGTCACTGGCCGGCGTGCGTTTCGGAGTAAGAACTTTTTCAGAGCAAATTCCTTCGGTTTCAATTCAACCTTGCGTCCACCCCGCGTTACCACGCGTGTCACTGTATTCATTTCAAGGTCGGCCACGCGAAGGATGAGGGCCTCCGGATGACCTCTTCGAAGAAGCGCGCGGATCCGCGCCGACAGCTCAGCGAATGCAAAGGGTTTGACGAGATAATCGCTTGCGCCGCTGTCGAGTCCTTTCACCTTGTCTTCGAGAGAGCCCTTGGCGGTGAGGATGAGCACTGGAAGGCCTACTTTGTGCGCACGGATTTTGGGTAGGACGTCCAGGCCAGCCAGCTTTGGAAGCATCAGATCGAGAATCACCGCGTCGTAGTCGAAGTGTGTCGCCTGATACGCGCCTTCCTCTCCGTCGCGCGCGATATCTACGGCGTAACCCTCCTGCTGCAGACCCTTTTGGATAAAGTCCGCCACTTTCTGTTCGTCTTCGATGATGAGGACGCGCATTGCTCTGGAGCTAGTCTTTTATACGTTAGTGGGAACCGCCCTGGTGGCAAATTCGTTGTGTCGACGGCAGGGGAAGCGTACGATTTGCGAGCCAGAGGTACAAATCGGAAATTCCGGTACAAAGGAGCGCTCTACGAGAAAGGCTCCGGCGCTGGCTCCGGCTCAGATCGACGGATTGCGACGCCTGGATTCCGCAACGGTCGCAAACGCCGTGGAAACGTTCGGGGTGCGGCTGCCCAATAGGGGTTTTACCGATTCCAGGATTCATTGCCTGTTTCCGGATTTTCCGCCCATGGTTGGCTATGCGGTGACGGCCCGATTTCGAACCGCAAATCCGCCGATGGAAGTGCACACCTACATCGACCGACGGACTGGTTCAATCACATTCTGTCTATTCCGGAGCCTCGGGTCGTCTTGGAAGACATGGATGAACCTCCCGGACTGGGCGCGTTCATCGGAGAGATGCACGCGAATATCCAGCGCACGCTCTTGGCTCGCATGGTCGAAAAGGGGCTAGGCCACTTTCTAATGGGAAGCGTTTCAGAAGCCGTCGCTCGCCACGCCGGATGTTCTATCGAGATCATTCGAATCCCGTCCAAGCACTGTGCCCGGCCGTGATTGGGGCGGCAAGATGAATACGAAAGGCGTGCAAAGCGAGGGGGCCCTCCTCATCTGCCACCACAGCAAGGCATTCACAATTGCTTCGGGAGATTGCTTTGATAGGTGATCGCACAGCATCGGCGACCCGAACAGTGGGCCCATCGATCATGTGGGCGCTGTCGGTCTTGGTCGGGATCGTCGCCGGCCTTGGAGCCGTGGCTTTCCGAGCGCTCATTGGGATCTTTCATAATCTTTTATTTCTTGGCAGGCTCTCTGCCGCGTACGACGCCAACACGCATACGCCAGCGAGTCCCTGGGGACCATTTGTGATTCTCGTTCCGGTCGTCGGAGCCTTCGGCGTGGCTTTCCTGGTGAAGAACTTCGCTCCAGAGGCGAAAGGTCACGGCGTACCGGAAGTCATCGACGCTGTTTACTACCACAAGGGAGTCATTCGTCCGGTCGTGTCAGCCATCAAAGCGCTGGCGTCCGCGCTATCGATCGGGAGCGGCGGATCCATTGGCCGCGAGGGGCCCATCATTCAGATCGGTTCTTCTTTTGGTTCGACCATGGGACAGCTCTTGCGTCTGCCTACCTGGCAGTGCATCACGCTCATCGCGGCAGGCGCAGCCGGGGGAATCGCAGCTACATTCAATACTCCCGTTGGCGGCGTGCTGTTCGCGGTAGAGATCGTCATGCACGAAGTCAGCGCGCGGACGTTGGTGCCAGTGGTCATTGCTACAGCGACGGCCACCTACGTCGGCCAACTCTTCTTCGGCCCACATCCATCTTTCTCCGTCCCTGCTCTTGAAATGACATACTTTCAGTTGACGGATCCGATGGTCCTCGTCGCCTACGCCGGTCTTGGTGCGATCACCGGTCTTATTTCCGCACTGTTCATTCACTCCGTTTACGGATTCGAGCACTTCTTCGAGAATCGTGTCAAAGGCGGATACTACGAAGGCGTTTTCTCAGGAAACCCTGGCCCAGCTTTTCGGGAGGAAGTCTAATGGCCCAACCTCAACGAGCTCGGAACCCAAAGTCCACGTCTGAACCAGGGTCCACAAGCGACTTGGTCACGGCGTCGCTCGAATCCGTAGAGTCTCAGTTGGGAGTTTCTTCGGCGGGCATCAGTGACTCCGAAGCCCAAGCCCGGCTTGGCATGTAGCAAAGAGTCGAAACGGAAATCCGAGTGCACTTCGGAAGTGAGGCAGGCATGAAAATCTTGCTGGCTGTCGACGAGTTCAAATTCTCAGAGGCCGCCGTGCAAGCCGTGATTGAGCAATACCCGACGCCCGATCCAGAAATAAGCGTGTTGCACGTGGTAGAACCAACTGAATGTTTTGGCTATCCGGTCCCTGAGTCGCAGAAACAAAGGCAGCAGGCATAAGAGTTGGTGAATCGGGTCTCACAGACGCTTCGCGCCGACGGGCGACTGTGCGAGTTTCGTTTAGAGATGCCTGCGACGCCGGAGATTTCGGGATCAATACGACGAGGACTGCTGCCTCTATGCGACTGATCCAGACTGGGAATCAGAACAAATACTTGGCCAATTGAAGTGCCCCCTTCTTCCAAGGCACGCGATGGGAGATTCCGGTCTTTCCCCGATACTCGTCGCGGTGAAGTACGTACCAATCATAGTTGCGAATTAGGGCATCCTGATTAGAGTAGCGCGGCGCGAAGCCGAGGCCTCGTTCCATTCGTTCGATGGAGACAAAGCTCTCCTGAGCCGCGGTGTCATAGATCCACTTGTAGATCGGAGAAAGGTGCAGCTGCTCCAAGAATTTCAACGTCCAAATCACCGGCAGAGCCGGCAAACTGATGACATGCTTTCCATGACCGGCCCGGTCGAGCACGGCCTGGAAATTCTCGCGCATGGTTCCGAACTTCTTCGCGCCGACATTGAAGGTGTTATTAACCCGAGTGGGATCAAGTGTCGCGCAGAGATAAATTGCTTCGCACAGGTCCTCGACATCCAGGAGTTGATAGAGATTGTCACCGGATCCAAGCACAGGGAAGTTCCGGCCTTCATACGCCCAGTCGTAAAGCAGTTCGAACACCCCGAGCCTTTCGGGTCCGACGAAACTCTTTGGTCGTAACACAGGAACGCAGTGTCCAGCGGCGCGGAAAGAGAGGCAGTGTTTCTCAGCTGCAATCTTCGCCTCGCCGTATGGGCCCACGCCTTGCAGTCGGTCTTCCTCCAGCAGTGGATGGTGGTCTGGAATCCCATAGACCGAGGTGGAGGACGTGAAAATTAGGCGCGATACACCACGGCTAAAGGCTGTTTCTAGGACTATACGTGTGCCCTCCGAGTCGGTTGAAAGGATGTCTTCTCTTCGACTTAAAGGAAGAGCTGCCGCTGCATGAACGACGATCTCCGCGCCTTCCATCGCGGAGGCGACAGCATCGCGATTGCGGACGTCGCCGACGATAGCATCGACGTCGCTACGTTCTGGGTAATCAAACGGCGCAATATCCAGAGATCGCACCCTCTGTCCACGCGCCAGCAGATAACGGCACAGATTTATGCCAAGAAACCCTGAGCCTCCCGTGATCAGAAATGAAGACACCGCCATTGCACTCCGATGAGAATTAGAAAGCACCGACCTCGATATCAGGTGGCCATACAGCCAAGCCGCACATGCGGCGCCAGCGCACGCGAGAAAGTCGATTTTCGCAGCGTTTGCCTCGTCTCGAAAACATGCCAGCGCTGCTTCACCGTGGTGAACAGAGTAATCATTTCGCGCTTGAATGCGGGCAGGTCGGAAGGCTGCCGGCTGCTGACCCAGTTTCGGTCAACAACCACTTCACGATCCGCCCAGTCACCCCCGTATTCTTAGTTTTTCGGTCTCAGAACTGCAGTGATGCGTGTCACCCAATCTGAAGAAACCCCATCTTTGCGAGCCACGCGCACGCGATCTTTTTCAGGGATCTTAAAAAGAGATATGGAATCCAAGCGTTGCTGCAGATCATCGGGCATAGTAGACTGTAATGAAAGAAAGTCGTTTTACGGGCAGAAAGGCACCTTGCCCAGGGGGTTCTACACTGCACGCCAGCACACAACTTAAGCTTATTGCCGTTCTTATTTGCTCGGTTGTTCTTGCGCACATTGCAAGTCCGAGTAGGGTGTCGGCCACGGCCGTTCGGGTCGAGGAGCTAAGCCGGAGCATTCCAGCGAGAGCTGGTCACGATCTCACCGGATCGCAGTTTGCGCAGTACGTCGCGAAAATGAATCCGCAGCAAAGGGAACAAGCTATACAGGACGAGATCCTGAGGGGAAATCTTCCCCAATTTCTCAGGAAACTGGTGCCTGTTGAACTCCACTGCGGACTACCGAACGGCAAACGCCTCACCGCCACAATCTTTGTCGCGCCGGACTATCTCGCCATCGGCTCAGACGACGACTTCTTGCGAATCCCTATGAATCTCCATACGGCGGTTACAATCGCCGAGCGCTTTGGATTTATCTTGCCGACTAAAAAGATGGTCGACGCCATATATCTTCAGTCCCGCTATCATCTGATCCCCCAACCCTTGCCGGCGGGGCCCGAGATGAGATCCACGGAATACTATTGGACACACAATCAGATGATCGAAGAGCAAGCTCGCACTCTCGGCGTGCGGTTAGGTGAGCTCGTTTCTGGTGACAAGAAAGATGTCGTGATGACGAACTTGCTGTCCAGTAGGGTGGGGAGAATTGCGATCTATGGCTGGCATCGGGGACCGGGGGACCCGATTCAACCTTTGAGTACAGTTCATGGCGCCAATTACGCCGATTACAGCCACGGAATTCGCCTCATCAGTGACATGGCGCTGATCGGCGGGAAACTTCGATTGGTATATGACATTTTGCGGGATCCATCCGCAGCTACAGTTCTCAGCGATGAAGGTCCCATCCGCAACATCTGGGAGTCCCTCCCAGCCCGCCAGGACCCATCAACAATTGTAATGGCAGCGAGCAACTGAGCATAGAAAGCCGACGCTGCTGAAACCGCGAAGTATCCTAAGACCAGTCTCTAATCAACGCTCATTCGAGACTTTTGCAACAGCGAAAACCCAAATGATAGTTCTCATGACTGTGCTCATCCATAACGCGCGATCCATGCCAGAACGGCGCGCGCCAGCGGCACCAGTCATCATGCGCACGGTAAGTGTCAAAGATAAACCAGCTACCTTTCATCTCCGTGTAGCCTAGCTCGGTGCTGCCTAGGCTCGACATTTGACCTTCGTTAAGCGGCAGATTCATGTGCTCCGCCACATTGCCATTGAGATCGTAGACGCCCAGAGAACTGCGGCACGCGGGGAAAGAGCCCGTCGGATAGGTGTTGGACCCGCACCCTGTCCAACTTCCTCCGTTGCAACCCGCCGTCTTCTTGCTTCCGGTTGCGCAAATTCCTTTTTGGTAGGTCGGGCCATAGCTCCAAGACTTGGTGGCACTGTAAGCCTGATTGTGGGCAATGCGCATTCGACGAATGCCCTCTTCAGGGCTCACTCCCTTGGCGAGGTCAAAGCGATAATCCGGCGGTTCAAGGGCTCCCGCACATGCGCCCTCCCATTCATGGGCATCGCATAACCGCTTGCCCATGGCCCAGCAGATCTCTGCAGCTTCACGGGCCCTTACCCAAACCACTGGATAAGTGAAGGGGATGTCGGGAAATTCAAATTGATCGATGCAAGCTTTGGCATCTTCCGGCTTCTCCTTCGAGGGATCGTAGAGGGGAGCCATATATTTGCCCTTACAGATTTTCTCAAATTCGGGATTTTCGTAGTGCACTCCCATGTTGTTCACTTTTGCTTGACTCTCTTCCGGCGTCATCGGGTGCCGGGTTATCGTTGGATTCCCTTGGCCGATATAGCCGGACTTCGCGAATATTTTCCGGATGGCATTGATTTGATCGTCGGATAGTCCGTGGACGCGTTGCAATTGCCGGAAGAGAATTTCATTTTGCTGTTGCAACGATTGTGGTGAAGCAACGGCGAAACCGACGAGGCCCAAGAGGACCAGCAAACCCGAAGCCAGTACACGTCTCACTTTCATCGCTTATCCTCCTTGTCATTAATCGCGCCTCATTAGATAAAAGAAATCCCTATTGTCCGGATAGCCCAGAAAACGCGGAACGGGTCCGCTCGGACCGGATTTATCCACTTGACTCATTCCATTTATAAGGTAATCGACGAATAGTTGCGACCCGGCCCGCCGATAAAGTGCGAGGTATGTGTGTTCCAGGGCGTTCATGTCCAGGAGCATGCCGTAACGGCATTGGTACGCCTGAAATACGCGAGCCATCGCAGAAGGCGTCGCATCAGAAAACACGGCGTAAATCAGGAAGCGCTTTTTGCCATTCCACTGTAGAGCGGCGCCAGAGCGTATCGTGCGTAGTTTCATATCTTCCGAACCGGACCAGTTCCCGGGTCCCCAACTGTTTACCAACCGACCTGGAACTATTGAATGTGACCGTTCATCGAACTCAACAAGAGGGACGCCATTTTGCCGCGCATATCTGATCTTGGCTAAGATCTGATCGTCCTGGACTTCCCAGGTCTTCATCTGTATCGATCCGTCGTCCAGCACAAAGACCGTCGCCAAGCCCGGTTGCAGCTTGCTGAACACCACGCCATTCTCCAGAAACCCGTAGTGGCTGCCGTAATTCTTCGAAGCGAACTCTCCAAACTTGAAGGCTCCGTGGATGCGCTTAAAGCCGCCGGTGAAGGTCGCCACGGTTCTCCGGGCATTTTCCGGACTGATCAGGCCAGTCGAGACAAGTGGGGAAATGTTTCCGACGCCATCCGGACCCGGAAGCTTCGGATTCTTGATTCCGGGTTGGATGTGATCGGACCAGTTCACCGCAGGATGCTCCGTACCGAGCGCATAGGCGAGATCGAAGTGATCAAGGTCAAAAGCAACTAGGTAGCAAAGCGCCGAAGCCTCGACACTGTCGAGCCTGTTGACCGCTGCTTTGTGATTTTCCAGGATCGCTGCGTCGATTAACTCTGGCTCGATGATGCTGACGTAGATGCCCGGATTCCCGCTTGCGCGATACCATGCGCCGGGGCGCATGCCGGCATGCTCCGAAGTTTCTACAGCGAGCCCGAGGTCAGTGGGCGTCACGACGCGGTTCGCGTATTTCGAATCGATCATGGCAGGAAGCGGAAGAGCGGTTTGCATTTCTCTGCTTACTGCACCCGCAGCGCCCTGTTCTTCGGTATGCATTTCCCCAGTTTCGCGGTATCTATTTTCCAACAGGTGATGAAACAGTATGATCACCTTCTCTCCGCCCCAGACTTGGTTGCGCAAGAATTCGGCCGCAGCCTCCAAGCTCGTACGATGTCCTCTGGCCGGGTTTCTGAGGTAAAGATGGGTATCACATAGCGGCGCGTAGATCAGTTGCGAGTTTCTCGCCTGCTCCAAGGAGTTCGTTGACCCGCCGCCCAAGAGATCGCAGGGATATCGAGCTTTTCCTTCCACAATCTCGACTCCCAGCGGATATTCCGGGTCTAGAATCAATCTTCGAGAACGTGGTTCGGGGTTCTCCAAATGATAGGAGAATTCGGAGCCGCCCTGCCAAGCGACATTGAGCAGGTACCAGGCATTGATTGTGGGATTGAGATTGACGAGCGTAGCCATTCCCACGGCGCCTTGGTCCGATCTGATCGGGATTGAACTCGTCTCTCGAAACTGCTGTAGCTCCACGACGGTCTTAGGTACCGCAGCTTCGTATTCTGCTGCTTGCTTCCTGCTTGGGACGGCTTCCTGGCTGATGACGCCTTGGCCTCTCGCTGCGAGCAGCATCCCAAGGCTTGCAATCGCGGCCAGGACAAGAAAAGGCAGCCGAAGTTTGCAACCCGTTTCTGCGATGCTCTTACTTCTTGTAAAGGGTAAAAAGCTTCTTGACATCAAACGAGAACCCGCAAAATTGCCGAGGCGGTTTGGAGGCTCAGGCGTGCCGTTTCGTCTCCTCATCCGCATATCCAGTCTCTCGGCAAGTTACATGGCTAATAGCACCGTACCCAACATCAACAAGATCAGAATTCGGCTCGTCCGGTCGCGCAGCGCGAATACCACCGGATCGTCATGCATTTTCCCGCGATGTGCCACCAGCCAGATGTGGCCCACCCAATAGAGCAGCAACGGACACAGAAACCACAGGAATTTGTGTCTTCCGTAAAGGGCCTTGGCCGCACCACTCGTGATGTATAGCGCGAGCACTAAAACCGCGATATACCCACTGGCTGTTCCCTTGGACGCCAGCAACTCTGCATCACTAATTTCATAGCCTCGTGCCGTGGCGCGATCCCCATCGACTTTGCGCATGACTACAAGTTCGTCATAGCGCTTCACCAGCGCCAGGCTGAGAAACAGGAACATGGAAAATGCCACCAACCACTGTGATGGCCAGATCGCTACCGCCGCCGAGCCTGCCATGATCCGCAACGTATAGAGGCCGGCAAGGACGATGACGTCCAGGAGGACCACCTGCTTTATATAGAGAGAGTAAGTAATGGCCAACGCGAAGTAGAGCAGCAACATTCCGAACAAAAACCGCGAAACGAACACGCCCAGCACGCAGCCCAGCACAACCAGAACAGGAATCATGGCGAGGGCGTAGGAAAGTGGCAATCGCCCTGACGCTAACGGTCGCAGGCGTTTACTTGGATGGTGGCGATCAGCCGACAAATCCAACAGATCGTTGAAGAGATAACCGCTCGACGCACAAAGGCAGAAGGCCACGAAAGCAACGAGAGCCCGTCCCAACAGCGCCGGTTCGTAGAAACGGTGTGCCGCAAAGACAGGCACAAACACAAGAAGATTCTTCAGCCAATGCTGAGGCCGCAAGGCATTCAAATATTCAGCGAGATGGGCGCGACGATCTTCGAATACGCTCTGAACCTCTGCCACTCTCGCAATGGCTCGCACCAGCTGCTGGTTCGGGTTGACCACAATCGCTTTCCTCGCCGAAGACCACACTGCCATGTCACGACTTCCATTGGCGGCATAGTCGAAGCCTCTCTCCCCAAATTGGCTCAGGAGACGCTCTCGTTTGCGTTCTCCGGAGAGATTGGTGCTCCCATCACTGGCGAGAACCGAATCGAAAAGCTTCAGATGGTCCACCACCTGCTGGGCGAGTCGCTCGTCGCTGGCCGTTGCGAGAACAATCGAGCGTCCCTTTTCATGCTCAGCCCGGAGGTGTTCGAGAACGACTGTGCGATACGGGAGCAATGCGACTTCGAGCCGGACGCGGCGGGCAATTTCGCGCTTTAGATGTGCTCGCCCCTTGAGTAGCCAGAACGGCAGAGCGAATAAGGATAGCGGTTCTTGCCGCAGCAAGCTAAAGAGGGACTCGATTAACAGATCGGTTTTAACAAGCGTGCCATCGAGATCCACGACGAGCGGGGGCAATAGACTGGATGGCGCGGGAAGTGTTGTCCTTCGTTGTTCGGAGGCGGACGTTGAAGTGTCGGGGTTCATGATGTTGCCTGGCGTAGTCGGAGCACACAACAACCATCATACTATCCCATCGAAGTGAACCGCTGTGAGCTTCGTCACAAAGGACTGCATTTCATCCGGGAAGAGAGAAAAGAACCGATGACGTGAGCCGTTTTCCTATATTGCATGAATGGGTTTCCCCACTCGGTCTGGAGCGTTTGCCTGACGCGGCGGCACGCAGTTGCACCAAGTTTGGCGCCTGTGGCTGCAAGCCGCAGACTTCTGTTAACGTGGCCGAGATGATCTCCGCGTCTAGCTCGTCACCGGTTCCAAGCCAATCCTGCACCCAACATTAATCACTACGCGGATGTGCGAAAGTACGTTGTGCTGGTTCTGCCGCTTGTGGTACTGAACGCTTATCACGGCGGACTTTCTAAAGGCGACTCGTATGGCTTGGGTCTCCCCAGTGAGCGTCTGCCTTCTAAGTCTTGCTGCCCGAAGAATCGATAATTTAGCGGGAGTGAGCACGACGTAGCCCAGATGAGCGAAAGAAAACAAGTCAGAGCACCAAGGGACTCAGTCTGTCCGTCTAGCTTGTTCAGGCGAGTTCAGGGGTGGGCACAAAACTGGGCACAGCGAAAGGCGCTCCGGAAACCTCAGTCCCAACCGCTTCGAGGTTAAGCAATGCGTCGCGCTATGCTGGCTCGCAATGAGCAAACTCGGGGCGGCGGCGATCTATCGCAGCAAATTAGTTGGCAGGATAGGTAACCGGCCTTCCGGCTCTTCAGCAGTGAGCGACGAGGCCGGTCCCTATTGTGCAAACTGGCGGCTCTCTTTATGCCGCTTTTATGTCGCCGCGCGTGGTAGCGGCTTTCGCCGCCTTTGGGAGGTTGATTTCCAGGAGTCCGTTCTTGAGGGTGGCTGTGGCCTTTGCGCTATCGATCTCCAACGGCAAATCAATGACTCGCAGAAGCTGCTCGGAGCATTGCTCTTGTTCTTCTTTGGTTTCCTTGTTACCGCTGATCGTAAGCCGCCATGGCTCGAGACTGACTTCCAGGTCCTTGGCGCTGAAGCCGGGCACCTCCGCTTCAACGGTTACTGCGTCATCTGTTTCTGCCATTCGGAGTTGGACCGGAGGAAGTATTTCGGATTCCGCCTTAAACCAGTCTTCAAGATCTTGACCGAACGTCTTCCCTCTGCCTTCAAAGATCTCGTAGGCACGACGTGAGATTTGTTCCGAGAGTTTATTGAAGCGTTCCCGCAAGGTTCGTGGTTCGACGATTTTTACTTGCGTGGGTTCTAGGGCCGTTTGCGTAGCTGTAGATCTTTCCGTCATTTTCTTGCTCCTTAAACGACCACGTGCGCGAATTGGCGTGGCCATAGGCGTTAGCGTAAGTGAGTTTAGTGCAATTGGTAAGCACCCCAGGTTACAGGCCGATGTATCACTGGTTACAATACCGCAGTAGCTCACGATTAATGGCGTTAGCCCGGATATGTTGGGTTAACCGCCTTCCCAGCAATAACTTCTGATTTCCTTCTTCAAGGCAAGAAACCAGCCACATGATGCGGTTCATAACAGGGTGACCTGGGTCACAGAATCGAGCGCAGTCCTTCGGGGAAGATTGGTTCTGCGGCTACTCGGGCGGATGGAGTGTCGGTACTCAACTGCCGCGCGGGAGGCAAATCATAAATGGAGAAAACACCCAAAGTCTTAATCTTATCGAGAGGGAATGCGTCGCGGGCGCAAATGGCAGAAGGATTTTTACGTGTTTTAGCGGGCAGTCGATTCATTCCACTTAGCGCAGGGACGGAGTCCGCAGATGTGAGTCCCTTGGCGATGGAGGTCATGTCTGAGCTAGGGATCGATATCTCCGCTCAGCGGCCACGCGAGGTTGCTTCTCTGTTTCGGGAAACTTTTCGCTATGCGGTAGCTGTGTGTGATGAGCCACGCGAACGATACCCTGTATATCCGTTCACCCGGAATTTACTCAGGTGGT
>Ga0187891_1001974_pt1 | contig 16447 bp, 24 predicted proteins | sample June2016WEW_21_4_FD_132990 | JGI IMG/M metagenome (GOLD analysis project Ga0187891, IMG submission 132990) | Peatland microbial communities from SPRUCE experiment site at the Marcell Experimental Forest, Minnesota, USA - June2016WEW_21_40 | ecosystem: Environmental > Terrestrial > Soil >... | reverse complement strand
GCTGATACTGTCGCTGCGACTAACATTAGTCGTAGGGGTCTCGTAAACGACCCGCACTTCTCGCCCGCCCTTGTTGGGGTTGGGTAGGGAAAAGCTGTCTGCTTTAGCTGACAGTGGTTTACACCGTCCTGCACATCCATTTCCTGAATCGGTTCTCAAATACAACATGGTAACCGCGAGCGGTCATATATTGCAGCCCCAGGGGGGAATAGAGATAACAATAAGCCGTCGTAATCCCATTTGCCTTCAACTCATTGATGTAATAGTCACTCATCGTAGAGGCAATATGCTGCCGGCGAGCGGGCTTAGGGACAAAGATATTGGTAGCGTATCCGGCCTTGATTTCCTGCCAGTACATATAACTAAGTTTTGTTTCCGGCTTGGTTTCCGGGGGTATTATTGCTCCGATAGTCTTACCGATAGTAAAAGAACTTGGTACCGGTAATTTAAGGTAGCCAAATAATTCTGCCAGGATTGACTGGCGCTCTTTGAAATTACCTATTACACTAATCTCCACTATTCGTTCCCTTAAGGTGAATTACTCGGGTATTCATGCACCAGAAGAAAAATATGCGCCGTAGCGTTATTTGTGGCGCTCTTGATTTCAGCCCATAACTGATAACCTACCGGAACTCTCACAAACCAGAAGTCCTGTGGTTTATTATTGCCGTTGGCTGTCAGTTGTTGAATCACGGTGTCAGAAAACTGCATTGCCGTTACTGCCTGAGCCGGAGTCTGTGAGGGAGTGCCCCAGATCAAACGCAGGATGAAAGGATTGGCATTGGAGACATCCTGAATAGAAACTCTACGTGAATCAAAATATACCGAACCGGCACGAAAAGGAGTATCAGCAGTCCCAAGCAGTCCCGTCGCGGCGCCAAAAGCGTTATTACCGCTGGTTATCAAATATGGCGTTAAAGTCTCACGGTCGCCAAAATGGGTAGCTGTCGGCACGGCTGCGACACCGTAGACCTCTTCGTAATTATGAAAATGGTCGTCGATAACTATGCTATCAAGAAGTACGCCTTCCATATTTACACTCCTTTAGGGACTCTTATACATATAGTTATTCACGGTGCCGGTATTAGTGTAGGCACCCACGTACAGGATGCCACCGTTGGAGGTTATTGTCCCGGAATTGGTTATATCACTATTGCAGGTTAGTGGTCCGGTAGTTAATATTCCGGTATTGGAGATTGCGCCAGCACACTGTAAAGCCCCGTAAATCGAGATTGAACCTCCAGCAAGATTTTGAAATGGACCGGCGACAAAACAATCACCCTCAATCTGTATGGTTCCGGCACCATTATTCTCTAAATTGCTAGCAGTTCTAAGGTCACCAGCTATTAAAATAGAACCTGCATCAGTCTGAATAAGGGCATTTATCGTGCATTTACCTAGAACGTTAATGAAGCCGGTAGCGTTTGTCAATGCGATGCCTACAAACAGGTCACCAGCAACTGCCAGGATGCTCTTACCACTACCAACAGTTACATTCCCTTCTGAAACTGTTAAATTACCATAGATTGTCACAACCCCATTTATCACAAAATCACTTATAGAGATAATCGTTGCACTGGCTTGTAATGTGGCCCCATCCGCCACCGTTATACTGGATTGAGATGTTAGTTCACCCATGACGGTTAATGTCCCGGTATTGGAAATTGCGCCAGCACACTGTAAAGCCACAACTGTTAGGCTTGCTCCTGCCGCTACGGCAACATCGCCGTTGGCAGACAAGTTTCCGCTTACTGTCATTGACCCACTTGTTCCACCACCCAAGGATAACGTACCGTCGACTTTGCAATCACCATATATGGCGATGGTAACTCCATCGGCATTAGCCATAAAAGCCCCTGAACATATTAAATTACCTTGTACGGAAAAAGTCATATTATTTCCGATTGGTAAATCTCCATAGATATAAGCGTTGCCACCAACGGCAATCCCCGTGATACTAGCATCAACTCCGGCACATTTTAGGTCTAAACCGACTGAAATCGAACCAACTCCTGTGTTAGATACATGACCATCTATATCGCAATTTCCCAAAATTGTTATTGTGCCAGCGTTACTGTTCATAACCCCACCCATACCCGGGTACACCTTTAAGTCTCCCACAATACTGACCGGAGCTATTCCGTTATTTAATAAGCTTCCACCAGGTATTTTAACATCACCGTAAAAGGTGGCCGTCCCTTCGACCGTAACACTACTGCCAGACTCGAGTTCCCCCGTATTTATTGTACTTCCTGCATGGGTTACAATTCCTGATTTTGCCGTCAATTTACCATATACGTTTATTGTTCCTGAAGTACCTCCACCCAGAGTAACAGCACTAAAGATACTACAATCGCCTAGAACATCGAAATCTACACCATCTTGGCTACAGTTCAGGCCACTACTTAGGTTTGCGTTTCCATCAACGGTCAGCGACCCTGCCGGTGCATCCAGTGTCACTCCCGAGCAGTAAAGATTCCCGTAAATCTCAAAGGTATCTGCCCCGCTCGTTTCGATGCTATTGACCGTACAATCGCCGTTAATATAAAAATCACCATTGGCGGTGGGGTCTAGTTGAGTTATCTTGGCACTAGGGCCATTAAAGTCGCCCTGAATATTAAATCGACCGCTCGTGTTACTAACGGTGCTTACTCCAGGCCCAACATTATAATTACCGCCGATACCGACTTGTCCTGTCGTATTAGTGATGCCAGCCCCATAACAGTCGCCAGTTATTGATATACCACTCAAGTCCCAATTATAAATAGCTGTCGTGCAGTGTAAATCTCCGTTAACCGTCAATGCCGCCCCACCGCCCAAATTAGTTCCTACAGCAATACTACCCACGCAATGACAGTCTCCATTGATAGACAACGTCCCGCCGGCGCCAATGTTAATATCACCGATGCAAAGAACATCGTTGTCGATCGTCATGCTGCCGGCTGCCGGTACCGTAATGCCGAAGTAGATCTTACCAGTACCATTGGCGCTGTTGACAATCCCTTTAATATAGGCCGTTAAGGAGGCTGTCGCGCTGACCGAAGAAACAGGGGTATCTGTCTTATTCCCGACCACATCACGCATCAGAAGGTTGGCTACAGAATCAGGTAGAGGCACGGCCAGGGCAGCCGCCAGACCCGCGACGCTGACCTCCGGACTCATTAAGCCGGTCAGTCGATAAGGCGTCCCGGCGACGATCTGAGCCGACAAGGGACTGAAATCAATTTCGCCGGTCGCTGGGTTGAAAGCTGTGCAAAGTTGTCTTTCAAGGTTTGCCGCGCCGCCCAGGATAATGACGGTTACCTGGTTGGTGATGAAGTCATTTGAGCCGATTAATCCGGTATCAATTAATGACCCGCCGCCGACATTGCCATCGGCCGTGGTCACCGAGTCCCAGGATACCAGCGTATCTTCAATTTTCCTGCGTTTGATCGGAAATGCTTTATTCTGAATTGGTAGAGCCATTTAAATTAACCTCCTCTTGACTGGGTAAGTCATTCTTACCGCTATGGGAATTTTAGTTGTGAACGTCATATCTGCGCCATAAACATTACCTGCCTCACCAATGTTGGCGAAGGCACGGAAATGATAAGTGGTTCCAGCAGCAAGACCACTGATTACCTGGTCGAAATCGAGGTCGATCCCCCCCTGTGAAGTCGTGGGGGTAGTATTCCCATATGCTATTGTCGTTCCCCACTCGAAACCGCAGGGGTCGAATCCTGCGCCGGGATTGACCAAAGTACCGTTTAATTGCGCCGAATAAAAACCAACATTGGTTGCCGCATTGGTGTTTACGCTTGGGATGTCCGGTATTAACAAATCTAAGTAAATATCCGTAAACAACAGATCCCACAGGTTAACTTGGGGAATAGCCGGGTGGTCATAGTCAAATGCAACACGCATGGAAACTAATAAATGGCCTGAAGGAAGACTTGCGGTCAGATAGGCGTTAAAATCACTATTCAAATTATAGGTTTGCGGGGTGGGCCCAAACGGATGATTAGGAGGAATTAACTCATCTGATAATAATACACTCCCTACGCCATTCCAGTTGTTGCCCGTTGAACTAAATAGCGCTGACTTATCATTTCCAGGATTAGGCCAAACGCCATCACCGGCATCGATGCGCGTTATAACAATCTTCGGAGTTAAAAATGATGATACCCCAGATACGTCAAAATCTAGAAAAACCCGGGCAATATAGGCATGGTCGAAGGTAATGCCGGATAAGTAGCCTATTGCGCCATTATCACCTGGGGGTATCAGGCCAATGCCATCCGGTATTGTATTCGGCCCGGTAGCGGGAGCAGAGCCGTTATAACAATCTGCCCAGGCGTTAGCGATAGCGAAAGCATAAAAACTTAAACCCGTTATTGTTGGGTTTATTATTTTATGGCTCATGGCTAACTCCTGGTTATCGCATTCACTACCACCGTACCAAGTGTAATTCCGGCCGGAATAATGATTTGTAATCCGCTATATGGCGTCCAATCATCGAGGTCTATCTGGACCAGCACACTGCCATTCACCGGCACTACAGCTATGACGCCATCGATCAGATCTGCCGTGGTATTGTCGCTAGTCACATTGCCGATCGCCTGAACGGTGATTGGCTGGTCACAGGTATTTTTTACCTGGTAGAGTACATGTTTGGCCGATGTAAAATCAACCATCGTCGAGTAGTAAGTGCCGGCCGCAGGTGCCACCGGTGAGGCAAAGACGTTGGGAATCGTATTAACGACTACACCTGGTAAAAGTTCGCCTAAGTCAGCCATCTACTTCACCTCGCTAGTAAAAGCAACGATGTCGCCGACAATGGTTCCTACAATGTAGAGGGCATCGGTTGTTGTAATGCGATACTTGGCGAATTGGCCCGGCTGCAGCGAAACGACATTATATTGCAGGTTACCGTTCTTCGGTGCAATCAATATTCTCCCTGCGGGGTTATTTTCAGGGCTTGATTGGATGACAAGATCAAACCCGTCCGGTATCGTCAACGTCGTAAACTGCAGTTGCTGATTGGCAACGGTAACAGGTACATTGAGCGTCTGTATGGCCGGCGCATTCTGCATGATACTTAAAATGCTGTTCAGCGCAGCCAGCACATCGCTTAGCGTGGCTCCGCTTCCCCCTGTCCCTGTGGTAGCAGGTTGTAAAGACTGTAAAATGGCGTACAGATAGTTATTGGCTAATTGTGCATCAGTCCAGGGTGCCCGCTGGGGCGTCGAAGGTGGAGGCGGAAGGTTAAACCGGTTGCCCGTAGTCATGTCTTGCCCCCTCTTTAATTACTCCAGCTTCAATAGATAACTCACGATCACATTGGCAGTGTCGGAGAGTATCGCCAGCGAGCCCATGTGCTTCGATAGCGGGTGTCCGTAGTCGATGACAATGTAACCGTTGACGCCGCCCACTGCCGGAGGCACCACAACCGGGAAGCAATTCTTTGTTACCAGCGTCGGGCTGGGATTTCCGTTTGAACTATCCGGCGTGTATTCGTCCTCGATCATCAGGTTGGCTGCAGAAGCGGAAGGGTTACTGGCCGTAAACTGCGTGAGATACCCGGTCTGAATCCTCGGTATTGTAACCAGCACGTTATCGGCGTTCGTGAGTACTGCCGAATCATTGATGACTTTCTGTGTTATGCTCGGTGCGATAATGTCCATCTGTCCTACCTCGCTTTAGTTTTAATATGTTTCCTTTTACACCGATGACGGTCCGCGCGTCCGGAAACTGATTTCTGTCACGTACCGGATTAAATTCCGGGTCTTCTGTTCCTGGGTAAGCGGTACCAGGATATTTTGCCCCTGGGCGTTCATCCCGGGTAGACCTGCGGTCACATCGATGAGCTGGCAATGGTTGATGATCATGTTGGTAATGCATTTTTCCGCATCACCGGAGACGCCGGAATCGGTCAGGTACCGGAGATAGAACGGCACCATATTATATACGGTAACCAGCGTCAGTCTGGGATCATAATGGGGACTGTCTTCCGGTTTGATAGAACCGATGTATTTCAACCGGGCATTCGACATATTGGTGTCGTTGGGGACCATGTTGGTGAATTCAAGGCCCAGCAGCCATTGGTCATACGGCATATAAAGATGCAGCATGTAGTTGCCGGGTTTGAGTCCGAACATTATCTGGTACAGGGTATTCTGCGTACCGTAAGGATAGAGGTTTTCGTACTGGGGATTCGTGGGGTCGTTCTGGGTATTATCGGAAATATTGACGTCCTTATAATCCGACGTGCCGATAATGTAACTCAGGTCATAAGGGACATCTTCTCGCCATGCCACCTTGTAGGTATGGCCGGGAGCAATGCCCAACTGGGTCGGCCAGGCGCTGGAAAAAGTGACTAAATCTCCGACTTCATACTGCCGTTTGGCCGGCGGGAACTCCAGGGTACGCGGAAACGCTAACTTAAGCATAAATCCTCCTTCAACATTCCTCCGCCACCTTCGTGGAGGAGAATTTTAGCATTTGCAAAAGAAGCCTATTAACTTGTTTTAGTAGCCGACGACCGTAAGGTTGAGCAATACCGCCGACAGGTCCACTGACGTTGGCACGTTGATAGCCGCATTGTCAGCTGCAGTATCGGTGTTGTAGGCGTAATATTGCGGCTGAATAGTCACCTTGTTGCCTGCAACTGTCACCGCGGCCGGGTCCAGTTTGTAACCGCCGGAAAGCGAGGCGCCGATGACGGCCTGGATCGTGCGGATACCGGGGATCTCAAAGATCTCAGCAGTGGCGTTCACGGTAACGGTAACGGTGAAGTTCTGTCCCGCAATGCCGGTGAAAGTGACTGTGGTAGATGCGCCGGCCGGACAGGTTACTGGGCTGCCCGTTATCGCGCCGCTACCGGTGGCGGCCACCGCGGAACTGCCGGTCGGCATCGTGATAATGAAGGTGCCGGGGGTTGCTACCGTAATCGTGTTAGCGCCTCTCGCCAATATGACTGGGGCCGCGGATACAACGCCGGTGCCGTTCACCAGCGTGCCGCCAAGGGCCACACCCGTCAGTTGCGCCAATTTAGACTGGTCTTGAAATAGACCAATTATATCGTAACTCATTGGTTACCTCCAAAAAAAACTTATATTTACCAGGCCCAGCGTCTAGGAGATCTGTGCTTTCAGGTAGGAGTACTCCGCGAAGGTCAGGCCCAGCAGGCCGATCTCTTCGGTGTAGCTCTCGATGCTGGCGTATGCCACTTTCTGCAAGTTGGCCATCGCATACCAGGTGTTGGTCGGGATCAGCAGGTAATCACCGTCCAGCGGGAGCAACTTGTATTTCTTGAAGGTCTTGTCGATTTTGGCCGCCTGTTCGACGCCGGTGACCGGATAGGTATAGGACCCGACATTCTGCTGGAGTTGGGTGATACGGGTACCCGGCTGGTAGGAAATCATGCCATGCCAGGCCAGCAGACTGTGATAACTGGCGGTATTGGACGGGGTTACCGGGGTGCCGGAAGACCCGAACAAATTCACCCAGCTTACACTGGCGCCCAGTGAGAGGGTCTGCAACCAGCTGTGGATGGTGGAAACGCCATTGCCGCCCGACCAGGTAATAACGCCAATGTCTTGCGGGGCTAATTCCTTGACGCCGTACTCTCCCTGTGTGGGCTGTAGTGGCGTGAAGGGTTCGTTCGTGGTCGTCATGTAGGCTTTGGCGATGGCGGCCGCTTCCAGGTAGAAATTATACGCATCCCGGTACGACTTCGCCAGGGTCTCGTCAATTTCCATTTTCTGGGCAACGAGCAGGTCAAACCATGCTCTAAAATCGGCTGTTTCCTGTGCGGTTAACGGGATTTTGGATGGGGCATTACCTTTACCGGTGATAATATTCAGTGCCATGTCTTTCGTTCCTCCAAAAATATTTATTTAGTTATTTAACAGATTATTAACAGGTCATTACCTGTAGTTGATGGTCTGACCGTTGGACTGCACCTTGTCTTTTCTCGCCAGGAAGTTAACATTGGCGTTCTGGTCCTGCAGGGGCAAGGGTGGTCGTTGCCGCTGTGGAACGAATGGGGAACTGGTCTGCAGCGGGTTCGAGACAGGGGTGCCGTTGAAGAAGTTGGCCAGTGGCTGTCCGGCCTTATTGGGTGGGGGCGGTTCCAGCGCTGTCACGGCAAATGCGGGTAAGGTGGGCCCGGCGGGTAATTTGCTGTTAAGCGTGGATAACTGTTTGGACAATTTGGGTAACATGGGGAATTTCGTTTCGATCGCTTGCGGAACGGCAAGGTCGGCGTTCAGAATTGTTGCTAAAGTCGCGCCTGTAGTCATGAGTTGCTTTCCTCCTCTAAATAATTAATTGCTTCGGACTATTTTCTTTTGGTGAATGAGCTAATTTGCTCGAGGGGTTGATCCAGCGATCTCATAATCGCTTCGCCTTCATCCTGGAGAGATCGAAGTCCCCCGTTATCCACAACATTGACCCCGGCATCCACGGTGCCATTGAGGAAACGGTCAACGATCCGGTGAGGACCTTCCTTGCCGGTGACTTTGGTAAACGGCTTGTCCAGCGCACTCATGATCTGTGCGCCAGCGCCTTTAACTGCGCCTACCATCCCATTCCCCACACCCCTGACTCCGTTCGCCAACCCGTCGGCAACATCACCCACGATGCGATGCGGTCTCGTCATGTCCATGCAAACACCTCCATTTCGATTTTGTTGGGGAGAAGGCGTTTCAGGAAAATAGCAACGGGGATGAGCCGTCGCATAATTAGCTGAAACGTCTCATCCCCGTTTAAACTATCTGTTTAAATTCTAACTATCCCAAAACGCTTTGTCAATATAGTGTTTAAACAGTCTCAAATGATTAACGGCGGCGGTGGTGGCAGGGATAGTCTGGGACGAGGTTTGACCGTGGCGTTAGGGTCTCCGAAAAGAACTGCGTGCTGTAAATTGAACAGGATGCTCGATTGCAATAACGGGAAATCACCGTTATCCTGGGCGTTTTGCTGAAATCCCGTTTTTTCGATAGCCATCGACTCTCCGCAGGTCTGCCCGTCAAGGAGAGCCTGAATTCCGTCAATTATGGGTCCGAGGCAGGCGCTGGAATACGGGTCTTCCCAGGGTTTGGCGTAGTAACTGTCATCCGTGATCCAGATTAAATCCGCATCGAATCCCATGTAGCAGAGAGCACCATTCTTCACCAGGTCCGGCCCCAGTTCTGCCCCGGTATCACACTGGACTAATTTAATGACTTTCCCCTGCACTTCACTGGGATTGTACTGGCCGACCGTCCATATAATAGCTTCGTTTTGGCCGGTGGCAGTGTCGACATCGCCGTGACCGGTAGCTAAAATGAAATCGGATGGAGGCACCAGTAAACTGAAGAAAGGCCGCCTGGCGACCGGTCCCATGACAACTTCAGGCAGCATGCGTGGGGCGATGTAGCGGTACATCATACCCGAAGCGCTGCGAGTCGGCAGGTCGAAGATTGGCAATGACAGCATTTTGTCCTCGATATTTCTCAAGAAATACTAGATAATTATGATTCTTTCGTCTTTGGTTCAGGCCAGTAAATGTTGAAAGCTGCCGGCAGTGGGGGGCCTTTGGACGGCGGCATCGGTAATATTCCGGCCAGGCCATGCCCGGGCTTCGTTACTTTCGCCACGGGTTTCTCCGGTTGCTTAAAACACATTGTTCTAGCCATTGCAACGGTGCGCGGAAAGACTTTATTGTATTCGAGATAATCAGCGTATTCCTCTTTTGTCAATATGCCCAATATCTCTTTTTCATGCATATCCGCGATACTGTCACGAACCGGGTCCAGTAATGCCCCGACAATATCTGCTCCCGGTATCACATCCAAAATTGTATCCGAAAGATCAATGAGGTCGGCGCCAACGGCTTGTTTTAAAGCAGCTTTACCATGTGCGTCAGGTACTGTTGGAAATTTCATAGGAGGGGTTTCCAATGCATGCGTCTTGATGTTGCCAAAAGGCGTAGGAATGGTGATCTGCGGCAGGATATTCATGTTCTACCCCCTGATTTTCTTTATGACCATGTCCTTGATTTTAACATCGGTAGCCGTCGCCTCTTCGAATTTCAGAAGAAGGTCACTTATTTTCCCTGGCCACTTCAGGTTAAAATATTCCGGTAGAGGAGGTCCGAGCGACGCAGGTTGAGGACTGGCTTTCTTTACAAAGTCTGCAATCTTTGCCCTTGTATTATCACCTTGTCTTGATTCACGCATCTTTACCTCCCACGACGAATCGAATAACATATTGGAGAAATTACCCTTGATTTTATTTTCAAGGTGGGTCAGTTCTTTCCTGTTCGGAGTACGGCCATAAACAGCTTCAAAGAATTCGGAAAATATCTCGTCTTGTGATTTCATAGTCTTTCGTTCCTCCAAAAATATTTATTTAGTTATTTAACAGATTATTACCAATCTCCGTTTACAAGTTCGCTCGGCCACGAAAATGATTCGTAGGCGTCGGGCGGCAACCACAAAACGCACCAAGCGCTGTGTCCTATATCGCCGGCTACCACCTCACAGGAACCGTCATTCTTAAATCCGTTGCCGCTAAGCGCTATTTGGTAAGCGAATCGGCATTTAGCGCATTTGTAATCCCAGAAAAAGGGAGGTGGCGAAACCGACAGATAGCCCGCCGCTGATTTTGTGAATTGCCCGTTGGCCTTTACCTGATTTTGGACTTCCGTTATCCAATCCTGGAAAGCAGTGGGATTGGAATTCCTGTTGGCAGCGGTGGTGACTGACTTGAAGAGCATGTACGGTTTGCTGGTATTCATGGTATTCGCCTCCTTCTAAAATTATATTCTTGTTCTGGTCGGTAATAAAACCAGTGCCTGCAGAATGAAAGAGTCGATGGTGGCTTTCGCCGTTATTCCGGCGACCGTAGCTTCTACCACGATATTATAGGATTGTCCGGCTATGAAGCCATTGGCCGCGGAGGCCACGAAAGTCACATAATAATCGCCAATCTGCCCTGTTCTTAATACCGGCACCAGAGTAAGTAATGGAGTACTGCTATTACCAGCGAACACCTGGCAGCTGACAGCGGTTGCATTGGAAACCATGCCGGTTGTCGGGTCGGAGATGGTAAAGTCTTTGACGACAGTTTGACCGATAATTACATCCATCAGTTTATCATGTGCCTCCCGTTAAACATGGCATAAAGCCTGGCACCCACGGTTTCCACGATATTAGACGCTTTAACTGTAACACTGGCGACCGCATCACTGACAATTATAGCAGCTTCACTTACAACTACCGGCCAGATATGGATAACATCAGCGACTATGTTATCTGAAACAACGATGGCCGACTCGCTTATCGACCTGGCGTACATAACGGTACTCGCGACGGCATCGGAGACGAAGACCGCCGGTTCTGATACCAATATATAATGCAGAGCTAACATGATAACGGCGTCAGTGGTAGAGACCGCAGTTTCCGCTACATTCCTTATTTTTACTGCGGCCGATATTACACTGTCGGAGACGGATATCGGATCTTCATTGACGTCCCGGATTGCGTTGTAAATGCTACCTATGGTATCACTGACCGAAATAGGATTTTCCACAACTGCCGTAACAGCCTGGTAAATTTCCACTACTGCGTCGCTAACCGTTATTGCCGGCTCTGAAATAAAACTGGTGAAAAAGTGGATAGAGTTGGCTATTACGGCGTCCGAAACAGCAATAGCCGATTCTACAACATTGCTAATATGTGTGGCTAAACTGGAAACGGTATCCGATGTGGATATGGGACTTTCGGAGACCGCGCGAATACCCAGATAAAGACTTGTTACCGTATCACTCACGGATATTGCCGATTCTACGATGACTCTCACCCTTTGCGCAATTGCGTTCACCGTATCACTGACGCTAATGGAAGGCTCACTAATTGTTCTCAAATGTGTGGCGACACTGGTTACCGCGTCCGAGACTGATATAGCCGTTTCTGAAATCGCACTGACAAACCAGTGGACTTTAGAGACAGAATCCGAGACGCTGATCGCCGCCTCCGAGTTTGCCCTGATGCCTTGGTAAATTCTCGTTACTGAGTCACTAACGCTGATAGCGGTTTCGGACTTAGCCGATGATCTCACGGCTGCCCTTGACACGGCATCACTGACTGATATTCCCGACTCTGAAATAGCAGCTGCCCGTACTGGAACCCCTTTTATTCCATCGGAAACCGAGATTGCACCTTCTGAGATAGCGGTGACATTCTGATGCACTTTAGCGACGGCATCTGAGACGGTGATCGCTGCCTCGTTTACAGCGGCAGAGTTAATCGTGGCCGCTGCCGTCCAACCGCTGGTCCCGTTATAAGTGCAGGTCAGGTAATAATACCATGATGAGACTGGACCTGCTACGGAATAGGAAATTATGCAATAGCTGGCGTGAAATGTGCCTCCACCGGCTAATGTAAGATTCCAGCCTGCGGTCGATGTTCCGGTAAGAGTATGAATATGACCAGCCGAACCTGAAAGTGAAGGCGTGGTGATGGTTTGAGTTGTGCCATCGGTAAATTGTACGGTCTGAGTTACAGTTGTACCCAAACTAAATTGTGTAAAGGTATTTGATCCAGTTACTGTGTATGTTCCAGCGCCTAACAAAAATACGACATTATAACTCAATCCTGCCCCGGCAAACGTGCTAGCAGTGTTAACCTCAAGAATCGAACCTGTGGAAGTTAGCGTCATGCCTGCCGTTGCTGTCCACGTTCCGCATGTAATTGTCGAGGATGATATGTTAACAACACTTGTAGCTGCACATGAAATTGTTCCTGTCGTGGTCAGATTTAAGCTATTTGAATTGAACGTACCCAAAGTTACTGTAAAATTTGCTGCACCGAGGTTATAGTTATTATTTGATAATGTGACAGTTAATGAGCCATTGATAGTAATAGGTATCGCTAGACTTGTATTTCCACCACTATCAAGACCAGAAGAACCTCCTAATAATGTGTTAAAGGTTATTCCACCTGTTGTCCAACCTGATGCTGTCATACCTGATATAAATGTAATGCTAGCATATACCGTAAGAACATATGTACTACCAGCAAAGGCTGGCGTATAAGTTCCCGCACCTGTCCAAACCATATTTCTACAAGTGGCAGCGGCCCCAACGGTACATGATTGGCTTCCTGCACTGAAGGAGTTGCCATCAAAATAGACACTTGTCCAGGCATCGGGTACCACCAATGCTTTCTCCGAACCGCCTGACACGGAAGCCCATGATGCTATTGTCGCCCAGGTACTACTATGACCAACCCAGTAAAGTCTGAACAGAAGGCCATAGCAGGGATGCGTCCCTTCACGCACGTCGTTAGTTTCTAATGTCCAGTTACCAGCTCCCGAGCCGATGCAATCGCTAATGTCTGCTGCTGATATTGAAACAGTCGCAGCAGAAATGGTGTACTGAGTACCCGGTGATGATGATACTAAAACTACACGGGCGGTCGTCAAATGACCAGTAGCCGTGAATGTTCCATTGACCGTTTGAGTCGTGCTGTCTGGCAATGTAACGGTCTGGGTGGCTGACGCGTTCACAAAACTTAAAGTGGCAAATGTATTCGCGCCGGTGATCGTACAGGTAGACCCTGTAATATTCACGATATTAAAAGTCAGGCCCGCCCCACTAAAGTTACCACCAACGCTGATTGTCCCAGTCCCGGTTATCGACATACCGGCAATAAAGGTGACCGCGCCGGTCGATGTGAGCGTAAATGTACCAAAATTGAAGGTGGGGGAGTTCGTGGCGGCAGCCCATGTCATACTGCTGCAGGCGGCCGTTGCAGTCACCGAAAAGGTTTGGCCGGTGTTTGTAAAACTATTCGCGTCAAAAGTGGCCACATCTGAACTGGTCGGCGCAGTAGTTGAGTTAGGCGTCCCTCCCGTCGCTGACGCCCATGAATAACCGCTATTATATAAACCTGCTGAAGCATAGGTCAAAGTTATAGTTAGCGTTCCCGTGGATGAGGTTGTAACGGTAGTAGCAGCTCCAGCCCCAGCAGTCGTTGGCGTTACACTTAATCCGGACAGCGTGGCCGACGTTCCCGTGCACATTGTCACGGTAAACGAGCCCTTGGTAGTCACGGTAACTGAGTTAGCTCCGACCACCAGTCTTTTTGGTGACCCGGTTGCTACCCCAGTCCCGTTCGCTATCGTGCCGGCACCGACGACCGCATATTTTGTGGCCATCTGCTACCTCTATCCGAGTGTAAGTGTAACAGTAATTTTCAAAACATCGGATGTGGTCGCTGTCGCATTCAAAGCTACGCTGCTGCTGAGTGCCGACCCAAAGCCTATTGTCACGCCGGAAGAAGCGTTAGCGTTGCCGTAGCCATAGACCGTAACAGTCCCGTTGCCTCCCAGGTTATATTCAAAGGATGCGACAATAACAGTGGTATTCGTGCCTGCGGTATGCGTAAATGACTCTGTAACTCCGCCCCAGTTCGACCCCGGGATATGCCGGACCATATGCGTCGGCGTGGTGATTTCATTGTTGATCGTGGTGCTGGAAGCCGTGAAGTCAGAGGAGAAAGTAGCATCGCTGGAGATAGCGTAGTAGTTATATTGCAGCGGCTGGCTGCCGTTCATAAAAGATTGGTTGTGGATAACGTCCCTGCCGTTATTGGTTAAGAGGTCGTCAAGCATGGCCTGGGTTGTGGGTAACTTCTCCCAGACCGGCTGGAAAATCCCGTTCTTCTTGATGAAATGTTTAACTTCGGCTTCGATAGTCGCTACTACCGGAATGGTTGAATCGGGAGTATAGCCGTGTATCTTTTTTCTCAGGGCTTTCTTCGCTAGTTCAAGAACTGCATTCTGGTACTTATTATTTGACTGAGTCATTGACGTTCACCCCCGGTTCGTTTACTATGCTCTCATGGATGACGCCCCCGCCGCTGGCTAGACCTTGAGCCAGGGCGGGGAATTTCTCGGCCGTTATTAAGGCCTGCTCAATCCCCTGCGCCATGACGTCCATCTGTATTCGTTCGTGGCATTTCGCGCATCTCACGACATGCCGGCCGATCTCATCCGTCTCCGTTACCTCTACCGTCTCGGCATTGCCGCAATACGGGCAGGTGACCGAGACCCAGGCTATTAATTCCTTCCCGTTCTTTGCTTTAACTCCTGACATGCTTGCCTCCCATTTATATTTAGTACTTGCCGTCAGCCAGTACCGTTGCCGTCTGGCCTTTATTGCAATAGAAATAAAGAACCTCAATTTTCGTCTTGGCTTTACTGAAATCCACTTCCCAGATCTGACCGGCCGGTAATTCCTTGGGGTAATTACTGACATTAACAGCAAGGAAAGCCGTATTCGGTCCCTTATTCTGGAAAGAAGCGGTCACCCATGGATAGCTCGGATCTTCGACTCGTAAATCCAGAGACCCCAGGCCATCGGTACAATTAAGCGTTTTTTCAACGGCCAGTCCCTGAATAATATCGATTTCAACCGCTTTCCGGATGCGGGCCAGTTGTGCCAGTTGCGCCATCTGCATTACCAGTCCGCTGACCTTCTCCATTTCCGGTCCTTCCAGCGGATTGCCGGCATCGTCGACAATGGCCGGCATTATGGACCTGCGCGGGACGATATCGCTCATAGACAGGCCAACCTTTCATGGTACTTCCAAAGCATCCCCGTCGTGAGCTGACAATGACAATGATGGCATTCCACTGTTATTCAGCCCTCTGTTTATACTTACGATGGACGACAATTTTCCGCGGCATGAGCAGGTCCGGGTCAATATCCTGTAACTCGATTTCTTCCAGATTTTCATAGGCAGGAGCATTGTTAGCCGGTGCTGCCGGCGTGTTTTGCCCTCTGCCGCCGTTAAAGAAACTATTCAAGGTATTCGTTGCAGATGGCGCGGATGCCGTGTTCGCCCACGGCCAAACAATTTTCATCATCCGAGGTAGAGGAGGGCCCTCCCAGGGAAAACAGGGCAGATAATCCCATATGTTCATAACTACCTCCCTCCCGAAATCATGCGGTTTACGAGGTCATAGGTCTCATCATCGGACATTGCCCGGTGAAGGTCTGATAATCTGATAGAGTGCGCGACGCCGGTGTGCATGTGGACGAAGCGCTTGGTCATAAAACGCTGGTCGATATGCCGCATCAGGGTCACCGCCGCATCCTGTTTTTCCCGCGGTGTTCTGGCGGCCGCTAATTGCGCTCTCACTTCATCCCATGCCATGATTATCTCCAAATATTTCTTGAGAAATATTTACCTTCTTTGATTTTTGAATATCGGGTGTTTCCCCTGCCACGGCTTGGGCTGTTTTGGCGACTGATTGAGCCTGTCCCCTGGATACCAGAATCCTAAAATTGGATTTGACACTCCCTAGCACTGAAGTGCAGGGATTCTCAAGATACGCTTTGCGTATTCGCATACGTTAACTCCTGAAGGGTCTGCCCGACCCTACATATATTTTTAGCTGCATTGTAGTCCCTGTC
>Ga0187891_1001973_pt1 | contig 16456 bp, 9 predicted proteins | sample June2016WEW_21_4_FD_132990 | JGI IMG/M metagenome (GOLD analysis project Ga0187891, IMG submission 132990) | Peatland microbial communities from SPRUCE experiment site at the Marcell Experimental Forest, Minnesota, USA - June2016WEW_21_40 | ecosystem: Environmental > Terrestrial > Soil > Wetlands... | reverse complement strand
CGTCGGAACAGGACTCGGCGGCCACACTGGAGTTGAAAATGTAGTGTAGACCTTCGAGACCGCTTTGCTGAAAACACAACACTTACTGCCTCAATGACCCCTCAACTGCGAAAGTTCGGCTAAAGTGAGGGCGAGCGCTTGGAGGCGAGCTTCCAAGAGTTCTTCGAGGCTGGCTCGGCGGTGACTCATGAGAGGTGTGAAGCATCCAGTTCTTTCCGCTTCTGGATGGCCCGCGCGTATTCGCGCCAGACGTCCTGCGGGGCGAGTTGGACGTAAAGCATTGTGGTGTGGATTTGGGAATGCCCCATCAGACGCTGCAAGGCGGGCAACGACATCCCGGCCCGCACCATATCGGCCCCGAAGGTGTGGCGGAAGCGATGGGGATTGGCCTGACGGACTTGACTCAACGCCCGATGATGCCGGAACAGTGAGCGGAGGCCGGCCGGGGTCATGGGCTGGCCGCGCTGCCGGCCTTTCAAGGAAACGAACAAAATGGGCGAATTGGTCAGCGGCCTTTCCAGGCGCAAATAGTTTCCAAGCACTTCAAGGATCTCCGGGGGCAATGGGACGATGCGCTTCTTGTTCCCCTTGCCGAGCACACGCATCTGGCCATCGGCAAGTTGCAGGTCTTCAAGCTGGAGCTCCAGGACCTCACAGGAGCGCAGACCATCGAGGAGCATCAGGCCCACCAGGGCGAGATCGCGAAAGGTGTGGAAACTTTGCCAGAACTTCGCCACTTCTTGGGTGGAGAGAGGCACGATGACCCGCCGATCTTGTTTGAGGCGGAGGCCGAGGGCGATGGCGCGGCGGGGCCTGCCATAGCCGAGCGGTGAGCGCGTCCGGTAGGAACGCTGGAAATGGACATGCCCGGCGGGAATGTCCCGTCCGGTGTGAAATCGATACCCGCAACGCACCACGCCCAGACGATGATTTACGGTTTGGGGGGTGGGCTGGGGAGCCTGCTCGAGTTGATGGCGCACATAGTCGACGAGTGCGGACTCGGTGATCTCGGCGAGGGGTCGATGCTGCGGTTCGAACCAGCGAGCGAAGTCGAGCAGATCATAGGCGTATGCACGGAGCGAACGCAGAGAGATTTGCCGGAGGCGCTGGGCGTCGAGGAAGGCATTCGCCCAGTCAATTTCTCGTCCGGCCTCGTCGCGCAAGCGATACGGGGGGAAGCACTGGCGGGCTCGGAAGGTTGATGGACCACGGAGAGCTTCATAGCGGTTGTGCTCCTTGGAGGCAGAGGGTGAAATCAGCGGCGCGGGCGCCGCGAACGAAGAAGCTGTTGGGATCCTGTCCGGTCGGCAACTGGACCAGTGAGACTGCCAAACCCGCCCGCCGGAGCCGGAGGGCGAGAGCCTGGGAAGCATGTTGACCCGACTGGTTTTCATCTTGATCAAAGACGAGGTAAACGTGGTGCCCCGGCCGGTCGGAAAGCTGACGGAGTTGCGCGGGCGTCAAGTGCGTGCCGAAAGCGCACGTGGTGTTGCGGAAGCCAGCCTGCCAGAGGACCGCCAGGTCGAACAGGCCTTCGACGAGGATCACGGAGGAGAACTGGTGAGCCAATTCCCAGGCGAACAAGCTGCCCTTGGAGCCACGGAGGAAGCGATGGGCAAAGGCCTCGCCGGTGCTGCGGCCGTAGAGGTTGACGATGCGACCATCCTGGCTGCACGGGAAGACAACACGCTGGCAGAATGCACCGCCGCCCTGCGTGTTGACGAGGCCGGCGCGCTGCAGCAACTCTAGGGAGTAACCCTTGGCCGTGAGATGACGCCGCAAGCTCCCGCCGGGAGCATAGCCGATGCGTAGTTCTTCGATCAGGGCGGAATCGTGCACTCCGCGCTGTTCGAGATACCGCACCGCCTCCGGGTGACACCGGAGTTGCCGTTGATAGAAAGCTGCGGCATGCTCCAGCGCGTCGGCAGGATCGAGCGGAACGGTTTGTTGTTCGAGGTGAGCGAGGCTTTGGCGGAAGGAGAGATGCCGGGATAGCTGGACAAAGCGAATCAGATCTCCACCCTGGCCGCAGCCGTGGCAGTAAAAGACGTTGTTGCGGATATTGACGTAGAACGAAGGGTGGGTTTCCGGGTGGAGCGGACAAAGTCCGACGAACTCCGGACCGTGACCTGCGGGTCGGCCGCTCCAGTTCTGTTGGCGCAGATAATCGAGCAGCGGAAGGCGGTGTTTGAATTGTTCGAGGTCCTCGTCCATGGCGCTGTTTTGGCTCCAGAGGCGAGAATCGCAGAAGCCCGCCAGCGTTCCCAGGCAAGGATGGTGGGCGCGAGGACAAATCTCTTAGAGACGCAGGGGCCAGAGAATCTGCAGAACTGGAGTCAGCCAAGACAAAGGTCCAGATTCCGGGTGATTGCGAGGTGCCAGCTAATGAGCGACGCGGGCAAGTGTTTGGTGCAGGAAGGAAGCCGCCGGGGAAGGGTCCAGGCCGCGAGCCCAGCGGCGGAGCGTGGACGGATCGGGCAGGCGATTGGGATCTTTGAGCGGAGGGGTCGCCTCTTCCCAGGAGCGATGGTCCACAAAGTATCGCCGCAAGGCCCGAGCGCGAGTTATGAGGCTGTAGTGCGTGTAAGGGGGCGAGAGGGGCGGCAGAAACGTGAACGTCTTCCCGCAACCCGCGCAGTATCCGCGACGGACCTCAATCCAGTCGTGATGCTCATCGTGAGCCTGCTTGCGACGGCATCCGTGGCCGATGATCGAATCGCGCTTACAAACGGGGCAGCGTCGCAGGATGACGTCGGTGCACTCTTTGGCCCAACCCGTTTCGAGCTTGTGCGATGGGGCAGAAAGTGGGATAAAGAGAATCGTAGGTCATCGGGGCTCTGCTCTGGCGTTGACCTGCCAAGATCTGAACCGGAAGCGGAGCCCCTCCTCCTGAAGAGAAAAATCCCAACTGAAAGAGAATACCGCTTCTCCGCTATGGCTTTTGGTGAGGTGGTTCAGAAAATTGGCCGGTTAAGTGCAAATACCATGTAGTTTTCATTCCGAAATGCCGCCGGGAGACTTTGTACCAGGAACTGCGGCGGTATTTGGGGGAAATATTCCGTCGGCTGGCCGAGCAGAAGGAGAGTCAGATTGAAGAGGGGCATCTGCGGTCGGATCATGTGCACATGATGATCGCGATTCCGCCCAAGTATGCGGTATCGCAAGTGATTGGATATATCAAAGGCAAGAGCGCGATTCATCTGGCGCGGGTGTACGGAGAGCGGAAACGGAATTTTGTAGGTCAGCACTTTTGGGCACGAGGGTTCTATGTGTCCACGGTGGGCCGCGACGAGAGCGTGATTCGCGAGTACATCCGGAAGCAGGAGCAAGAAGACAAGCGATTGGACCAGATGAATCTGTGGCGATAGACAGCCACCGTAAGGTGGCTCAAACCCAGCGGGGCCGCGTCAGCGACCCCGTCTAGCCGGTGTGCCGAGCATGTTCGACAAGCCTGGAGGTGAAAGTCCTCCACCCAACCTGATGGAGGTGAAGGGTTAGCGAAGCGCAAGGGCGTCGTCGCAGGGCGGGGTCCGAAGGAAGCGTGGAGCAAACGTGCGAGCCGATGGACAAAAACCGGATATGAAGCGTGAGCGTCGGGCGAGCGGGCCGGTGGTCGCGAAGCCCATTTCCATCAAGGACGCAGAGCGTAGATTCGGCGGCGGTGCACGGAAGGCGGTTGAACTTACCTCGGGAGATCGGCTCGGGGTCCCGGCTGGCCGGGACTAAGGGTATCGCAAGGTGCTCTGACCCCCGAGTCGAAGTCAGCAGAGGGCATAGTACTCACGAGGGTGAGGAAGGCCCGAACGGTGTCGAAAGACTCGAAGGGAGAGGCGAGTAAGCAGCGCGACTCAGGGGCGAAGAGCGGCCGAAAAACCAGAGGCAGTTGGCCTTCCCGACAGCGCAGCGGGGTGAAGCTCCGGGGATTGTCGAGGGAGGGAGCGAATCGCTGGCGGCGGAGCGCGGGACCGAAAGCCCGGCGGGAACCGAACGGTTGATGGAGGAGGTGGTCGAGCGCGAAAACCTCAAGGAAGCATTGAAACGGGTCAAGGCCAATAAGGGAAGTCCGGGAGTGGACGGGATGACGGTCCACGCTCTACCGGATCACCTGAAGGAGCATTGGCCAGCTATTCGGGAACAGTTGCTGAGCGGGACCTACAAGCCGCCACCGGTGAGGCGGGTGGAAATCCCCAAGCCGGACGGCGGGGTGAGAAAGCTGGGCATCCCGACGGTGCTGGATCGACTGATCCAACAGGCGGTGATGCAGGTTCTGCAAGGGCGCTGGGACCGGACGTTTTCCGAGCACAGCTAGGGGTTCCGACCTCGCCGCTCGGCACATCAGGCGGTGGCTCAGGCGCAGCAATATATCGCCGAAGGCTATCGCCGGGTGGTGGACTTGGATTTGGAGAAATTCTTCGACCGGGTCAACCACGACAAACTGATGGGTCAGGTGGCGAAGCGCGTGACCGATAAGCGCGTGCTGAAACTCCTCCGGGCATTCCTGACGGCTGGGGTGATGGAGAATGGGTTGGTGAGTCCGGTGGACGAAGGGACGCCGCAAGGCGGGCCTTTGTCCCCTCTGCTGTCAAACCTAGTGCTGGACGAACTGGACCGGGAGTTGGAGCGGCGCGGGCATCGCTTTGTGCGCTATGCGGACGACTGCAACATTTACGTGCGCAGCGAACGGGCGGGGCAACGGGTGATGGAGAGCGTCACGCGATTCATCACCAAGCGGCTCAAGCTCAAGGTGAACCAGCAGAAAAGCGCGGTGGCGAGACCGGAGGAGCGGAAGTTTCTGGGCTTCAGCTTCACCCGGAACCGGGAGCCGAAACGGCGCATCGCGCCTAAGGCGATGGCCCGGTTTAAGGAGCGAGTGCGGGAACTGACGCGACGGACACGGGGTGTGAGCCTGGAGGAAATGGTGGCCGACCTGAGCGCCTACCTCCGGGGCTGGCGGGGCTATTTCGGATTCTGCCAGACGCCCTGGGTGCTGGTGCACCTGGACTCGTGGATACGCCGCCGGCTTCGGTCGGTGGTGTGGAAGCAGTGGAAGCGGTTCGGCAGGCGCGTGAAGGAGTTGCAAAAGCGGGGCGTGCGTCGCGATTGGGCGGTGCGAACCGCCAGCAGCGGCCTCGGCCCCTGGCGGCTCAGTCACGACCCGACGATCTGCCAAGCCCTGCCCAATGTCTTCTTTGACACGCTCGGCCTGCCCCGCCTAGCCGCCGGTTCTTCGCTTCACCCGCCGAACCGCCGTGTACGGACCCGTACGCACGGTGGTGTGGGAGGGGAGGGCGGGCAACCGCTCCCCCTATCCCGATCCCAGGTGAGCCTGGTCGTGGGTTGTCTCAGTCATAAATCACGCCGATAATTGAGGGAATCAAAAACAAACCCAAGTCTATCCCTGAGCCCCTTTTGTCGGAGTCGTGAACGCGCCGGGCCAGCCGCCGTGGGCTTCGATCACTTTGTCGATTTCGGCCATCAGGCGGATGGTTTCTTTCAGGGCTACGACGATCTTCTGGTAGTGGGCGATGTCTTCTTCGGAAAGCACCCGGCCGCGGCGGTCCTTCAGCCACTTCTCGCAGACCTGATAGCCGCCGATGTGGAAGTTCCAGACGTTTTCGGGAACGCCCTCGAATCCTTTGGTGGGATTAATCCTGACGGTTTCGGCGCTGTATTTCGGATACCCCGCTGCAACCTCGTCGTCGCCCTTGCCCGCGTACTTCGTGATGTACTCCTCTAGCTTGGGGGATTCCATGAGGTGAAGGGCGACAAGGTCTGCACCGATAATCACTAGGCTTAGGAATAGCTTTCGATTGTTCGAAAGCGGGATACGAGGAAAGTCCGACTTCAAAAGGACTCCGTACCGGTCACGGTAGCCGGGCGAGTGCAGGACAGCGTAGATGTAATGAAAAAAGCTTGTTGGATCGGCGTCTGGGGCTCCGGGAATGGTAGAGAAATTGGCTTTAGGCTCGACGCCCTTATGTATCGCAAGGCTGGCGTCGGGGAAGAGAAACAGCGGGAAATAGTAGTTAATTTCCCGAGTCCTCAGTGAAACCGCGTTCTTGTCGCCTAGCTCGCGCGTCACGAACGCGTGTTGGAAACCGTTTTGTGATTGCTGTCGAAAAGCGACCAAGGCAATGTTTTTGCGCCCTATCAGGTGCTGCATGACGTGGAAACTATTGGTCTTAAAGTAGTCTCGTTTGTAGTAGTAGAATCTGCGATCGAAGACTCGATACATTCCCGTCGTCATATGATCCGCGCCGTTCTTTTCGTAGTCCCGTCGGAAAGTTGATCGCATCCGCAGCAACTTACGGGCCGTGCCTTCGCCAATTCCAAATGTTGTTGCGATGTCGGAGTCTGAGGTGGCCGGGTCAAGGAATTCGTTAAGCTGTTGCCGCAGCTCCCTTCGGGTGAAGGCGACCAGTAGCGCATCAAATCCTGTCTCAGTTCCGCTCGAATGAACCGGCATCAAATCGGGAAGGCTCAAGAAGTTACGGTACTCACTCTGAAGAGCGGAGTCGATTTCGAGGAACTGGAAGAGCGGTGTGGAAGGAGTTATCGCTTGCCAACCTATATCCCACACAGAAGCCCTGGCTAAGAATTCATACTTGGCCTCTCGCGACCCTACCAAGTCACGCCTTAGACAACTCTTCGGGCGCGACGAAGCGGAGGCGGTCCTCGCCAGGACAGCTATCGCGACGCCCTGTTGAATGTCGAACACGTTCTCATCGGACGGAATTGGCCTCTTCGTGCTGCCGTGCAAATCCAGAAAGCGGCAGGAGGCGAAGGAATCCAGCAAGTGCCATCGCATGCCCCTAAGCGTCGGCGTTTCTAAGTAGCCGTGGTTGGTAATGAGGGAGAGCACTCCAACAGTGGACTGCAGAATAGTTTGTTCCGACCATGAAAAGAACTTAACGTAATCGTCGTTTAGGTTTTTCTCGAACTGCAAGGCTCCTTTCTCTCTTATGGCAACCCCGTCAACACAACGATACGGATCGATAATGTGTCGGATCGCGGGTTCGAGGTTGGCTGAGATTCCCGAGTAAGGAGGGTTTCCGACCACAACTATAAACGGCGTTGTTCGCTTGACCGCATTGACTCCGTGCGCCTCGTGTGCAAGCGCGGGCGCGTCGAACTCGAACCTGGCAGAAAAATCCTTGGGCTCTTCGAGTGTGTTGGTCAAATAAATTCTCGCGCGCTCGTGCGACCTAAACGAATACCCAGTTTCAAAGAGCTTCAATCCAATCTTCATGTGGGCGATGGCATAGGGCACCATCATAAGCTCGAACCCGTAGAGCCGGGGCAGAAGATGGTCGGAGACGTAATCGTTCCATAAATTCTGAAATTCAAGGGCCATGTGGCCTTGCTTTCGCCACTTGGCTTTCATGGTTTGGTGAATTACATCGATCACTTCAACCAGAAATGTGCCGGTGCCGCAGGCTGGATCGAGAATCTGGACGAACAGGTCTTCAGGCTTGGCCCCGTTCGGAATCTTGATTTCCGGGTGGCGTTTCGCCATTTCGCCCCAGGTGGCAATATCCGCCAAGCCGTCCGCCAGGCCGAAATCCTTACGCAGGATTTCATCCACGTTGCGCACAATGAACGACACCACCGGGCGTGGGGTGAAGAAGACGCCGCGCTGCATTCGTTTCTTCGGATCGTATTCTTTGAGGAAAAGCTCATAGAAGTGAATCACCGGGTCTTCTTGCGGGTTCTTGTCATCAAAGTCCCGGATCACCGCTTCCATGTTCGCGTCGCGGAGGGCTTGGACCACGTCATTAATTCCTACCTCGTCAAAATCGATCTTGCCTTTGCGGCCTCCGACGGTGAGGAACGTGGAAAGCAGATCGCGAAGGAACGGATTGGTGATGGGGACCATGTCGCGAATGTTCTCAGCCACCAGTCCTGAAGGCCGCGAAACGCGGGCCGAAAGCAGCCCATAAGTAATCGTCTGCGCGTACATATCCGCGAAGTCGTCTTCCTTTAGGTCGTGAATTAGGGCTTCGCGGAAGGCCGTCATCAGCTTGCGCATTGGGCCTTTGTCGGACTCGACGGCCAGCACGTTATTGACCCGCTTCCGGATGGCGGTAGCCAGCTCCGCCATGCGCTCCGCCATCTCCTTGGAAGTGCCAATCACTTCGCGATGCTTCAGCGTAAACGCCTGCGACCATGTGTGCCGCCAATTGGCGAGGTCGGCAGGATTGTCGGGCCAGTGGAGTTTTTCCTTCAGAACGTCGTGGGAATAGGCCAAGTGCCGGACCGTGTCCTCATCATCCCAACCCAGGACCTTGAGCGTTGGCAGATCACCAGCCTCCGAATCATCGGAGAAATTGGCCAGGGTGATGTCCCGATGTTCCGACTCACCGTAGGCCGAAATGAACAGCAAGTCGTGAAGCTGCCAGGCAGCCTGCTGCGGCTTATTGGCTGACTGGCGTTTCTTGAGAACGAGTGAGCGCAAAATGCGGCGGAGCACCACGACGGGAAGGCGCTTGGGCTCGAAGTTGACGAAGAAGATTCCCCAGGGCTGGTTCGAGGCCAGCGGGCGGAGTTGCTTGATGTCTTTGATCTTGACTGCTGTTTTCGCGTCCAGGCCCAATTCTTCGGGCTCGTAGTCGAAGGTCAGCTCGTCAAAATCGTCGGAGTCGATAGGCCATTCCAACTCGTCGCGGAGGTATTTAACCAGAGAAGGAAAACTCTTGATGGAACGCAGACGCTCAACATCTACGTCGCTCACGGTAATCTCCTAACTGAGTTCCATCCAGGCTTTGAGCGTCGGCCTTACGCCGATGGGGGCCTGGACCTGCTTTAAGTAAGTATTCTTGATGTGCTTCTCAACCTTGGCTCGAATGTCTGAAAGGGTCTGCTTGGGGATGTCTTGTTTGCGCGGCGTCTCCGGTGTCGAGCGGATGAGTTTGACGATTTCGGCAGGGTCGTCAGCAATCTTTTCGGTCGCCAAGTCGAACAAGTACCACTTTGTGTCTCCCGCCTCCTCCGTCCACGTGCCATTGCCGTCGGCCCTAGTTTTCCCGACCGGCGCGGGCATAGCGAAACAAAAGAATACCCCGTTGGCTCCCGTCGAGGGGTGAGCCTTGCCGCTGAAAACCCGACCGGGGAGAGCAGCGATCCGCTCCAGCAAGCCAGGATGGTCCTTGAGCAGTTTCTGGTATTCCAAGCGCATTTGCTCGATGGGCGAGGTGGTTCCTTCGTAGGCGTGAGTAAAGTCTTTCAGGGCTTCGTAGTCGTCCTCGGGCTTGAGAAGTTTCTTTCCTTCAATGCCGAAGGTTTTGGAAATTCGCAAGACCTTGTGGGACACGCGGCTGTAAAGCTTGAGCAGCTCGTCGATCTCGTCGGGGGGCAGGAAGTTCCAGTAGGCGACCGTGCGGCGGATTTCCCCTTGTTCGGGATGGTCGGCGAGTATTGCCGCCTCTGTATCGGCATTCATGCGCCGGTCCACACGCCCAATGCGCTGCATGAGGCGCACGGGATTCCAGTGCAGATCATAGTTGATAAGCCGAGTCGCATCCTGCAGGTTCAAACCCTCGGAGAGCACGTCCGTGGAGACGAGGATGCGAGTTTCCGAGAGCCCCTCCGCTTTGAGCGCGGCGCTCGACGAGCCGTTGTAATAGGGCGAGAACTGGCGAATGATCTCGCCCCGGTCCCGTTTGGAGCCACTGTCCACCTCATCCACGCCATCGACGCCGGCTGCTTCCAGTTGCTTCTTGAGGTAACGCGCGGTGGCCATGTACTCCGAGAAGATCAGCACCTTATGTTTCTTTAGGATGGGGTCGGACTTGAGCAAGTTGAGGAGGGCTTTCAGTTTGTCGTCATGCGCGGGTTTGAACTTCTTCAGCTCATTCAGAAAGTCAGCGAGTGTATGCAGGTCGTCAATAGTTTCGGCGATAATTTCATCCACTTTGTACTCGTCGCGGTTCAATTGCTCAGCGTCCTCAATCATCTCCTGTGAAACAATGTCCTCATCCTCGTCCTCCTCCGCGCCATCTCCCCAAAACTCTCGCTGGCGTTCGCGGACGTAATCGATGAGCTCCCCATATTTGTCCTTCCATCGCTCGAAGTGCCGGAGCTCTGCACCCTGAGGCTCGTTCTTGACGATCCAAGCCAAGAGTTTCTCAAGGAGCGTGTTACAGGACATCTCAAACGCGTGCGCAGAACTCTCGAACCGCTTCAGAAACTGAATGCGGATCAGGCGCACCACCTGGTTTTGCCGCCCCTTTTTCATGGCAAACTCAACCGAAGTATCGAGGCCCTTGTAGTAAGCGAGGGGATAGTACACGGCCAGCGAGAAGAGAGGCTTTTCCTTGCTGAATGCCTTTTCCACCAATGTGAGCAAGTTGCCGTAGGTCTTCCTCACCGAATAGGGCTGAACGGCCGGGTCTCCTCTCTTGGGAAAGATCGTCTGAGTCCCGCCGTATTGCTGCTGACTCTTTTTGACGTATGCCCGGCTGCGCTGGACGACCAGCGCACGGAAAAGATCGTCATTCGCGAGTACCTTTTCGGCCTCCACCTCGTTGGTTTCCGCAGCCTCGTCTCCGGCAGCGTCCGACTGCTTGTTGACGAGCTTCTCAAGCTCCTTCTCCATCTTGCGGAAATGGCCTGGCAAGGAGTGAATGCCGAGAGGGGCGTCCTTGAAGTAGTCCGTCTGGCGCCGGGAGAAAAGCTCGATCATGTGCTGAAGGTCGATGAGCTGATTGTTGATCGGCGTGGCGGTCTGTAAAAACAGGTCCTTTCCTTCGGCGATGTCGTAGAACTGCCAGTAATGCGATTGGCGCTCGCCTTCCTCCCCCTTGATGCCGGGGTTGCGAAAGTGGTGCGCCTCATCGACCACAATGGCGTCGGCACGCTGCTTGATGTCTCGAACGAGCCCAGGGTAATCCTTCTGGTCACTAGCTTTTCTGAGCAGGTCCGTGTGATTAAGGATTTCCAGGGTGCTGAAACCGCCGGTGAGGTGCGGGGCGTAACGAGCGAGGGTTGCTTCCCAAACCGGCTTTCGGGCAGCCTTAGGAACGAGCAAGACAACCCGTTTGCGCTGCCGCTCGACGAGATACTCAATCACCATAAGACCGATGAAGGTCTTGCCGAGGCCAACACCGTCGCACATGAACGCGCCATGGTATTTGTCCGCAATGCCCATCAATTCGTGGAATCCATCTTTCTGGTACTGGTCGAGGATGGGATAGACTTTAGACTCGTTTTCCAACCACTCCTTGTCGGTCATTGCCCGCTGTCGGAAGAAATCGTGGAGCGACCGGGCATAGACATCGAAGGGAGAGTAGTCCCGCGTGTGGCGCTCAATTGTGCGCAGGATGTCCGCTGTCACGTCCTCGGCCTCGGCCCAGTGTTCGTCGTACCACTCCTGGAGGACGGCCACGGGGCGGCCGGTGATCTGGATGTTAAGCTCGATGTTCTCCGTCAGGCCGGGATACGTGAGGTTCGATGAGCCCACCAGGGCTGAAGAGCCGACGACCTCCAAGCGGCCTTGAGTAATGTAAGCTTTGGCGTGGAATTTCTCCTTGCGATAGACGCGGCAGGTGATTTTGCCGGACCGGATGGCCTCGACGATGGCAGGTACGCCTGCGAGAAAATCGTTCTTTTGCTTCTCGGCTTCAAGGCTCCCGTCGAGACGGGTGGTGACCTTTCTTAACCCCTCGACGAAGGCGTTCTTGGTGCGATGCGAAACCTCGTCGCCCACCAGGATGCGAAGCTGATCCACTTTTTGCCACTCGTCCTTCAGGGCCAAAAGTGACCCGATCTCAAAATATCCTGTGGCGCAGTCAATCGCCTTGGAGATTTGACACCAATCGTGGAGGTAGCGCAGAACCTTCCAGTCGTCGTCGCTGTTGTCGACGATAAAGAGTTCGCTTCCTGTCGTGCTGGTTCGTTTCGGCATTTGCGACTTCTTGCACTCGTTTGTTGAGGATTATCCTGCCACAAGTCGCCCGCGTCGGCAAGCAAAGGAATGAGGCCCTCGAGAGCGAGGTGTTTCCGTTGCGCGACGCCAACCGCGCGCTGAATTCCCTCAAGAACGGTGCGATCCGCTGTGAAATGAGAAGAGAACCGGGCCATTTCTAAGGAGGTCTGACACACTCCACAATTAACGCTTGACAAATTCCGAATGATGAGCTAGAATTGTAGCGTATGAACACGCTGTGGAATGCCCTCAGGAACGAACCCCCCCTCAACACCTCCTCTCCTGGAAACGAAAGGCCGGCGCAGTGGGAAGGAATGATCTGCTTGCAGCCATTTTCTGTCAACCATCAGTTTTCAACTGTGGTCTGCAACTCGAAAAGAATTTTTTTGGGACAACAATGCGAGAATCTCGTTGAAAATAAAGCACTTCACTTTTTGGAATCGCCCGGAAGCGGGAATGTTGCTGATAATAAAGGACATTCGAGCCACGAACGGGAATGTTGTTGAAAATAAAGGCGGTTATTTGAAACGTTGGCTGCAAGTCCCGGTGATGCTGCTCCTGGCTCTTGCCAACTTGCCCGTGCCCGGATTTACCTGGGGCGAGCGAGGGCACAAGTTGATCAATGCTGCCGCGGTTGAGAATCTGCCCGAGCCGCTTCGCTCATATTTCCTGGCGCGCCAAGTGTACTGGGTAGAGCACGCCATTGATCCGGATCTCCTGGCGCACGATGATGCCTCGGAGCGCCCGCATCTACTGGATCGAGGGCAGAGTTCCGGACGCCCTGGCCGAAGAGAGGAAGGTAGCGACCCCAGCGCACGATCCGGCGCTGCTCCACGACCAGGAGGAGATCGCCGCGGCTTACGCAAAATCGGGCCTTCGCGCTGCCCAGCTCGAGGCCGCGCAACTCAAGGAGCGAGGCTACGAAGCCAGTCGGCAGGAGCAGGAGAGCGGTGCACCGTCCCTCGACTCTTATTCCGCTTTATTCGTCGCCTTCCAGTACGGCCTCCTCAAGGATACGGAGAAAGCGCTGCATTGGTTGAATCAATCTTGCCACGACCAAGCGGGCCTCGCCATCTATGAGAAGAGCGCACCCGAGCTCCACTTCCTGCGCTCCGACCCGCGCTTCCAGGACCTCCTGCGCCGTATGAACTTCCCGCCGTAGCGTGCGTAGCGCATACCTCCGCCTTTGAGCTCTGCGGCTTGACTGGTCATCCTGCCGATGGTGCTATAGCCTAGTTGTGTATCGTCCCGTCTTGCGGGATTGCCCCTTTCTTCCCGATCGGTTCTTTTTCGTGACGGTGCGCCTACCCAAGCGGCCCAGATTTCTAGTCCGCGACAATGGTCCAGCGTGAACGAGTATTCCGGCATGAGCGGGGCGCAACCCATGCCCCGCTGCGGGTTAACACTTGGCCGGCTGAGTTTGCCCTTGAATTCGAAAGCGCGAATCTGAGGAAGAATCGCAGCGCGTGGCGCGGACTCCCGTTGTTGGCGTCCGCGGTTCTTCTTGAGGAAAGGCCGCTTGCTATCCAAGCAGATCGCAAGAGGGCAACGGGGAGTACAATCGCCGTACGGTGGGAGGTCGGAATGGAAATCCCCATACCAGAAAATCAGATGCGCAAATCTAAGGCCATCCGGACCCTCGCCAGGTTTATCACTGCTCTGAAGCATGGGGCTGTGATAGCAGTGCTGTTCGCGCTCCCCAAACCGTGGCACGAGATCGCCGGCCACGGTCTTGTTGGGGTCCTCTGCGGCGGAAGGATCACGAGGTTTCAGTTGTTTGGGTGGCAGTGGTTCCCCAAGGTCAGATGGACGGGGGTTAGCGAGGGGCTCGGTGTCTGTGACCATACCGGGATTGTGAGTCAATGGGGCGTACACCTGACTGACTTGGCAGGGTCAATCTCAGTTCCAAGCACGTGCCTCGCAAACACCCCAATGGGTGACCCTTCACACAATGGCTTAGTTTTTCTCTAGGTAAAGCCGCAGACCTCCGCCTTTCATTTCTGCGGCTTTCTCTGGGCAGCTCGGTGGAGGATGAGGGAAGAAAGGATTCAGCAAAATCAAGCGGCGCGCGACCTGGACACGCGATCAATCTACGCGCGGTGCGGGGCGGACGCAGCAGTGAACTGAGCCAGCGAGCGCGGGCGGGCGCGGAAAGCCGCGGAATCAACAACACCGGTCCGCGCTACGCTTGCTCCAACAGCTTCGCAACGGCTTCGTCCACGGTTTCCAGTTTGCTCAATTGAAACATCTGAGTGACTTGCATTTGGCCGAACTTCTTGCTTCTCCTGCTTTCGCCGGTGTGAATTTGTAAAGTGCGCGGGCGACCGTCCCCCTATGCCGATCCTTTGCCACCCTGCCAGGGAAAAACCTGTAGCGGCCATTCCCTGTCGCCAGCAAGGAACTTCAGTAGACCTATGCCCAGCCATTTTCTGCGCCTGGTCAAAATATTCATCGAATGGTGGCTTGTTGAAAATAAACTGAAATAAAGCAAAAAAAATATGTAACATTCTTATTAAATGCGCATCGAATGGCCGTGTAAGGCAAATTCGCGGCGATCACTCTTAATCTCGATAACCGTCTGACAGCCCGCTCCCTCTTTCACGCGGACAAGATCGCGGTTAGTTACGCGACAGACGAATGCCCCGGCCAATGGCATTTGGCCTGCACGCGAGCACGAGTGCCGAAGGAAATCGCCGACCCACAAGGGTCTGCGTCCGGCAGCGCGAGCAGCAACAAAAACCCTGCCTGGGGCGGTGAAGTGTGGTGCGTTAGTGGAGCGCATACACGCATGTCTGCGCCACTCCCGGATTGGGTTGCCTCGACGCACTGTTTGTTCCGGGGACGAGGAAAGCGCATACCATTCAGCCTCAGGGCTATTCCACGCCATCCAAACTTTGCGGCGGTGAAGCCGAAACTTGCTAAGGAGGAGAACTATGATGCGAAAACCCACAATGGTATTCCTTCTGGTCGCCCTGGCGGCCATCAGTGCGGCGATGCTGGTTGATTTGTCCCCGGCCTCTCCGCGGCAGAATGTCCCCGCGACGAAACAGACCGTCAGCGGATTGTCTGGCGCTTTGAGCCAGCCCGCTCGTGTGCCTGGCTCCCCCGCCAACCAACTGGTTGCGAATTACGGCAAGCTGCCGCTAGCCTTTGAAGCCAATGATGGGCAGACGGATGGGCGTGTCAAGTTCCTCTCGCGTGGGAGAGGGTACTCGCTGTTCCTTACCGGTGACGAGGCGGTCCTCTCCTTGCACAAGGCGACAGGTGGAGCGCCGAACTTTAGGTCGGCAAGTGCACGTGTAGCGCAGCACTCGCTCTTCGGTGCTGCGGTTCTTCCAGATCCTTTGTCTTTATCTATGCCAAAGGAAGAATCGGAAAACGAAGCGGAAAAACCGCGGGACCGGAGAACGGGTCCCGCGCTACCATTTTCTTCTCCGCGCTTAGCGGACAACATCGAGAGTTCAGCTGTACTCCGAATGCGCCTCGTAGGCGCAAACGCCAGCGCCGCAGTGACGGGCGCAGAGGAACTGCCGGGCAAGAGCAATTATTTCATCGGCAACGACCCCAAGAAATGGCGTACGAACGTGCCGAATTACGCCAAGGTAAAATACCAGGATGTCTATCCCGGCGTGGATTTGGTTTATTACGGCAATCAGGGCGGGCAGTTGGAATATGACTTTGTGGTGGCCCCCGGCGCCGATCCCGAGACAATTCGGTTCGCACTCAGCGGGGGGCTGCAAGAAAGCAGTAGACAGTCGGCAGTAGGCAGCAGGGCTCAAAACCAGACGCTGCGCCAATCCAAAATCCAAAATCTAAAATCCAAAATCGATCCGAGCGGCGACCTCGTGATCGAAACCGACGGCGGCGAGGTTCGTTTGCACAAGCCTGTGGTCTACCAACCCGCGATTAGTAATGGGCAACGGACGACGGACTACGGACAACGGGCACCCGTTGAGGGCCACTACGTCATGCAAGCTAACAATCAGGTCGGATTCAAAGTCGCTTCCTATGACCACACGCGACCACTCCTCATCGATCCCGTGCTCAGCTATTCCACCTACCTCGGCGGCAGTTTTACTGACCTCGGCTACCACATCACCGTCGACTCCTCCGGCAACGCCTACGTGACGGGCGACACCTTGTCGCAGAACTTCCCCACCGCTAACCCGTTTCAGGCGACCAATAAAGCTACCCCAACCACGTCAAACCCCACTGCGTTTGTAGCCAAACTGAACTCGACCGGCTCGGCCCTGGTTTACTCCACCTACCTGGGCGGCAGTAACGAGGACGTTGGCACAGGCATTGCCGTCGATTCCTCCGGCAACGCCTACGTGACGGGCTACACTACCTCGACGAACTTCCCGACCGTGAACCCGCTTCAGGTGAGCAACGGCGGCGGCTACGAGGCGTTTGTGTCGAAGTTGAATGCCGCCGGCTCGGCCCTGGTCTACTCCACCTACCTTGGCGGCAGTGGTTCGGACGCTGGCGGGGGCATCGCCGTCGATTCCTCCAGCAACGCCTACGTGACGGGCT